>Ga0207689_10006831_pt1 | contig 10033 bp, 11 predicted proteins | sample KBSMisM52_FD_184312 | JGI IMG/M metagenome (GOLD analysis project Ga0207689, IMG submission 184312) | Miscanthus rhizosphere microbial communities from Kellogg Biological Station, Michigan, USA - KBS Miscanthus M5-2 (SPAdes) (version 2) | ecosystem: Host-associated > Plants > Roots >... | reverse complement strand
CGTTCTCTCCGCGCATCTGCACGTGGAGCCGCAGGCGATCCTGCAACTCGGCGTCTCGGCGATCCTGCCGAAGCCGTTCAATCTCCCGGAGCTGATCGATCTGATCGAGCACCTCTCGCCGTGACGACGGACGATCTGGCCGGCACGATCGCCGCGCGCTATCCCAGTCGTTTTCTTCGTATCTACGTGCGATCGAAGATCCGCCTCGATCCTGTCTATGCCGCGGTCTTCGAGCGGATCCGCGATCGCGAGGAGCCCCTGCTCGACGTCGGATGCGGCATCGGCCTTCTCGCGGTCTACCTGCGCGAGCGCGGATTTCGCGCGCCGATTCGCGGCGTCGATCATGACGAGCGGAAGGTCGGCATCGCCAGGAGTGTGATGCCCGAGGCGACGTTCGGCGTAGCCGATGCGCGGACATCGATCGATCGAGGCGGGACGATCGTGCTGCTCGACCTGCTGCACTACTTTCGTGCCGAGGAGCAGGCGCGCATTCTCGAGTCGGCGGCGAAGAGCGCGACGACGGTGATCATCCGCGATGCCATTCGCGATGGGAGCTGGCGCTATCGATTCACCTACCTGCAGGAGGCGTTTTCGCGCATCGTGAGATGGCTGCGCGCGGAGCGGCTGCACTTCCCGACACGCGAGGATGTGATGCGGCCGTTCGCGGACTTTGACGCCGAGGTCGTGCCGCTGTACGGGAGCACACCGTTCAACAACTACCTGTTCGTCTTCAAACGTTCGGCGGACGGGATCACGAACGCGTAGCCGCGGGCCTGCAGCTCGTCGACGACGCGGCTGACGCAGGCGACGGAGAAACCGCGGCCCTGGTGCATGACGATGATCGATCCCGCGCCGACGCGCGGCACGATGCGGCTTACGACGCGCTCGACGTCATCGCCGAACGAATCGAATCCGCGCACGCTCCAGCCGAGGAGTGTGAGACCGCGGCGCGTCAGGAGCGGATGGACGAAGGGATTCTTCATCCCTACCGGCGCACGGAAGAGAGATGGACGCTCGCCGGTGATTGTCTGCAGGGCCGCGTTGCATTCGTCGATCTGGGAAGCGAGAGCCGAGGGTGGCAGACACCAGAACCAACCCGATGGATGAGTCTGCGAATGATTGGCGACCGTGTGGCCGCGGGCGAGCATCAGGCGGATGAGATCCGGACGCTGCGAAGAGAGCGACCCTTTCACGAAGAAGGTTGCCTTCACGCCGCGTTCGTCGAGCGCATCGAGGAGAGCTTCGGTGTCGTCAGTCGGCCCGTCGTCGATCGTCAGCCAGACCTCGTTCGACGTCGAATCGAATCTCGTGATGACCGGCCCCAGCCACTGCGAGTTCGGGCGGAGCGTCGGCCAGAGAACGAGCGCATGCGACAGCGCCAGCACGCCGATCGCGGCGAGCCACGAATGTGGCCACAGCACGATCAGGATGACCGGCGCGACGAAGGCGAAGCCGAGAATCAGCGGACGCATCGTTCTTCCGCCTCCTGCACCGCGTTGCGCAGCAGCCAGAGGGTTGCCGCGGCCAGGCCGTTGATGAGGAGGATTGCCAAAAAGAGCCAGGCCACGAAGCGTGCCCAGCTCGCGGTCGTTGCGGCGTAGGACGAAGCGATCAGCAGCAGAGACATCGTGGTCACGGAGATGATCTTGATGTGGTTCCCGTCGCCGATGAAAAGCCGCAGCAGCGGGCCGCCGATCACGATCGGAAGATGGATAGCGATCGCGGCCAGCGGAATCGCCAGAACGATCGCCAGCGCCAATGTAAGCGGAAGCGCCGCCGCGATGTAGCACGCCGTCGTGACGAAGACCCAGAGCGCGACGAGGTTCATCTCCGCCGCAGTCTGATCGCGATCGATCGAGAGGATGAGATGCTCCGAATCGTGGGCCGCGGGTTTCGATTGGCGCAGGCGGAGATACCCGATCAGCCGGGCCAATGCGAATCGGTGCCGCGACGGGAGCCAGCGCGCTTCGGGACGATCGGCGACGATGTTCAGCATCATGCTGCCTGCTCCGGCCAATGCGGCTCGAACGTGAACCACTGGAACCAGCATGAGCCGATGACGCGTTCCAGCTCGGTCATCCACTGCGCCACCGCGCGCGCGAAATCGTCGTCGCGGTTGCGGCTGCGCGTGATCTCGATCGGCCGCGATGTGATCAGGCGATACCGGCGCCGGCCGAGCCGGACGACGAAGACCGGATAAATCGGCACGCGCGCGGCGAGGGCGAGCGCGAACGGACCGGCTGGTACGGCTGTCTGCCGTCCGAACAGCGTCGCAGGCAACGAACTGATCGAGCCGGTCACGCGGTCGCCCTGAATGGCCACGATGCCTCCTTCGCGGATGGTCTCGAGCAGATCGAGGGCCAGCTCGGTGGCCCTGGTGTTGAACTCGATGCGCAGGCTCTCGGCTCCGTGGTGCTCTTCGAACGCGCGTGTCTGCGGATCGGCTTCGGGCGCGCGCACCATCACGATCCGCCGCGTCGACGTCTCCGAGAAAAGATGCGCGCCGAGGTCATAGCTTCCCATGTGCGCGGTCAACAGGATGGCGCCCTCGCGCGTTTGCATTTCCTCGAAATGTTCCCTGCCGGTGAACTCCCAGTCCGGAATCGTGCGCAGTTCCTTGAACCGGACGTTGTCGGCGATCGTCCACGCGTAGTTCCAGAAGACGCGGTAGCAGCGAAAGAGATTCGCGATGGCCAGCGAGCCTGGTTTGATCACCTTGAGATTGCGCATCACGCCGCGCCGGCCGGAGCCCCACACCATGAAAAACGCGGACCAGAAGGCCATGACGATCGGCTCAGTCCAAGGCGGTACGTTCAGAATAGCGAAGCGAAGGAGCTGCCGCCAGAACACACCGCGCACGAGAAAACGACGCCACCAGGCCGACCGCGTCACGTCCGCATGATATCGGAGAGCGTGCGCTCTTCCGCCGGCAGCGAGGGGCGCAGCAGATCGAAGAGAGCGCCGCTCATGAGGGCCCGGTCGCCGGGATAGGTGGGCACGATCTGTAAGGGAAACCGCTCGAAGATCTCGGCGTCACTCCGGCGCCGCATCCGCTGGATGATCGTCCGCTTCGCGGCGATGCGGTCGCCGTGGGCCATGATCCATTCGAAGGCGCGGAACTGCATCGTCGTCAGCGGGTCGTCGAGCGTCGCCAGCGGCTTCGGGCCGAAGAGCCTGCGCCGTGCGCGGGCGAAGAGGCCGCGCGACGCTTTCGACGTTTTCGAGAACGGCTCGCGCGTCAGATCGGCGGCGTTGCGATTGCGGGTGGTTGCGTAGTGGTGCAGGCGCGCCAGGAAGGTGAAGAAGAGAGCGCCCGAGGCGTCGTGGAGCGATTCGTAATTCTTCAGCGCCGTCTGCAGCGCGTTGCGCTCGAAGAGGACGCCGCGCTCGAAATCGCCGAGGCGCTGGCTGGTCGCGCTCGACTTGTGACGGACGATGGCGCGCGGCTCGTAGAGAACGCGGAAGCCGGCCAGCCAGGAACGCCAGCCGAAGTCGACGTCTTCGAGGTAGGCGAAGTAATCGTCGTCGAATCCGCCGAGGGCCAGGAGCGGCTCGCGGCGGGAGATCATGTTGCCGCCGCAGGCGAAGAGAATCTCCGCGCCCGCCGGCGGCTCCTCGCGCGACGCCAGCGGATAGCGGAATCCGTTCTGGAATGCATGGCCGTCGAACGTCAGCGCGCCGCCGATGAAATCGATCTGCGTTCCGGTTGGGTCGACGATCTTGCCGCCGGCTGAGATCACATCATCCGGCGCCTGCTCGATGGCTTCGACCAGCGTCGCCAGCCAGCCCGCCTCCGGCACCGCATCGTTGTTCAGAAAAATCACGTTGCGGGCGCAGGAGCGGACCAGCGCCGCGGCCAGGCCGCCGGTGAAACCGTGATTCGCGCCGAGCGGGAGCAGGCGAACGCCCGGATAGCGGCCGGCGATGGCGCCGATGCTGCCGTCGGTCGAGCCGTTGTCGACCACCGTGATCATCGCGCCGTCGATCAGCTGCGACGACACCGCGTCGAGACAGGCCAGCGTGTCCTCGCGGCTGTTCCAGTTGACGACGATGATGTCGACCACCGGCGCGCTCAGGACGATCCTCCGATGCGGCGTTTCATGCGAGCGAGGAACGAGCGCGAGTGCTCCGGCACCTGCATGGTTGCCGCGAACGTTTCCTTGTTCGGATCGATACGCGGCGCGCGAACGAAATCGACGAGCGGTTGGAGCGTTCGCGTCCACTGATGCTCGTCGACAAAGCTTTGCGCCCCTTCGCGCATGCGCTCGTTGCCTACGACGCGCACCAGAGCTTTCGCGAAATCTTCCGGCGACGAGGAATCGACAATCACGCCCGCGTCATAACGGGTCAGCAGATCGTCGGTGCCCGGAGCGCTGCTGGTGACGATCGGCAGCCGGCCCCAGAGGTAGTCGTAGACTCTGGTGCGCATCGAGAGGTCGGTTTCGATCGATTGCGGGAAGGTCAGCAGCGCCGCGCCGAAGCGGCCGTAGAACGCGGCGCGTTGTTCGTACGCAACCCACGGCTCGAAGCGAACGAAGTCGTAGCCGTTCCGCTTGACGTGCTCGATGGCCTCGGCGAGCTTTCCCTGCGGGGTGAGAGATGGATTCGGGTGCGTGGTGAACGTCAACGTCACCTCGGGCAGCGACTTTCGTGCGATGGCGACTGCGTCGATGGCGAGAATCGGGTCATACCAGTCGTAGATTCCGCCGAAGAGAATCTCCCGAGATTTGGCAGGCGGGGCGCCCGCGGTCCCAGGGACACCGAACGGCGCGATGCGGATCAACGCATCGAAGTGCGGGTCCGTCTCGAATGCGATCGGGTTCACGCGGCCGGCCGCGAGCAGAAGTCCGAGGTAGAAGAGGCGCTGCGCTTCGGACGCGCAGAGGAACAGATCGCCGCGCAGCAGCGACTGCATCAACGTCGCGTGATCGTGCGTGAAAACCTCGGCGCCGCGCGTCGGGTAGTAGTGCAGGTTCTCGACGATGAACGGGTCGTACAAGTCCACCACCGTCGGGATCGGCGCGCCGTGCGCGAAGAGGTCATTCGCAACATGCCCCTGCACGACCGCGACATCGCACTCGACCGTGTAGCGCCGCAAACTCTCCGGCGTGATCGCATCGACACGGCAACCGTCGACGGCACCGGCGTCGCGCGAGAGCAGCGTGACCTCGTGTCCGTCCGCGAGAAGGACCTTGGCCATCTCCAGAAAACGGATGCCGATCCCCGCCGGCTGGCGGTGGCCAAGCGGCTCCGGGCATACCAGGAGCGCACGCGTCATCCGCGCCCTTTCACCCGCTCGACGATCGTGTGCAGCTTCCAGGTGCGCGATTGGAAGATGGTGTCGAGCAGGTTCTGCAGCCGCGCCACCTCGGCGTACAGCGCGCCGTTCGTGCGCTGCGCCTCGGCCAGGGCCGCGCGGGCAGGCTCGATCTCGGCGCACCGTGCGATGGCCTCATAGCGCTCGCGATTGGCAGCATCGAGCGCGCCGCGGATCTCCGCGTTCGCTCCTTCGAGGTGGCTGATGCGCATCATCGTTTCGTTGATCCGTTCGCTGAGCGCGCCGATCTGGGCGATGAGCGATTGCTTGTCGCGCTCGAGCCGCGCCACTTCCTGTTCCATGCGGCCGTGCGCGCCGCGCGCTTCCACAAGCTCGCCTTCGAGCGCGACCGTCCGTTGTTTCTCTCGCTCGAATACGTTGGCGAAGAGGTTCTCGCCCATGAGCGCGGCGTGTTTGCGCCAGATCTTCAGCTTGGCATCGCGGAACGCTGCCGAGCTCTCGGGATTGGCCATGACCACCGACCCGCCGCCTTTGATGTGCCGGATCTCGCAGGTGATGCGCGGCGCGCGGACGAAATCGCCGCGCTGCGCCAGCCGGATCAGAAAGTCCCAATCCTCGAAAAGATCGAACTCCGGATCGAATCCGCCAAGATCGAGGAAGTCCGCGCGGCGCAGAAGGAGGGTCGGAAGCGGGATGAAGTTGTCGACGAGGAGGAGCTCGCGATCGAAGTCGCGCTCATAGATGCGCATGGCCTCGCGCCGGTTGCCGTCGATGAACGCGGAGACGGCATCGCTATACCAGGCTGCGGCATTCGACCCGCGCGCTGCATCCGACAGCGTCGCCAGATGTTCCGGGTAGAAAAGATCGTCGTCGTCGAGAAAAGCGACGTACTTGCTCTTCGCGGCGTTCACGCCCGCGTTCGCAGCCTCGGAGCGTCCGCGCGACGTCTCATGCTCGACGAGGGTCACGCCTTCGATCTCCGGCCGCGCGCCGCCATCGTTGACGACAACAATCTCTGCCGGATAGCCCGTCGCCCGGATCGATGCGATCGCCTCGGCCAGCAGCGCCGGGCGATCCTTCGTCCGTACGATCACGCTGACCGGCAACGGTTCGCTTACGACGTCGATCCGCATCGGACCCATGGCCTCGCGCAGCGCGCTGAACGGCGTCGTGCGCAGCGATGGCAGCGACGTCGTCCAATACCCTTCGGCGAACTTGACGTGCGCCGGTAGCGTCATCGTTCGCCAGACATTGAGGCCGCGCGCGTACGACGTGTAATCGTGAATCGCCGCCTGCGACGCATGCGCCTGAATCGCGGCGTACTTCGCCTCGGCAACCGTAGTGATGTCGACGAGCGCATTCGGCCGCAGCGGCGCGCTGACCTCGTAAAACGCAACACGCGCCACGGCCAGATCGGCGAAAAGCGAAGGATCGCGGGCGATGAGGTCGCAGAAGGCGCGGGCGAGCGCGATGTGATCGGGATGAATCTCCAGCGGACTGGGGACGGCGATCAGATCCGGCTTCCACTCCCGCAGGATCGCCGCGAGTCGTTGATCAAGCTCGCCCGCATTCGCCAGCTCGCGATCCAGGAATCGCAGAAACTCGATCGTGGCATCGCCGAGGAGTGCGAGGGCCGCGCGCGACTCCGATTCGCGTTGGGAAGCGTCGCCGGCTTGCGCCCCGTCTGTTGCAACGACCACGTGCACGGGGCGGCCTTCGCGCAGATGCAGCGCCAGCAAACCGCCGCATCCGATGACTTCATCGTCCGGATGCGGCGCCAGGACCAGGAGGCGCTCGCCGCGTAAGTCCTGCGGCTCGAATGGAATCGCCTCCTGTTCAGGCATGGTCATGGCATCGGATTATAGGTGCTCCGTATAATTCAGCCATCCGTGAGACGTGACGAGCAGCAACCAATCGCCGGGGTTCTGTCGCTGATCCGTGAGCTCACGGGGCCCGCGACGCGCGCCGGCAACATCGGCGACCTCTTCGTCTCCTCGTTTCGCGCGCTCGATCACGCCGTCGATTTCGACGTCGCCGCGGCGGTGATGATCGAACAGCACCTCGATCTCTACGTCGTCACGCGCGAAGGCGCGGCGTCGCTGGTCGGCCCGCCGCTCATCGAGAGCATCCGCCGGACGCTGGAGATGATGATTCCGGTCTCGTTCGCGGCCACCGACGTCATCGTGAAAGCGGAGCGGAGCGATCTTCCTCGGCACGGCGACGGCGACAGCCTGGCCAACTCCACGCACGCCGACATCGTCGTTGAAAATCGGAGCAGCGGCGTGCTGCTGGTCTACCGCGCCGAGCCGTTCGACGAGCAGGAGCGGCAGATCGTGGAGATTTTCGCGGCGCAGGTGTCGCTCCTCATCGGCCAGCTCAACGCTCGCGAACAGATTCAGGGGCTGGCCGATACCGACGACCTCACCGGCATCGCCAACAAGCGCTACTTCCGCCGCCAGCTGCCGCAGGAGATCGAGCGCGCGCGCGTCTATTCGCTGCCACTGACGCTGCTGATGTTCGACATCGACAACTTCAAGGAGATCAACGACAGCTTCGGCCACACCATCGGCGACGTCGTCCTCTCCGAGCTCTGCGGCGCGGTGCGCGAGACGCTGCGCCCTCCCGATCTCTTCGCCCGTTTCGGCGGCGACGAGTTCGCCATCATCCTCCCCCACACGGACCTCGGCGGCGCCTGCGCGGTGGCCGACAGGATCCTGCAACGAGTGCGCATGCTCTCCATCCCCGCGGACGACGAGGGCACGATCCGCTGCTCGATCTCCCTCGGCATCGCCGAATGCCGCAGCGCGGACACGACGTCCGCCGACGTCATCCGCCGCGCGGACGAACGTCTGTACGACGCGAAGCGAGCTGGTAAGAACCGGTATTCGGCGTAGCGCTCGCTGTCATCAACGACAATCGTCTCTCCCTCGCCTCCGGTGCCTCACGATGACAATTGGCAGGGAGGTTAGACTAAGCGCCGCATGCCCAACCGCTACCTCATCGCAAACTGGAAAATGAACCTCCCGCCCGAGGGGATCGGACCGTTCCTCGGGGCGATGGGACAGGCGAACGTCGCCGTCGCGCCGCCCTACGTGTATCTCAAGGACGTCGTCGCCGGCGCGAAGCAGAACATCCTCGTCGGCGCGCAGAACTGTGCGGATCAGAAATCGGGCGCATTCACCGGCGAGATCTCCGCGGACATGCTGCGCGACTGCGGTGCGCGGTTCGTCATCGTCGGGCACTCCGAGCGGCGCAACATCTATGGTGAGGACGACGCGCTCATCGCCCGCAAGCTGGCGATGGTCATCGAGGCCGGACTCATCCCGGTCCTCTGCATCGGCGAGAACCAGCAGCAGCGCGATGGCGGGCACGCCACGGCGTTCTGCTCCGATCAACTCCGCGCCGCGGCCGTGCCCCAGCTCGAGAAGGCATCGGAAGTGGTCATCGCCTATGAGCCCATCTGGGCGATCGGCACCGGGCGCAATGCCACCGGCGAAATGGTCGCGGAGATCGCCATGGCCATCCGCGTTGCGCTCAGCATCTTCTGGCCCGCGGGAGTGGCGCGGCGCGCGCCGGTGCTCTACGGCGGCAGCGTGACGCCGGACAATGTCGATGACCTCGTGGCGCACGGTGAGATCGATGGCTTTCTCGTTGGCGGCGCCAGCCTCGATTCGAAGAAGTTTCTGGCGCTGGCGGAGGCGATGAAGCGATAACGCGGTTGCGGGGTCGCGCAGTTTCGCGGTCTCGCGGTGGGGTACCGCGCGACTCCGTAACCGCGAGACCGCGCAACCCCGAACCCGCCTTGACACCCGAACCCATTCCGGGAAGAATTCGCCCCCTTGCCCCGTTAGCAGCATCGCTTCGGAGAATCCATGACCGTACTTTTAGTTGTCCTTCACGTCCTCATCAGCCTCTTCCTGATCCTCGTCGTCCTTCTGCAGCAGGGGAAGGGTGCGGATCTGGCGGGCGCATTCGGTGGGGGCGGATCGCAGACTGCATTCGGCGCGCGCGGCGCGACGACGCTCCTTCACAAACTGACGACGGCGTTCTTCGTCCTCTTCGTCATCACTTCGTTGTCGCTGGCGATCCTTCAGGCTCGTCCGCGCGCTTCGGTCATGAACGGCGGCGCAACCTCGGCGCCCGCCACGCCCGCGAAAAAGTAGTCGTTCTTTTCAAGCCCAAGTGGCGGAATTGGTAGACGCGCACGTTTGAGGGGCGTGTGGAGAAATCCGTGCCGGTTCGAGTCCGGCCTTGGGCACCAAAGAATCAGTCAGGCATCGCGGAGCGAGCGCATGACAACTACTGAAGCACGCACGAAGCTGCACGACCTCATCGAATCGCTCCCCAGCGAAGACGTTCCCACCGCGCTGCGAATCCTCGAAGCGCTCAACTCCAGTGCCGATCCTGTGCCGCTGGCGTTGCGAGACATTCCGCTCGATGACGAGCCCGAGACCGAAGACGAACGCGCGGCCGTGGCCGAAGCTCGTCGCGAGATCGAAGAAGGCCGGGTCATTCCGCACGATGAGGTCATGCGGAAGTATGGGATGTGAGTTGGGCCGTTGTATGGACCGCGCGACTTCGGAGAAAGACCGCAAGCCCCAAACCGCGAGACACACCGCGTGAGAAAGAAGGCAGATCGCAGCCGCTGGTGGTACGACGCGCACGACCTTTGGCGATACCGAGACAAAGCGGATTTCCCGCCGATAGAAGAGATCGAGTACCAGTGGCGCGGTATCAATCGGGCGTTACTGGCAG
>Ga0207689_10006826_pt1 | contig 10038 bp, 24 predicted proteins | sample KBSMisM52_FD_184312 | JGI IMG/M metagenome (GOLD analysis project Ga0207689, IMG submission 184312) | Miscanthus rhizosphere microbial communities from Kellogg Biological Station, Michigan, USA - KBS Miscanthus M5-2 (SPAdes) (version 2) | ecosystem: Host-associated > Plants > Roots >... | reverse complement strand
CTTTCGAGACAGGCGGGAACGACGCGAGACGGTAAATAGCTAGCACGTCATACCGATGTGCAGAGGAGAAGAGCAGATGCCGAGTTACAAGACAGCGTTTGGATCGTGGCTGAAGACGGAAGACTTGCAGGGGCGAGCCGCGAAGGTGGTGATCGAAGCCGTAGCGGTGGAGGAAGTGAAAGGCGAAGACGGCACCGAGAAGAAACTGATCGCGCATTTCATGGGCAAGGACAAGGCGCTCATCCTCAACCGCACGAACTGCGAATCGCTCGAGGCGATCTGCGGGAGCGATGACTACGGCCGATGGGCGGGACACGCCATCGTCCTGTATCCGACCACCACGAAGTTCGGCGCCAAGACGGTGCCGTGTCTCAGGGTCCGCGCCGTGCAAAGCGTAGCGCCACCGCCCCCGCCGCCGCCTGTGTCCGTGCCAGACGTGACGGGGGAGTTTGATGATCTGGGCGACGAACCGCCCTTCTGATCATGGCGAGCGTGAACACGGAAATCTACGCCTCGGCGTATGTGAAGAACGGGCAGGTGGTGGTCCGCAACCGCCGTGACTTCGATGCGGCGGTGCGGACGTTGAAGGAAGGAATCGAAGTCGAGCTCTGCGTGACCCCGCATCGGGCCACGCGGAGCCTCTCAGCCAATGCCTTCTACTGGGGTGTCGTCATCGAATACATCTCGCGTCAGACCGGGTATCACCCTGGCGAAGTACATGACCTGATGAAGATGCTGCACCTGCCGAAGTCGCTGGCGATCTGCGACGGGAACGGGGAGATCGTCGGGGAGTACGTGATGGGCGGGTCGACGCGGAACCTGAACGCCACAGAGTTCTACGAATACGTGGAGCGGGTGCGGCAGTGGGCCGCGGAGACATTGGACCTTGACATCCCCGATCCGGACCAGAACTATCTCGATGATTGTTCGGTGGTAGACGAACCCGACCGGGCGAAGTGGTATCGGGCGAAACGGAGAACAGCGTGAGTTACGACAACGAACTGAGCGGACAGGTGATCGTGGACATCGAGACCTGTGCCATGCCGGATGCTGGCGTCTACCTCGATCCGGCTGAAGCTCCAGGCAATTACAAGGATGAGGCCAAGATCGCAGCTTATATCGCGGACAAGCAGCAGAAGCAGATTGCCGAGGCTGGGCTTGAGCCGGACCTCTGCGAAATCGTGGCAGTCGGGTTCCTGGCGGATGACCTCGATCTTTCTCGGGTCTACACCCGTGCCGATACCGATGAACGCGGGCTGATCATCCTTTTACTGAACGCCATCGGGAACCGCTCCGTGGTGGGGTTCAGGAGCCTCTCGTTCGACCTGCCAGTGGTCATCCGACGGGCGCAATATCTCGGCATCCCGTGTCCGGATTTCTCGCTGGACCGCTACCGCAGCCCGCATCTCGACATCGCAGAGCGGCTCTCGTTCAACGGGAAAATCACCTGGCGCTCGCTGTCGTTCTACTGCCGTCGTTTCGGGATTCCCCATGACGACACGGTTAAGGGGAAGGACATCACGGGTCTGGTGGCGGCGCACGACTGGGAGGCGGTGGCGGCGCACTGCCGGAGCGATGTTGAGGCGACGGCAGCCCTGGCGCGGCGGCTCGGGTGGGTGCGGCCGGTCAGTGCGCAGGCGGTGGCGTGACGGTTCGCGACATGGTCCGCGCGTTTCAGCGGGAGATTCGGGAGACCCCGGATCTGTTGCCGGATCGTGCCGCGGACATTCTCACGCAGCTCTGTTCGCTGCTCGGGAACTGCAACGATGAAATCCGAGCGGCGGATGCGGCGTTCGCGGCGGTACTGCTGCAGCACCTCGAGTCGGAAGAGAAAGCCAACCGGGCACGGATTCGCGCCGAGACCAGTCCGGAGTATCAGCGGAAGCGAGAAGCCCGAGACACCAAGGAACTGGTGGTGGAGCTCGTGCGGAGCTTGAAGTACTACCTGCGGTCGAAGGGCGAAGAACTGCAGTATGCGAGGCACCAGTGATTCAGTACGAGGGCTTCATGTTTCCTAAGGGCCAGCCCCGCATCGTGGCCAAGCTCCAGAAGCGGGCCACCCTAGCGGCAGAGGAGCGGGCGTGTCGTGCGGCAGTCGATGCCCGAGACGGCCGGCGGTGTTTCTGGCCTGGCTGTTCCAAGCCCGCAGGGGAGAAGCACCATCTGATCGCGCGCAGTGTCAGGGGCAAGACCGAATGGCGTTCTGACGGCATCGTGAGTGCCTGTAGCGAGCATCACCGGCTGTTCAAGGCCGGATTGATCTATACGACGGGGAATCCCGATCGCGGGCGGGTGCAGGTGCATCTGACCGCCCTCGGGCAACAGGCGGGCCTCAGGGTGCCGCGACGGGGGAAGGCGTGACGCCGTATTACGAACACGGCGGGATCACCATCTACCACGGGGACTGCCGGGAGGTGATCGAGCAGTGGGAGGGTCTACGGACGCAGACGTTTGACCTATTACTGACGGATCCGCCCTACGGGGTGCTCTCTGAGTCTGGGTCAGCCGCCACGCGCAGGAGCGGTGGGAACATCAACAGTGGTCGTATGGATTGGGACGTCGCACCTACAGCGGAGACGATCGCGAGACTCGTCGCCATTACGAAGAATCAGATGATTTGGGGCGGCTGGCATCTAGTGTTGCCGCCGACCTTTGGGTATCTGGTGTGGGACAAGCAGATTGATGGGCTGAACTTTGGCGAGTGCGAAGTCTGCTGGACGCCGATGCGGTTCGCGCCACGGATCTTTAGGTTCAGGGCGGTTGGCGTAGATGGTGGGAAGCAGCACCCGACCCAGAAGCCCGAGGCGTTGATGCGCTGGTGCATTGACCGCGCTGAGCACAATCACGCCAACGTCAACACCATCCTTGATCCGTTCATGGGGAGCGGCACGACGCTGGTAGCGGCCAAACGAATCGGCCGGGACGCCATCGGTATTGAGATTGATGAGCGCTACTGCGAGATTGCCGCCCGTCGTTTACAGCAGGAAGCCTTACCGCTGGAGGTTGCATGAGTAAACCGAGTGCCATTGATAAAGCGATTGAGACGCTGAAGGCGAAACGGGAACCGCACCAGCTCGAACTGAAGGCCCTGGATGCCGCCATCACCGCCCTGGAGCACGCGAAGGTGGGCAAGGCGATCGAGCGTGTCCGCAAGCCCCGTGTGGTGAAGCCGAGCGGAGAAGCGGCGTGAGTGCCCTGTGGAGTGCGCTGACGGCTTCGTTGCGGCTCTATCGCGAGCGACGTGACCGGAAGGCCATCGCAGCGGACTACATGACCCGGTGGCGCGACTTCAACGAGCTGGAGACCCCGTGGATCCATCCAGCGCAGGTGCCGCCCTTGAAGCCGCTGAAGGCTCGGGTGGAGCGGTTCAGTGAACGGCTAGCGGCAGATCGACAGAGGCAGGGATGAACCCAAGGATCGTCTATTCGCCACTGAGTCGATCATGGTTCGTGGTGACGCGATTCACAGAGAAGACTGCTGCGGATGGCACGAAATACATTGTGGCACAGCAGAAGTACGACGTGACCGATCAGATGGAGGCGATTCTCAGCAAAAAGGGGCGGGCTGCTGTGAAGCGCGGGATTCCGGTTCGTGTGCACGCGTGAGGTTGAAGCGGTGTACGAGGCGACGTCACCCGAGAGGGAGATTTCGAGAACACCTCGTGCACCGTTTCATCACGTCAACATCGAGGTGGAAATACGTGGTTTTGCTAGGGAATTCGTTAGTTAGCTGGTAAGATGGACGGAGCATATGAGTGCAATCAACACCCATACGCTCCTAACCATCCACCCGTGATAGGAGGTCACGCGGCAATGGCTAACTCTCATTCTATCTGACCTCCTGTCGGGCTAGACCTGAAACGCTGGCAGGGGTAACCGGCTGGGGCGATTCGGGGCAATGCGGGCAACCAGGCGCCAGAGCCCGTGACGTGGATGCGCAATCAGTAGAGCGTGGCGAGGTGCGGCGTATGGCGCCGTGGACAGTCTGCTGAAGTTCAGTGGCCTTTACCGACTGAACCCGAAGGCGACGGGCGATTCCGCGAGGGATAGCAACGTTGTCCGCAGGTAGCGCATGCCCCACGAAAGGGGAGTGCTTTACCTACGGCTCAAGGCTCAAACCGCTCGGGATCACCGAGAAGAGAAGAAGGGAGAGGCCCGTTGAGATGTCTGGATCACAAACCGGCGTGTCCGGTAAGTGCCACGCGGTGGAGTTGTGGACAACGGACAGCTATTGAGGACGCGGTGCGACGAGGGCTGATGACGCAGGATATGGGGCGGTCATTGCTGACGAAGTATCGGCTCCCGATGTCGGAGATGAAGGCGGTCTATCGTGGGGATGTGGTGAAGGTGGATGTGCTGACACAGGAGAGGCTGGTCTAGGTGACGCCGTACTACCAGCAGAGCGGTGTCACGATCTACCACGGCGATTGCCGTGAAGTGTTGCCGTTAGTCACTGCTGACCTCGTGTTGACGGATCCGCCGTATGGTGTCGGCCTGAAATATGGTGAACAGACCAACGACTCTCCGGAGACGCACTTTGAGTGGTTCCGTCCAGTGCTCGCTCTGATGCGTGCGGCGGCTCCTGTCGTGGTGTTTACGCATCGGCAGGCGGCGCTGCGCGAGCTGACGGATTGGAGTCACGTCGCGGTCTGGAACAAGCCGATGGCGTTCGGCTATTCGGTGCATCACTGGCTCTCGCACTGGGAGCCGATTTTTGTCTACGGGAAGCCGTCAGAGGCGACGTTCGACGTCTTCACGCACAACACGGCGCGACAGAACGGTCACCCGACACCGAAGCCAGAGACGCTCATGTTGCACTTGCTCCGTGTCTTCCATGCCGAGACGGTGCTGGATCCGTTTATGGGCAGCGGGACGACGCTTGTAGCGTGTAAGCGGCTCGGCCGAGAGTGCATCGGGATTGAAATTGAAGAACGGTACTGCGAGATCGCGGCGCGTCGTCTTCAACAGGAAGCGTTGCCATTGGAGGTGGCCTGATGTCGCTGCAACCCAAGGATCACATCGCGCCTCCTTGTAGCTGTCCGGAGTGCTATCAAGCCGGGGTGACGAAGCTGGAACAGCGCCGGGATCCCTACAGCGGCAAACTGTTGCATGGCTATCCGCTGCGGCGGTGGTATGAGGCACGCGAGCAGTTCCGGAAGGCGGCAAGGAAAGCGGTAGGTGCTCCAGGACGTCACGGGAGCGGCTTTGAACGGCTGGTGAACAGAGACCCGGGGCAAGAAGGATGAAGCGTTTAAAGGTGGGCAAGACGGTCAAGCCCTCGAGGTTCGGGCGATGACGGAGGCGTGATGAGACTGAATTGGTGCGATGAGGAAGAGCGGCCCGGACAATTCGCGCTATGGGACGCCAACTGCCGTCGGTCGTTGCGTGGAAAGGCTGGACAGGCATCGCTGCTGGAGCTAGAAGCGGCGTTACTGGCGCTTCCGGAGAAACGTTTGATTCACGGAGCGCTCACCGATGACGAGGGTGGCGTCTGCGCGATTGCTTGCTATGCCAAGCACAAAGGTGTGGATGTATCGAAGTTCGACCCGGAATACGAGAGCGATGAAGTCGGCATCGCGGCGGGGATGCCACGACTGGTCGCATGGCAGGTTGTTGCACTCAACGATATTCATCTCGACACGGTCTGGGAAGTCGCAGATGGACCGCTGAATCGGTGGGATGCGACGTATCGCGGCGGTATCCCGCTCGTTAGAGAGATGACGCCAGAGGAGCGTTACGAAGCCGTGCTGAAGTGGGTGCGAAAGCACATTTCAGCATGACCCACCCAGATACGTGCGTCCGGAGCCTACTGGCTGGTGGGGAGGAAATAGGAAGGGCACAGGTGGACCTCGGACACACCGGACGCACGGACATTCAGCAGGAGGGTAGATGTTTAGCGTAGCCGAGAAACGGTCGATTGCCGATGCAGTGCAGCGGATTCTGCGCGAGACCGGGCATCCCGAATTGCCCGATGGTGAGATTGCATTCAGTCTGCATGTGTGCGGGGCTCAGGCGTGGTCATGGGCAGATATTCAGAACAACGGTGCGGTGAAGGTGCCCGGCGTGAATCCGTGGAACGAACGGCAAGCGCAGAAAGCAGGCCGTTCATGATCTGTCCCTGTGGCTGCCGTCGTGACATGGAAATCACCTGGCCAGTGCCGCATGAACCGGCCCAGGTCTGGAAACCGCAACTGATTGAACGCTGGTCGGAGACCGTGAAAGGCGGGAGGAAACCGTATCGGCAGGCGAAAGTGCTCCGGGCGGTGACGACGGAACCCCGCACCGCTCGGGCGATTGCGGAAGCGATGGGTTGTCCGACGGCGGATACCAGCACGGCGTTGGGGAAGCTGGCTCGAGCGGGCAAGGTGGTGCGGGAAGGCCCGGTGAAATTCTATACGTATAGACGGGCGGCATGAGTCTCAAGCGGCACGCAACACGGCGGGACGCCTCCGAGCCAGCCATTTTAAGGGCGCTGGCGAAGGCGGGCGCGGATTACATCCGGTTGGATGCGTTCGACGTCCTCGTGTTGTTCAGAGGCGAAATTACCATGCTGGAATGCAAGGTCAAAGGCGGCCGGAAGACGCGCAACCAAGAAGTGCTGGTGGCGCGCGGCTGGCCGGTGCATTTCGTAACAGACGCACAGCAGGCGCTCGCAGCGATTGGAGCGGATCTCCGATGACGCGGTCATTACTGCCGGACCCGATGCCCGACGAAGTGACCGACGAAGCCATCCTCGTGCCTGAAGGGGAGACGCGCTACACGTTCCTATTCGATGACGCCACGGTGGAGCAGCTCGCCGCGGGGATCTGTTCAGAGGAGACGGCACGACGGGCGCATCATGCGCTGCAATGGAAGCGTGAGTGGTATCGCCATCTCGCGCAGGAGACGAAGATCGCATGAGTGAGTGGCTACCGATTGAGACGGCGCCGGAGAAGGTTGTGGTGTTGACGAAGATTGACGATGCGAAGGGTGAACGCAACGAGCAGCCGTTACAGCGGCGCGGACGGCTCTGGTGGACACAAGATGGCGTGATGTATGTCTACTACACGCCGACCCATTGGAAGCCGCTGCCATCATGACCGGGTGTGCCTGTGGCTGTGGAACCCTCGTGGAACGTCGTTGGGTACGAGGCCATCACCGGAGAGGACTCCAGGCCGACAACACCTGTAGCCATACCCCGGAAGCGAACAAGAAGCGCTCAGCCAGCCTGAAGGCGTTTCATAAAGCGAAGTGGGATGCGCGGATGGCGGCCCGGTTCGGAGCGCTCTCGGAGCGGGAACAGACGCTGCTGCGAGAAGCGCTGTTGGTAGGGTATCGCAGTGGGTATCAGGCGGCGTATCACCCGCAGCGGAAAGGGCAGGCGGCATGACGGACGAGCAAGCCTGGGCCCGTTGGCAGCAGCAAGGGAAGGGACGGCTGACGTTGACCGAGGCCGAGCAGCAGCGGTTGGAAGAGATTCGATTTCGCGTGCAGGAAGCGGCACCGGTCAATCTCTATGCAGATCGGAAGTGGCTGTTGTCCCTGATCCAGCGGCCGGGAGACCACGCGCCGACCGGAGACGCCTCCTCCCACGCGGGCAGCCGGAACGAAGAGGCATGACGCCGTACTACGAGCACGCGGGGATCACGATCTACCACGGCGATTGTCGGGAGGTGCTCCCGACGTTGTCGGTGGGGTCGTTCGACCTCGTGTTCACGAGTCCGCCCTACAACTTGGGCGTCACCACGGGTGGCGGATTCCCGACCGGCCACGATGCGCCGGATGCCCCCATGCGAGCGCGCGGCGGTCAAGGCAAGTGGCCCGGCGCGGCGATTGCGGACGGCTATGGTGTTCATGCTGATGCAATGCCGCCGGCGGACTACGAAGCGTGGCAACGCGTCATCCTCGCGGAGTGTTGGCGACTACTGACTCCGGACGGGGCGATTTTCTACAACCACAAGCCGCGCGTGCAAGGCGGCGAACTCTGGACGCCGTTGATGGTCAATCCAGGCTTGCCGGTGCGGCAGATCATCATCTGGGCGCGGGCGGGCGGGATCAACTTCAGCCCGTCGTTCTACGTGCCGACGCATGAATGGATCGTGGTGTTTGCGCGGCCCGCGTTTCGTCTCAGAACAAAGGGCGCCTCCGGTGTGGGCGACGTGTGGTCGGTGCCGCAGGAAGCGAATCCTGACCACCCGGCGCCATTTCCAGAGGCCTTGCCACGCATGGCGTTGACGACGACGAAGACGAGGCATGTGATTGACCCCTTCATGGGGAGCGGGACCACGTTGGTTGCTGCGAAGCGACTTGGGCGCAAGGCCACCGGGATCGAAATCAACGAGCGGTATTGCGAGGTCGCGGCGCGGAAACTTCAGCAAGAAGCGTTACCACTGGAGGTCGCATGACTGACTCTCCGTCCGGTCCGGCTGCCACTCCGGGGCATTCGTCTCCCGCCGATGCGGGGTCACCAGTTCCGGATCAGCAGGAGGGTCCAATTCGCGCCAAAGGCATTTCGTCGTCTGAAAGCCCTACTCCTGATCGCGTCCCCACCGGGGAGGGGCTGCGCGCCTTAGTTGAGCAGATCCTCGATGGCATCGATCGACAAGAGACGGATGTTCCGGCAGGATGGTGGGAGACGTCCAACGGCGCGGAGTTCGGCGCAGAGATTCTGCAGAAGATTCGAGCCGTCCTCACCTCCTCCCCCGATCCGACCCCTGGAGAGCCGACATGACCGATGAACTCCTCCGGCTCAACGCGGCGGCAGAACTCATCGGCGTGGCCCCCAAGACCATCAAGAAGTACTGCCGCTGCGAACTTCTGCGTTGTGTGAAACTGCCCTCTGGGCATTGGCGCGTCTGGAAATCCTCCCTCGATGAAATCCGACTAGTCCAAACCGACCCAAACCGAAAACACCCTCTTTCGACGTCCACATAACCCGTCTATTCTGGAGGGGCAGAAAACAATCCCCAAACAATGCCGTTTGCCAAAGGTCGCAGCGGTAACCCCAAAGGCCGCCCCCACAAAGGCGACTCGCTCGCTGAACTGATTCGTGCCCGCTGGAAGCCTGTCCAACGACAGACTGCGGTGGATGCCCTCGCCGCGAAAGCTAATGCCGGCGATGTCCAGGCGTGGGAAGCGCTCGCGAAACGGGGTTGGCCGGATGAAGCGCGCGGGGAGCTCACCTTCACCGTGCCGAATGACGACAATCTGCCGGCGAAGGTCGTAATCGAACTGCACCGGAATCCTTAGGAAAAATGACACCCTCTCACCGTATGGATAGACCGTGCGCGAGGTGAGAATGGTGTTCAAGGGCGTCGTGGCTGACTTCATGGCGGACGAGACCCGCCACATCGATCTGGAAGGCGCCTTCCGTTCAGGCAAGACCACTGCCGCCCTCTGGAAGGTCTACAAAAGCTGTATCGACCATCCCGGCATCAAGTGGCTGATCTGCCGCTATGGCGATGGCGACACCCAATCCAAGTTGAAACCACCGTGGCGGCAACTGCTCCACACCGTCGGGGTGACTCCGGCCTGGGATCCCGCCGAGATGTGCGATGTGTTGCCCAACGGCTCCACGGTCTACATCTTCGGGCTGAAGGCCCAGGATCAGGTGTCACGCTATGCCAAGCTCCGCGGCATGACGCTGGCGGGCATCTACGTGGATCAGGGCGAAGAACTGCCACACGATATCTTCCTCGAGCTCATTGGCCGGCTATCGCAGGCGGGGATGCCGCACCAGATGCTCCTGACCCCGAACCCGCCCGACGAGAACCACTGGCTCGCGAGAGAGTTCCCCGAGGCCAACAACCTCAAAGGGCGGAAGTATTACTCCGCCCCGATCCACGCCAACGCCCACAACCTGCCCCCGGAGACCATCCCCGCACTCGAGCAGGCGTATCCGGCCACCCACCCCAAGCATCGCAGTGCGGTGCTTGGCAAGCGGGGCCTGAACGTCATTGGGCGCCCGGTCTACGGCGGGGATCCCGAGAAGGGCCTGGCGCCCATGTATGACCGGGCGCTGCACCTGAAGCCGCTCAGCATGAACCCGGACCTCACCCTG
>Ga0207689_10006825_pt1 | contig 10038 bp, 7 predicted proteins | sample KBSMisM52_FD_184312 | JGI IMG/M metagenome (GOLD analysis project Ga0207689, IMG submission 184312) | Miscanthus rhizosphere microbial communities from Kellogg Biological Station, Michigan, USA - KBS Miscanthus M5-2 (SPAdes) (version 2) | ecosystem: Host-associated > Plants > Roots > Rhizosphere... | reverse complement strand
CCTGGGGGAGGCCTACCTCGGCTCCAAGCGCATCGCGGAGGCGGAGGGCCTGTTCAAGCGGCTCCTCGAGATCAACCCGAACGACGAGGACACGCGCGTGCAGATGGCGCGGGTGTCCCTCCAGCAGAACCAGTTCGACCGCGCCTACGAGGAGATGGAGCCTCTCGTCGAGAAGCTCGTGCAGAGGCGCGACGACGACCGCGCGGCCTCGCTCCTCCAGCAGATCGTCCAGAAGAGCCCGAACCACGTGAAGACGCTGAACCGGCTGGTCGAGGTCTACCAGCAGTTCTCCAAGGAGTCGAGCCTCCTCGCCACCTACTCCCAGCTGACCGAGGCCTACATCCAGCAGGGCCAGCTCGGGGAGGCCGCCTCCGTGCTCGAGGTCCTGGTGCAGCGCGAGCCCGCCAACGCGCAGCACAAGACCAAGCTCCAGTTCGTGAAGGGCAAGCTCGGCGGGGCCGCTGCGCCCGCGCCGGCGGCGGCGCCCGCTTCCTCCGGTCCCGAGCTGATCGAGGAGGAGTTCGATCTCTCGGCCGCGGACGAGGCCCCGGCGCCCGCGCCTGCACCTCCACCCGCCCCCGCGCGTGCTTCCGCGCCCGCGCGCGCGGCCGCACCCGCCGCCGCTTCCCCGGCGCGGCCCGTCATCCAGGTGACGGGTCCGCTGAGCGACCAGGATCGGGAGTTCATCGACGAGCATCTCGCCGAAGGCAAGGTCTTCCGCAAGTACGGTCTCATCGACAAGGCCGCCGATCAGTTCGAGGCCGTGGTGGCGCGGTTCGCCGACAACCTGGAGTCGCGCCAGGAGCTGCGCGAGGTCTACGCGGAGAAGGGCCTTCCGGCCAAGGCGGCCGAGCAGTGCCTGGCCCTGGCCGAGATCTTCCGGCTCAAGGGCGACGCGGCGTCCGCGAAGAAATACGAAGACGAGGCGGAGCAGCACGTGCCCGGCTCGGCGGGCCCCGCCAAGTCGGCGGCTCCCGCGGCCAGGCCGGCCGCCGCCCCCGCGCCCGCTCCCGCGCGCGCCGCCGCTCCCCGCGCTCCCGCGCCCGTCGTCCAGGAGGAGGAGTTCTCGCTGGGGGACGAAGAGGAGATCCCGCTCGGCGGCGAGGAGGACATCTCGATCGCGGTCGACGAGCCGGAGGCGGCGCCGGCAGCCGCTGAAGAAGAGAGCCTGGACCTGGACCAGGAGCTGGCGACGGGGCAGGACCTTCCCTCGCCGTTCATCGACGAGGAACCGGCCGCCGCACCCGCGGCGGAGGAAGACGTCTCGATCGGGTTCGACGAGGCGACGCTCGACGCCCCCATCGCATCGGAGGCGCCCGCGGAGGAGGTCGGCTTCGGCGTGGAAGAGGAGTTCCCGCTCGACGAGCCCGCTCCCGCGCCGCCGCCTCCGCCTCCTCCACCGCCGCGCGCGGCCAGGCCGGCTCCCCCGGCCGCGAAGCCCGCTCCTCCTCCGCCGCCCGCGAAGCCCGCTCCAGCGGCGAAGGCGCCGGCGCCCGCGAAGCCCGCTCCGCCTCCGCCCGCCCCCAAGCCGGCTCCGGCGGCGAAAGCCCCGGCGCCGAAGCCCGCGCCGCCGCCTCCCGCGGCCCGTCCCGCCGCGCCCCCCGCCGAGCTGCGTGCCGCTCCCCTGGCCACCAAGGCGTCCGGCGGCCCGCCCACCGGACGCATCCCCGTCGATCTCATCCGCCTCCTCGAAGAGGTCGAGTCCTACGTCTCGCTCGGCTTCGTGGACGACGCCAAGGAAGCGCTGCGCGAGGGCAGCGTGCGCTTCAAGGACCACCCCGTGCTGCTGCAGAAGATCGCGGAGCTCGGCCTGGAGGAGAGCGCGCCGGAGCCGGAGGCCGAAGCGCCGGCCGAAGACGACCTGGCTTCCCAGCTCGACCTCGGGTCGCCGTCACCGGCCGCCTACGATCCCCTCGGCCACCTCGCCGACGATGTCCCGCCCGAGCCCGAGCCTTCCGCTACGGACGACCTCGTCGGCGGCTTCGAAGATCCCGCGGCCAGCGCGTACCCCGACGAGACCACGGCGGGCGAAGACCTGCTGTCGACCAGCGCGGAGTCCGTGGGCGAAGGCGGGATGGACCTGGGCGCTGAGCTCGGCGAGCTCTTCGGCGCTCAGTCCGCGGTCGAGGAGCCCGCCGCGGAGAGCGCCTCCACGGAGCTCGGCGACGCCGGGCTCGCCGACATCTTCAAGGAGTTCAAGAAGGGCGTCGACAAGCAGCTCGGCAAGGAAGACTACGACACCCGCTACAACCTCGGCATCGCGTACAAGGAGATGGGGCTCATCGACGAGGCCATCGCCGAGTTCCAGCTCGCGGCCAAGGACGAGGCCCGCCTCCTGGAGTGCGCGAGCATGCTGGGCATCTGCTTCCTCGAGAAAGGAATGCCGAAGCTCGCCATGAAGTGGTTCGAGCGCGGCCTCAAGGCGCCCGGCCGCACCGAGGACGAATACGCCGCCCTGCGCTACGACCTCGCCACTGCGCACGAGGCGGCCGGCGACGTGGACCGCGCGCTCGCGCTCTTCACCGACCTCTACGGTCAGGACGCGAACTTCCGCGACGTGGCGACGAAGGTGCGTGACCTCCGGGCGATGGTCCAGGGATAGTGGGCGCGAGCCCGACGCTGGCCCGCGCAAGCGCCGGGGTGTCCGGATCTCGATAGCCGCCATGAACGAGCTCCTGGCCGTCGCCATGTCCGTCTTCATCTCCCTGATGGTCGGGCTCTTCCTCGCCTTCGTGCCGTGGACGACCCTCTGGGACTCGAACTACCTGCTCCAGCCCTATCCCGTCCTCCGCATCCTCGTCGTGAGCCCCTTCGCGCGCGGGACGGTCAGCGGACTCGGGCTCTTGAACATCGTCCTCGCGGTGCATGAGGCCTACCAGCACCTGAGCGTGCGTGCCCTCGGCCGCTGAGCCGCGGCGCGCGGACGCCTTCGTCGTGACCATGGTGACGGACGGCGGTGCGGCCGGCGCGGACGCGGCGGCGCTGGTGGCGCGCGTCGTGGCCGCGGCGCGGGCGGGGGTGGACGTGGTCCAGGTGCGCGAGAAGGCGCTCACGGACCGCGCCCTGCTGGGGCTCGTATCCGCCGTGCGCGCGGGGCTCGCCTCCAGCGCGACCCGCCTCCTCGTCAACGGGCGACCGGACGTGGCCGTGGCCGCCGGCGCGGACGGGGTGCAGGTCCCGGAAGAGGGACTGCCCGTCTCTGACGTGAAGAGGGCGTTCCCCTCCTTGACCGTCGGCGCCTCCTGCCATTCCGTCGAAGCGGCGCGTCGCGCTGCCGCTGAGGGCGCGGACTTCGTGCTGCTGGGTCCGGTGTTCGGGACGCCCGGCAAGGAGGAGCGGGCCCTCGGGATCGACGTCCTGGCCGCGGCGGCGGCCGCGGTGACGGTGCCCGTGTTCGCCATCGGAGGCGTCACGCCCGCGGGCGTGCCCGCGCTGCGCGCGGCGGGGGCACGCGGAGGGGCGGCCATACGCCCGTTCCTCGAAGGCCCGGCGGATGCGATCATGCGGGCCTTTCGCGCGGCGGAGGGAGGACAGCCATCCTCGACGTGACGCTGCGACCGATCGACGCCCTGGTCGTCGTGCCGCTGGCCCTGCTCGGCCTGCTCGCGCTGGCGCGCCTGGCCCGCGTGCGTCCCGCCTTCCGTCCGCTCGTCGGCCCCTTCGCCGCCTGCGCGCTGGCCGCGGTGGTGATGGTGTTCGCAGGACCGCCGACCGGGCAATCGCCGATCGGGCTCCTCTACCTCCTGCCCGTGCTCGTGCTCGTCGTCCGCGCGACGTCGCTCGCCTTCCAGTGGGTCTTCTACCGGCGCCAGGGCTCACCCCCGCCCTCGCTCCTCGACAGCGTCGTCTCCGTCCTCCTCTACGGCATCGGAGTGGGTGCGATCGCGAGCCAGTGGTTCGACGTCGAGCTCACGCCGTTCCTGGCCACATCGGCCGTGGTCGGCGCCGTGGTCGGCCTCGCCCTGCAGGACACGCTGGGGAACCTCTTCGCGGGCATCGCCCTCCACTCCGAGGCGCCCGTGCACGTCGGCGACTGGGTGCGCGTGGGCGACCGCGACGGCCGCGTGGAGCAGGTCTCCTGGCGCGCCATGCGCCTGCGCACGTGGGACGGCGACACGCTCACCGTCCCCAACAACGAGGTGGCGCGCCACGCCGTCCTGAACTACAGCCATCCGCGCGCGCCCCATTCGCGCGTGATCGTGATCGGGGTGAACTACCACACCCCTCCCAACCGCGTGATCGGCATCCTGCGCAAGGTGATCGAGCAGGTCGGCCTGCTCGAAGATCCGCCCTCGGGCGTGCGCATCGTGGGCTACCTGGAGTCGGCCATCCATTACGAGATCCGCTACTACTTCGCCGCCTACGACGACTACCGGCGGCTGGAGGGCGAGATCTACCGGCTCATCTGGTACCACTTCCGCCGCCACGGGATCGAGATCCCGTTCCCGGTGCGCGACGTGTTCCTCCATCGCGCCGCCCCCGCCGTGCAGAGCCGGGAGACGCCGGCGGACCGGCTGGAGCGCGCGCTGCGCACGGTCGATCTCTTCCGGCCGCTCTCCGACGACGAGCTGCGCAAGGTGATGGCGCGCAGCCGGCCCCTGCACTACGCGGCGGGGGAGCGCGTGATCGAGGAGGGCAGCCCCGGCGACAGCTTCTTCATCATCGACCAGGGACAGGTGCTGGTCTCGAAGCGCATGGGCGGCGCCGACCGCGAGATCGCGCGCCTCATGGAAGGGCAGTTCTTCGGCGAGATGGCGCTGCTCACGGGCGAGCGGCGCTCCGCCACCATCGAAGCGGCCACCGACGTCGACCTCTTCATGATCGACAAGCCGGCCTTCCAGGAGATCCTGGCCGCCAACCCCACCATCGCCGTCGACATCTCGACGCTCCTCTCCGAGCGGCGCGAGGCGCTCACGCACGCCCAGGACGACCTCACGGCGCCGCTCCTGACCCCGGGCGCGGGCGAGCTCAAGAACGACATCCTCGGCCGGATCCGCGCCTACTTCGGGCTGTGAAACCCCCGCCTTCCGCGGAAGGAGAGGTCGACCGCGCCTTTTCGGACCTCCTGCGCGCGGGTCCCGGTCCCGCCGCGATGAAGGAGGTGCTGGAGCGCTGCGGCGACGACCATGTCCTGCTCGTCGCCCTCCTCCGGCGCGCCGTGCCGCTGCCCTTCCTGGAGCTGATCGCCTCCACGCCGCCGTGGTCGGAGGACCACCGCCTCCTCGCCTCCGTCGTGCTCAGCCCGCGCGCCACGCGTCCGCTCGGACTGCGCCTCGTGGGCTCGCTGCAGTGGCGCGACCTGGCCGACGTGGCCGCCAGCCCGCGCGTCGCCGTCGCGGTGAAGATCCGCGCGGAGGGGATGCTGAAGGACCAGCTCCTGGAGCTGCGCCTGGGCGAGAAGATCACGCTCGCCAAGATGGCGACGCCGCCCGTCCTGATGCTGCTCCTCGCCGATCCGGACGAGAAAGTGGTGGAGTCCGGGCTCATCAACCCGCGCCTGCGCGAAGAGGACCTCCTCGCGCTCGTGCGCGCCGACATTCCCAGCCGCACCCTGCTGGAAGGGATCGTCGCCTCCCCGCGCTGGAGCGACCGCTACGCGATCCGCCTCGCCATCGCCCTGCACCCGCGCGCGCCCGTCGCGCTCGCCCTCGGCCAGCTCAGCGCCTTGACCACGAAGGATCTCGCCCGCGTCGCGGAGGCCCCGGGCCTCACTCCGCTCATCCAGGCTGCCGCCGCGCGCGTCGCCAAGTCGCGCTGACCTTCGGGCAAGCCGCCCGGAGAGGGCGCCAAATCACGGCAGTTCAGGGGGATAGTGTTGACTCTTTTTCGCGGTGGCGACTACAATCGCGGGCCCTCCGCCCATGGCTTCCTTCGGTGAGAACCTTCGCCGCGAACGGGAACTGCGCGGGATCGATCTGCGCGAAATGGCGGACGCGACCAAGATCAGCATCCGCTTCCTGCAGGCGCTCGAGCAGGACCGCGTCGACATCCTGCCGGGCGGCATCTTCCCGCGGGCGTTCGTGCGTCAATACGCGAAATACCTGGGCCTCGATCCGGAGCGCCTGGTGGCCGAGTTCGTGTACGCGCACGGCGGAGAGACGGCGCCGCGCCGGGATCCGCGCGCGCCGGTGCGCGTGGACCAGGGAACGCCGCGCGGCCTCATCATCGCGGGAGTGGTGCTGGGACTCCTTGGCCTCGTGGGGTGGAAGGTGCGCGGGCAGGGCGGACGCACGCCGCCGGCCACGGTGACGCCGTCCATGACCGCGCCGCCCGCGACGTTCGCCCACGATCGCGTGTATCCTCCGCCGTCAGGAGCGGCGGCCAGCCCGCCGTCCATGGCGGCGGGCCCGATGGTCCTCAACGTGCTCGCGCGCCGCAGCAGCTGGGTCGAAGCGAAAGTGGACGGGACGACGGTCTTGAATCGAGTGCTGAAGGATGGCGAGTCCCAGCGGCTGGAGGCGCGGCAGGAAGTCCTCCTCTCCGTCGGCAACGCGGGCGGGATCGCGGTCACGCTGAACGACCGGCCGCTCGGACCCATCGGGCGGGAAGGAGAAGTGAAGAAGGGCTTCGCCATCAACGCGCAGACCTTGCCCGCCCTCCTCGCCGCGGGCGCGGCCGCCCCGTCTCCGTCGCCCCTGGCGACCCCCTCCGCTTCGCCGCGGCCACGCGTGGCGCGCACGCCGTCGCCTTCACCCATCCCTTCGCCGTCGCCCAGCGTCCTCCTCCTCGCCCCGCGTCCGCATACGGACTTCGGGGCTCCCGGTCTCGTGCCGCCCACCACCCGTCCTTCGCCGTCGCCCTGGCCCTGATGGCGGACCGCGCCATCAACCCGCTCGTCGAGCAGTTCCGGAAGGGCGGAGTCCCGCGCGAGCTGCGGCTCATGGCCGCGCAGGGCGCGCTGCCCCTCAAGCCCGGGGACCTCGCCGACCTCCTCCAGACCCTCCTCGGCGACGCGGACGAGGCGGTGCGGCAGGCTGCTTCCGCGAGCCTGGGCGGAATCCCGGTGGACGAGCTGCTGCCGATCCTCAAGGACCGCGAGAGCCCGCCCGGTGTACTGGCTTGGGCCGTCGCCCATCGCACGGAGCGCGAGCTGCTCGAGGTGGTGCTCCAGAACTCGTCCCTGCCCGACGAAGCGGTGGAGGCGCTGGCGTCCACCTTGCCCGAGCACCTGGCGGAGCTCGTCGTCATCAACCAGGTGCGCCTGCTGCGGCGCACCTCGCTGCTCGAGGCATTGGAAGCGAACCCGGGCCTCAACAAGGACCAACGGCGCCGTCTGCGCGAGCTGCGCGAGACGTTCCGCATCGGCCAGCAGCCGGAGCCGCCGCCCCCGCCGCCGGAGCCCCCGCCGGTCCAGGCCGCGCCGGAGCCGGAGCCGGCCGAGGTGCCGATCGCGGAGAGCGAGGAGGCAGCAGTCGCCCGCCTGCTCAGCGAAGAAGAGAAGGCCGACAAGGAGAAGATCAGCACCGTCCAGGCCATCTACCGGATGAACGCCGCGCAGAAGGTGATCCAGGCCCTGAAGGGGTCGAGCGCGGACCGCGCCATCCTCATACGTGATCCCAACCGCATCGTGTCCAGCGCCGTGCTCGGCAGCCCGCGCCTGACCGAGATGGAGATCGAGCGCTTCGCGGGCATGAAGAGCGTCGGGGACGAGGTGCTGCGCACGATCGCCTCCAACAAGGACTGGACCAAGCGCTACGGCGTCATCTCCAACCTCATCAAGAACCCGCGCACGCCCCTCGCCCTGGCCCTGAACTTCGTGCCCCGGCTCAATCCGCGCGATCTGAAGACGATCTCCGTGGACAAGAACGTGCCGGAAGTGATCCGCAAGCAGGCCATGAAGTTCGTGCGCAAGACGGGCAAGCCCGGCGGCGAGGACAAGTGACGAACTACTACGAGATCCTGGGGGTGTCGCGCACGGCCAGCGCGTCCGAGGTGCGCAGCGCCTACGCGAAACTGGCCCGCGAGCGTCACCCCGATCGTTTCGCGGACCCGGCGGAGAAGGCGCGGGCGGAGGAGTTCTTCAAGAACCTGACCACCGCCTTCAACACCCTCTCCAGCGACAAGAACCGGCGGGAATACGACGCGAGCCTGGACAAGCCGCAGGTTGCGCCGCCCCAGGAGATCGCGCAGAACGCGTATCGCCGCGGGCTCCAGATGTTCGAAGCCAAGAAGTACCACGAGGCGATCGAGCTGCTGCGCACGGCCGTTGGCCTCTTCCCGGAGCAGGCCCCCTTCCAGGCCGCGCTCGGGAAGGCCCTCGCCCGCAATCCCCACTGGGCGCGCGAAGGGATGCAGGCCATCGAGAAGGCCATCCAGCTGGCGCCGCGGGTGGCCGCCTACCAGATCGACCTGGCGGAGCTCCTCCTGGCCCATGGCCTGAAGCTGCGGGCGCGCAAGGCGGCCGAGGCCGCGCTGAACCTGGCCCCCACCGACGAGCGAGCGCACAAGATCCTCGAGGAGCTGGGGCCCGGAGAGCCCGACGAGCCGCCGCCGCCGGCCGGGCTGCGCGGCCTGCTCCGCCGCAAGGGTTGACGCGGCCGGCACGGAAGGGCTGAAGCGGCCGGGCGAGGGCTTGCCAGGACCTGTCTTTCGTTGTCTACTCTCTCCCACCCCAGCCCCTGGATGAAGATCACTTACAAGGCCGTGTCCGACGTGGGCCGCAAGCGCAAAGGCAACGAGGACAGCCTCTTCGTCAACCCCGAACAGCACCTCTTCGTGGTCGCGGACGGGATGGGCGGGCACGCCGCGGGCGAGATCGCCTCCAAGGTGGCCGTCGACTCCATCAACGAGTTCGTGTGCCTCACCGGCGGCGACGAGGAGATCACCTGGCCCTTCGGGCTGGACGAGAACATCTCCTACGACGGCAACCGGCTCAAGACCGCGATCCGTTACGCGAACCGCAAGGTGCTCGAGGCCACCAAGGAGAAGAGCGAATACGAAGGCATGGCCACGACGGTGGCGGCCGTGCTCGTGGACGGGGACGCCGCCAACCTCGGACACGTCGGGGACAGCCGCGTCTACCTGATGCGGGACGGCGAGATCACGCAGCTCACCTCCGACCACTCCTGGGTGAACGAGCAGATCCAGAGCGGGGTCATCTCGCCGGACCAGGCGCGCACGCACCCCCTGCGCAACGTGGTGACGCGCGCCCTCGGGGGCAAGCCCGACCTGCAGGTCGACATGCAGCAGCACAAGGCCAAGGCGGGGGACATCCTGATCCTGTGCTCGGATGGGCTGACCACCATGATCCCGGACGAGGACATCGCGCGCGTCGTGCGCGAGTCCGGGGGGGACGTGGAGAAGGCGGCCCAGGCCCTCGTGGCCAGCGCCAACGCGAAGGGCGGAGAGGACAACATCACGGTTCTCCTGATCCGCTTCGACGATTGAGCTGATGCTCCCCGCGGACCAGCCCGAGAAGGTGGCGCGCCGCAAGATCGGCAAATACGCGGTGGTCGGTCGCATCGGGCGGGGCGGGATGGGGATGGTCTACCGCGGCTGGGACGAGGTCCTGGAGCGGGAGGTCGCGGTCAAGACCCTGACCGTCGAGGGCACCCTGGACGAGGAGAGCCGGCAGCGCTTCCAGATCGAGGCGCGCGCGGCGGCGCGGCTCCAGCACGCCAACATCGTGACCGTCTTCGAGCTGGGGGAAGACCGCGGGCTCCCGTTCATCGCCATGGAGCTGCTCCCGGGGGTGGACCTGGCGACGCTCGTGCGCTCGGGCGAGGCCCTGCTCCTCGAGGAAAAGCTCGAGATCATGGTGCAGGTGCTGCGCGGGTTGCACTTCGCGCACGAGCACGGGATCGTGCACCGCGACATCAAGCCCTCCAACATCCGGCTCCTCGAGGACGGCACCGCGAAGATCATGGACTTCGGCATCGCCAAGCTCGGCGGCACCGGCGTCACCAAGACGGGCATGATGGTGGGCACCGTCCACTACATGAGCCCCGAGCAGATCCGAGGCAAGAAGCTCGACGGCCGCAGCGACGTGTTCTCGTCGGGCGTGATCCTGTACGAGCTCCTTTGCGGCAAGCGGCCCTT
>Ga0207689_10006823_pt1 | contig 10040 bp, 13 predicted proteins | sample KBSMisM52_FD_184312 | JGI IMG/M metagenome (GOLD analysis project Ga0207689, IMG submission 184312) | Miscanthus rhizosphere microbial communities from Kellogg Biological Station, Michigan, USA - KBS Miscanthus M5-2 (SPAdes) (version 2) | ecosystem: Host-associated > Plants > Roots >... | reverse complement strand
CCGCCAGCGCACGAAAGTCCGCGCGAGGACGGTCTGCAGCAGATCTTCGGCGGCCTCGCGCGTACCGGTCAACGCCAGCGCCACCCGGAACAACACCGCGCCTCGCGCGTCCACGAACTGGCGAAACTGCTCGTGATCCGACGCCCGCACGGCGGCCCCCCTTTTCCTCGCTACCCCTTGAGACGCGCGAGCGGGCCGTGACAACTGCACGCTACCGGTCGGCGCCGGAGCCGGCGCAGACCGACGTACGGACTCGGCGCCGGAATACAGTTATCCACGAGTATTGACAATTGCCCGTGCCGGTCCGAAGGGATCAGGATGTGGTGTCCTGAGATCGAGTGCCGAACCACGGAGATCGGGTTGAGAACGGGAGATGCGTCCTGTGCGTCCGGAAGCCCGCGATCATCTTCTTGGTCCCTCGACGGATGAGGATTGCGTCTGCCCTCAGCTCGCGTTGCATAACAGCCAGGCAGAGGGCGGTTTCAGGCTTGTTGTCGACGAAGAAGAGGCCGTCGATGTGTGCCTCCCGGTCCGTCTGCAGAAGATCCCGTTCCCACGCGGCCTTTCTGAGCGGTCCGACTGCCGCGTGTGTCTTGTCGAGCAGGATGACGTACGCCTCACCGACCAACGGTGACTCGATCTGCGTCCACGCCCGGTAGAAACCGAGCTTGACGAACAGGTCACTGACCTTGTTGCTCAGCTCGGCTCGCGTCGTAGCGTCGCTCGCCGGCCGTTTAGCGATCCGGAACGGCAGCTCCTCGAACGCCTTGACTGCTTCCAGGGCCTCGGCGAACAAATGAGTCTTGTGCTGCCTACGCCCGGCAGCCTGGCTGAGAAGGTAGCCGACGAGCGCCACGCCCGCTGCCGCCATGCCAACGGTGAGAGTCACCCATTCTGCTGTGCTCATGCATATCGTCTCCTGGAATAGCGATCTGCGGGATGATCCATCGAGCCGCCGTCTATGTCCAGCGGGCGCAGCGCCGGCAGCTGTCTGAGGTGTACCAAGGATCTTGGGCAAGGCCTGCCCGGGAAGCGTCGCCGGCGCCCGAATAGACCGCAACGCCGCCACCCGCCGCCTCAAGCACCTGGCCGCCGGCGCCGGCATCCGCATACCCCGGATGCACCCCCACATGCTGAGGCATACGTTCGTGACGACCGTGCTCGACGCCGGCGTCAGTCTGCCCGATGTGCAGATCGCTGCTCGGCACGCCGACCCGCGAACGACCATGCGATATGACCGCGCCCGCAAGAACCTCGACCGCCACCCGAGCTACATCCTCGCCGCCTACATGGCCTCCGGAACGTAGCCGAGACTGACGATGTGGCATCGGCAGCGATGCGATCACGTCGCAGCAAGCGCTCGTGTCGACGGTGCCTCTTCCACCGGTGAGTCGAGGGGCTGGCGCCGGTCAACAACATTGCGGGGTTGGACGGCCGGCGCCAGCCATCGCGATCATAGGGCGGCCGCAATGACCCGCGACCTCGCCATTGGGGTGACCCGGGCGGCCCTCGGTCAGTCAGCCCCGGCGTCCGCTACTGCCGAGAACAGCGCGCCTGATCATGGCGCGGAAAGGGCCTCGACGTTACTCGGCGCTGCCCGCGATTTGGGGTTCGGCGGCGCGGCCGGGCGCAGCAGAACCGCGTGCAGCCCGGCGGCGCAGGCCGAACACCGCCGCCACCAGCTGGACCGTCCGCGCCAGTCGGGCCACGAGAACCGCGGCCATCCACTCCAACCGCAGCGCGAACCGGTGTTCGCTGAGCTAGTCGGGGTGCGGCAGGCTCACCGCCGCCGCCAGCGTGTCGGCGGCGCGATCCGCCACAACACGACCAGCGTCGTGCGCAGGACCGAGCCCGGCTCGCACCGCGGCTGCGCACCAGCGTGGCGGCCAGTTCGAACCAGAGGGCGCCGGGGACGAGGTGCACGTAGAACAGGACCGCGTCGGCCGTGGAGTTGCTCTGCCCAGTGTCCAGCAGGGGAAGCGGTGGAGTGCGGTCACGGTTGGTCGGACTCGGCGCGCTAGAACACCACGCGGGCGTCGGTCAGTGGGCTGTCCGATGGGAGATCGAGGTTGCCGCGTCCGGACAGGTGAAGCATGGCGGCGATCGCGTCCGCGTTTGCTCGGTCGACCGCTGGTCCGGCTCCGATCGTCCACGTGCCGCCGGCCGGACCGGTCAGCGTCAGCTCGATCGGCTTGCTTCGCCAGCCGTGGTCGAGGTCACGTATCACCTGGGCCACGACGTCACCGTCGTGCGGCTGCGGGCGCCATTGCTGCCCGGTGGCCCGGACCAGTTCCAGGCGGTGCATCCAGGTGTCGCGTGCGGTCAGCACGTCGAAGAGGTAGCTCATCCGCCGATCGGGCAGCGGTGGCGCGGGAAAGAAGATCGTGCTGGGCAGCCGTCGCACGAACCCCGGCATGCGCCGGACCGCGGCCAACCCTTTGGGGCCGAAGCGGGCCAGGTGGGCGGTCAACTGCGCCGGCGACCGACCGGCCAGCTCGTCGATCTGGACTTGGTTGTGCCCATCGAGGGCGATCCGGTCCGGATACCGCCGTTTGGCGGCCCGCAGTCGGCGCAGGAAGGTGCCCAGCCGGGCCAGCTCCTCGTATTGCCCGGCAACGTGGGCGACGATGTCGCGCACCGACCACCCGGCGCTCTCGGTCGGCCGGTCCCAGTCCGGTCCGTCCAGCGCCGACACCACGTCCTGGAACGCGGTCAACTCGGCGTCAGCGACCTCGGCGGCGCGTCGCCGGCTGAGCGGTTCGATGCGCTCGGCTGTTTCCATGGGGCTCCTCCGTCGGTGGGTAGCGATCCCGGAACATGGCGAAGATCTGCGGTGCGAGGCGGGTGAACTGCCCGTCTTCGAACGACTCTCCAGGATTGTTGGCCAGCTGCTGCGACAACATGCCGGTGACGAGGATCGACAGGACAGCCGCGCCTTCCGCGGTGGCCGCGCCGGGCCCGAGCTGGCCTCGCTCGACCGCGTCACCGAGCATGCGGCGCACGTCGTCGGCCATCGCCCGGCTCGGCGCGTACGCCTCGGCCGACGGCTCGAACCCCGGCACCGGACGCCAGAAGAGCAGCTGCGCCAAGGACTGGTTGACCATCGCCCATCGCCCGCCGGCCTGGACAGCGTTGATCAGGGCGGGCAGACCCGGCTCGGCTGCCCCGGCGCCGGCCCGGAAGTCGTCGAGATGCTGCTGGTGACCCAGCTGGAACAGCCGGTCGAAGAGTGCAAGCCGGGATGGGAAGTACTTGTACAGCGACGGCGGCCGGATGCCCAAGCGCCGAGCCACCTCGGACAGCGAGAGGCCGGCCACGCCCACCTCGGCCATAACCTCGACCGCGATGGTCAGGATCTCGTCGATCGTCTGGTTGCGCCGAAGCTCGCGCCGGCTACCGACCGCCATGTAGCTTAAGCTACAGCCCATAGCCATTTGCCGCAAGATGCCGTGCTCCCCGGTTTGGTCTGGCTTCGCGCCGGACGGCAGTACAGCAAGATCCTGGAACTGGATCGCCACGCACGCGGCAAGATCAGACGCCCGGATCTGGTTCCCCTCTAGTCAAGGGGCCGTGGCGAGGTTTGTTCTACGCTTGCGGGTGGCGGGTCCGGGTTGTGACTGTCCGAAGAGACGGCTGTCGGGATTGAGCCGTCCGCGCTGGACTGCAGAGTCGCTCCCGATTGTCCTCCCGGGCCCGTCGTGGCCGTTCGGCCGCGTTTGGCGTCGTGGATCATCCGCTTGTAGACCACGTCGGAGAGGTGGCGTTTGAGCGCGCGGAGGGCTTCCATGGGCGTTTTGCCCTCGGCCAGGCGGCGCCGGTAGTAGGCGCGGCCGGGGTGTCGTGACGCAGTTGGACGACGGCCATGATGTACAGGACCCGGTTGATGCGCCGGTTGCCGGCCCGGGATAGACGGTGGCGTTTCTGGTCGCCGGAGGATGTCTCGAGCGGGGCGGTGCCGTTCCAGGAGGCGAAGTGCGCGGCGGTGGCGAACCGGGCGATGTCACCGATGTCGCCGATGAGCCGGGCGGCTCCGGACGGGCCGATTCCGTTGAGCTCAGGCAATGAGCTGCCGGTCGCGGCCACGAGCTGCCGCAGCTGCTTGTCCGCTGCTTTGATCTTGGCGTCGATGGTGGTCAGTTCGTCGATGAGTTCACGGGCCAGCTGGTGGCGGGTCTGGGCGACGACACCCGTCGGCGCCGGCGCGGTGCGCAGCAGGTAGCTGGCCTGGCCGCGGGTGAGGAACTTCTCGCCCCGCCGGGCATGAGCTCGAGCAGTTGCTGATGGATGCGGGCGCTCAAGGGCGGCCCAAAAGCGGTCGGAGCCCGGTAGACCGCGGCCGGTCGGGCTCCAAGCATCACCTCATCACCGACGCCGGCGGTGTTCCACTCGCGGTGCTGCTCACCGGCGGCAACCGCAACGACGTCACCCAACTTGTCCCGCTGCTCGACGCGGTGCCCGCCATCGGCGGCAAACGTGGCCAGCCGTGGCGGCGACCGTTGCAGGTCTACGCCGATCGCGGCTACGACCACGACAGCCACCGCCGACTGGTCCGGGCCAAGGGCGTCACGCCGGTGATCGCCCGCCGTGGCACCGAGCACGGATCTGGGCTGGGCACCGTTCGCTGGGTCGTCGAGCAGGCCTTCGCCCTGCTGCACTGGTTCCGCCGGCTGCGCATCCGGTGGGAGATCCGCGACGACATCCACGAAGCATTCCTCAAACTCGGCTGCGCCCTGATCTGCTGGCGCCGCCTCCACACCACAAAGAGTTAGGAGTTCTTAACCTGATCGCGCTCGCTGGGCCGTTGGCATTGCTCGGCAGCGGTTATGCCGGTTAGCGGTGGGCGACGAGCATGCTTGTCGGAGATGCCGCGCCGCCAATCTCGGCTACCTGAATCCGTCCACTGTGGACCTCGCCGTGTACGCCGGGGACCCGGGCACGCTCGTGGTGCCCCGCGCCGGCGAGATGCTGTTCCGGTTGGGGTGACGCCTCACACGAACAGCGGGGAGATCTCCCGCTCGGCGGCGAGCCGGTCCATCCGCTCGTCGGACGGCCGTTGCTCGAAGCGCTCCACGGCGTCCAGCAGCATCGGGAGGATGTCGACGTCGCCGGTGGTCAGCAGGAACGCGTCGGACCGGCCGAGCACCCAGTGCGCCGCGAGGTCGATGTCGGCCTGCTCCCGCAGCGGCTCGTACCAGACGGACGCGGTCTTCGGCCGGCCCTCCCACCGTCGCCAGGCAAGGCTCTTGATGGTCTGCAGCGCGACATTGCGCTCCCGGCAGACGGCAGCGAGCGCCTCGAACGTCTCCGCGTAGCGGGCGTCCTTCATCTGGACGTAGTTGTACGGCGCCAGCACCGAGTCGAAGGCGAACCGCTCCAGGCTGCGGCGGTGCATCTCGGGCACGGACAGGCCGTGGCCGGTGACGCCGATGAAGCGCACGAGGCCCTCGTCGCGCGCCTCGATCGCGGCTTCGAGGGCGCCACCCGGGCCGAGCGCGGTCTCCCACTCGATGACGTCCACCAGGTTGTGCAACTGGATCGAGTCGACGCGGTCAACCCCGAGGCGGTCGAGCGAGCGGCGGATCTCCTCGCGGGCCTCCCGGTAGGTCCGCTTGCCGGTCTTGGTGGCCACGAAGAACGTGCCCGGATTCCGGCGCAGCCACGTCGCGATCCGCAGCTCCGCGTCGCCGTACCCGGCGGCGACGTCGATGTGGTTGACGCCGTGCTCGAGCAGGACGTCAAGCGTGCGGTCCGCGTCGCGCTTGGGGACGGACGCGAGGCCGGCGGCGCCGAAGATGGCCCGGCTGGACCGGTGACCGGTCGCACCGAACGGGGCTCGCGGAATCATGCCTGCAAGCCTATGCCCGGCTCCGCTCCTCCGCTGGGGCGACGATCTGGGCGACGATCTGGGCGGCGATCTGTGCGGCGAGGTGGCCGGCGAGGTGGCGATCACGGGATGCGCAAGGCGTGCACTTCTGATGACAGCACGTCTGATCATCGCGTTCGCTTGGTCTGTATGAGTGAACCTGCGATCGCTGATGTCGCACCGAGCAACCGCTGACCTGAACCGAGCGTTCGGGGGCCGGGCTTCAGGGTGCGGGCGGCGGTTCAGTGAGGAGCAGTCCGGTCAGCACGCTGCGGAGGGTTCGGTCGAACAGGTTGCGGTGAGGCCGGGCGTCGGCGGCTGGTTGACCGCTGCGGCCAGGTGCGGGTAGCGCGTTCACGGGTGAGGAGTCGCCGACATCGATCTACCGGCCGTTGAGGTCAGGCACCGAGTACCTGAGGTGTTCGCATGGTGCGCAGCGGCGACAGCACAAGCGGCAGGAACGCGAGGCACGTACCGAGCACGCCGACCACCAGCGCCGCTCGCGCCCCGAGCCATTCGCCAAGTGCGGCGCCTAGGACGCTGCCGATCGGCACCACTCCCCAGGTCATGAACCGCATCGTGGCATTCATTCGGCCGAGCAGGCGCTCCGGTGTCATCGCCTGCCGGACACTAACCTGGATGACGTTGTAAACCACCACGCCGCCCCAGGCCAACGCGGCGCCCGCGACGCCGAGCCACAGCCGCCATCCGAGTTCGGCCAGTGGCAAGAACAATCCGAACGGTGCCGGGAAGGCCGCCGCCATCCAGATCGCCCGTCCCTGCCCGACCCGGCCGGCGATCCGGCGGGCGGTGAGCGCGCCGGCCAGGCCACCGATCCCGAGCGCGGAGAACACGCCGCCGATCGTGACCGGCCCCGCCTCCAGCACCCGGCGGAGAAAGAAGACCTGCATCGCGCCGGAGACGCTGAGGAACAGGTTCAAGGTGGTTGACGCAATAGCGATCGGGCGCAGCAGGCGATGGCCAAACACGAGCCGCACGCCCTCAGCCACCTCTGGTAGCAGCCGAGCGCTGGCAGATCGAGCCGGTCTCGCCTCCCGCCTCCGGATCCGGACGATGAACAGCGCAGACGCAGCCATCGTCAGCGCATTCACGACCAGCACCGCCGGTGCGGTGAACAGACGGATGAGCTGTCCGGCGACAGCCGGAGCTGCGATGTGGATCGTCTGTCCCACTGCCTCCAGCGAGGCGTTGGCTTCGACCAGGTTGTCCCGGCCGACCATGTGGGGCAGGTAGCTGCGGTAGGCGACATCGAAGAAGACGGTAAGTATGCCGTGTACCAGCGCTACGGCATACAGCTGCCAGATGGTCAGCAGCCCGGCCCACCCCGCCAGCGGCACCGTCAGCAGCAGCGCTGCTCGCCCCAGATCACTCACAATTAGTACGGTCCGCCGCCGCATCCGGTCCACCCATGCGCCAGCCGGCAACCCCACCAGTAGGGACCCGGCGAACGTCAGCGCCACCACCAGCCCGGCCTCGAACTCGCTGACGCCCAGGTGGTCTACCGCGACGAGGGTGAGGGCGAGCTGTACGACCTGGATGGCGAAGTGACTGGCGGTGGTGGAGGCCAACAGTTGCCGGTAGTCATGGTCGCGTAGGAGCGTCCTGCGATCAGATCGGTTCACGGCCCCACGTTGTAGGGTGCCCCTAACGAGCTCCTTCGGTTAGCCTTCGGGGGTCGACATGGGGGTCAACGTGCTCGGCCCGGTCGAGGTGTGGCACGCCGGCCTGCCGGTCGACCTCCCCGGCCGTCAGCACCGGCTCGTGCTGGGAATCCTGGCCCTGTTCCAAGGGGAGCTGGTCACCGCGGACCGGCTGGTCGACCTGCTGTGGCAGGACCATCCGCCACGACGAGCCCGGGCCTCAATACACAGCCGGGTCTCCGAGCTGCGGGCTTCGCTGCGCGAGTTTTGCAGGAGCGAAGCCCGGCTCGTTACCCGCGGGAACGGGTACTCGCTGGAAATCCCGGACGAGCAGGTCGACGCCAGGCGGTTCCGGCGCATCCTGGCCGGCTGGCGGACCGTGGGCAGCGACAGTGTCGTTCGTGGATGCCTGCAAACCGCGATCGGACTGTGGCGGGGGCCGGTCCTCGGTGGCGAGCTGACCGGCGCTGCGCACGCCGCGATGTGCTACGGCCTGGAATCTGCCCGGCTCACAGCGTCCGAGGACCTATTTGAAGTGGAGCTCCGCCTAGGCAACCATCAACTGGTCGCGGACGAGATCGTCGGACTGGTCGCCGCGAACCCCACCCGGGAACGCCTGCTCGGCCAGGCGATGCTCGCCCTGTACCGCGTGGGGCGCACCGCCGAGGCTCTACAGGCCTACGACCGGTACCGGCGCTGGCTCGCTGACGAGTTCGGGGCGGATCCCGGCAATGCGCTGCGCCAGATTCAGCTCACGGTGCTGCGCGACGTTGCTGGACAAACAAACGGAACCACCGGCGGCTAATACGGTCCATCCTGTCCTGCACTAGGCGCACGCCGTCGAGCATGATAAGAGCGTCAGACCCGTTGTCCATGCTCCTGGCCGGTGACTCGATCGCCCACGGGATGCGCCCACCAGCACCGCAATCACGTCGGCGGCACCGACGTCGTCACGGACGCGGCACCCGCTGCGGCGTCCGGATCGAGTACCCGGCTCGAGCTCGTCCAGCAGATCCGGCGCCAGCCACCGCGTGTTGCCGATGGCCAGGCCATCGCCGACCGTGGCAGTCGGCACGGCAAGCTCGATGGCCGAGCGAGCATCCGCGGCAAGCTCCCGATCAGGCAGCGGAATCAGGCTGCCGTCGGCCGGGGTGCACAGCGGCGGGCTGCCGCGTTGGATCGAGCATGGCGGGCCAGGCGGCCCGGTCAACCTGGATCCGGTTCTCGGCGACAGGGCTGGTCGCGACTGAGCAGGTCCAGCCACGCCTCGTGCTGACGCCACCCGGCCCACCGCCCAGGGCACCGACCACCAACCCGGACAGGCGCTACCCGCTCGGCTCGACCAGTTGGTTCGAGCGTGGCCGCCACGGACATGATTCCGATTCGCCAGCACCAAGGCATCCGCTATTGCCGCGATCAGTGTTCGCGAACGTGCAGCAAGGAGACACGGTCGGTGACGTTGCCGGCGGCGAGCAGCGCCGTTACTCGCGGGCTGCACCCGTTCATCCGGTCAAGAGCGCGGGATGGGCAGCTCACGAAGTGGATCGCCGCCGTCGATGAACAGCCGGGCATCTGCTGTAGTCCCAGCGGCGATACGCCGCAGCACTCGGTCACCGGCCTCGGGGTGACGCCCATCGAGCGCGCCGACGCGGACGGCGAACACGATGTCGTACGGCTCCTCGTCGGGGTGCAGGACGAAGTCTTCGGCCGCGACGCGACGCAGGCTCATGCGGCCGGATCTGATCTCCTCTGCTGCGAGGGACTCTGCTCGGGCGATGGCGGCCGCAGACCGGTCGATGGCCAGGATGTGGCCGGTTGTGAGGCGGGCTGCGACCGCTCGTGCGGCCGCGGCGGGCCCGCATCCGAGTTCGAGGACGCGGGAGTGCGGCTGAAGCGGAAGTGCGTTCACGATCGCCTCAAGACGGGCCGACAAAGATCCCGGCATGCCAGAAGAATAACGACGACTCCCCCGTGGCCTTGCGCGGTGCTCGGCCGTCCGGATCGGCCGCCCGGCACGCACGTGCGGATCTGTCGTTGCGACACGATGTCACACCTTGCGAGTGGACTCGCTGATTGGAGGCCGGCTGATGTCGGTGGTGTAGTTCCGGCGCGTGCTCATGCCTGGCCCCGCTCTTGGCGTGCGTCACTGGTAACGGTGGGGTGCGAAGCCCGAGAGGAAGCCGAAGGGTCCCCGTTCCATCCGGGGGTCACGGGCGAGGGGCAGACCGGGCGGGTGAATCGCGTGAACCTTCGTTGATGCCTCGTAAAACGCGGCCCTGTCGATGGGTTGTGCCAACAGGGTGTAGGGATTGGCCGCTGGGAAGCGGCAGGCGCCGATCGGGCACGGCATCCGGTCGGGAGAGCACCGCCGTCCCCGGGGTCGAGAAGGCACCCAATCCGGTCGTAGCTCGTAGGTGTGGAACGTGGGAACCCCGTTGTGGTCCGGTCCGGTGTGGAAGATGGCGCCCGGCTCGGTAGGCCGACCGTGAGGGAGGCGGAAGTCCTCGGCGGGATGG
>Ga0207689_10006820_pt1 | contig 10043 bp, 8 predicted proteins | sample KBSMisM52_FD_184312 | JGI IMG/M metagenome (GOLD analysis project Ga0207689, IMG submission 184312) | Miscanthus rhizosphere microbial communities from Kellogg Biological Station, Michigan, USA - KBS Miscanthus M5-2 (SPAdes) (version 2) | ecosystem: Host-associated > Plants > Roots > Rhizosphere... | reverse complement strand
CAACCCTCCGCGGGATGCCGTGAAGCGGCCCTTGATCGCGCTGCTCGAAAACGACGAAGCGATCCAGCTCCTTGTGAAGACCGTCGTCTCCACCCTCGGATACGGTTTCATCGCCAGCGGCAACGCGCCGGACGTACAAACGCTGGTCCGCGAATACGCGCCCGACTTGATCCTCGCCGATGCCTGGACGCCGAATGTCGACGGCCGCGAGATCTGCAGGCAACTGAAGGAAGATCCGGCCACGGCGCAGATGAAGGCCATCGTCATGACCGGGCGCTTCTCCGATCGAACCTATCGCCACGAAGCGCAGTCGCGGTTCAAGGTCGACGATTGCATCCCCAAACCGCTCGCCGCAGCTGATCTTCTGGCGATGGTGAAGAAGCACCTGCCGCAGGAAGTGCGGGCCACGTAATCAACTACGAGTAGAATCATCAATTACAAAATGATGTCTGTGAAGAAACCGGTCGCCCTCGCGCTTCTCGCCGTGGTCGCGGCGGCTTTTTCGCTCTCCGCGCAGACGTCCTCACTCAATCCGACGGTCAAGGTTCTGGCGCGCCCGCAGAGTCCCGTGCCGGCCGAGTGTGCGACCGATGTGAGCACGATCGCTCCGGCCATCGAGCCTGAGGCGCTGGAGCCAGCCAACGCGTCGGTGCCTCCGTCGAACGACCTCCGCGCCAGCATGCGCCGGCTGCAGGTCGCCGCCGAGGGGGACGACTACGCGGCATTCAAATCGGCGCTGGCCGAGGCGCGCCGCGCCGCTGCATCGCATCCGCCGGGAGGCGAGCGCAACGCCGCCAACGAGGCGCTGCAGGTCTTTGCCGACGTCGGGCGGGTCTGGGACTATGCGATGACCTCGCCCTCCGGCTCCTTCTTCGACAGCTCAGTCCAGGGCGGCTCGCTCCTCGGCGCGATGAAGCGCTATCCCGAATACGGCCGCACCATCGCCGGTGAGACGCTCGTGGCCGGCGACAAGACGCTCTATCCGACTCGCGAAACACGCCGTTTCCTGGCCCGCGAATCCTCTCGCCGCCTCTCCCGCCTCGGCGTATCCACTCCGGCGCGCGTCGCACAGGGCGCGCAACCCGAAGCCTGGCCACATCGAACGACGGCAACACCGCCGGCGAAGACGAAACCGGCACAGGTGACGAAGACAAAGCCGGCGCCGAAGACGACGGAAGCCAGCGCCGCTCCGAAGTTACATAAGCCCGCGGTGAAGACCGCGAAGGCGACGCCGAAACCGAAACCGCCGCACATCGAATCGACTCCCATCCCGAAACCGAAACCGGCAACGCCCCCGGTGAAGGTCGCCGCGACCCAGACTCTCCCGCCACCGACGCCGGTCGTGACGACGACCACCGCCGCGCCGCCGACGACGACCACGGCGGTTGTTTCGACCCAGCCTCCCACCACGACGACCGCCGCGCCGGCAACCGACACGACCACGTCCGCCGCCACCACGTCATCGACCGACACCACCGCCACGGCCGCCCCCGACACTGCCGCCACCTCCACCACCCCTCCGCCGGAGAAACAAAACGGCAACATGAACCTGCTCCTGGCCGTCGTCCTCATCCTGGTCGGCATCGGAGTGCTGGTCATCCTCTTCCGCGCGTCCGATTAACATGCGACTGACGGTATCCTGCGCGGCATGAAACGCCTGCTTGCCGCCGCCGCCCTTCTTCTCGCCGCCCTGCCGCTCGCTGCCGCCCGCCTGCCGGTGAGCGTCATCCCCGACCACTACGCCATCTCCATCACGCCCGATCTGGCCGCGGAGAAATTCAGCGGGCAGGAGACGATCGACGTCGACATCAAGGAGCCGATCGACACGATCACGCTGCACAGCGCCGACCTCGAACTGCACGATGTCGTCGTTGCCAGCGGCAGCAAGCTGCTGAATCCGACCATCACCTACGACGCGCCGAACGAAATGGCCTCGCTGAAATTCACGCAGACTGTGCCGCCGGGCAAGGCCTCGATCCGCATCAGCTTCAACGGCACGCTCAGCGCGCAGCTTCGCGGCCTCTATCTGAGCAAGACGCCGGCGCGCAAATACGCCGTCACCCAGTTCGAGGCCACCGACGCCCGCCGCGCCTTTCCCTGCTTCGACGAGCCGGCCATGAAGGCGACCTTCGACATCACGCTCGTCGTCGACAACGGCGACACCGCCATCTCCAACGGCGCCATCGCCTCGGACACGCCCGCCGGCACCGGCAAGCACGCCATCCGTTTCCGCACCACCCTGAAGATGTCCACCTATCTCGTGGCCATGCTCGTCGGCGATTTTCAATGCGTCAGCGGCGGCGTCGACGACATCCCCATCCGTGTCTGCTCCGTTCCGGGGATGCAGGACCTCAGCAAGTTCGCGCTGTCCGCCGCCGAGGCCGCGATCTCGTTCTACGACAAGTACTACGCCATCAAATATCCGTTTGGGAAACTCGATCTGATCGGCATCCCCGATTTCGAAGCGGGAGCGATGGAGAACGCCGGCGCGATCACGTTCCGCGAGACCGCGCTTCTTCTCGACGACAAGACCGCCTCGGTGGAAGCAAAACGCGGCGTGGCCGGCACGATCGCGCACGAGATCGCCCACCAGTGGTTCGGCGATCTGGTCACGATGAAATGGTGGGACGACATCTGGCTCAACGAAGGCTTCGCCACCTTCATGACGTCGAAGCCGCTGATCGCATGGCATCCGGAATGGCGCAACGATCTCGATCAGGTCAACGGCACCAACAACTCCCTCGGCGTCGACAGCACCCGCTCCACCCGCCCGATCCGGCAGAAAGCGGAGACGCGCAACGAGATCAACGCCCTCTTCGACGGCATCGCCTACGGCAAAACCGCGGCCGTCCTGCGTATGGAAGAGAACTGGGTCGGTGAGGAGACCTTCCGCGACGGCATCCGCGCCTACCTCAAGAAGTACTCGTACGGAAACGCCGCCGCCGAGGATTGGTGGGGGACGATGACCACGGCCACGAAACAGCCGTTCGACGTGGTCATGAAATCGTTCGTCGATCAGACCGGCGCGCCGCTGCTGCATGCGACCGACGCCTGCGGCGAAGACGGCAAACGGACGGTGACCATCACGCAGGAGCGTTTGCTTCCGCGCAACGCGCCGGCGGCCGCGCAATCGTGGACCATCCCCATCTGCGGCCACGATGCCGGCGCCCCGGCCTCGTGGCCCTGCCGCATGATCTCCAAGCCGCTCGATACCTACGTGACGGCGTCGTGCGAGCGCCCCGTCTTCCTCAGCCGCAACGGTGCCGGTTACTTCGTCACCGACTATTCGCCGGTGATGCGCTCCGGGCTGCGCGCGCACGTCGGCGAGATGCCGCCGGCCGAGCAGATCTCGTTTCACGGCAATGAGTGGCTGCTGGTGCGCGCCATGCGCGAAGACGTCGCCGATTATCTGGCGCTGCTGAAGGCCATGCCGCGTCCCGCCGAACGGCCGCTGGTCAGCGCGATGGCGAACAACATCGAGTTCCTCAACAGCCGTCTGGTCGACGAGACGAATCGCCCCGCCTGGGAGGCGTACGTGCGCGCGGTGATGCGCGGCTACGCGCCGCTGACGTGGGAAGCGCCGGCCGGCGAGACGGCGGAGCAGCGCATCATGCGCGCCACCGTGCTCGGCGTCCTCGGCGTGGAAGGACAGGACCCCGAGGTCGTCGCCGGCGCGCGCCGCGTAGCCGAGCAGTACATGGCCAATCCCTCATCCGTCGATGCCGTCATCGCCGACCGCGCCCTTCCCATCGTGGCCATCAACGGCGATGAAGCGTTCTTCAATCAGGTGCTCGATCACATCAAGACCGCGCCGACGCCGGAGATCCGCCGGCGCTACCGCGATCTGGTCACGCTCTTCCGCGATCCGAAGCTCATCGCCCGCGCCGTCGACTATATCTACAGCGACGAGGTCCGGAGCCAGGACCTGCCGGGCATGGCCGGAGGCCTGTTCTTCAACCCCGCCGCCAAACAGATCGCCTGGAACGCCGCCAAGGCGCACTGGGACGTGCTGACGCAAAAGATCCCCACCGCCATCGGCGCCATCACCGGCTCGACGGCCACGTTCTGCGATGCCGCCTCCAAAGCCGACGTCCAATCCTTCTTCGCCACGCACCCCCCCGGCGCCGGCGAACGCGGTCTCAAACGCGCTATGGAAGCAATCGACACCTGCATCGCCTTCAAAGCCGCGGAACAGGCGTCGTTCAACGCGGGAGTGGGGGTGGGGCAGTAGGCAGCTGATCGCACCGGGACCGCCGCTGCCCGACGGCGGTCCTTACACGCTCCGCGAAAAAATTTGCGGAATGCATGAAACGCCATCAGGACGGAATACACTATGTATCGGGTCCTGGTGCGCACGAGTCGGGCAAACCGCCTCCGGCGCTAACGCGTCCACAGTCAACTGAAGAACGGTCGTCCTTAACGGGTCAGGCGGGAAAACCGTCATGCGGTTTCATTCGAGGCTCGACGTCTGGCTACTGGCAATCGCCGGGATTCCCGCGATCCTTCGCGCCGCCCAGTCGCCCCCGCCACCCCCCCTCGGCGCCGCCGCCAGCTTCGCCGTCCTCGGCGGCTCCTCCGTCACCAGCTCTGGCTCAACGATCATCACCGGCAACCTCGGCGTCAGCCCAGGAAACGCAATCATCGGCTCTCCGACCGTGAAGATCGGCGCGATCTATCGCAATGATTCGATCGCGAAGCAAGCGCAGAAGGATGCGGGCGCGGCGTACAAGGATCTCGCCAGCAAGGCCTGCACGAACCCCGGGACACTGAGCGGACCTCTCGGGCACGGCGTCTACTGTTTTTCATCATCCGTGCAATTATCGGGAACGCTCGTCCTCGATGACCCGACTGATCCCAACCCTGTCTGGGTTTTTCGCATCCCCGATAACCTGACGACGATCGCCGGCTCGTCGGTGCGCGTGATCCACGGTCATGAGAGCAACGTCTTCTGGCAGGTCGGCGACTCGGCCACCCTCGGATCAGGCACAGCGTTCGTCGGAAACGTTCTCGCCCTCAAGAACATCACCCTGAATAGTGGTTCCAGTGTTTCCGGCCGACTGCTGGCGGGAGGGGCAGTGGTGCTGGATGACAACAACGTGTCGCTTTGCTGCGATCCGATCACGCTGTCGCCGGCGACTCTGCCAAATGGAACCACGGGAACGGCATACTCGGCGAAGATCACGGCCAGTGGAGGTCTGAGCTCCTATACATTTGCCGTAACTTCGGGATTGCTTCCTCCTGACCTGGAGCTCTCGCCAGCAGGCGTGCTGTCGGGGATGCCGACGACCGCGGGTAGCTATGCGTTCACGGTTACGGCGACGGATTCCACGCGCGTTTGTTCCGGCAGTCAAGCTTACAAAATCGACATTCTTTGTCCAGCCATTACGATTTCGCCCTCGAGCCTTCCGAATGGAAAAGTCTGCGAGCCATACAACCAAACGATCACGCCCAGTTGTGGGACGTGCAGCATCACCGGCTCGCTGCCCCCCGGTTTAACGCTCGCGAACTGCTTGATCTCGGGGACGCCGACCGTGGCGGGTATCTTCAGTTTCACGGTCACGGCTACCGATTCGCTTGGTTCTTTCACTACACGGCCCTACACGATCGTCATCGCCTGTCCGATCATCACGATCTCTCCTCCCACGCTTCCTACCGCCACGGCTTGCCAAAACTATTGCGTGAAACTGACGCCGAGTTGCGCAGTCGGCTCGACGGAATTCAGTGTGACGGCCGGCGCGCTGCCGCCGGGGCTGCCCCTTTCGCAGGACGGCATGCTCTGCGGAACTCCCTCCGTTGCAGGCATCTATAACTGGACAGTGACATTCACCGACTCAATTTCGGGCTGCACGGGAAGCGGCGCGTACACACTCGTTGTGACCGGGACGACGATTACGCCAGCCACCCTTCCGGACCCGGTGGTCGGAGCTCCGTACAGCGAGGTGATTACAGCCAGTGGCGGAACGGCGCCGTATAAATTCAGCGTTTCCGGCGCGCTCCCCACCGGGCTGTTCTTAACGCAGACGACCCCGACAACGGCGACGATCTCCGGGATTGCAACGACGCCGGGCTGTATCACGTTCACAGTGACAGCGACGGATGCCAATGGCTGCGCGTACAGCGTCGTCTATACAATCTGCCCGAATTGCCCGATCACAATTTCTCCGCCGCTCCTGCCTGATGGGAGTGTCTGCTCGACGTATAGCCAGACCATCACAGCCAATTGCGCAATCGCGCCGTACACGTGCAGCGTCGCCGGGGCTCTTCCTTCCGGACTGGTGCTCGCCAACTGCACGATCTCCGGCACGCCCACGACGGCAGGGACCTCGATGTTCACGGTGACGATCAAGGACGCCGCCGCCAGAACCGCAAGCCAGAATTACTCGCTGCTGGTGACTGCCGGCGTCGTGCTCTCTCCGGCGACGCTGCCATCCGCATCGCCGGGCGTCCCGTACAGCGAAGTGATCACGGCCAGCGGCGGAACGGCGCCGTATACGTTCGTCATCGCCGGTGCGCTCCCTCCCGGCCTGTCACCCACGACGACTCCGACAACCCTGACAATCTCAGGGACTCCGACGACGGTGGGCTGTTTCCCATTCACCGTAACTGTGACCGACGCCAACGGCTGCTCCACCAGCATCACTTACACAATCTGCGTCGCCGTCGGAGGCCCGACGCTTTCGGGGTGGGGGATGGTGGTGCTGTCGGTTCTGCTGGTGGGGGCGGGGTTAGCGATCATTCGGAGAGGAGGTTAGCGTGGGAAGAGCAAGAAAAAAGGCGAAGGAAGAAGATAATCGTTCAGCTGATGACGCCGAGCCGTCTCCGGCTGAGACGAAAAACTTCTTCGCGCTCGTGATGAAGGTCATCAAAGGAGTGAACGAGTTCTATAAAGCAATTGTGGCGATTATCGCAGTTGGTGGCATGGTTTACGGATGCGTTGGTCATACAAACACGGACTTTACAGTGTTGGGTACCGACGGTGACTCCATTATTCTCAAGGTATCGTTTACAGGTCCAAAATTGAGATGGTCACGGCTCAGTGACTTTCGGGTGTCGTTCGACGGTCTGCCGATCGAAGATGCCAAGCTCAAACTGATCCGAGGCGAGGAAGGCAACGCGCTGGTTTCGGTTTTGAGCCCCGGAATTATCCACCTGACGGCCCCGGGCCTGCGTGCGAGATGTCGAATCCCTCGGGTCGCTGACCTTCCTGATCGATATGAAAAGGACGAGATCGTGTCGCAGATCCCCGACCAATCCGTGGCTCTGACCATTAGCGTGCATGAGAATGGCGGAACGCGTGACGTCAAGCAACCGGTCCAGGCCGCTCTGATCAAAGAATTCATTGTTCGCCACCTACCTGATCACGTACCGGACAAGACATCATGTTCTTAACGATTCGAAGACTTGGGAGCATTATTGGTCTGTTGATGTTAACGGTGAACGCTGCGTCGCAAACTCATCATGAGTCTTCAGATCCGTTCGTCACGGACCTGTTGGACATTACTCTGCAGGGCGCGCCGGGGTGCACCGATGTGCGCAACGTTCTGGTTGTCATGAGCGGTGAGGAGAATCAGGCGTTCTCGGCGAGGCGAGACCCACGCGACCATTGCCATTGGACGGCAACTCGCCCTACCGGAAGTTTCGACACTAGCCTTGAACACTTTAGTCTTCGCCTCGGTAGCGGGCGCACGACCTGTAAACCGGCGAAGGGCGACGTAGACAAGGGAGTGGCGCGAGTGGCATTCCTGGTCTACAAGATGGATGTTCGCGTGGTAACCATCACCACGTCCCCGGTGATCCCAAACAGTTACATCCGAGGAGTACCGGCGCACTCTGCTGATCGGCCGAGCATCCCCTGTGCGGAAGGCGCGTTCTTGACCGGCGAGCCAATTCCGGATGTCTGGTTCTCAAACAATGCACTCCACCCGAATCTTCGCGGACGACAATACGACAGGTACGATCTGACGCTGCCCGCGGAGAAGTTCCGCCTGCAGTTTGGCAGGGTGAAGCCGGATCCGCACTATCCTGGTCTCATCCTCAATGATGAAGCGCTGACACGACACTTGAAGGGGAATGAAGGTAGTGTCGCTATCCAGGAAATCATTGACGCTTTTGATGAGGAACGGGCGAAAGCGAAGTTAAGCACACCGCCGCTGTTTTCGCCGAACGCCTACGAAGCCGATCGCCAGACCTTAGTCGACCTGGCAACGGACAAACTCGTTCTAAATGTCTTTCTGGTGATGAAATGACCTTGCGGTACGTAGCGCTGACCTTTGTATTGCTTCTTATCAGCTGGGCAGCGATGGCGCAGGAGCGCCCAATCTTCGATCCTGATGATTCTGTCGATACTCGCTCGCACGACGATGCACTTTTCATCTCCCGCCTCATCCTCGGTGGAGCCAGCGGCTTCGTCGACGACTATCGCCCTCTCCATCAGAACACCGGCTTCCTCAGTCTCGCGAACAGTTTTTACGTAGGGCAGTTCCAATTCGACTACAAACACAGTGAAGTGTTTGGGAGCGACGCGCCGGTGAATGTCTGCTTTTGCAATGGCAAGCCGATCTATTTCCCGACGCCGCCGTCGTCTGACGACGCACCGGCTGCGCCTCCGCCCGGCCGGAAGGAGACCGCGCAGTTCGCCTGGTATCACGCCGTCGGCGGGGGTCCGGCGGACCCTCCGGTCATGCTTCGGTATCGGCTGTCAACGAGCTGGCAACCCATCGACACCGACGTCACCGCCATCTCCACCGGAGAGAAGTCGCGAGTTTCCGGACGCGAGCGCTCGTTTGGACTCGACGCCGATACGTATTTTCGGATCGGCGGTCATGATGTCTGGGGCTCGCTTCTCTACGCCAGAACGGTGCGCACCGGTACGACGGACAATCGTTCGCAGAACGCGATTGCCTATATGAGCCGTTTCCCGGGATGGACAGCCGGTCCGCTCCTCCTCCGAGCCACTCTGACCATCGGTGGCGTCACCGGCCGGGGCTCATCAGGGCTCAACATCGTCAACCCCGCATTCGAAGCGTTTTGGCACGATCCGAAAACGCGGATGAACCTTCACCTCGTCTGGAGTCCCCTGGCGGCGAGAAGTGGAGCGGAAGGATGGCAGACGCACCATCAGGTCGCCCTTTTCGTCGACCGCGCACTCTATGTGAAGCTTTTCCGGCCCCGCAAGGAAGGAGTGAATGCGGGGCGGGAGTGATGCGTTGGATGTGCATACGAATTAGGGTTACGATATGCAACGAGGCGCATACGCATGAGAACTACGCTCAACCTTGACGACGTGGCGCTCGAAGCGGCGATGAAGGTCTCCGAAGGCCGGACAAAGACCGAGGTTGTGAACGAGGCGCTTCGCCGGTTCGCGCGGGCAAAACGCCGCCGGCAGCTTCTCGATCTCCGCGGCAAGGTCGAGTGGATAGGGAACATCGACGATCTCAGAAAACGTCGATGAGGATCCTGGTCGACACCTCGGTCTGGGTCGATTTCTTCAACGGGCATCCCAGCCGGCAGGCCGAAACGCTTGCACATCTGATCCGCGAAGAGGCTGACCTGGTGACGTGCGGTCTCATCGTGTCCGAAGTTTTGCAAGGCTTGCGTCAGGCAAAGAGCCTCGCGAAGATCGAACAGCACTTCCGCGAGATGGATTGGTTATCGCCGAAGGAGCCCGACACCTATATCGAGGCGGCCGAGCTATTCCGCCGGCTGCGCGCTCGCGGAATCACCATCCGCTCAACGATCGACTGCGTGATTGCGAACCTTGCAGCGCATCATGACGCGCTGATTCTTGCGAAGGACCGCGACCTGACGCTCATCGTTGAATCGAAGCTTCTTTCGCTTCGATCGATGCCGGTGTAGCGGATTGGTGCGCCCAGTAGGATTCGAACCTACGACCTTCAGCTCCGGAGGCTGACGCTCTATCCAGCTGAGCTATGGGCGCAATCAGGAAAGGGACGGATTGTACTACGCGTGATCGGTCAGGTTGATGTGCAGGTGCCGCTTCAGGATCACGCGCAGGGGGCGGGATGAATCGCGGAGCCAGTCGT
>Ga0207689_10006815_pt1 | contig 10047 bp, 6 predicted proteins | sample KBSMisM52_FD_184312 | JGI IMG/M metagenome (GOLD analysis project Ga0207689, IMG submission 184312) | Miscanthus rhizosphere microbial communities from Kellogg Biological Station, Michigan, USA - KBS Miscanthus M5-2 (SPAdes) (version 2) | ecosystem: Host-associated > Plants > Roots > Rhizosphere... | reverse complement strand
CGAGGTATCCCTCCTCTTTCGTTGAATATTCCCGAAATAGTGAAGTCAGTACAGTATGAATTCTTTCAAATTGATCCTTCCTGAATATACAATAGTTATTGTTGCCAGCTTTTCGTAGACGTTGTTTGGCAACCGGATCTTTTGGGTTATAAAATTCAATATTAAATTCAAGAAGGTAACCAGACGATCCCGCCATCAATTCAAGTTGATGTACCTGGCCGGGACGCAAAAAGAATAAGGAATGATCCAACACGCGGAATGATGTAAAATCAATTTCATGGTTTCCTTTTCCGTGTTGCACACTGAGAATAAAAAAGAAATTGTGGCGGTGCAAATCATGAATCAAATCCTTACCCTGCAGAATGTCTTCGATGCGCCGTATATTAAACCGTTGTGCATCGGATGTATATTGCTGAAGGTTGTTAAGTTTTCTTACCGGGATTATCTTCATCTTGCCTGTTTACTGGTTGCGGGAAAATTAATCATTTTAATCTATGCATCACCGCGATTGTTTGCCGTAAGGCAGATGGAAAATCAGGTAACGTTCAGATTTGCTTTTATTTCCGCACAGGCCTGATGCAACGTGTTTTTTTGAATATTGCGTACTACGATCTGGAGCACCAGTTTCACTTTACTGAAATTATAGGGTTTTGTAACAAAACAGATAGCGCCCATTGCCTTTGCATAGTCCTGGTCGCGTGGTGCAGAAGAAGTAGAATAAATGATTACAGGAACGCCAGAAAGTGAATCATGTTTGCGGATATGTTCAAGGAATTGCCATCCATTCATCGTGGGCATGTTAAGATCGAGGAAAATAATGTCGGGTTTCGTGAATTCTGCCGAAAGCATGGTTGACAGACCTTCTTTCCCATCCTCAAAACACTCACAGATCACCGCCTGCTCCAACCCTTTGGCAGCTTCCGAAAATAATTCCCGGTCATCACTATCATCGTCCAGCAAACAGATACGTGTAGCATTATTCATGTTGCAGGGTAAGTTTTTCCTGGTGCAACGGCAATTGAACGGTAAACCTTGCCCCCTGTCCTGGTATCCCCATCGCCGTTATACTTCCACCGTGCCTTTCGGCGATTTTTTTGCAAAGTGAAAGTCCCAGTCCCGTTCCTTCATACCGGTCTTTCGAATTCAACCGGGTAAACACATCAAATATCTTTTCCGCATATTGATCTTCAAAACCGATACCATTGTCGCTGACAACAATAGTAACAAATTTACCGGAAATATGCGCCGCAGTTACAGTAATACGCGGCGGCGCATCATTCTTTGAAAATTTCAACGAGTTATTGATAAGGTTATAAAAGAGCTGGTAGATCAGCACCCACACACCGTCAATGCTGGGCATGGACGTTACTTCGATCGTTGCGCCTTTCTCCGCGATAGTTAATTCCAGGTCGGATTCTATACTCGCAAATATATCACGCAGATTGATAACTTCAATTGATCCTTTCGTTTCACCCAGCGAAGAATATTTTAAAACACCTTCAATCATCGACGACATCCGTTCCGATGCCTTCCTGATCTTTTCAATATATATTTTTGCCTTTTCTGTAAGGTTGGGTCTCAGTTCTTCTTCCAGCCGTTGGGTAAAGGTGGTTACCTTCCGCACAGGTTCCTTCAGATCGTGACTGGCCACATGTGCAAATTGCTGGAGATCTTCATTTGACCTGCTCAATTCGCTGGTACGTTGCTTAACGAGATGCTCCAGGTGAGATTCGGCTTCTTTCTGGTCCTGGATATCCGTAAATACCCCTATCCATTTTTCAACGATGCCGACCGGGCTGATTATCGGCTGTGCCTCCCCGTAATACCAACGGGCATCGCCCGCGCCATTCATCAACCGCAATTCTGTTTTGAAAGGCTTCCCGCTTTTTAAGCTATTGCCCCACCTTTCATTCCAAAGGTCCTGGTCTTCGGGGTGCACGGCCTGCAGCCAGTGGCGGTTGCCATCGACAGCATAGCCATCCCAGTTTGACGATAAAAATAAAACCGCACCCGCTGCATCGGTCATCCAAACCAGTTGCGGCAGTGTTTCAGTTAACAGCTTGAAACGGTTTTCACTTTCTTCGATCTTTTTGCGGTTTTCAACAATCTCTGTTACGTCTACCGCAAACGCAAGCACGCCCTCAATTTTTTTATTGAATGAATACCAGGGCTGGTATATAAAATTTAAAAACCGTGCATTTTTCTTTTCAATGTCTTTTGCGAAATAAACTTCCCGCTCATTTTGTGTAACGGTTTTGCCGTTAAGATAAACTTCGTTTAGCATCTCGAAAATTCCCTGTTCTTCCAGTTCCGGGAACGCTTCCCGTACTGTCAACCCGGTATAATCCACATTTCCAAACAACAACCTGTTATTGGGATGAAAAAATTCAAAGCGGAACTCGGGGCCTTTTAACAGGTTAATAATGGCCGGTGTTTGATTAAACAATTGATAGAACTGCATCTCCGTTTCCCGTCTTACCCTGTTTATACGAATATGATTCGATACACGGCTGATCAGCTCCTTGGCCGAAAACGGTTTCACGAGGTAGTCATCTGCCCCTGCATCAAGACCTTCTACTTTAGCTTCATCGCCTGCTCTTGCTGATAAAAAAATCACCGGTGTGTGATTCACTTCTTTGCGGGCCCGCAGTTTTTTCAACAGTGAAAAACCATCCACACGCGGCATCATGATGTCGGAGACAAGCAGATCGGGTTTAAATGATAGCATCTTGTCAAATGCTTCACTCCCATCCACGGCTGTAGCAACCTCGAACTCCGGTGCAAGCAGCTGCTGTATATACCTTCGCATATCCGCATTATCATCTGCCACGAGAACTTTGTAGCGACCGTTTGCAGGCATATCACCGGTATGTTGTAAGCCATCATTTCCCGGTTCATCATCCTTTTTGCCTTCCTGCTGCGGCAACCATTTCATGGCTTCTGCGATGAATGCATCGCGCTGAGATGATCCGGCAGCGCTATCATAGCTTCCCACGATTTTATCTGCAGGCAAATGGTCTTTGCCAAGAGGAATTGAAACCGTAAATGAAGAACCGGCACCGCGCTGGCTCGTTACCGTTATTGAACCGTTATGCAGCTTTACCAGTTCCTTCACCATCGACAGACCGATACCGCTACCTTCCTGGCTGCGGCCCTCCGTATTTTCCACCCGTTGAAAACGATCGAATATTTTATCAAGATCCGCCTCCGCAATTCCGACACCCGTGTCGGAAACCGAAACAAGTAAATTATTTTGATGCTGCCATGATTTCACCTGAATTACTCCCTTCTGCGTATACTTAAAGGCGTTAGACACCAGGTTCAGTATAATTCTTTCCCACATATCAGGATCAACGTACACATCATTACTGATCGGTTCAGTCATGATATCGAGGTTCATCCCCGCCGCTTCTATGGCAGAACGAAAGGTACTTGCGTAGTCCTCGGTTAACCGCGCTATATCTACTCTGGTAAATTTCCCTTCCACCCTTCCCGCTTCTATTCTGGAAAATTCAAGCAGCGTATTCACCAGCTTTTGCATACGGAGCGCATTGCGGAAAACAAGTTCCATACGCAGCTGGTCATCGCCGGTCAATGTTCCGTTTTGCAGTGCATCGCGCACAGGTCCAAGAAGAAGTGTAAGCGGTGTTCTGAATTCGTGGCTGATGTTGGAAAAGAAAATGGTCTTGGCACGATCAATGGCCGCCAAGGCCTCTCTTCTTTTGCGTTCTTCTTCAAACGCATGCACTTCGCCAAAACTTGTAGCGATCTGGTCGGTAACCAACGAAAAAAAGCTGCTGTATTTTTCGTCAAACAACCGGTACGGGTTCAACCCCGCCAGCAGGAATCCATGAGTTCTGTTTGCGCCGTGCAAAACGATTGGAATGATAACCATCCTCTTTGTTTCCGTCTGCCATGGACCCATGGGCAGCCGCCCAAATTTTTTGTCTTCATTATCGAGTATTTGCCACTTTTTTAGGTTGTCGGCAAAACGAAAGGCCTGTGCAATTTCATCGTTTGCAAATAAGTCAATGGTCGCCGGCAGTATCTTCTCTTCGCCAATATTGAGCGTACTGCCAGACATCGTCGCTACATCGTTTTCGCAGGTATAAAAAGCGGCAAATGGAAAATCGTAACGGTTTTGGCTTAGAACCGTAACCAATTTTGAAATCACATGCTGGTCAGATTCGGAGTGCCTCAGCGTCTTGCCAAGGTTAGCCAATGTTTTGAGTTGCCGCTCGGTAATAATCCTGTCCGTATCATCTGTATTCGCACAGATCATTCCGGCCGTCGTGCCATCATCACCGGGGATGGGTGTATATGAAAAAGTATAGTACGTTTCTTCAGGGTACCCGTTTCTTTCCATGATCAGCAGCTGGGATTCAACATAAGTGCCCTGGTCCTTATTCATTACCACGTTCAGCATGGGTTCAATTTCTTTCCAGATCTCCCGCCATACTTTTGAAGCGGGGCTACCCAATGCCCATGGATGTTTACCTGCAACAATTTGTTTGTAAGGGTCGTTGTACAGCTTGATCAGTTCTTTTCCCCAGCCGATCCATATGGGTTGCCGCGAGGTAAGCATGATGCGTACACAGGTCCGGAGATTTTGCGGCCAGCTATCAATCGGTCCGAGTGGAGTAGTTGTCCAGTCGTATTGTCTGATCCTTTCGCCCAATTCACCGCCACCGGATAAAAATTCCTGGGTCGCCATGCAGGTAAGTTTTTCTGTATAATAAATAGCTATCTCTACTTTACTGAAATTCGGATTTTGTCAAGTGCGAGCTTAAAGAGCGTTAGCTATAAAAAATCATGCCTGAGGTCATTCAGCTTGATGCTGTATACGAATACCAAAATCCTCATTATACAGACGGGCAACCGATTTTCTTGAGTCTTTCAAACCGTTGAAAGATTAAACGTTTGACTGATCATTTGCTCCGATCTAATCATGGACGACTGGGGTTCCTCCATACATCCTTCGTAACCTTGCTTTTTGCTTTGCTATAAAAAGTTCGATGGCTTTTTCAACGCCAATGTTTCATTGTAACCGATTCGTAGCATACTATAATTTCTATATCTAACATCGGATTTAAGATTCTGAAATTTGAAGAGTGGAAAATAAGCAACGGACAAGCGGCGGTTCGCTTTTAAAACACATCAATAATGATTAATGATCGTCAAAAACAGGCGTTCTATTTTATCGACTAACCTATTGCCTGGAATAAGTTGATCGCACATTCACTGTGTAGATCACATTATAAGACGCTGTGCCTTTCAACTTCATGGTCGTTTGCGTCAGTTCTTCAATGTCGTAATTTTGGCTTGAGAATTGAAGTACGGATCGATTATTCTTCAAACTCCATGTTAAGTTGACAACTTGCGGATTACCACTTATGCATTTCGTAGCGCCTTCATCCTTCACCAGCGTGCCACCGGGCTGGAAGGTATAAATGTTATCTTTTTCGCAGCCGGCAAGGATTGCGTACGTGTCTTCCTCATAGGTGCCATCTTTGTTGTAGTCGGTCGCCGCCGCAGTTAATATCCACGAGCCGGTTGTTAGTGCCTGTTCCCGCGAAGGATCATCTCCGCTTCCGCTCTTGGAACAGGAAAACAGGGCCGTAAATAAAATTGTAATAATATAGAGTTTCATATGCAATTTTTATTGATTAAAAAGTAGTTTTCCGGTCTCCGGTTTTTTGTAACAATTGGGCAGCCGATCTCCTGGTGTTTTACTGATTCGACTTCGTTATCGTCAACCTATCGCTCCCAGTTTGTGTGCCGGAACGAAGAACGACGAGGAATTGACAATCAAAATTTTTAATGCTCACCGAACCTCCATCAGTAGTCATTGTATTTCCCGATATTCACCAGTTCGGTTTTCGTCGCCGGGAAAGCTGCATGGCGCCCCGGCATCGTTTCTGATATAGGTACCATTGAAATTGAAAGTGTACACATCGTGCTTGTCGTACGGTTCAGAAAAAAGTGCAGTGATGTTATCGATGTCCGCTGCGGAAGCTTTTTCATTGCAGGTTACCGTTTTGATTTTTACCGGAAAACGATCAAAGAAAAAAGACTCCCCGTATTTATATTATCTTATTATAGTTTGCAATATAACCTTTGTTTATTCACCGCTCAGTTTCATTTGCAGGATATCGTGGCCAGGTACGGCAAACCGGGGCATTAATACGGTAAGGGTGCCCGCTGCCATCATCCTCTAAATAATGAAAGATGAACGTGTATCGCTACAAAACAATCCAAAACCATTTTACGTAAATTTATAGTCAGAAAAAATGTGCGATCATGATTTTGAATGTAAATGGTGAAAGGCACGAATTAACGGTAGATCCGGAAGTTGAATTACTCACTGTTTTGCGGGACTACCTCCATCTGACTGGCAGCAAATATGGTTGTGGTGAAGGCGCCTGCGGTGCCTGTACCGTACTCGTCAATGACCAACCGGCCCGATCCTGTGTCACACCGGTGAGTGCTGTTATCGGTAAAGATGTAACTACCATCGAAGGACTTGAAAAAAATGGAGAGCTTCATGCCGTTCAAAAAGCATTTCTTGCCACAGATGCCTTTCAATGTTCCTATTGTGCATCCGGTGTGATTATGTCCGCAACTGCATTACTTAAAAACAATCCTGCAGCTTCTGAAGATGAAATCATAAAAACGATGAACGGAAATGTTTGCCGTTGCGGTACCTATCCTTATATTTTAAAAGCCATAAAAATGGCTCAGTTAAATAAATAACTCCAATGGACAAACGAAGTTATACACCTCATCCATTTGAGCCAACAAAAAGCGAGCTTCCACCGGAAGCTGCCCGACATACCAAAACAAACAGGCGCAGTTTTCTTAAACGAACCGGTGGCGGCCTGGTTGTTTTCTTTGCATTCAACGATCTGTTTTCCTACTCCAATGAATCTCCTGCTGCGTCCACTACTGCCGACCCGGTTATCGGCGTTGATGCATGGATCCGTATCGGTCAGGATGGGAAGATAACCGTATATACCGGTAAGGTTGAAGTGGGTCAAAACATACGGACATCATTATCGCAGATTGTTGCTGAAGAATTGATGGTGCCGGTTTCCGTTGTCAGTATGATCATGGGTGATACGGACCTGGTGCCGTACGATGCCGGTACTTTCGGCAGCCGCACGACTCCGCAAATGGGTACCCAACTCCATAAAGCAGCCGCTACCGCAAGGGAAGCATTGATCGCTATGGCTGCAAAAAAATGGAACACCGGGACGGCAGATTTAAAAACGGAGAACGGAATGGTGCTCAGTAAGCGTGACAACAAGAAAATAAGTTATGGTGAACTTACGCGGGGCAATCAATTGCTGATGCCGGTTTCAGAAAAAGCAAAAGTCATTGCAGCGACCGATTGGAAGATCGCCGGCAAAACAATAGCCAAAATAAATGAACAAAGTTTTATCACGGGTAAACATGAATATGTTTCTGATATGAAAATGCCGGGGATGTTGTATGGCAAAGTGCTGCGGGCACCATCCTACAAGGCAAAACTTCTCGAAGTGAATATCCTGAAGATTCCCGGGGTTACTTACGTGCAGGATGGAGATTTTATCGGTGTAGCTGCGCCCGATATACCCACTGCGAGGAAAGCAATGCAGGCTATAAAAGCAAAATGGCATGAAGAAGCGGGGCAGCCTTCCGACAAAAACATCTTCGACTGGTTATTCACGCACGCATCGGGTCCGCATGACGACAGAAACGCGGGAGATACACAGGGAAACGTTGAAAATGGTTTATCACATGCCGACTTCAAACTGGCCAGTACATATAATATTCAATATATAGCGCATGTTCCCCTGGAACCGAGAGCAGCTGTTGCACAATGGGAAGATGGGAAACTAACGGTATGGACGGGAACACAACGACCGTTTGGCGTTCAGCAAGAATTGATGGACGTTTTTAATTTACCAAAAGAAAAGGTGCGGGTACTCGTGCCCGATACAGGATCCGGTTATGGAGGTAAGCACAGTGGTGAGGCCGCTATCGAAGCGGCTAAACTCGCAAAGGAGGCGAAGAAGCCTGTGAAGCTGGTCTGGACAAGGGAGGAGGAATTTACATGGGCCTATTTCAGACCGGGTGGTGTTATCGAAGTCAACGCGGGCGTTAATAAAGATGGCAGTATCCCTGCATGGAAATTTATCAATTATAATTCAGGCGGCGCGGGACTGGAGACTCAATATAAAATAAGTAATCGCCGGATTGCGTACCTGCCTTCGGATACTCCGCTCAAACAGGGATCCTACCGGGGACTTGCGGCTACTGCCAATGTATTTGCACGCGAATGTCACATGACCGATCTCGCCAGGCTGATCCATATGGACCCCCTTGAATTCCGGGTAAAGAATTTAGAAGATACCCGTTTTATCGACGTTCTGCAGGCAGCAGCAAAGGCGTTTAACTGGACCGGGCCTAAATCTAACGGTCATGGCTATGGTATAGCAGGCGGTTTTGAAAAAGGTGGTTATGTGGGATGTTGCGCTGAAGTAATGGTGACCAATAACAAAGAAGTGAAAGTGATCCGCATTGTCCAGGCATTTGATTGTGGCGCCATTATCAATCCACATCACCTGGAAAACCAGGCTATGGGTTCTATCGTACAGGGCCTCGGAGGTGCTTTATTTGAGGCGATAGAATTTGCCGATGGAAAAATTCATAATGCCGGTCTTTCATCATACAGGGTACCCCGATTTACGGATGTGCCTGCAATTGAAATTGTATTACTGGACCGGAAAGACAAGCCGTCCGCCGGGGCCGGTGAAGCCTGTATTGTTGGCGTTGCGCCTGCCATCCGGAATGCGATAGTTGACGCAACGGGTGTCGCTCTCAATCATCTGCCCATGATACCTGCGGGGCGGTTAATTTAGAATTAAGAAAATTTGTTTATCAGCAACCGGAATGGAGAAGATACTGTTTGCATTCGCATAACGTGCCGTTAGTTCTAGCTCAACTAAATAAAATATCGCAAAACCTGAGATAGTACGAGGTATAAGACACTCTTCGCCACAAAATATTTTCTTTTACTATTCATAATTGTCATATTTGCGCCACATGGCCACCAATAATACCGCTCCGGTTACTTATCAACGATTGCTGTCACTCGACTTCATGCGGGGATTAATCATGGTGCTGCTCGCTCTCGATAGCACCGGCTTGTGGGAACATCTTCTCGAAGCAAGCAATGGAACGTTTTTAAATAAATTTTTCATTCAGTTCACGCACCATCCATGGAATGGTCTGCGATTTTGGGATCTCGTTCAGCCTTCATTTATGTTTATAGCCGGTACAGCGATGGCTTATTCATTGCACAAACAGGTAAAGGCCGGCTTATCGTGGAATCAACGGTTTCGCAAAATATTAAAACGATCCTTCTGGCTGTTTTTTTGGGGCGTACTCGATTATGCCGTACACCGGCACGGGCTTTCATTTCAATTGTGGAACGTTCTCACACAGTTATCATTTACAACATTGGTTGCTTTTCTCATTTTTGATTGGTCAGCAAAAGCACAGATAGCTGTTTGTGTTGGATTATTATTACTTACCGAGGCGTTGTACCGCTTTTCACATATCCCGGGTTTTGACCAGCCCTTTACTGACCAGCACAATTTTGGCAATTGGGTGGACTTAAAGATTATGAATATCATCAACGACGACGGATGGGTGGCTATCAATTGTATCCCCACTGCAGTCCATACTATTGCAGGGGCGTTGGCAGGAAAACTTTTACTGGGTGGTACCGGTAAAGTAAAAAAACTGCTGACCTGGTCGGTGATTTGCCTCGTTTCAGGCTTTGGTCTCGACCAACTGGGCATAACGCCGATCATTAAACGAATTGCAACAAGTTCATTTACGCTGGCCTCGCTCGGATGGGTGTTGGCATTTCTCGCTGCTATTTACTGGTGGATCGACCTAAAAGATCATCGAAGGCGCCTCCAATTCTTTACCATTGTCGGCATGAACTCCATATTCATCTATTTATTTTTTGGAATAGTAGGCTCCCGCTGGTTCAAT
>Ga0207689_10006813_pt1 | contig 10049 bp, 9 predicted proteins | sample KBSMisM52_FD_184312 | JGI IMG/M metagenome (GOLD analysis project Ga0207689, IMG submission 184312) | Miscanthus rhizosphere microbial communities from Kellogg Biological Station, Michigan, USA - KBS Miscanthus M5-2 (SPAdes) (version 2) | ecosystem: Host-associated > Plants > Roots > Rhizosphere... | reverse complement strand
TATCGATGATGGTCTTACCATTCTACCTTAACTGAAGAGGTATCGGTTACTCAAGTGCTCCCGGCGCTCTTATGGTGTTACCATAAGGCCACCATCTGGATGTTGCGACCTCTAGGACCGGACATATGCGCATCGCGATCGCAGCCGACCACAACGCCGTTTCGATGAAGTCGCGCCTTGGCGCATGGCTGAACGAGCGCGGCCATCAAATCGACGATCGCGGAGTCAACGACCCCGGTGAGATCGCGGACTACCCACCGCTGTGCGCCGACGTCGGGTTCCGAGTGGTCAAGGGCGCCGACGACTTCGGCGTGATCCTCGGCGGCAGCGGCTGTGGTGAACAGATAGCGGCCAACAAGATTCCCGGGGTGCGCGCCGCGCTCTGCCACTGCGTGTTCACCGCCGAGATCGCGCGGGCCCACAACGATGCCAACGTCCTTGTGATGGGGGCGAAGGTGGTCGCCCCAGATCTGGCCGAGCGCATCTTGGAGGTGTGGCTGGCCACACGCTTCAAAGGCGGCCGCCACCAGTTGCGGGTGGATCAGATCAGCGCGCTCGAGCGCGGGGAGTCGCTCGTATGAGCCGCGTTCTTGTGCTGCTGCGCCACGGCGAGAGCACGGCCAATGCCGATGACGTGTTCGGCGGCTGGCTCGATTTCCCGCTGACAAACCGCGGCCGCGATCAAGCCGCCGTCGCGGGCAGGCTGATCCGCGATGCCGGCGTCGAGCCGGGCGCGGTGCACACATCACTGCTGACCCGTGCCATGGACACCGCCGATATCGTTGTCGCCGAGGCACATTCACCTAACCTGCCGATACGACGCAGCTGGCGCCTCAACGAGCGCCACTACGGCGCGCTCCAGGGCCGGCTTCGCAGCGACGTCCGCAGGGAGTTCGGCGCTCAAATCTATGCCGACTGGCGGCGTTCCTATCACCTCGCGCCACCTGCGATCGGATCCGATCACCACGACCATCCGCGCCGTGACCCCCGCTACGCCGCCCTGCCTGCGCATGAGCTGCCCTGCGCGGAGTCGCTAGCCGCGGTGCGCCGACGACTGGTGCCCTACTGGCAGGATGCGATCGCCGCGGACCTCGCCTCCGAATACCCCACACTTGTCGTGGCGCATGGTAATTCGCTTCGTGCACTGTGCATGCATCTCGACGGCCTGACGCCACACGAGGTCAGCTCGCTGCACATCCCCACCGGTGTGCCGCTGCGCTACGACCTCGACGACACGCTAACGCCGCTGGTTCCCGGCGGCGTGTACCTGGATCCGGCGCGCGCGGCCGCCGGCATCGCCGAGGTCGCCGCCCAGGGCACCCGCTGACTCACCCTCTGGAAACAGATGCGCGATCCGCACCGTGGTGCGCCGCGCCGTGGCCGTGGTTGTGGCGCCTCCGACGACGAATACCGTCAGCCCGAAGCCGACTATCACCCACAGCGCCGGGCGGCTCGCCGCGATGAAGTCGGCGGCGATCATGCCCGAAATGTGTGAGCTCAGGATCGATCCGACGATCGCGACGCCGAGGCTGGTGCCAATATTGCGACTGGTCGTCGCGACAGCGGCGGCCACGCCTGCATGGCTGCGGGGCATCCCCGACACCGTGGTGTTCGTGATCGGCGCATTGACCACGCCCTGTCCGACACCGAAGGCGAGATAACTGGCCAGCACGAAAACCAGAGCGGTGTCGGCGGTGACGAACAACAGCATGATCGCGCCCATGCAGATCATGGTTCCGGCAAGCAGCAGCGACGGCCTCGGCCCGTACCTACCTACGACCCGCCCGGAGATCGGAGAACAGATCAGGACGCTCAGTCCGAGCGGCAGGGTGCACAGACCGGCCTGAAGCGGCGAGAGCCCGCGAACCGTTTGCAGATAAAGCGTGTTGAGGAAGAGAAAGCCGGCGAATGCGCCGAACGCAGTGATCGCGACCAGCGTGGCGCCGGAGAACGGCATACTGCGGAAGAAGCGTAACTCGATCAGCGGGTCGGTGCGCCGCGGCTCGTGGATCAGCAGGGTGGTCAACGCAACGGCGCCGAGGGCGAACAGCGAAAGCGTTTGCACCGAAAGCCAACCGGCGCGAGGCGCCTCGATGATCGCATAGATGCAGCTGGCCAGCAGCACCACCATCGCCAGCTGACCGAGCGGGTCAAACCGGCGCGGGCGTGGCGAGCGGGACTCGGGAACGAACAGCGCCGCGGCCGTGAGCGCTACAGCGCCGATCGGCAAGTTGATCCAGAAGATCGCCCGCCAGTTGACGAACTCGACGAGCATGCCGCCCACGAGCGGGCCGAGTCCGATGCCGATGCCCAAAACGCCACCCCAAATGCCGATCGCACGGGCGCGTTCGCGCGGCTCGGTGAAGACGTTGGTGATTATCGACATGGCCACCGGATTGAGCATCGAGCCGCCCAGCGCCTGCACCATCCGAAAGGCGATCAGCCACCCGACCGACGGTGCGAGGCTACACAGCAGCGATCCGCTGACAAAGATCGCGAGGCCGGTCTGGAACGTGCGCCGGCGGCCGACGCGGTCGGCGGTCGATCCGGACACCAGCAGGAAACTCGCCAGCACGACGACGTACGCGTCGATGGTCCATTGCAATCCGGAGATCGGGGCACCGAGATCCGCGCTGATCGACGGCAACGCGACGTTGATGATCGTGGTGTCGATGCTGACGATCAACAGGCTCATACAGCAGATGCCGAGCACCAGGAACTTTCGGCGACTGCTCACACCGGCGATGGTAGTCGTGATGGGCTGATGGACCAATTGTCGGGCCTTAATGCCCGCGAATTGACAGACGTGTCGCGGGCATAGTCAGGTATTCGCCGTGGACTGGCTTTTCCTCGCCGGGGCGGGCGTGCTCGGCGGCCTGACGGGCAGCATCGCGGGCCTGGCGTCGGTGGCCACCTACCCCGCGCTTCTGCTCGTCGGACTCCCGCCGGTGACCGCCAACGTCACCAACACCGTCGCGCTGGTGTTCAACGGCGTGGGATCGGTATGGGGATCGCGGCCCGAACTCGAAGGCCAGCAGAAGTGGATCATGCGCATCGCCCCCGTCGCGGTCCTCGGCGGCGCGGCAGGCGCGGCGCTCCTGCTGTCGACGCCGGCGGAAGGTTTCGAGAAGGTCGTGCCGATCCTTCTCGGCCTCGCGTCGGCCGCGATCCTGCTGCCGCGACGAGGCAATCGGCGAGTCCGCGTCGCTGACCACCAACGCCATACCGCCGGGGTGCTACTCGAATCGACCGCGATCTTCCTGATCTGTATCTACGGCGGTTATTTCGGCGCCGCGGCCGGTGTGCTCCTCCTCGCGCTCTTACTGCGTGCGGGCCACGCCACGCTCGCGCACGCCAACGCGAGCAAGAACGTGATCCTCGGCATCGCCAACGGTGTCGCCGCGATCCTGTTCGCGTTTCTCGCGCCCGTGCACTGGCCGGCCGTCTTGGCCCTCGGCATCGGATGCCTGATCGGCTCACGGCTCGGCCCGATCGTGGTTCGCCACGCTCCTGCGGCGCCGCTACGCGCCGTGATCGGTGTCGCAGGCCTCGCGCTCGCCGTCAAACTCGGTATCGACGCTTACGTTTAATGCCGCTGCGCGCGGCAGAAGCCGGCTGACGTAACCCGTGGGCCTCAGTCGAATGGGTTGTCGCCCTTGGCTACTCGCGTGCCGATGTCGATCAGGTTCTGCGCACTCGAATGCAGTCGCTCCCCGGCGTCTCTGCTTGCCTGCCCGACCAGATAGCGCGACCAGGTGCCCTCGATGACGATGCCCAGCTTGAAACACGCCATCGCGACATACCAATCCAGACTCGATGATTCCCGGCCGCCGGCCGCCAGGTACGCGTCGAGCAGTTCGCGCCTGCTGGCCAGCCCGCCGAGCGCGGCGAGCTCGCCACCGGCAGTGATCATGTTGGTCTCCAGCGGCCAACAGATCAGCATCCAACCCAGGTCCAGCAGCGGGTCGCCGACAGTGCACATCTCCCAATCGACGAACGCGGCCAACTCGGGCCTGTCGCGGCGTAGCAGCACGTTGCTCAGATGCGGGTCGCCGTGCATGATTCCCGGCTTCCCATCTTGAGGCCGGTTGGCTTCCAGCCACTCGGCCAGCTCGGTGACGGCCAGCGATTCGGGCGAATAGCGCTCGTGCCGATAGCTTTCCAGCAGCCGCAGAAACTGCGGAACCTGGCGCTCCAGAAACGAGCCCGGCCGCTTGAGCTCCGCCAGCGGACTGCCCTCCCACTCGACGTTGCCGAGCTGGGCGAGACTGCCCGCGTACGACAGCCCGACCTGATGCCGCCAGTCCGCGTTACGGACGTACGCCTCGTCCATGCTGTCGCCGGGGTTGAAGCCGTCGACCTCCTCCATCAGGTAGAACACCACGCCGAGGACATCGAGGTCGTCACAGCCCGCGATGAAGCCGGGGTGCGGCACCGGTGTGCCTGCCAGTGTTCGCAGCGCCGCGATCTCCCGCAGCATGGTCTTGTCGCTTGTCGGCCGCGGGTGAACCGGTGGGCGCCGCAGCACCACTGGACGCCCGTCGATGCGCACCCGCACCACGATGTTCTGCGTCCCGCCAGTCAGCGGCTCGACACCGGTGACCTCAGACCCGAGACCCCGCTGTCGCACCCAGCGCTGCAGCGCAGCCTGGTCGTCGTCATTCAGGGTCGGCAGGCGCTGCGCGTCGTCGGGCATGCCGACATCGTGTCAGGCCTTACGTGCGGTCAGCAGCAGGTACTCCCATTCCATGGAGCTGCCGCCCGCTAGGAAGCCGTCGCCGATCCGCGCGATGTCCGCGTCCAGCGCGGCGACGCGGTCCGCATCGCCCTCGATGTTGCGGTACGCCGCGATCGTCGGTCCATAGACGGCCTTGAAGTAGTCACGGAAGGCGGCGCCGTCGGGGAAGTGGTCGACGGTCAGTGTGCGTCGCTCGGTTACGACGTCGGTGACTCTGTCGCCGAGTAGCGCGCGGACGTGATCTTCCTGACCCCACAGCGGCGGCGGCTGCGCACCCGGCGGCGGGGCGGGCATGTACGGCTTCATGGCCACGAACAGCTGCCCGATGTGCCCCTCGGGGGTCCAGTTGATGAGGCCGATCCTGCCGCCGGGTTTGGTCACGCGGACCAACTCGTCGGCGGCCTGCTGATGGAACGGTGCGAACATCACGCCGATACACGACATCACGACGTCGAACTCGTTCTCGCCGAACGGCAACGCGTGAGCGTTGGCCTCACGCCAGTCGAGTTCGACGCCGCGCTCGGCGGCAAGCACGCGGCCGTGCTCCAGCAACTCCGGGCACAGGTCGCTTGCGACAACGCTCGCCCCGGTCTGTGCCGCGGGAATCGCGGCGTTTCCGGTGCCTGCGGCCACGTCGAGCACGCAGTCGCCCGAACCGACGCCGACGGCGTCCACCAACACAGGTCCCAGGGGCGCCACGAGTTCGGCGGCAAGTTTCGGATAGTCGCCCGACGCCCACATGGCTCGGTGTTTGGCCGCAATCTGGCGGTCGTCAACTGTCGCAGCGGGATTGTTCATGGTCGATGTCCTCCTTCATCGTTGCAAACATCGTCATCCCCGCTGCGGCGCCAAACTAGTAACAGATCTGTACCACGCCTGGTTCTATATCTGTACTGGGATGTTGCGGACCGGGGAGGTGGTGCGATGTCCGGATACGGCCAGTTCTGTCCGGTGGCCAAGGCGATGGAGCTGCTCGACGAGCGCTGGACGATGCTAGTGGTCCGCGAACTGTTGCTTGGCAGCAGGCACTTCAACGACCTGCGCCGCGGCGTGCCGAAGATGTCGCCTGCGCTGCTATCGAAGCGGCTGAAGTCGCTGACCCGGGCAGGCGTCGTTGAACGGGAGGAGATCGACGGGCGCACAACGTATTCGCTGACCGAGTGCGGTAAGGAGCTCGCCGACGTGGTCGAGGCGCTCGGCGCCTGGGGCGTGCGATGGATCGGCGAACTCGGCGAGGAGGACCTCGATCCGCACCTGCTGATGTGGGACATGCGCCGCACGATCCCGATCGACACATGGCCGAGATCGCGCACCACATTGGCGTTCCGCCTCGACGGGGTGGCGCCGAAGGCGTCGCGCTGGTGGCTCGTGGTGGCTAACGGCGAGGCCGACGTGTGCGACTTCGATCCCGGCCACGACGTGGCGGCCATCATCGAAACCAGCCTGCGCACGCTCACCCGCATCTGGCGCGGCGACGTCGGCTGGTCACACGCGCTGCTCGACGGCACCGTCACCCTGTCCGGCCCTGCCGACGTGCGCCGGGCCATCCCGTCGTGGATCGGTCAGAGCGCGTCCGCGGCTGTGCCGCGCCCGGCCTGACGTAACTGTCCTTAACGTCCAGGCAGGACTGCGCCCGTCGATGACGCCCTCGCGGAAAGCCCTGACGCGCGCCCAGCCGGCACCCTGGCGCTCGACGTCGCCCTCGCCGCGGAACACCAGCGGCGCCTTGATCCCTTCATCGAGGTCGCCCGGCGAGATGTGTGGTAGGCGATGGTGTCCGGCCGGTTGCAGAGAATGACGCCGGCCGTATAGCCGCCGGCCAGGCAGTCGCCGCGCAACGTCGAGGTCTTCTCGCCGGAGTAGTCGCCCGGCCGCCGCGCCCTGATTCGCGTGGGCAACCCTTAGCGGTCAAGATCAGAAATCGCTGAAGAAGTGCTGAACGGCGACCGGCTCAGTCGAGAATTCGTCGCGCGACGTTGGTAGTGATCAGGTCGAGAAGCTCGTCGCCGCGGCCGGCCAGGATGGTCCTGATCGCGTACAGCGAGAAGCCCTTGGCCTGCTCGACGGTGATCGCGGGCGGTATGGACAGTTCCTGACGCGCCGTCACGACGTCTATAAGGGCTGGTCCGTCGAACGCGAACGCGTCCGCCAGCGCCTGCTGCAGGTCGGATGGCTGCTCGACGCGGCGGCCGAAGATACCCATCGCCTGTGCGACGGCGGCGAAGTCCGGATTCACCAGCTCGGTGCCGAAATTGACGATGCCCGCGGCCTTCATCTCCAGCTCGACGAAGTTCAGCGACGAGTTGTTGAAGACGACCACCTTGACCGGCAACCGGTTCTGGATCAGCGTCACGAGTTCGCCGAACATCATTGTGAGGCCGCCGTCACCGGCGAGCGCGACCACCTGGCGGTTGCGGAATGCGGTCTGCGCGCCGATCGCGTGCGGCAGCGCGCACGCCATGGTGCCGTGGTTGAACGATCCCACCAGTCGCCTGCGGCCGTTCATCTTCAGGTAGCGCGCCGCCCAGACCACCGGCGATCCGACGTCGACGGTGAAGACCGCGTCGTCGGCGGCGAGCCGATCGGCAAGCCCGGCAACGTATTCCGGCCGGATCGGGCTGCGGTCGCGATCGTTGACGGCCAGCTCATCCAGCGTCTTGCGGGTCCTTCGATAGTGCCGCAGCGAACGGTCGAGGTGGTCACGCTGATTCTTCTGCTGCAGCAGCGGCTGCAGCGCTGCAAGAGTGTCCTTCACGGTGCCGACGAGTCCCAGATCGATCGGGGTGCGACGGCCGAGGTTGCGGCCGCGGATGTCGACCTGAACGACCTTGGCGTTGTCGGGATAGAACTGCTGATAGGGAAAGTCGGTGCCCAGCATCAGCAGCGCGTCGGCCTCCTTGATCGCCTTGTATCCGGAGGCGAAACCCAGAAGTCCCGTCATGCCGACGTCGAACGGGTTGTCGTACTCGACGAACTCCTTGCCACGCAGCGCATGCACGGTCGGAGCGCCGAGCGTCGCAGCCGCCTGGATCAATTCGTCGTGGGAGCCTTCGACGCCCGCGCCGCCAAGAATCGTGACGGCCTCCGCGCCGTTGAGGATTTCGGCCGCCTTGCGCAGCGACTCGTCGTCGGGGCGCACCACGGAATGGGTCGGGATGATCGGACGCGCCTGGAATGCCGAGGCTTCGGCGCGCTGCAGGAAGATCTCGCCGGGTATGACGACGACGGCGACCCCGCTCTCCTCGACCGCGGCCCGCATCGCCATCTCCAGGATCCGCGGCGCCATCTCCGGTGTGCTGACGAGTTCGCGGTAGACGCTGCATTCGCGGAACAGTTCCTGCGGGTGCGTCTCTTGGAAGTACTCGGAGCCGATCTCCGTGCGCGGGATGTGCGCCGCGATCGCAAGCACGGGGACGCGACTGCGCTGCGCGTCGAACAGGCCGTTGATCAGATGCAGGTTGCCCGGTCCGCAGCTACCGGCGCACACCGCCAACTGTCGGGTCAGCGCGGCGTCCGCCGCGGCTGCAAACGCGGCGGTCTCCTCGTGACGGACGTGCTCCCAACTGATTTCACCTGACCGCCGGATAGCGTCGGTGAAGCCGTTGAGGCTGTCCCCCGGCAGTCCGTACACGCGGCGAACCCCGCTGATCAGTAGTGCTGAGATGACGTGATCGGCGACCGTTGCCACTCCGCCACCGTATGCGATTTCGGCGTGATTGGTTGCGGTCACCGTCACCAATCACGCCGAAATCACGACTTACTTGGGCGCGAAGCGCTGGCCGGCGTCCAATCGGATGCACTGGCCGTTGAGCATCGGGTTCTCGACGATCGCCAGAGCGAGCCTCGCGAACTCCTCCGGCCGGCCGAGGCGCTTTGGGAACGCCGCGTCCTTGGTGAGCTGCTTGGCGAACTCGTCGGGGATGCCCTCGGTCAGCCCGGTGGCGAACAGACTCGGCGCGATCGCCAGCACGCGGATCCCGAGGCTGCCTAGATCGCGGGCCATCGTCAGGCACATGCCCGCGATCGCTGCCTTGGACGCGGTGTAGGCCACCTGGCCGATTTGCCCCTCGAAGGCGGCGATCGATGCCGTGTTGATGATGACGCCGCGCTCCTCGGCCTCGTCGTCGACGGGGTCGTTCTTGCTCATCTGCCAGGCGGCAAGCCGACTGATATTGAAGGAGCCAATGAGGTTGAGATCGACGGTGGCCCTGAAGGAATCCAGGCTGTGCGGCCCGTCCTTCTTGATGGTGCGCTCACCGATGCCACCGCCCGCAGTGGTCACCGCGATGTGCAGTCCGCCAAGGGACTCGACCGCCTGCTGCAACACCTGCTCGGTGCCTGCGAAGTCGGTGACGTCCACCTCGTGGAACGTGCCGCCGATGGCATCGGCCACCTTAGCGCCTTTCGACTGCGGCCGGTCCAACACCGCAACGCTCGCGCCACGCTTGGCGAGCGACTCTGCGGTTGCCCGTCCGAAGCCCGACGCACCACCGACGATGACGGCCTTCTTGCCCTCGATCTCCATCTAGCTCCCTTTCAAAGACTGTGGTGGGACCGCCAAGCAACATATGACATTGCACATTCGGTAAGGCTTTCGGGTAGGTCTTCGCAGGTGTCCGGCGCCGTCACGACTTCGTAAGGCGTGGCGGTCCCGCTCGCGGGTAGGTTTTGGCTATGCCCGAGCCAGCGCGCGAAACGCGGATGCTGGCCGGTATAGCCGCGGCCGCCGTAGCACTCGGCGTCACCCAACTGGTCGCCGTCGCCTTCGGCCCGGAGGCCGACGCCCGCACGGCGATCGGCTCGGCGGTCATCGACCTGACACCCGGGCCGGTCAAAGAGTGGGCGATCCAGACCTTCGGCACAGCCGACAAACTCGTCTTGACGATCCTCGTGCTCGGGGTCATCGCCCTGATCGCCGCGATGACCGCGAGATGGGAAACGCGGCGTGTTCCGGTCGGCAGCGGCGCGATCGTGGTCGCCGGAATCTTGGGGAGTGCGGCGGTGCTCTCGCGCGCAGGCGCGACGGCGGTCGACATCGTTCCCACCGTGGTCGGCACAGTCTGCGGCGTCTCCGTGCTGCGCGTGAAGTGGACGCTGAACAGCGTCGCGAGCTTCTGGTGGGCCTCGAAGTCGCCAAACCCGTTGCCGGGCCCGAACTCTCCCGTCGACGGCATCCAGGTGAGCGCGCCGGAGAGCGTGTTGGGCTTCGCGTCGAGCTGGCCCGCATTGACGCCGAGCGCGCTCAGGTTGTTGGCGACCATCACGCGGTATTCCAGGCCGGGCGCGATCTTTCCGTCCGCCCAAATTCCCT
>Ga0207689_10006812_pt1 | contig 10050 bp, 7 predicted proteins | sample KBSMisM52_FD_184312 | JGI IMG/M metagenome (GOLD analysis project Ga0207689, IMG submission 184312) | Miscanthus rhizosphere microbial communities from Kellogg Biological Station, Michigan, USA - KBS Miscanthus M5-2 (SPAdes) (version 2) | ecosystem: Host-associated > Plants > Roots > Rhizosphere... | reverse complement strand
ATGAGCGTGCTGACGATCAGCACGTGCGGATACCACTCGAGCATGATGTTCGGGTAGTAGACCATCCAGATCGCGCCGTGCGAAGGCGTCTCGCCGCGGGTGTAGTCGACGACCGCCTTGTGCCACCGCGCGTATTTCTCCGTGCCCGGGCGCGCGAGCTTGTTGCGCACGCCGAGCGATTGCACCGAATACCAGTCGCCGAACTGCCATTTCAAGTCGTCACAGGTGACGAACTGGCCGAGCCCCGGATGGAACGGCTCGACGTGGTAGTCCTCGAGGTAGACTTCGATGAAGGTCTTCCAGTTGTAAGCGCAATCCTTGATCTCGATCCGGTCGAGCACGTGGTCCGAGAAGTCGAACATGTGCCGGGGAATGCCCGCGAGATCGCGTTCCACGTTGCGCTGGCCGTCGAAAAGGAGCCCGCGCCAGTTGGTGAGCGGCGACCGGCGCAGATGGAGGCACGGGTTGTCGGCGAAATGCGGCGCCCCGAGGAGCTGCCCCTTCAAGTCGTAGGTCCAGCGGTGGATCGGGCAGACGATGTTCGCGTTGTTGCCGCGACCGTTCAGCATGATCGCCTGCCGATGCCGGCAGATGTTCGAGATGAGCTCGATGCCGCCGGCATTGCGCACGAGCGCCTGCGCGTTGCCGCGCGATTCGAGCGCACAGTAGTCGCCGACATTCGGCGCCATGAGCTCGTGTCCGACGTAGGAAGGAGCGCGCGGGAACAGGCTCTCCTGCTCGGCGGCGTAGATCTCCGGATCGCAATACCAGGAAACCGGAAGCTGCGAGGTTGCGCGCCGCAGCTGCGCGACAGTGGCGAAATTGGACATCGGACCTTACCTTCTCGATCAAACCAACCCAACCCAACAACCCGGGACGATTACGGCGCTCAGTACCACTTTTGGCCGCCCCGGACCGCTTTGCTAAGTCGGCCGCGCGAAAAGCTCGCGTAAGGCCGCGTCGTCAAAAGATGCTAGTATAAAAGGGCCACGTGCCCCGGTCAATTCCGGGACTGTCAGCCACGGTCAATTCGTTGCAACGTCTCTTGACATGGCCACCTCCGAAGTAGTTCCCGCAAGTTTCGAAGCCGCATTGGCGGAGCTCGAAGCGATCGTCACGGCCATGGAAGGCGGTCAGCTGCCGCTCAAGGAATCGCTTGTCGCGTACAAGCGCGGCGCGGAGCTTCTCCAGTACTGCCAATCGACGCTCAAGGACGCGGAGCAGCAGGTGCAGGTTTACGAAAAAGGGTTCCTGAAGGCGTTCGAGTCGCCGGAGCCCGACGCGACCGGAAGCGATGAATCCTGATCTCGCGTGGGCAGTCTGGTGCGGCGAGCGCCAACGGCGGATCGAGGACGTGCTCTCGAGCGTGCTGCCGGCCGCGGATCAACTCCCGGTCGCCTTGTCGAAGGCGATGCGTTACGCGGTGCTGGACGGCGGCAAGCGCATGCGGCCGCTGCTCGCCTATGCGGCAGGCGAACTTGTTGCCGCGCCTCCTGAAGCGGTCGATGCCGCCGCCGCCGCAGTTGAGCTCGTCCACGCCTACTCGCTCATCCACGACGATCTGCCCTGCATGGACGACGACGCGCTCCGTCGCGGCAAGCCGTCGTGCCACGCCGCCTTCGGCGAGGCCATGGCGCTCCTGGCCGGCGATGCGCTGCAGGCGCTCGCTTTCGGCGTGCTCGCCGAAGGCCGGCTTCGGGATGCCGCTGGCGCGTGCGCTCTGCTCGCCGATGCGTCCGGCGTGCGCGGCATGGCTGGCGGCCAGGCCGTCGACCTCGGCAGCGTCGGCGCGGTGCTCTCGCAGGACGAGCTCGAAACGATGCACAGGATGAAGACCGGCGCGTTGTTCCTTGCGTCGGTGAGACTGGGCGCGGCGTGCGGCCGGCCCTTGAGCGCCGGCGAGGCCGCGGCGCTCGATGCGTACGCGGATGCGGCCGGGCTCGCATTCCAGGTGACCGATGACGTGCTCGACGTGGAAGGCTCCGCGTCGTCGCTCGGCAAGACCGCGGGCAAGGACGCCGCGCAGGGCAAGCCCACGTTCGTGGCGACGCTCGGCGCCGCCGCCGCGCGCAGGCACGCCGAGGCCCTGCGCGTGGAAGCGCGCGCAGCGCTCGCGCCTTTTGGCGGCGCGGCGCGAAGGCTTGCCGAGCTCGCCGATTGGATCGTGCTGCGGACGCATTGATGGATCCGACGGTGTTTCCATCGAAGTTTCCAATCCTCGATACCGTCGACGGCCCCGCGGCGCTCCGCAGCCTCGACGCCGGCGTGCTGCCGGACCTCGCGCGCGAGTTGCGATCCTTTCTTCTCGAATCGGTGGCGAAGACCGGCGGCCATCTGTCGTCGAACCTGGGCACGGTCGAGCTCACGCTCGCGCTCCACTACGTCTTCGACACGCCGCGCGATCGCATCGTCTGGGACGTCGGTCACCAGACCTATGCGCACAAGGTCCTGACGGGCCGCCGCGCCGACATGAGCCGGCTGCGCATGATCGACGGGCCGTCGGGCTTTCCGCGGCGGTCGGAGAGCGAATACGACACCTTCGGCACCGCGCATTCGTCGACGTCGATTTCGGCGGCACTCGGCATGGCGATCGCCGCCAAGCGCAAGGGCGAGGATCGCCGCGTCGTCGCAGTGATCGGCGACGGCGCGATGAGCGCCGGGATGGCGTTCGAGGCGCTGAACAACGCGGGCATCGCCGGCGCCGACCTGCTCGTCGTCCTGAACGACAACGAGATGTCGATCTCGGAACCCGTGGGCGCCCTCAACGGCTACCTGGCGAAGCTCCTCGCGTCCCGGTTCTACAACTCGATGCGCCGCGGGGGCAAGGAGGTGCTGTCGAAGTTGCCGCCGGTGAAAGAGCTCGCGATGCGCCTCGAGGAGCACATGAAGGGAATGGTGTTGCCCGGCACGCTCTTCGAGGAATTCGGCTTCAACTACATCGGGCCGATCGACGGGCACGACGTCGGCATGCTCGTGACGACGCTCGCCAACGTGAAAGCGCTCAAGGGGCCGCAGCTCCTGCACGTCATCACGAAAAAGGGTTACGGTTACGCCCGAGCGGAAGAGGCGCCGATCCTCTACCACGGCGTCACGCCTTTCGATCCCGCAGTCGGCCTGGCGGCCAAGGCAGGCGCGAAACCGGCCTACACCAACATCTTCGGCGACTGGATTTGCGACATGGCAGCGGCCGATTCGCGCCTCGTGGGAATCACGCCGGCGATGCGCGAGGGTTCCGGGCTCGTCCGCTTTTCGCAGCAATTTCCCGACCGCTACTTCGACGTCGGCATCGCCGAGCAGCACGCAGTGACGTTCGCCGCCGGTCTCGCCTGCGAAGGGATGAAGCCTGTCGTCGCCATCTACTCGACGTTCCTGCAGCGCGCCTACGATCAGCTGATCCACGACGTCGCGCTGCAGAATCTGCCCGTCGTGTTCGCGATCGATCGCGCGGGCATCGTTGGCGCCGATGGCGCGACGCACATGGGGGCTTTCGACCTTTCGTACCTGCGCTGCCTGCCCAACATGACGGTGATGGCGCCCGCCGACGAGAACGAATGCCGGCAGATGCTCTACACCGCATTCATGCTCGACTCGCCGGCGGCGGTTCGTTATCCGCGCGGAAGCGGCCCAGGCGTGCCCGTGGCGGTGAAGATGACGGCGCTGCCGATCGGCAAGGGCGAGGTCTGCCGCACGACGTCGCGACGGACGAACCGGATTGCGATCCTCGCCTTCGGCGGCATGGTGAAAACCGCGCTCGCCGCCGCGGACGAGCTCGACGCAACGGTCGCCAACATGCGCTTCGTCAAGCCGCTCGACGTCGATCTCGTGTCGCGGTTGGCGCTCGAGCACGACAACCTCGTGACGATCGAGGAAAACGTTGTCGCCGGCGGTGCTGGCGGCGCCGTCGGCGAAGCGCTCGCCGCGCAGGGCATCCTGATCCCGCTGCTGCAGCTCGGGCTCCCCGACGCTTTCGTCGACCACGGCGATCCCGCGCAACTTCTCGCCAAGTGCGGGCTCGACGTCCGCGGCATCATCGCGTCCGTCAATACGCGGTTCGGCGCGCGGCGGACGGACCAGCTCGCGAAGCCGGCGGCGTAGCAACGCCCGCATGGCGAAGGCACGTCCGGTCGCGATCTTCCGCTTCTCCCGCACCGAGGGCCCGGCGTACTTCGCCGAATGGCTCGACGCCCGCGGCATCGAGTGGCAGCTCGTGGCGCTCGACGAGGGCACGCCGGTGCCCGTGGATCCGCGAGCATTCGCCGGCATCGCGATGATGGGCGGTCCGATGAGCGTCAACGACGCTCTTCCCTGGAAGGCGCCGCTTTCGTCGTTGTTGCGCGCGGCCGTGGACAGCGAAGTTCCCGTCATCGGCCACTGTCTCGGCGGCCAGCTCCTGGCGCAGGCGCTCGGTGCGGGGGTGACCCGCGCCCCCGTCGGGGAGATCGGCTGGCTCGACGTCGACGTCTGCGGTTCCGCGGCAGAGCGCGAATGGTTCGGCGGTCGGGCGGCGTTCAGAACGTTTCAATGGCACTACGACGCGTTCGCGCTGCCTGCGGGGGCGGTGCGCGTGCTGACCAATGGGTTCAACGCCAATCAGGGATACGTGGTCGGCGGGAGGCACATCGGCCTCCAGTGCCACGTCGAGATGACGCACGAGCTCACGGAGACGTGGCTCGCGACCGGCGCGAAGGAGCTGCCCGCCACTTCCACCGCCGCCACCCAGAGCGCCGCCGACATCCGTCGCGACCTCGCTCACCGCATCGAATCGCTGCACGCGGTCGCCGCCGACTTGTACGCGCGGTGGGCGCAGGGGTTGCGTCCGTAGCCGCCTCGGTTGACCGCGGGTGACCTCAAGGGGCCGTCGGCGCGCCCTTGGTCGGTATGCTTTGCCCTCAGGCGGTCGCCGAGCGCAACGGTCGCCACTTGCCCGGCGCCCGATACAGCAGGAACGCGACGATGCTGACGTTGAGCAGGTTCCATGCGATGCCGTTGACGAACGCGGCGCGGTAGGAGCCCGTGAGGTCGTACATCAGACCAGACAGGTAGCCGCCCAGCGCCATGCCGAAAAGGGTCGCCATGAGGACCGTGCCGACGCGCGCTCCCGCCTCCCTGGGTGTGAAGTATTCGCGCACAACGAGCGCGTAAGCGGGCACGATCCCACCCTGGAAGAGCCCGAACAGCGCGGAGACTACATAGAGCGTCGTGAGCCCGCCATAAGGCACGAACAGCAGGAGCGCGATTCCCTGCAGGATCGAGCCCAACAGGAGCGTGCGCAGTCCGCCGATGTGATCGGAGATCCAGCCGGAACCAAGGCGGCTCACGATGCCGAAGCCGAGCATCAGCGAGAGCATTTCGGCTCCGCGGGCCGCGCCGAAGCCGAGATCGCTGCAGTAGGCAACGATGTGAACCTGCGGCATCGACATCGCCACGCAGCACGCGACGCCGGCGACGCACAGCAAAGCCTGCAACGCCGCCGGAGAAAATCCCAGCGGTCGCTCGGAGGGTGCCGCGGCGACGGGCAAGCCGTGCGCGGGTGCGTTGGATCCATCCGTGAAGTCTGCGTCCGGCAGGCGGCGCCGCAGGACAAAAGCGAGCGGCAGCATCGCGAAGAGGCAGAAGACGCCGACGCCTGTGTAGGCTGCGCGCCAGCCGGCGGTGTCGATGAAGTGCTGGAGGATCGGCGGCCACACGGTGCCGGCCACGTAGTTCCCGCTCATGCAGATCGCGACGGCGATGCCTCGGCGCCGCGTGAACCACTGCGACGTATCCGCGACGAGCGGCACGAACGTGGCCGAGCTGCCGAGGAAGCCGATCAGCGCGCCCTGCGCAACGCTGAATTGCCACAGGCTCGTTGCCGAGCCCGCGGCGATGAACCCGGCAGCGAGCCCCATCGTGCCCACGAGCACCGGCACCATGACGCCGAAGCGATCGGAGAGACGGCCCATCAGAATGCCACCGAAGCCGAAGCCGATCATCGTCAGCGTATAGGGGAGCGAGACATCGGCGCGCGGCGCGTTGAACTCCGCGGCAAGGCGCGGCAATACCACCGCGACCGAATACATGCCGGCACCGCCGATGGTCATGAGCAGCAGCGAAACGCCGAGCCGCGCCCAGGCGTAAGGCGATTCGACGGTGTGCCGCAGGTTCCGATGCGTATCCATTTCGAGGTGCCGAACTTATCATAGGCACCTGCGGAGCTTAATCGGGACGCTTGGCGGCGTGGGATCACTCCGAGGGGCCGCCGGGCTTCATAATTCAGGCGCCCGGCATCCCCTCGAAGTGACCCCGCGCGGTCCGCCCATCCCCACGCTACGAATCCGCGCAGCGACCGACTCTTTCCAACACTCCATGACACGCATCCGGCCGCTGCCCGACCACCTCATCAATCAGATCGCTGCGGGCGAGGTCGTCGAGCGCCCGGCAGCTGCGCTCAAGGAGCTGCTCGAGAACTCGCTCGACGCGGCCGCCACGCAGATCGATGTGGATGTCGAAGGCGGCGGCATCCGGCGCCTCCGCGTCGCAGACAACGGAGCCGGCATCGGCCGCGAAGATCTGCTGCTCGCGGTGACGCGGCATGCGACGTCGAAGCTCGCGACGGCGGACGATCTGGACGCGATCGCCACGCTCGGCTTCCGCGGCGAGGCGCTGGCGTCGATTGCCGCGGTGTCGCGATTCGCGCTCGCGTCGCGCGCAGCGGACGCGCCGCATGCGTGGCGCATCGAGGTCGATGGCGGCAACGTCGGTCCCACGGCGCCCGCAGCCGTCGCGGCCGGCACGACGGTGACTGCGCAGGAGCTCTATTTCAACACGCCGGCGCGGCGCAAGTTCCTGCGCACCGAAGCCACCGAGTGGGGCCACTGCGACGAGGCGTTCCGCCGCATGGCCCTCGCGCACCCCGACGTCGGGTTCACGCTGCAGCACAACGGGCGACTCCTGCATCGCTTGCAGGCGCACGGCCGGCGCGCGCGCGTTGCGGCGCTTCTCGGCAGCGCGTTCGTCGAAGGCGCGGCAGCGGTCGAAGCCGAGGCCGGACCGCTCTCGATCGCCGGCTTCGCGGTGCAGCCGGCCTATGCGACGCAGCACTCCGGCCAGTACGTGTTCGTCAACGGCCGCTTCGTCCGCGACCGGATGCTGGCGCACGCGCTGCGCGAAGCGTACCGGGACGTGCTGCATCACGACCGCCAGCCTGCCTATGCGCTCTGGCTCACGCTCGATCCGCGCCTCGTCGACGTCAACGTGCACCCTCAGAAGAGCGAAGTGCGCTTTCGCGAATCGGGCGCCGTTCATCAGTTCGTCCAACACGCGGTGACGCGCGCGCTCTCGGCCACCGGCGCAATGCAGCCGGCCGTCTCGGCGGCGGAAAAGCTCGGGCTCGCGGGAGCACTCGTGCCGCCCCTCATGTCCGAAACGGCCACGCAATCCTACGACGCCCCCCGCCAGGGATCGATGGTGCTGGGTGCCGCCGAATCCGCGGCGTTCTATGCGAAGCTCTTCGGCGCGCGCGACGCGAAGCGTGACGATCTGCCCGATCTGCCGCAGACTGACGACGCCCATCCGCTGGGTTTTGCGCTCGCCCAGCTCCACGGGATCTACGTGCTTGCCCAGAACCGCGCCGGCGTCGTGCTCGTCGACATGCACGCGGCGCACGAGCGCATCGTCTACGAGCGGTTGAAGCGCGCGCTCGACGCGAGCGTCCCGGTGCAGCCCTTGCTCGTGCCGACGACGTTCGCGGCCTCGCCGCTCGAAGTCGCGGCGGCGGACGAGCATGCGGTCACGCTCGACAGGCTCGGGTTCGCGATCACGATCCTCGGCCCCGCGACCCTCGCGGTGCGCGGCGTTCCGGCGCCGCTCGCCGATGCCGATGCCGCAACGCTCGCGCACGCGGTCCTCGCCGACCTGCGCGAATTCGGCGGCAGCGAGGTGCTCACTGCGCACCGCGACGAGCTGCTGTCGACGATGGCGTGCCACGCGGCGGTGCGTGCCAATCGGAGCCTGACCGTGCCGGAGATGAACGCGCTCCTGCGCGAGATGGAAGCGACGGAGCGCGCGGGCCAGTGCAATCACGGCCGGCCCACGTGGTATCAGCTCACGCTCACTGATCTGGACCGCGTCTTCATGCGCGGCCGGTAGAACTCGTTGCAAAAATAGCTGCGCGCCCCGACTACTTTGTCGTGTCCTCGCTCGCCCCTCGCTGTACGTCTCTGTACTGTCTCGGGGCTCGCTGCGGGCCTTCGCGTACTCACGGCTGCTCGCGACACTTTTGCAACGAGCTCCCGCAAATCGGGCGGCTAAGCGCGTGATTCCGGTCGTGCTGCTGATGGGTCCGACCGGATCTGGCAAGTCCGCGCTCGCGCTCTCGCTTGCCGAGCGCTTCCCTGTCGAGATCGTCAGCGTCGATTCCGCGCAGGTGTATCGCGGCATGGACATCGGGACGGCGAAGCCCGACGCGGCGATTCGCGCGCGGGTGCCGCATCACCTCATCGACATCCTCGATCCGGTTGAAACGTACTCGGCGGCGCGGTTTCGTTCCGATGCGATCGAAGCCATTGCGGCGATTCGCGCGCGCGGCGCCGTTCCGCTGCTCGTCGGCGGGACGATGCTGTACTTCAAGGCGCTCAAGGACGGCCTCTCGGCATTGCCGGCAGCCGATCCCGGTGTGCGCGCGCGGCTCGATGCACGGGCCGCCGCGGAAGGCTGGCCGGCGCTTCACGCCGAGCTCGCACGCGTGGATCCGGCGACAGCCGGCCGCTTGAAGCGCACCGACGCCCAGCGCATCCAGCGCGCGCTCGAAGTGCACGAGATCGCAGGCAAGCCGCTCTCGCAGTTGCAGGGCTCGCGGGAGGCGGGCGGCGCGCCGGGTCCGACAATCGCCGTCGCGCTCGTGCCCGAGGATCGCGCGCAACTGCATCGGACGATCGCCGAACGGTTCGACGCGATGCTCGAAGCGGGCCTCGTCGCCGAGCTCGCGGGCTTGCGCGCACGGCATGCGCTCTCGGCCGACATGCCGTCCATGCGCTGCGTCGGGTACCGGCAGGCGTGGACGTTTCTCGACGGCGCGATCGATGCCGGGACGATGCGCGCGGCTGCGATTGCCGCGACGCGCCAGCTGGCGAAGCGTCAGTTCACTTGGCTTCGCGCCACGCAGGCCGAAACGTTCGAGCCGACGGCGCCGGACCTGGCGGAGCGCGTCGGGGGGTTCCTGTTGCGCGAGGGCTTGCCACAGGCCTGACAGCGGATTGCTGCCGTGCAATAATTACCCTCTTTTTGGATTGCCGCCCGGTGTCTTCCCGGTCGGCCGACGACCATGGCGCCGCGTACGCTCTACGACAAGTTGTGGGACGCCCACGTCGTCCGCGCGGACGCGGACGGCACGTCGCTCATCTACATCGACCGCCATCTCGTGCACGAGGTGACGAGCCCGCAAGCGTACGAGGGCCTGCGCCTCGCCGGGCGGCAGCCGTGGCGCGTCGCGTCGATCGTCGCCACCGCCGATCACAACACGCCGACGCAGCATTGGGACGAAGGCATCCGCGATCCCATTTCGCGCCTGCAGGTCGAGACGCTCGACGCCAACATTCGCGCGACCGGCGCCAAAGCCTATTTTCCGTTTCGCGACCGGCGCCAGGGTATCGTTCACGTCATCGGTCCCGAGCAGGGCGCGACGCTGCCCGGAATGACGGTCGTCTGCGGCGATTCGCACACGAGCACGCACGGCGCCTTCGCGGCGCTTGCGTTCGGCATCGGCACCTCCGAAGTCGAGCACGTGCTGGCGACGCAGTGCCTCATCATGAAAAAAGCGAAGTCGATGCTCGTGCGGGTCGACCGTTACCTTCCACCTGGCGTCACCGCGAAGGACATCGCGCTCGCGGTGATCGGCAAGATCGGCACCGCCGGCGGCACGGGCCATGCGATCGAATTCTCGGGCAGCGCCATCCGCGCGCTCTCGATGGAAGCCCGAATGACGGTGTGCAACATGTCGATCGAGGTGGGCGCCCGCGCCGGGATGGTCGCGGTGGACGAGAAGACGATCGACTATCTCCGCGGCAGGCCGTT
>Ga0207689_10006807_pt1 | contig 10058 bp, 8 predicted proteins | sample KBSMisM52_FD_184312 | JGI IMG/M metagenome (GOLD analysis project Ga0207689, IMG submission 184312) | Miscanthus rhizosphere microbial communities from Kellogg Biological Station, Michigan, USA - KBS Miscanthus M5-2 (SPAdes) (version 2) | ecosystem: Host-associated > Plants > Roots > Rhizosphere... | reverse complement strand
CTGTGGCTCTGTGGCGTCGTTTGCCGTTGCGTTGGCCGTTTGCTTCAGCGCGCGGGCTTCTCTTCCTTCGGCGGCTTGCACTTCACCTCGGCCCAGCCGCCGCGCACCTCCGTGTTCTGGCAGTAGGTCTTTCCCGACGCGTTCGCGTTGTTCAGGTAGGCGAGCACGCTCGCGCAGGTCTCGCCCTTGGCCGGCTGCACCTCGCAGACGCCCGAGTAGCGCGGGTTCGTGAAGCAGCAGGGCGCGGGGGTGTCCTCCCCGGCGCGGGTGGCGGCGGGCGGCCCACCCAGCACGGCCAGGGCGGCCAGGAGCACGGCTCCGCCCAGGCGGGCGGCGAATCGGTTCTGCATGGTCGTGAACCTCACTCCCGCGAGCGTAGCGCGCGTGGGCGGGACCGTCGAGGCAGGCCCGCGACTTCGCCAACTCCCAAGTCCGCTCAGGGGGCGGGGAGCTCGTACACGGGGACGAGGAACGTCACCGCGCCGGCCGGGTCGCGGCCCACGATCTCCAGCTCCCAGTAGAGCGGCGGCTGGCGCCGGAGCTGGGTGGGCGGGCCCTCGGGCAGGGCGAAGTCGAGGGCGACGTCCGTGCCGGCGAACCGGCCGGGCAGGACCTGCCTTGCCTCGTAGAGCTGGTACGCCCCCACCGAGTCGGTGGACCCGCCGGAGCCGCGCGTGCGCACCATCCTCTCGTCCACGCAGCGCAGCGTGGCCTCCACCCCTTCCTGCCCCGCGAACGCGCGCGCCGTCACGCGCGCCCGCAGGACGCCGCCCAGCAGGAAGGGGAAGCCCTGGTAGCGCAGCGACGCCCGGCCGAAGCGCAGGCGCTCATAGGCAAGCGAGACGAGGCCCTTGGCCACCAGGTAGATGAAGAAGTCGGGGATGAGGACCATGAGGGAAAAGAGGCGGATCGTGCGCTCTTCGTGCGGATCGAGCACGTGCGTCCAGAGGATGTTGAAGGGCCCCGCGATCAGCAGCACGAAGAGCGCGACCAGGATGGTGGCCCCGCCCAGCCCGGCCTCCGCCCGCGCGCCGCGGGGATCCCACCTCCAGTCGGCGAACCAGGGCTCGTGCGGGTGCAGGGCGGCCATGCGTCGGCCGCGCGCCTCCCGCCGCCGGTCGCGCACGCCCACGTACAGGAGGCCGGCGCCCAGCAGGCCCACGAAGAGGAGGGCCGGGGGCACGAGCCAGCGCTGCTCGCGCAGCTGGCCCGGGGCCAGGGCCAGCACCGCGCCCAGGGCCGCCGCGAAAACGGCCGCGAAGGCCATCAGGACGATGCCGAGCGCCATGGCGCAGCCCCCGCCGAAGGGGAGGGAGCGCGCGCCGCGCCCGGCCAGCGGCCTCTCGTAGGGGTCGATGCGGGCTTCGGGCATGGTGGGCCACGGGCGAGGAGTCGCGCCGGGCGCCCGTGTTACCGCGGAGGCGGAGCCGTCTCGGCGTCGCCCATGGCCACGAAGCCGGCCCAGTAGAACGGGTGGCGCGCGCCGGGCCTCTGCATCTGGGCCAGGGCGGCGCGGCGCAGCGCCTCCGCCGGCGAAAGGCGCGCGCGCAGCCCGCGGTGGAAGGCCAGCATCAGCCGGGTGGTGCTGGCCGCTTCCACCTTCCACTGGCTGGCCACGGTGGCGGGACAGCCGGCCACGAAGAAGGCCCAGGCCATGCCGATGAGCCCCTCGCCGGCGCCCGACTGGCCGCGCCCCGTCTCGCAGGCCGAGAGCACGGTCAGCTCGGCGTCGAGGCTCAGGTCGAGGATCTCGCGCGCCTCGAGCAGGCCGTCGTCGCCCTCGCCCGCGCGCGGCGCGGCCAGCACCAGCTGCGAGTAGAGCGGGCTCGCGTCGTCGAGCAGGCCGTGCGTGGCCAGGTGCAGGAGACGGAAGTGCGGCGCCTCCTGCTTCACCCAGGTCTCGCGCGCCGCCGCCCCCACGCGCACCTCGGCCGTCCCCGCGTCGTAGAGGCGGGCGATGGCCCGCACCTGGGCCTCCGCCTCCGGGAGGGGCTGGAGGTCGGAGAGCAGCACGGAGGGCGAGCGCCGGCGGGCCGCGCCGAGGTCGGGGTTGCCGACCGCGAGCAGCGCGCGGTCGCCCGGCGCGGGTGCCCGCCGGTGCGTCCGCATGTCGCGCAGCACCGAGAGCGACGGCGCGTAGGAGACGGCCGCGTCCTGCACGAGGTAGCGGCCGCCGCGCGGGCGCAGGGCCTGGAAGGGCAGCTCCCACAGCGCCCCGTCGGGCACCAGCACCACGTGGCGGGCGCCGCGCAGCACGCCGGCGGCCGGAGCCAGGAGGGCCGCGTGCAGCCGGCCGGCCACGGCCGCGAACTCCAGGTTGCGGCTGGCCAGCCGCTCGCGGAGATCGCGGGCCAGGCGCACCAGCTCGTCGGTGGGCAGGCCCAGGGCATGGACGGACAGCACCGGCGCGCCGGCCGCGCCCGCGCGCAGGGCGAAGACGTAGCCGCGCTGGCCGGCCAGGGAGTACTCGAGCAGCACGGTCTCCCGGCCGGCCAGCAGGCGGGCCGCGTCCTCGCGGCTCAGGAGCGGCGACTCGCCGCGCTGGACGCGCAGGTCGGCGTGCTCGGCGTAGCGGCGCGCCCTCCAGTCCTCGAGGGCCAGGCGCCGCGCGTTGCGCTCCTCGTCCAGGGCGCGCCGGCGGGTGGCGTCGGGCTCGGCTTGCTGGAGCAGGGCGCGCAGCTCGGAGTTGGTGCTGCGCAGGTCGGCCTCCAGGCGCGCTTCCTCGGCCCGGTCCTCCGGGCCGAGCGCGGGACCGATCACGGCCCGCCCCCCCGAGAGAACGTCGAGGAGCACGCGCCCCTTGCTGCGCTCGGCCACGGCCAGCGCGTCCCAGGACCGGCCGGCGTCGGCCAGCAGGGCGACCAGCTCCTGGTAGGGGGCGACGTGCGGGACGAGGAAGGCCGCCCGGTCGGCCTCCGGGCCCACGGCATGCGCGCGCAGCTCTTCCACCACGTCGACGGCCTCGCGCAGCGCGGCCTCCGCCCGCTCGGCGTGGGCCAACGCGCGCTCGGCCTTCCCCGCGACCAGGAGCGCGGGCCAGAGCTCCTCCAACACCCCGTAGCGCCGCGCCGTCTCCGCCGCCCGTCGGGCCATGGCCAGCGCCTCCTCGGGCTTCCCTTCTTCCAGCCGCACGGCCCCGATCTGCCGGCCGGCACGCGCGACCAGCGGGAACTCCTCCATCTGCTCGGCCGCGGCCAGGGAGCGGCCGAGGAGCTGGAGCGCGCGCGGCCGGTCGCCGAGGCGCCGGTAGGCCTCGGCCAGGTCGGCCGAGGCCCCGGCGACCTCGGACAGGCGATGGGACCCCTCGGCCAGGCCCACGGCGCGGTCGAGGCTGGCCACGGCCTGCGTCACCCGCCCCAGCTGCAGCAGCGTCTCGCCCTCGCCCACGAGCGAATCGGCGAGGTACGCGTCGTTGGCGGAAGACAGGGCGATGGAGCGGCGGAAGGTGTCGAGGGCCCGCAGGGGCGCGCCCTGGAGCCCATAGACGTTGCCGATGTTGTTCAGGGGCGCGGCCAGGTCGCCCGGGTCTCCGCCCTTCTCCGCGATGCGCAGGCTGTGCTCGAAGGCCTCGAGGGCCGCCGCGTAGTCGCCGAGCGTCGTGTGGCAGATGCCGATGTTGTTGTAGGCGTTCGCGGCCGCGGCCATCAGGCCCAGGCCCTCGTGCACGGCCCGCGAGCGCTCCAGGTGGGGAATGGCCTCGGCGCAGCGGCCGGAGGCTCCCAGCGCGGTGCCGATGCTGAACTGGGTGCGGGCGATCCACTCCTGGTCGCCCAGGCGCTCGAAGATCGCGAGCTCGCGGTCGAGCAGGGCCAGGCCCGCCCGGTACTCGCCCAGCATGCGCCGCGCCGTCCCCATCCCGCCCAGGACGCGGCCCACCGCCGCCTGGTCGCCCGCCGCCTCCGCCTCCTTCATCGCGCGCTCCAGCCAGGGCAGCGCCTCCGTGGGCCGGCCGCGGAAGCGCTCGACGTTGCCCAGGCCCTCCAAGGCGCGGATCCGCGTCTCCGGATCCTTGGTGGTCTCGCCCACGCGCAGGGCAAGCGTGTAGGCATCGAAGGCCGGCGTGAAGCGGCTGGCCATGTAGTGCACGCGCGCGGCCGCGGCCAGCGCGCGGCCGAGGCCGGCGGTCAGCGCGGCCGGATGGTCCTGGAGCCAGCGCTCGCGCCCGGCCGCGTCGGCCTGGGCCAGGAGGTCGGCGGCCAGCGCCTCGTCCGGTGACGTGCCCTGGGCGGCCGCGCGAACGGCCAGGGCGGTGGCCAGCAGCAGGGCGGCGCCGATGCGCACGCGCGATGATACGGCCACTCGGCCGTGGGCCGCCGCTAGCGGTGGCGGCAGGGGCGCGCGCCGCTCAGGACGGCCGCCATCTTCTCGTCCTTCTTCGCGGCCACGCGCTCGCGCACCTCGCGGCTCACGCAGGCGCCGCCCTCCAGCAGCGACGCCACCAGGTCGCGGTCGCTGCCCTCCACCGCCATCTCCAGCGGCGTCCTGCCGTCGCCGCCCGGCCGGTTCACCACCGCCCCCCGGGTCACGAGCGTGTGCACGACGGACGCGTTGCCGAAGCGGACGGCGATGTGGAGGGGCGTCTCGCGAAAGGCGTCCTCCGCCTCCAGGCACGCGCCGGCCGCGGCCAGCGTGTCGGCCACCGCGCCGGTGCCGGTCTTGGCCGCGTACATGAGCGCGGTCCAGTTGCGCTCGCGCTCGTTGCGCAGGTCGGGCTGGGCCCCGGCGGCCAGCAGGGCGCGCACGGCGTCGTCCGCGCTGCCCTGGGCCGCCACCATGAGGGGCGTGAGGTTCCGGGCCGAGAAGAAGTCGACGCGGGCGTGGGCCTCCACCAGCGCGGCCACGGTGGCGCCGCTGCCGCTGCGCGCGGCCTCGAAGAGGGCGGTCTCGCCACCCGCGTCCTCGGCGTCCACGTCCCCACCCAGCTCCAGGACACGCTGCACGGCCTCGGCCTTGCCGCTGCCGGCGGCGGCCATGAGCAGCGTCTCCCCCGCCCGGCTGCGTGCGCCGCCAAGGGCGCCGGCCCGGAGCAGGAGGTCGATCACGCGCGCGCTGCCCTTGCGGGCGGCCTGGAAGAGCGGGGTGTCGCCGCTCTTGTCGGCCAGGTCCAGGCGCGCCTCGTGCTCCAGGAGGAGGACCACGACGTCCGCCTTGTCGTGGCGGGCCGCCTCCCAGAGCGCCGTCTTGCCGTCCTTGTCGGGGGCGTTCACGGGCGCCCCGCCGGCCAGCAGCGCGCGGGCCTGGGCCACGTCGCCCTTGATCGCGGCCTTGATGAGGTCCGGCCCGGCCGCGGCGGCGGCATGCGCGGCCGGGACACCGGCGCACAGTGCGGCCGTGAGCAGCGCGGCGGCCCTTGCCTTCATCGCCCTCTCCTTCATCGCGGCGCTCCCGACAGCGCCGCCGCGATCTCCGCGGCCAGCCAGAGCGCCGCCCCGTGCGAGCCGAGCCGCGGTGAGAGCGCCACCGGCGTCCACGAGCGCTCCACGAGCGCCATCACGCAGTCCTCGGCCGCGAACACCCGCCGGATGCGCTCCCGGGGCAGGCGGCGCGGGAGCCCCCACCGGCCCACGCGCACCATTCCCGGCGCCGCCTCCACCCAGCGCACGCGGCTCCACGTGCGGTAGAGCACGCCCAGCAGCAGGGCGGCCTCGATCACGGCCGCGGGCCGGATCACGTCGCGCGCGGCCCCGGCCAGGAAACCGAAGATCTCCAGCGCCGGGTGCGCGGCCCACCAGGCCGGGTCCAGCGCGAGGAGGAAGGCGCCCAGCGCGAGCAGAACCAGGAGGCGCACGAGGAACGGGTCGGCGAAGCGCGCGCGCAGGCGGCCGCCGGCGCGGCGGATGCGGGTCCGCGACGGCGCGACGGGACGGTCGTCGGGCGAGAAGGGCAGCGTGGGATCGCGCTGGAAGGCCCAGGCGCCCATGGCCGTGACCCGGCTCCAGGCGCTGGGCTGGACGGCCGCGGCCGCCTGCGCCTCCGCCTCGGGCGCGAAGCCCTTGGTCCAGATGCGGGTGTTGAGCTCCAGGTCCGTCACGATGGCGCGCGCGCAGTCGAGGAGCGCGGCGTAGCCACACACATCCGCCCAGGCCTTCTCGCCCGCGTAGGCCAGCGCCTCGAAGGCGCCCTGCCCGTTGTCGAGGGCCACGTACACGCGCTGCCGGTCGAAGGCGGCGGAGAGCGGACGGCCGACGGTCCGGGCCAGGGCGACCAGGTTCTCCATGGTGGCGGGCGTGAGCACGTAGCGCGCCTCCACCGGATCGCTCGCGTAGGTGGAGAAGGCGGCCTCGAACGCGGGGCTCTCCAGCGTGACGGGCCGCAGGCCGCGGTTGACGGCCACGGCCTGCGGCGCCTGGCCCCGGGCCAGCACCAGCGTGCGGCCGGAGAGAGCGCGGTTGAACTCGGCGTGGAACAGGAGGCCGTGGAAGTCGTTGCGGAGCTGGCCGCGCCGGCTGAGGCCGGCCCGCACGTCGCCGAGGGCGAAGGGCGTGCGCCCGATGGTGCCGCGCACCAGGTCGTCGCCGTCGTAGCTCACGTCGTCGTCCACGAGCCCGCTGGCCAGCACCACCGATCGGGCGATGGCCAGGTCCGGGTCGTAGGTGCTGCCGGGGAGCACGCGGGCCACGAGCGACGCCACCACCCGCTGCTTGAAGAGCGTGCGGAAGGCGGCCCCGCCCGCCTGGTAGAGCGGCCCGCTCACCTGGATCACCGCGATGCTCAGGATCCCGATGCCCGCGCAGGCGAGCGCGGCCGAGAAGCGCTCCACCATGGCCAGGAACACGGCCGCGAGGAAGGCGAGCAGGAGGACGCCGACCGGATAGAGCCCGCGCTTGCCCATCCGCTCCACGGCCCCCGCGTGCTCGGCCAGGAAGGGCTGCACCTCGCGCTGGAACCACGCGCGCAACGGGGCCTGCGCGGGAGCGCCTGCCGGCTTCACCGTCGCCACCGCGGCCATGGCGCTCTAGCGGGCCAGCAGCGCGGACACGTCCACGCGGCCGCGCTCCGCCTCCGGCGTCTCCAGCACGGGCTTGCCGCTGAAGCCGAGCGGCCCCGCCACCAGCGCGGCCGGGAAGGACTGGACACCGTTGTTCAGCTCGGTCACCGCCGCGTTGTAGGCGCGGCGCGCGGCCGCGATCTGCGCCTCCACCTCCACCAGCGTGCGCTGGAGGTGGTCGAACTGCTGGCTGGCCTTGAGGTCCGGATAGGCCTCCACCGCCACCACCAGCTGGCGCAGGGCCTGGGCCACCTGGCCGTCGAGCGCCACGCGCTTCTCGGCGGTCGCCCCGGCGGCCAGGGCCTGGGCCCGCAGCGCGGTGAGGCTCTCCAGCAGCGAGCGCTCGTGCTGCACGTAGCCGCTCACCGCGGCCACGATGTTGGGGATGAGGTCGAAGCGGTTCCTGAGCTGCGCGTCCAGCGCGCCGAACGCGTTGGCCGTCCCGTTGCGCAGGCGCACCAGGCGGTTGTAGGTGGCCACGATCACCGCCAGCAGCAGGGCGGCGGATGCGGCGGCGACGGCGAGGGGCATCCTTCTCCTCCGGGCCCCGGAAGCGGGGCCACCAGCGAGGAGCGGAAACCGGCGGCGGTGTTACCGGGGCGGTTTCGCGGAGCGCAGCGCGAGGAGGGCGGCGCGCAGCCGGGCCACCTCGGGCGAGCCCGGGTTCTCCGCCTCCAGCGCACCCAGCTCGCCCCCGGCGTCGTCGAGCAGTCCCGCCTCCACGAAGGCCACGACGGCCACGAGATGCGAGGCCGGGGCCGCGGCACGCCGGCCCTCCACCTCGGCCAGCACGGCCGGAGCCGCGACCTCGAAGCGGGCCTCGGGCGCGGGCGGCGCGGGGGCGGTGACGCGCCCCCTCCCGGTGAGCGCGGTGACCTGCCACAGGTACGTTCGTCCCCGGCGCAAGGGCGTGGCCGGCGTCCACTCGGTGCCGGCCACGACGCCGCTTCCCAGCTGCCGGCGCAGCTCCTGGTCGAAGACGGCCACCTCGTAGGCGCGGGCCAGGGGATGCGCGCTCCAGCGGAAGGTCGGCCGCAGGGAGCCCACCCGCGTGGCCAGCGGGGCCAGCGGGGCGAAGGCGGCGGGAGGCGCGCTGCCCATCAAGGTGCCCGGGCCGGAGCGCAGGGGAAGGAGGCCCGCGGGCGCGGGCAGGCTCCCGCGCAGCGCGGCCGCGACCGCGGACTGCGTGCGGCCGTCGAGCGGAGGCAGCCCGCCGACGCGTCCGTCGGCGAAGAGGGCGACGTGCCGGCCGCCGTCGGCGAGCGTGGCCACGGGAGCCGGCGCGGAGGGTGACGCGCCGGCGACGTCGGGACCCCGCTGCGTGGGGCGCAGCCAGAAGACGAGCGCGGCCAGCGCCGCCGCCGCGGCCAGCCACGGGGCCAGGCGGAGCGGGAACGGGCGCGCGGCGGGGCGCGCCGGGCCGGCCATCTGCGCGTGCAGCGCGCGCAGGTCGTCCACCTCCTGGCTGAGCACGGCGTCGGCGGCCAGGCGCTCCTCGAGGAGGGCGCGGGCCTCCGGATCGAGGCGGCCCTCCACGTAGGCGGCCAGCTCGTCGAAACCCGGCGCCTCCGCCAGCGCGAGCCTCCGCTCGTCGCGGAAGAACTCCTCGAGCTGGCGCCGGGCTTCGCCCGGCCGGCGGTCATCCGTCGGATCGTGCTTCATTGACCAACGCTCCGGCCTCGGCGGCCGGGACCTTCCCCGGAGCGAGGAGCGCGAAAGTGCGCCCGTGCTACCACGCGTCCCTCCCCAGGCGGCGGAAAAGCCGCTCGCGCGCGCATTTGCGCAGGTTGATGACCTGGCGGCGGGTCAGTCCCAGCAGGCCGGCGATCCACTCGTCGTCCCTGGGCAGGTCGTCCCAGAGCGCGCGCAGGCGCAGCTCCGGCATCTCCAGCGCCTCGGCCAGCTCGGCCACGGTGGCCGTCTCCGTGATCGGGAAGAGCCCGATCATGCCGCGCCCCTCGCCGTCGCGGAGGTTCAGGAGGAGCGCGCTGCGCTGCCGCGCGGGCAGCGCGCGGATCTCGGTCCAGAGGCGGGCCAGGAACGTGCGCTGGTGCAGCGCCTCGTCGGCGGCCGGCGCGGGGTCGGCCACCTCGCGCGCGCGCGGCGCGCCGTCCTCGTCGCGAGGGCCCGCCTCGGCCGCCTCGTCGGTGACGCCCAGGATGGCGGCCAGCGTGTCCACCAGGTCGTCGAAGCGGGCGGGGCCCCCCAGGCGGACGAGCGTGGCGTGCACGAGGTCGGGGAAGGGCAGGGGCGCCGCCTGCCGGCTCATCTCGGCCAGGCGCGCCGCCGTCCCCGCGTCCCAGGCCTGGCCGCGCCGCGGCGCCGGGCCGCACAGCCAGGCCCGCCCGCTGCCCTCCCAGAAGGCGAGGCGCGGGTCGCGCGTCAGCACGTAGCGCGTGCGCGCGCGCAGCCGCGCCCGCTGGGGCGCGCGCTCGCGCAGGAAGGCGTGGCAGGCGTTGTGCGCGGTCACGGCCACGTAGCCGTCGAAGGCGCGGATCGACTCCTCCTGCGCCGCCCGCGCGCGCAGGCCGTGGAGATGCGCGGCCAGGCGCAGCAGCACGCCGGCGTGGACGTCCTCCAGGTCGGCCGGGGCCGTGCCGCGCAGGTGGCCGCGGATGACCTCCCAGGCCAGGGGCGCGGCCTCGCGTTGCAGCAGCTCGCCCAGGCAGCGGCGCGCGGCCTCGTCGTCGGCCGCGTCCAGGAACGGCCGGAGCAGGGCGTCGCTCCCGCCCGCGACCGCCGGCTCGGACGGTGTGACGTTCGAGGTCGCGCTCATGCAGTGTATGGGGGGGCCGGGCCAGGATAGCATCGCCACCGACGCCCGCTCACTTCCCGTGAGGTGGCGCCGTTGGGCTAGAATCCCCGCGCCTCCCGCGCCTGGCGGCGGGGCGACCACCCGAGACAGGAGGACGCCATGCGCCGCGGAACGCGGTGGGGGCTGCTCATGGTGCCGGCGGCAGCGGCCCTGCTGCTGGCGGCGGCCTCGCCCGCCGCCTCGCCGCCCGCCGCCGCGCGGCCCGTCTCGGCGCCGGCGGCCTCGGCCGCGCGCACCGTGTCCCCCGCCTCGCTG
>Ga0207689_10006806_pt1 | contig 10058 bp, 14 predicted proteins | sample KBSMisM52_FD_184312 | JGI IMG/M metagenome (GOLD analysis project Ga0207689, IMG submission 184312) | Miscanthus rhizosphere microbial communities from Kellogg Biological Station, Michigan, USA - KBS Miscanthus M5-2 (SPAdes) (version 2) | ecosystem: Host-associated > Plants > Roots >... | reverse complement strand
AAAGGCATTCCAGCCTCTCCAACTCCAGGGATGATAAGCCGGGTTATAGTCGATAAATTTTGCGGGACCCAGCCACAAATTCCAGTCTAGTTCCTTAGGTACCGGAAAATTTCCTTTCGGTGTGGGCAGTCCCTGTGGCCATATGGGGCGATTCGTCCAAACATATACTGTATGCACATCACCGATCATTCCTGCATCGTGCATCTCCCTGGCCTGTCGCACGCCATCGCTGGATCCGCCCTGGTTGCCCATCTGCGTAATGACCTTATAACGTTTAACGGCCTCGGCCATCTGGCGCGCTTCATAAATGTCGTGTGTAAGAGGTTTCTGGCAGTAGACATGTTTCCCTAACTGCATAGCCGATAGTGCGGCAATTGCATGAATATTGTCAGGTGTAGACACGGAACAGGCGTCAATATTATTCCGTTCCTTATCGAGCAATTCACGGAAGTCCTTATAAAACTTCGCTTTTGGAAATCGCTGTTTTGATTTGGAGGCCCTGTTATCATCCACGTCGCAAAGCGCTACCACATTCACTTTGGGGCTTTGCGAAAAATTTCGAAGGTCATCCTCTCCTTTACCACCAGCACCGATACCGGCAATATTCAGCTTGTCACTTGGTGCTATAAAACCACGGCCTAAAACATGCCGGGGAACGATCATGAAACTGCCGGCGACCAGGGAAGTATTTCTTACAAAATTTCTCCGGGACATGTTTTTTTTCTGGGATGACATACAATTCGTTTTGCGGTGAAAAAAAAGGGCTCTATCTACAAAGAGACGGGACCTGGTGATATATACTCAAGGGTAACCGCAAGGGTTACCCCTACGGCGGACAACCACAAGGGGCTCAACCGCAAGGGTTGCCCCTACAGCGTTATGGCTGCGGCCGCTACATAGCCGCTGGTCCAGGCGTGTTGAAAATTAAATCCGCCGGTAATACCGTCAACGTTTAGAACTTCGCCGGCAAAGAAAAGGCCTGGTATTTTTTTACTCATCATCGTGTTGGCATCTATCTCATTTAACTTTATGCCGCCGGCTGTTACAAACTCTTCTTTAAAAGTTGTTTTTCCCTTTACAATACATTCGCAGAGGCAGAGGTTTTTTATCAGCTTGTTCTGTTCCTTCGCCGGCAATTCTGCCCACCGTAGCTGATCATTTATTCCTGATTGTTGGATGAGAAATTCCCATAAGCGTTGCGGTAACCCGAATGGATTTCTATTGATCAATTTCATCGAAGCCAATTCCTTTCTTAAGTTCCCGAATTTTTCGCGAAGTACATGTTCATTATAATAAGGAAGCCAATTTATTTGAGCCGTGAAATTCCATTTAACAAGGGCCAACTCATGGGCACCCCAGGCGCTTAACCTTAAAATAACCGGACCGCTTAGTCCCCAATGGGTGATTAGTAGCGGTCCCTCCTCCTGCAATTTGGATCCTGTAATTTTAACCCCGGCTTTCTCCACGCTTACCCCCATAAGATTTGTGATAGGGTTACCGGGTAAATTAAATGTAAATAAAGAAGGAACGGGTTCTTCAATGGTATGTCCCGACCTTTCGATCCATTCAAACATGGATGATTTGGGATATCCGCCAGTGGCAATCGTCACGTAGTCTGCATTCATCGAACCTCCCTCCCGTAGTTCGATATCAAATATCGCCCCGCCTATTGCGGAGTTCGTTTTTATGCTCTTCACTTCGGCGTTCAGCATGATCTTTACACCATAGTGATGAGCCTCGTGCATTAAACAATCAATAATTGTTTGGGAAGAATCGGTAACCGGGAACATCCGGCCGTCTTTTTCGGCTTTCAATTTTACTCCGCGTTGTTCAAACCAGTTGATGGTGTCAATAGTAAAAAACCGGTGAAAGGCTTTCTTTACAAAGTGTCTGCCACGGGGATATCGTCGGCTCATTTCTTCAATATCAAAGCAATGATGGGTAACGTTACAGCGGCCGCCACCGCTTATTTTTACTTTGGATAGTAGCTTACCGGATTTCTCCAGGAGTATTACCTTCAATCCGGGAGCTAACCGGGCAGCATTTACCGCACAGAAGAAACCTGCGGCGCCACCGCCGATGACAATGAGTTGTTTTGACATCAAAAGCAATATAGAGAATGAGAAATAAGAAACAAAAAATAAGGATCCGATAGCTATCGGATGAGAAAGTGAATGTCCAACCAGCTATAAATTGACCTTCTGGTAGCCCAATGTCCCTATAGAAAACGTCATAACGATTGTAGGTCACTATTAGCGTCATTAGCGCATTTATTAATCTTGCAGCTGTAAAACTCTATTAGCGCCATTAGCGTTTAGTATTCGCTGTGTAAATTACTATTTGCCTTTTCAGCGGCTTCAATGATGCTATAATCGGAGAGTATATCGGCCTTCTTTTTCCGTACACATACATCGTGTTCGAAATGAACGGAGGGTGTATGATCAAGTGTCCTTATTGTCCAACCATCTTCCTCTGTAAATACTTCCTTCTTCCCTAAATTGATCATCGGTTCAATTGCCAGCACAAGTCCTTCTTTTAATTTCGGGCCGGTACCTCTTTTACCATAGTTGGGCATCTGTGGATCTTCATGCATACTTCTGCCGATACCATGACCTACCAGTTCCCGCACCACCCCATAGCCGTGTTTTTTTTCCGTGTGCTCCTGAATAGCAAAAGCAATATCTCCAATACGGTTACCCTCAACCGCTTTTTCAATCCCTTTATATAGCGACTCTTTGGTGACCTTAATAAGTTTCATGATTTCAGGTCCGGGATTACCGATGGCGAATGTATAGGCATGGTCGCCGTGCCAGCCATTTAGTATCACACCGATGTCTACCGAAATGATATCGCCTTCTTTTAACTCATGGCCATCCGGAAAACCATGCACCACAACATCATTAACCGATGTGCAGGCATTGAATGGGTATCCTCTGTAGTTAAGAAAGGAAGGGACGGCCTTATGATCCTTTACGAAGACACCGATAAGTTTGTCGATCGATAACGTGGTGATGCCGGGTCGAAGGATCTTCGCCACTTCTGCCAGTGTCTTACTAACCAGCCGGGCACTTTTCCGCATCAGCTCTATTTCATCGTTTGTCTTATAACTTATCATTCAATAAAGGTCTTTTTATACAACAAAACCCGGCAAGCATAGCTCACCAGGTTTCAAATTATTTTTGATCCGGCACATTACATCTGGATCTGGTTAGCCGTCTGTCTTCCCTGAATTCGCCCACTCTTCATCAATCCATCATATTGGCGCATCAACAACTGTGTTTCGATTTGTTGCAATGTATCAAGAACGACACCGACCATGATTAACAGTGAAGTGCCACCGAAAAATGTAGAAAATCCCTGGGTAACGCCGAGTAACTTGGCAAATCCCGGCAGAATACCAACGAATGCCAGCAGAAATGCTCCGGGTAATGTGATCTTATCCATTATTGAACCGATGTAATCGGTAGTAGGCTGACCTGGCTTAACACCAGGAATAAACCCGTTGTTCTGTTTTAGATTATCGGAGATCTGCTTTGGATTAAATATTAAGGCGGTATACAGGAAGGTGAATCCAATTACTACCGCAGCATATACAAGCATATACCAGCCGTTGGCGTGGTCGGAAAATATCCGGCCAATACCCTTGGCAGTATCTGAATTGGTATAAGAAAACAGGGTTGGTAAAAACATGATTGCCTGAGCAAAGATGATTGGCATTACACCGGCGCTATTCACCTTAATGGGCAGAAACTGTCTTGCACCTCCAAACTGGCGGTTGCCGACTATCTGTTTCGCGTAGTTCACCGGTATCTTTCGGGTGCCCTGGATCAACAGCACACAACCTAAGATGATAAAGACCAGAACGGCTATTTCAATGATGAATATGAGTATCGAACCGCTACGTACGGACTTGGCGGTAAGTTCCTGTGTAAAAGATTGTGGCAGACGGGCAAGGATACCGATCATGATAATAAGAGAAGTACCGTTTCCTAATCCCTTATCTGTAATTCTTTCGCCCATCCACATGACGAATAAAGTACCTGCGGTAAGAACAATTACAGTAGAAAGCCAGAAATATCCGGTAAACCCTTCCATGATTGCGCCGCCCTGTCTCGTCATTTCAGTCAGGTATTTCACATATGCTGAAGCCTGAACAAGGGTAACACCGACAGTAAGGTAACGTGTATACTGATTGATTTTTTTACGTCCGCTATCCCCTTCTTTCTGCATTTTCTGAAAGGTGGGTACCAGTACCGTCATCAGCTGCATAAATATCGACGCCGATATATAGGGCATGATACCTAATGCAAAGATGGAGGCTTGTGAAAAAGCGCCTCCGGCAAATGTATCAATCAAACCAAGCATACCGCCCGTTGCTGCTTTGCCAAATTGTTCGAGCTTATTAGGATCTATACCAGGCAATGTAACGTGTGTTCCCACACGGTAGACAAGTATGAGAAGCAGAGTAAAGAGAATTTTACTTCTCAGTTCCTCGATGCCCCAAATATTTTTAACGGTCTGAATGAATTTCTTCACGGTTTTTTAAAAGATTTAAGTACACTCTGAAATGTAAAAAGACGCATTTTTCAGATGCGCCTCTGCAAGGTACAAATTACTTTACACAATCTCTACTGTTCCCCCGGCAGCCTCTATAGAAGTCCTGGCCTTACCGCTTATTGCATTAATCTTAAAGGGAAGTTTTGCTTTTAACTCGCCGGAACCGAGAATTTTTATTTTATCCGTTTGACTGATCAATCCATTGATATAAAGGCTTTCTACTGAAATTTCCTTCAACTCATATTTCTCGATCAGTTGGTCAAGTTGTCCAAGGTTGAGAACCTTATATTCAACACGGTGAAAATTATTGAACCCACGTTTTGGAATACGGCGTTGAATCGGCATCTGACCACCTTCATGAGCCATTTTTCTTTTGTAACCGGTACGGCTTTGTCCACCCTTGGTACCTTTAGTAGATGTACCGCCATGACCCGAACCATCACCACGACCAATTCTTTTTACTTTGTGTACTGCGCCTGCTGCAGGCTTTAATTCGTGTAATTTCATTTTTTCTGATTTTAAACTTACGGGAAAATCGTCCCTCGCTTAATAATTTGAAAATTTGTGAATTTGAAAATTTGAAAATTTAAATACAATTCCTGTATTAGTGAGCCGCATTTTCAAATTAGCTCATTTTCAAATTTTCAAATTATATCTCTTCCACTTTTACCAGGTGTGTTACTTTACGTACCATACCCAATATCTGAGGTGTAGCTTCTACTTCTTTTGAAGAATTCGTCTTATTCAAACCCAGAGCCCTCAGCGTTTGCTTCTGGCGTTCCGGCCTGTCAATCGGACTTTTTACTAACGTTACTTTTATCTTTTTCATACCGTGATCCGCCGAAAGCGGAGATATTTTTTTCAAAATTGTTGATACCTGATTATCCGTTAAAGACCTTCTTCAGGCCGATCGTTCTTGTTTTGGCGATGCTGATAGGTTCACGCAGTAGTGCCAACGCCTTGAACGTTGCTTTAACCACATTATGCGGATTCGCGGAACCCAGTGATTTCGCGAGAACGTCCGTAATGCCGGCGCTTTCAAGTACAGCACGCATACTGCCTCCTGCGATTACACCTGTACCATGAGCAGCGGGTTTAATCAATACTTTTGCAGCACCTTCTTTAGCCCATTGATCATGAGGAATAGTTCCATGCATTACCGGAACCTTGATCAGGTTCTTTTTTGCATCTTCAATTCCTTTTGTAATCGCTTCCTGCACTTCTTTAGCTTTTCCTAAACCATGTCCCACAACACCATTTTCGTTACCGACCACGACAAGAGCAGAAAAACTGAAAGCACGGCCACCTTTGGTAGTCTTAACTACACGATTAATACCTACAACTTTATCTTTCAGTTCCAGGTCGCCCGCTTTTACTTTTTTGTAATTGACTTTTGACATTATTTCAATTTGAAAATTTGATCCCGCAAAAGGCGGGAGAAAATGTGATTCTTTGTGAACGGTCTTCTCAACTTAAAATTTAAGACCGCCTTCCCTTGCACCATCTGCCACAGCTTTCACACGACCATGGTACAAATAACCACCGCGGTCAAATGTAACATCCTGCAGTCCTATTTCACTGGCTTTGCGCGCAATGGCCGCACCAACCAACTTGCCCTTTTCTGTTTTATTCGCTTTTTGTGCCGCGATATCTTTATCCCTGGAAGAAGCTGAAGCCAGCGTCTGTCCTTTGGTATCATCAATCAGCTGAGCATATATATCGCTGTTGCTTCTGAAAACAGACAGGCGAGGCTTTTGTGTGGTACCACTGATTTTAGCACGAATGCCAAACCTGATATTCTGCCTTCTCTGTGTTTTAGTTTTTGCGTTCATCTTTTTTACTAATTTGAAAATTTGAAAATTTGAAAATTTGTCCCGCTTGCTGCGGGATCAAATTATTTTCCTGCCGCTTTACCCGCTTTCTTACGAACCACTTCACCCACATAGCGTACACCCTTTCCTTTATATGGTTCCGGTTTGCGGAAGCCGCGGATCTTGGCTGCTACCTGACCTATCAGCTGCTTGTCAATTCCTTCCAGCGTGATCATCGGGTTCTGACCTTTTTCCTGCGCTGTCGCCAACTTGAGTTCCTTCGGAATTTCAAAAATGATATTGTGAGAAAACCCGAGGGCAAGGTCGAGCAGGTTACCCTGGTGAGACGCTTTGAAACCCACACCGATCAATTCCAGTTTACGGGTATATCCTTCCGTTACTCCTTTAATAATATTGGCTGTCAACGAGCGATACAAACCATGAAGCGCACGGTGGCGGATCTGGTCGGTCGGACGGCCGAAACTAATTGTACCGTCCTTTATTTCAACCGTAATATCGCGGTCTATTGCCTGTTTTAATTCCCCTTTGGGTCCTTTTACAGTCAATACATTTTCACCACTTATGGTAGCGGTAACTCCGCTTGGAACTGCGACTGGTTTCTTTCCTATACGAGACATAATAATTTGAAAATTTGAAAATTTGAAAATTTGAAAATTAAGCTGATGGTTTTCAGTTACCGTATAGAAAACTTAAATTATCGATCAGCTTTATTACTTTATTAGTTTATATAACAAAGAACTTCACCACCGACATTCTGCGCCTTCGCTTCTTTATCCGTCATCACACCTTTCGATGTGGAAATAATGGCGATACCAAGGCCATTCTTCACGCGGCGGAAGTCAGCAGGTTTTGAATACTGCCTCAAACCGGGACGGCTAATCCTTTCCAGGCTCTGAATAGCTGGCTCTTTGGTGACAGCGTCGTATTTAAGAGCGATCTTGATCAAACCCTGTTTAGTATCGTCTTCAAATTTGTATTTCAGAATATAACCCTGGTTGTACAGGATCTCTGTCATACGCTTCTTCAGGTTCGATGCGGGAATTTCTACAATGCGATGGCCGGCCATCTGTGCATTACGAACTCTTGTCAGGAAATCTGCTATAGGATCTGTTACCATATTTTTTGTCCTCCTACATTCCGCCGGAGCGAAACAATTGGATAGTTTATTTATAGTTTATTTTTCTGTTTATTACCAGCTTGCTTTTTTCAATCCTGGTATTTTGCCATTTAAGGCCATGTCGCGTAAAGCGATCCTGGAAATACCAAAATAGCGTACATAACCTTTCGGACGTCCCGTAAGAGCGCAACGGTTCTTCAAACGTACCGGTGATGCATTTTTAGGTAATTCATCCAATGATTTCCAGTCGCCTTCTTTTTTAAGAGCGGTGCGTTTAGCTGCATATTGTGCAACCATTTTCTCTCTCTTACGCTGCCTGGCTTTTACTGATGTTTTTGCCATTTTTAAATTTTATTTCTTTTTTACTTCACTCTGTCAGCCCGGTTGTTCTTATTTATCCGGCTGCGACAAAGAATTATTTTTTTATGTTTCTGAAAGGCATTCCCAATTCCTTCAACAATTCAAAAGCTTCCTCGTCTGTTCTGGCGGAGGTCACAAACGTGATATCCATACCGGTAATCTTATTTACCTTATCGATATCAATTTCCGGGAAGATGATCTGTTCCGTTACACCCATTGTATAGTTGCCACGACCATCGAATGATTTTTCATTCACTCCTTTAAAGTCACGTACACGGGGAAGCGCTACAGCGATCAAACGATCAAGGAATTCATACATTTTCTGACCGCGCAGTGTTACCCTGACACCAATCGGCATTGCCTTACGAAGCTTGAAGTTTGAAATGTCTTTTTTAGACATGGTAGACACGGCTCTCTGACCGGTAATAGTCGTGAGTTCGTCCAGGGCTATATCTATAAGCTTTTTATCCGTCACCGCTCCGTTCACGCCACGGTTAACACAAATCTTTTCAAGTTTCGGTGCCTGCATGACCGACTTGTAAGCAAACTTTTTTACAAGAGCCGGAACCACCTCTTTTTTGTATTTGTCATCCAGCCTTGCATTATTTGTTTTGATACTCATAATAACTTTCTTTTACTCCGCCGAAGCCGGTCGGAATCAGCATTAAATTTTTTCTCCTGATTTTTTTGACACACGAACTGTTTTACCATTCTCACGAACCCTTTTAATTTTCGCCGGTGACTTTGCCTTGGCATCCCATAGCATGATATTACTGATATGTATCGCCGCTTCTTTTTTAACCATTCCGCCTTTCGTGTTCTGTGCATTGGGTTTGGTATGGCGTGTTACCACGTTCACACCTTCCACAATCACCTTCGATTCATCAACCAACACTTCCTTCACGGTACGGGGCTTGTATAACAGTTTCCCGTTTTCGTCTTTCTGTGTTTTGGCGGCACCTGATATTACAATCACCAGGTCACCCTTTTTAATATTGAACTTCGGTTTAAATCTAGTACTCATTTTATTTTGCTTTTAGCTATCAGCATGGAGCCTTTAGCTTGTTCCTGTAATTTGTATGTTGTGCTGAAACCCGGGAGCCGTCAGCTAACGGTTTTTACAACACTTCCGGAGCCAATGAAATGATCTTCATATATCCCTTGTCGCGCAATTCTCTTGCTACCGGTCCAAAAATACGGGTACCACGGGGCTCATCAGACGCATTCAATAACACAACAGCATTGTCGTCAAAACGTATATAGGAACCGTCTTTGCGACGCAGCTTATTGGTTGTACGCACTATCACCGCTTTTGCCACTGTACCTTTTTTAATACCGCCTGCAGGTAAAGCGTCTTTAACAGTAACTACGATCTTATCCCCAATCTTGGCATAACGCTGGCCGCTGTTTCCCAGTACACGGATACAAAGCACCTCTTTGGCACCACTGTTATCCGCCACATTCAAACGGCTTTCTTGCTGAATCATTTTTATTAGCTTTTAGCTTTTAGCTTCGAGCTCCGAGCTCTTGCCTAAATCTTGTTATCTACTTTTATATGTCTCGCAGCCCGTATCCGCCGCGGCGGATCGTAACTCCTATAAGTTATTTCACTTTCTCCACGATCTCTACCAGTCTCCAGCGCTTTGTCTTGCTCAGCGGCCGTGTTTCCATGATCTTCACGACATCGCCAATGCTGCATTCGTTCTTATCATCATGGGCATGAAACTTGGTAGTCTTTTTTACGAACTTACCATAGATCGGGTGTTTTACTTTACGTTCAACCGCAACAGTTATGGTCTTGGTCATCTTGTTGCTCGTTACAACACCGATCCTGATTTTCCTTAAATTTCTTTCTTCAGACATTTTTACTAATTTGAAAATTTGATCCGCCTGCGGCGGAGAAAATGGAATCTCAATATTCCAAATTCTATATGTTGCTTTATGCGCCTATTTTCTTCTTATTCAACTCGGTTTTCAAACGCGCAATTTCTCTCCGCAAGCCGCGTATATTCATCGGATTCTCCAGGGGAGAAATGGTATGCGCGAAAGTCAGTTTCTTTAGACGCAATTCATCTTCGCTGATACGTGCTTTCAGGTCACTTTCACTTAACGCCTGAATGCTCTTTAAAAAATCAATTTTCTTTGACATCGTATTAATTTTAAGTAATGTGGAAATGTGAGAATGTGGAAGT
>Ga0207689_10006798_pt1 | contig 10065 bp, 10 predicted proteins | sample KBSMisM52_FD_184312 | JGI IMG/M metagenome (GOLD analysis project Ga0207689, IMG submission 184312) | Miscanthus rhizosphere microbial communities from Kellogg Biological Station, Michigan, USA - KBS Miscanthus M5-2 (SPAdes) (version 2) | ecosystem: Host-associated > Plants > Roots >... | reverse complement strand
CGCCGCCACCGCTCGAATAAATGAGGGCATTATTGATGTAGTGCGAATCGCGCTCGGTAGCGTGGCGCCTATTCCGCTTCGCTGTCGCAAAACGGAAGCAGTCCTGCAGGGCGCGAGGTTGGACGAAACCGCCATTGAGAAAGCCCGCGCCGCATTGTCTGGGGAAATCGTACCGATCGACGACATTCGTTCCACCAAAAACTATCGTCTCAAAGTCAGTCTCAACCTACTGGAAGATTTCCTACGCCAATTAAGATCTCGATGACCCTCAAATACCTAAGCAAAACTTCTCTGCCCATATTTGGAATAGTCTTACTGCTGTTGCTTACGTCAACCGCTGCGTTCGGCGACTGTAAAGTAAACCCTGCCGGCGGCGATCCCTTGCAGATGCTTGTAATCGGCGATTCGATAATGTGGGGACAGGGCTTAAGAGAAGATGAGAAGTTTTCCTCCCGCGTGAAGTGCTGGCTGCAAGAGAAGACTGAAAGAGAAGTGAAGGTTCACATTGAGGCGCACTCAGGGGCCATCATTTCCGGATCAGCTGCGGCGCAACCCGCGTTCACCTCCATTAATGGCGAAGTTAATATGACTTCACCCACAATAAACGACCAACTTGATCACGCCCTCCAGTTTTACAAACAGAGCCAGTCCAGTCCGGCGCTCATTCTGATGGACGGTTGCATAAACGACGTTGGGGTAAAGAACCTTCTGGCCGCGTCAACCCCGCTCGCGGATCTGCGCGAGCAGGCAAGACTGAATTGCGGGGAGAAGATGCAACGGTTGTTAGTGCGCGTGCGGGATGGTTTTCCGAAAGCACAGGTGATCGTAACCGGCTACTATCCCATAGTTTCGCAGCAAACAGCCGACAACGCCTTTCTGCGCCTGCTGGTGAAGAAATTAAATAACCAAAGACCGGAAGCGCGGAAGATGTCTGACAAGGAGATGCGAGCGCGTCTCGTAGCTATATCAGACGAGTGGTATAAGGCTTCAACCGCAAACCTGCTGGACGCGGTCAGGAAAACCAACAACGTTACAAACTCCGATTCGCCTAACGTTCTGTTTGCGGAAATCCAGTTTGGACCCGAACATGTGTTTGCGGCTCCCGAAACATTGTTGTGGACTTTTCTGTTCGCCTCCACCAAGGCCTCAGGCTTCGCGAAAATAGTAGTCTTACTTTCATTCGGAACCGCTGCCTACAAAGCAAACGATCACGTCCGCGAAAGCCGGATCAAGAGTTGCGAAGAAACGTTTAAGAAAGCAAAGGATATCAAGGAAACCAAAAAGGAAAAGGAAGACCGGGAAGATCTCTTCCTGATTTGCCGTTATGCTTCGCTTGGCCACCCTAATCACATGGGAGCTCTGATGTACACCGAAGCGATAAAGGGACAGTTGTTGCAACTGATAGATAAGGCCGGCTGGAAACGTGATACTAATAACCACCTGAGTCTTGAGTGAAAGGACCGCATACAATGAGTTTCCCCTTCAATGAAATTGAATTCAAACGAAATGCCGTCGAGCCGGTCGAGTGTATTAAGGCCGGTTGGGCATTGATCCGGAGTCAATATTGGCTTTTCGTCGGTATGACTGTGGTTGGGATGATAATTGGCAGCGTGGTTCCTTTGGGTATTCTGATGGGCCCGATGATGTGCGGTATTTATTTGGCCCTGTTCCAGACCAGACGCGGGCAGCCGATTGAGTTTGGGCTTCTCTTCAAAGGTTTTGACTACTTTGGCGATGCGGTGATCGCGGCGTTGTTACATATGATTCCGATCGTGATAATCATCGCGCCCGCATACGTCCTTTATATAGTGGGAATGTTTGGGATGATGGCGACTTCACAAAATGGCGAGCCCAACCCGGGGGCTATGCTGGGTTTCTTCGGGATTTTTGCGATTGTTTGGCTTGTAATCATGGTGCTCTTGATAGTGCTTTCCGTCGTGTTCTCATTTGCTTACCCATTGATCGTCGATCGTCGCATGAAGGGATTCGATGCCGTAAAGCTAAGCATACGAGCAGGATTCGCAAACTTCTGGCGCTTGCTGGGAATGCTGATGTTGAGTTTTCTCTTATCCTTTGGTGGTTTGCTGCTCTGTTACGTCGGGATATTTCTGGTAATGCCCCTGGGCTTTGCCGCGATTGCAGTTGCCTATGAGCAAGTCTTTGGCCTCAGTGAAGTGCAATCAAATCTGCCGCCGCCTCCGCCATCTTTTGCCTGAGGTGCGCCTCGCAAACTAACAGTTTGCGCTACCACAATTAATGCCGACGCCTAATATCGTCATACGTGGGCCTCGAGTTGTCCTACCGGATTCGATTGCCCCTGCTGCGATCCGCATCGTTGACCAAACGATTGTGTGTGTCAGCTCGTATCAAGACGTGCCTGACGGCTGCGAGCTGATTGAAGCCGACGAAGCCTCGCTGGTGATGGCCGGACTGGTTGATACTCACGTTCACATCAACGAACCGGGCCGCACTGAATGGGAAGGATTCGCAACCGCGACGCGCGCAGCCGCAGCCGGCGGCGTAACTACTTTGGTGGATATGCCGCTCAACTCTATTCCTCCGACAACAACGGCAGCGGGCCTCAGGGAAAAGTTAGCAGCTGCGAACGGCAAATGTTCCGTTGATGTGGGCTTTTGGGGCGGCGTGGTTCCGGGAAACACGGGTGAGCTGGCCGCGCTTTCAGCAGCCGGCGTGGTGGGCTTCAAATGCTTTTTAATTCACTCCGGCGTCGATGAATTCCCGAATGTCACAGAAGACAACCTGCGCGAAGCCCTGCCGGAGTTGTCGAGGCTGGGGGCACTGTTGATTGTTCATGCTGAGGTTCCTGGACCAATAAGCAGGGCAGGCATCCCGGTCGTTCCCGCGGCGGAAGATGCATCGGAAAAGAACCACGAAATCGGGACAACTAAGCTGGATCCTATTCGCTATGAAACTTTCCTCGCGTCTCGTCCGCGCGCGGCGGAAGACGAGGCCGTCGCGTCAATGATCAAATTGAGCAGGGAGTTCGGCGCTCGGATCCACATTGTTCACCATTCATCCGCCGACTCTCTGGCGATACTGCGCGATGCGAAGGCGGCCGGGTTGAAAATTACCGCGGAAACCTGCCCGCATTATCTAAGTTTCGCTGCCGAAGAAATTCCTGACGGCGCCACGGAATTCAAGTGTTGTCCGCCGATTCGCGAGCGCGATAACCGTGAACAACTCTGGAGCGCCCTCAGCGACGGAACTATCGATATGATTGTTTCGGACCATTCGCCATGCCCGCCGGAGATGAAGTTGCGAGAGAGTGGCGATTTCATGCAGGCCTGGGGTGGCATATCTTCTCTGCAGCTGCGCTTGCCGATTGTTTGGACGGAGAGCAAACGACGCGGTTTCTCGCTCGACTACCTGGCGCGCTGGTTGTGTAGCGCACCGGCAAAACTCGTCGGACTTGAGGGCCGAAAGGGTTTGATTGCCGAAGGCTATGATGCTGACCTGGTGATTTGGAATCCCAACAGGCAGTTTCGAGTTGAAGCCGCCGGGCTGGAACATCGCCATAAGTTGACCCCGTACCAGGACAAAGTTTTGGCCGGGGTAGTAGAGAAAACTTTCCTTCGCGGCCGGAAGATATATGATAACGGCGAATTCACCGGCGAAGCTGGCGGAATTTTCTTGACGCTAACCGCAAGCAGTTCAGAGTTCAACCTTTAGTTGTTTTACCAAAGTGCGACAAGCTTGACTCTGAACTACTTGAACACTGGATCAATGGAGCTTTTATGGCTGAAGTGGAATGGGCACTAACCGAAGACGCGCCCGTCAAGGAGAAATTCGGAGGAACCATCAAGGTCCGAACGCTCTGGCAGGCGCAGAATGGAGCGACAGCACAGGTTGTCGAAATCGATCCGGGCGCTTGTTGGGAGGGAATTGATCTTCATGAACCCGGGCCTGAAGAGGTCTATGTAGTTTCCGGCGTCTTTAACGATGGCGTTCGCGATTATCCTGCCGGCAGTTTCATTCATAATCCGAAGGGCTCGTCCCACGTGCCGCAGTCGAGAACGGGTTGCACCATCTTTGTCTTTTATCCCGAAGGTTAGAAGCGCAAATGGACTTTACTGAACTGGTAGATCTCGCGGCAGAAAAACTTGGCGGGGCCGTACTCTACGCCAACGATGATTTTTTTGCGCCTAAAGAAAATCTCCTTAAGGCAGCCACTCCGATCTTTATCGAAGGCAAGTACACCGATTTGGGAAAGTGGATGGACGGCTGGGAGTCGCGCAGACGTCGAACGCCGGGCTTTGACTGGTGCCTCATCCGACTTGGCCTGCCGGGAATAATTCGCGGGGTGGTGGTCGACACGAGTTTCTTCCGGGGCAATTATCCGGAGCATTGTTCGCTTGAGGCTTGCACGCTGGATGGTTTGCCTACTACTGAAGATTTGTTGAGCGAGTCTGTTCAGTGGAGTCAGATTCTGCCGCAGCTGCCGCTATCGGGTGACACGCAAAATCCTTTCGCGATCGAAAGCGAGCAACGCTTCACGCACCTGCGGTTCAAGATTTACCCTGATGGCGGGGTGGCGCGCTTGAGAGTTTATGGCGAGGTGGTGCCTGACTGGGATCGGATTGAACGCCTCGGCGGCGAGGTAGATCTCGCGGCAGTCGAGAATGGCGGGATAGTGCTCGCCTGCAGCGATATGTTCTTTGGCCACCGTCACAATCTGATCATGCCGGGCCGGGCCGCGAATATGAGTGATGGCTGGGAAACAAAACGCCGCCGCGGCCCCGGTCACGACTGGACAATCATCAAGCTTGGCAGGCCGGGACAGATTCGTCGCCTTGAAGTTGACACCGCCTGGTTCAAAGGAAATTTTCCCGAGAGTTGCGCTCTGGAAGCAATAAATGCGACCGACTTGCCTGAGGACAAACTGCCTGACCTGTCTCTCGTCTGGCAAAGTATTTTGCCGCGCACCAAGTTACAAGCTCACACCAGACATTTTTTTGAAAGCGAGCTTTTGGATGCGGGAACCGTGTCGCATCTGCGGTTCAATATTTTTCCGGACGGCGGCGTAAGCCGGTTGCGGGTTTATGGAAAGCTCGCCTAGCGTCAAGTGTTTGTCTGGGAAATGGGAAAAGCTTCGTTGTGAGCGTCAAGTGATTGTCTGGGACCGCGGGCGCCCTCGCCCGCAATGGGCGCGGAGGCTGCGCCGGTCTTTTGGAAACTGCTCAATCTTTTCGCGCTGCGCGCTCATTAGCGGGCGGGACGCCCGCGGTCCCGGACAAACACTTGACGCCTGAAGGGATCATTCGCAATTGGAGCTTGAGCTGGCATCCTTGAATTCGTTGTCACCGAGCCAGGCCGAGGCAGAGTTCCTGAAATGCTGTGGCTCAAAGAACTGGGCCCGGCGACTGACATCCGCACGTCCGTTTGCGAGCCTTAATGAATTGATCGCCGAAGCGGAACGGGCCTGGTGGTCACTCGATTCCGAAGACTGGCTGGAAGCCTTTCATAGTCATCCAAAAATCGGCGAGAAGAAAGCGGCTGCCCCGACTGCCGTTAAAGCTCAGCAATGGTCCGAGGACGAACAATCGGGCCTTCGCGATTCGACTCAGCAGACCCTCGACGCTCTGGCGCAGTCAAACCAAACGTATGAAGAGAAGTTTGGCTTCATCTTCATTGTTTGCGCTTCCGGAAAGAGCTCTGAAGAGATGCTGATCTTGTTGCGCGATCGTCTAAGAAACAACGCAACTGAGGAACTGCGAATCGCGGCGGGCGAACAGGCAAAGATTACCGAACTACGACTGAGAAAGCTCATAGCCGGCTGAGACCAACAACATGAGCGGTGGATTGAAACGACGAGCAAGTGTGTCCGCCACTTGGAGTAAATCGTTCTTCGCGATTCAAGTTTGAAGTGCAACGATGCGACCCGAAGGGTTGCGAGAAAGTAGCCGGTGGTCGCAGCGTAGCAAAGACCACCGGTGGAAGCAGGCAAGAAAGATCGTACCCCCGAGGGGGTGCCAGATGAGAAGCGTATGCAAGAGATGTTCTCCGAGATTCTGCACCCCGCCGGGGTGCAAATCTTTCCCTGATTTGTACCGGTGGTTTTCGCTGCGCTTCAACCACCGGCTACTATCTGCCAGCCCTCTGGGCCGATAACCAGCAGTATCTGTTGACTTCATACTAGATTTTTCTTGTTGACTCTTGACCTCAGACTGTAGACTCCAGACTCTGAAATGAGCACCATCTCAACGCACATTCTCGACGTCTCGCGCGGTGCGCCGGCCGGCGGCGTCGCTGTACATCTGGACATCCAGAACACGGATGAAACGTGGGCCGAGTTGAGTCACGCCTGGACCGACGAGGATGGCCGAGTGAAACCTTTCTTTCTGGTTGGAGAACCGCTGTCAGGTGGGACCTACCGGCTGGTTTTCGATACAGAACACTATTTCTCCGAACTCGACATTGAGTATTTTTATCCGCAGGTTACGGTCGTATTCAAAATCGACGACGCGGCCCAACACTATCATGTGCCGCTCTTGATCAGTCCGTATGGCTACTCCACATACCGCGGTAGTTGATTTGGAGTGCGGTGGCAAGCGCAGCGCGACACCGCTTTTTATTTCCTGACGGGAACGATTTGAAATCCAAAGCGCCGACGCGCTTCGCTTGCCGGCGCCCTCCAAACATGACTCTCAATCCAACTCTCAGCGAATGGCTCAATTTGATCCTGCGCTGGATTCACGTGTTCGCCGGCATTATGTGGGTGGGCACTACATACTATTTCACCTGGCTTGATGCCCGCCTCAGCGAAGAAGAGAAGGCAGTTGCCAATACCGGAGAGACGGCCCAAATCTGGATGGTACACAGCGGCGGCTTTTACGTGGTCGAGAAACGTAAAGTGCCCGATCTCGTTTCTCGGACCCTGCACTGGTTTCGCTGGGAAGCCGGCACCACGTGGCTGAGTGGGTTTGCATTGCTGGTACTCGTTTACTACATCGGTGGCGGCGCTTTGGTTGACAGGGATGTTTCCGACATTAGCGTAGGTGCGGCAATTGGGATCGGAATCGGAGTGCTGATTGTTGGTTGGATCGTATACGACTTAATGATGCTCTCGCCGCTCAGAAAGAACGAGAAGGCATTTGCGGTAATCGCTTACTTAATGATTGTCGGCGTGACTTACGGCTTAACGCGCGTCTTCAGCGGACGCGCGGCTTACATTCATGTCGGAGCGTTGTTTGGCACGATCATGGCGGCAAATGTCTGGATGCGAATCCTGCCGGCGCAGAAAAAAATGATTGCCGCGCTCAATGCCGGGCAGAAACCGGACGACGCGTTGAGTGCCCAGGCAAAGCTGCGCTCAAAACAAAACACGTTCATGGCGGTGCCGGTCGTGTTCATAATGATCAGCAATCATTTCCCCGGCGTAGCTTACGGCGATCAATACAACTGGGCCGTGCTTTCAGTTCTGATTCTGGTTGGTTGGGTTGCGGCGAAATTTATCCGGCGTGCCTAGTCGGAAAGCCATTTATGCAGCGTGAATTGAGGTCAGTACCACTACGCGGTAGCGGGTGGGTCCGCAATGACAGAGCTGCGCTGCGATTACCCACCCGCTACCGCGTGGTGGTACTGACCTCATTGACCTTGGCTTGAGTCGAGAACCTACTTCGCTAGCGGAAAGATCGGCTCGATATCCACCGGCACTTCAATTAAACGATCCAGCGCGCCCTTCATCTCCGGTCGAATCAACGAATACTTGTCGAGTATCGCTTTCGCCTTGTCGTACGACCCTTCAGCCTCGATCGTCAGCAGGTCGTGCGTTAGTTTCCGCACCGCATCTTTCATCCTGGCGTCGTCAGCGCTGAACTTGCCTGTCTTCGCGTCAAACTTGATCGCGCCCTCGTCCGTAAAGTAGTTGAACTGCATAGCCACACCTCGCGCGTGCGACTCAGTAAGCCCGAACCTCACCGAGCGAAACATGCTCGCCAGGTAAGTTGTGTAGAGCGTGCGCTGCATTTGTTTGCCGATGACACCTTTGTCAATCAAGTACTGCAATGCCCACAAGCCGGTAACATCTGCCTTAGCCTCTTCTATCGACGAATACAATTCCTTCAGTTGCAAGCGGACCGTCGTCGCCTGGCCATTGACCGTAATGTTGTGAGGTCCCAATCCGTGCATCAGCTCATGCATGAGTATATGCGTGAAAAACGAATCGAAGGCGACCGCCCGTTGTTGCGCAGTAGTCAGCACCACTCGCGTGATCGGAATCAGGACCTTATTGAACTTCGCGTCCTGAACATTCTTCAGCATGATCCGCGCTGAACCTTTTTCCTTAACTACTCTTTCATCGTTGGGAAGATTGAAAGCCGCGGTCTGAACGCCGTTGTTGCCCTCACCAGACGCGAAAACTTCATTTACTACGCGCATGGGCGAGGCTGCTCCCAGCTTTGGATTACGATAACGCGCCTCCATCGGCAGGTTGTTTTCCAGTTCCTGCAGGTGCTGGCTAAATTTTTGCAGCTTGGCGCTTTCGGCGGCATCAGTCAGCGTAACGTAAGCTTCAAATGCGGCTTTATATCCAAAGAGTTCGTCTTCGTAGGTTTCGTAAGGACCGATGGTCACATCGATCGGCCCCTTGAGATCCATCCAGGCAACATCGCTCGCGTAGTAGTCGTTTGAGTTAAAGGCATCGGCGCGCTTGCTCAGAAAATCTTTCAAGGTTTGATTCGTAGCCAGCGCCGCGGCCTCGCGCAGCAGTTTGGCAGCCGGTTCGAGAAACTCACGATACTCTTCGTTATACGGTACGCTCATGAGTTTGCCGCTTGCATCACGCCGTATCGTATAGAAGTAACCGGTGGCTTTCTCTTTCTCCGAGTCAGGCAAGCCCGCCAACCACGAATTAAATTCTTCCTTGGTGATGTCATCAGGGTAGAAATTTGCCTGGGGCGGTTTTTGACGCGGCACGCCTTCGATGAATGGCTCATTTTCGTCGAGCCGCGACCACGGTCCGTCGTTAATTAGAAAATAATGCAAACGCTGGCGGCCAACCACACTCTTATCACCCTCGAGCTTCTGGTGTAGCTCGTCGTTGCCGCTCCACGCCTGACGTAGGAATAAAGGGTCAAGCAATCTAGCCGCTTCGATGATCTTGCTCAGGGCCTTGCGATCCCCGGGGGATAGCTGGGCAGTGTTGGCAGTCAGGGTAGTGGGAGCGAAACGGCTAATCTTCTTTGCCAGTTCCGGATCACCGGCCCGCAATTTGGTGTCAGGTTTTCCCATGCTGGAAATGCTAGTGAACAGTAACGTCGCCAAGAGTGACAAGCTAACAATAATTTTCATACAGACTCCAAGGGCTCAATAAGAGCTCAAACTTTGGTTTGCTAGAAGTAAATGCTTTCGACGCCATCGCTCGAGCGATTTTCTGGGACCGCGGGCGCCCTCGCCCGCCTCAAGCAACTCGTTCACTCGACCCGACGTTGAATAATTAACTTTGACAACATGGCATTCTACGAAGCGGGCGAGGGCGCCCGCGGTCCCAGAAAATCGCCTGAGGGATCTACAAACTCTGCCGGTTGTTCAATATCTTCACAAACGACCCCGAGCGCAATTCAGCTACCGTCAACCCTGAAAGCTCAACCGCCTCAGTCTCCGTCAGCGCGCCGCAGTTGATCGCGCGCAGAAAATAGTTGAGCAGACCCTGGCCCGTGGCCGCATCGTCAAACACGTCTCCGACCAAAGTAGCCTTCGCCGCTTTGTCTACGAAATTCTTCAAACGCTCCGAGGCCGCATCGAGACTCTCGAGGAAGAAGGCATAGACGGCGGCGTAGCGGGTCGGCAGTTGCGCGGGATGCAGGTCCCAACCTTGATAGAAGGCATTCTCGAGAGAGTGTTGGATATGATCGTAATGCAACTTCCAGGCGCGATGAACGACATCGCGATTTTCAGCAATCTGTTCCGGCGTCAGCGGTGTTCCACCTTCGCTGAAACGATGCGGCGCCACGGGCATGATGTTTGTGGCCCCGTCCGAAAGCCAGATGCCGGTGCCCGCGAATGAAACCTGCATCATGTGTTTAGCAAAGTCGCAGGCGGGATGCA
>Ga0207689_10006796_pt1 | contig 10068 bp, 8 predicted proteins | sample KBSMisM52_FD_184312 | JGI IMG/M metagenome (GOLD analysis project Ga0207689, IMG submission 184312) | Miscanthus rhizosphere microbial communities from Kellogg Biological Station, Michigan, USA - KBS Miscanthus M5-2 (SPAdes) (version 2) | ecosystem: Host-associated > Plants > Roots > Rhizosphere... | reverse complement strand
CCATCTGCGGATTGACGTAGCGGAATGCGTCCTCGCGCTGCTTGCCTTTGATCAAGTCGATGTCGACGATCTCGTCCGGGACGATACCCTTGAGGTTGAGCGCGATGCGTACCCGATAGGTCGCGAGCGAACGCCAGAACGAAAACAGTTTCACGGGCTTCCCCCCTTGGTAAACTTTATGATTCTAGTGCGGTCGTTGGATTTGAAGCTCCTGACCGAGCCTGCGGCCACAATGATAGGAACTTCAAATCGGCCGCACTAGCATACTATATTGCTGCACGAAAAAACGTAACCGCGTCGTTGCCCCGCCCGGGCGGGGCATGACAGCCAAGAGACGGTTCATACGGGAGGACGGCAATGACTTCGGTCGAGGATGCGCGCACCAAGGCACCGGCAGGCAAGACCCATCGGCATCGCAGCGAAGTGCGCGACGGCATGCGCATCGACTGGGACGTCCCGATCGAGATGGACGATGGCCTCGTGCTGCGTGCCGATGTCTTTCGGCCGGTAAAGGAAGGCCGCTATCCCGTGATCCTGAGCTACGGCCCTTACGCGAAAGGCCTCGCTTTCCAGGACGGCTATCCGAGCGCGTGGCAGCGCATGGCGGAGAAACACCCCGACGTCACCGCCGGGTCCAGCAACCTCTACCAGAGCTGGGAAGTGGTCGATCCGGAGAAATGGGTGCCGCACGATTACGCCTGCGTCCGTGTGGATTCCCGCGGCTGCGGTTGCTCGCCAGGCATCATCGATCATTTCTCGCCGCGCGAGACCAAGGACTTCCACGATTGCATCGAATGGGCCGGCGTGCAGCCGTGGTCAAACGGCAAGGTGGGGCTCAACGGCATCTCCTATTACGGCATCAACCAGTGGCACGTGGCGACGCTGCAGCCGCCGCACCTTGCCGCCATGTGCATCTGGGAGGGGGCCGCCGACTGGTACCGCGACATGACCCATCACGGCGGCATCGTCTGCACGTTCTGGGAAAACTGGTACGACATGCAGGTGAAGACCGTGCAATACGGCGCGGGCGAGCGCGGCAAGCGTTCACGCGTCCATGGTGAGCTCGTCTGCGGGCCCGAAACCCTGTCCGAGGCCGAGCTCGCCAGAAATCGCAGCGCCTTCGGCGACGACATCCGTGCCCATCCGCTCGACGACGACTACCACCAGGCGCGCTCGCCGGTCTGGTCGAAGGTCAAGACGCCGTTGCTCTCGACCGCCAACTGGGGCGGCCAGCCCTTGCATCCGCGCGGCAATTTCGAAGGCTTCGTGCGGGCGGCCGCCAAGGACAAGTGGCTCGAAGTGCACGGCATCGAGCACTGGACGCATTTCTACACCGACTACGGGCGCGAGCTGCAGCTGCGCTTCTTCGACTATTTTCTGCACGGCAAGAAGAACGGCTGGGACAAGCAGCCGAAAGTCCAGCTGCAGGTCCGCCATCCCGGCGAAAAATTCGTGGAGCGCGCCGAGAACGAATGGCCGCTCAAGCGCACCAAATGGACGAAGCTCTATCTCGACCCTGCAAGCGGCGCACTCACGAGCAAACGCGCGGCGGCAAAGGCGGTGAAGACATTCGAAGCCATGGGCGACGGTGTCACGTTCCTCACCGAGCCGCTGGAAAAGGACACCGAGATCACCGGGCCGTCGGCGCTCAAACTGTTCGTTTCGTCGTCCACGAATGATGCCGACCTGTTCGCCGTGCTGCGCGTGTTCACCGGCGACCTCAAGGAGGTGGTGTTCCAGGGCGCCATCGATCCGCACACCCCGATCGGCCAGGGGTGGCTGCGGGCGTCGCATCGCAAGCTCGACAAGAAGCTCTCCACCCCCTACCGGCCCTACCATAGCCACGACAAGGAGCAGCCGCTCCGGAAGGGCGACGTGGTCGAGCTCGATATCGAGATCTGGCCGACCTCGATCGTGGTCCCGGCGGGTTGCCGCATCGGCCTGACCATCCGCGGCAAGGATTACGTCTACGGCGGCCCGAGCGGGGGCAAGCTCTCGAACTTCAAGAACGAGCTGACGGGCTGCGGGCCGTTCCTGCACGACGATCCGCGCGACCGGCCCGCCGACGTGTTTGCCGGGACCACCAGCCTGCATTTCGGCCGCGACAAACAGCCCTACCTGCTGCTCCCGGTCATCCCTCCGAAGAAGGGGTAATTCTTACGGTAAATTAATCACCTACGGCACGGCGGCGGCGCCGGAGTCGCGGGACAAGTTTGGCGCGATATGCAAAGATGATGCTCGGCCATGCGCAGAAGAGTGATGGGAGAAACCCATCCCACGGGCCGGACCAAGGGAGGAAGTCAACGCATGAACGTCCATCGCCGAACCGTCCTGACCGGCATGCTCGGGGCCAGCGCCCTCGTTGCCGCGCCGGCGATCCTGCGCGCCCAGGGCGCACCGATGAAGATCGGTTTTCTCATCGTGAAGACCGGTCCACTCGCATCCGGCGGCATCCAGATGGAGCAGGGCCTCACGCTTTATCTCAAGGAGCGCAACAATGTGCTGGCCGGCCGGCCGGTGCAGCTCTTTACCGGAGATTCCGGCGGCGCACCGGCGGTGGCGCGCACCAAGATGCAGGAGTTCGTCGAGAAGGAGAACATCGCCTGCCTGATCGGCCCGCTGGCGACGGCGGAAGCGCTCGCCATCGACGACTACATCCGCGACAAGCAGGTGCCCACGCTCAGCGTCGCGGCCGCCGAAGACATGACCCAGCGCAAGGCCAATCCCTGGTTCTGCCGCGCCACGTCGTCCTCGGCGCAGTGCAGCTATCCGATGGGCGACTATGCCGCGAAGGAACTCGGCTACAAGCGCGCCGCCATGATCGCCGACGATCTTGCCTATGGCCACGAGCTCAATGCCGGCTTCCAGCGCGCCTTCGAGGACGCCGGCGGCAAGGTGGTACAGAAGCTGTGGCCGCCGCTCAACGCGCCCGACTACGGCAGCTACATTGCTCAGATCAAATCGAATATCGATTGCCTGTTCATCGGGTTCGCCGGTTCGAACGGCTTCAAGTTCTTGAAGCAATATCGGGAGTATGGCGGCAAGCTCCCGATCCTCGGGGGCATGACCGCCATCGACGAATCGCTGCTACAGCAGATGGGTGATGACGGACTGGGGTGTTACTCGACCTGCTTCTATTCCGCGCAGATCGACACGCCGACCAACAAGAAGTTCGTTGACGGCATGCAGCGCGATTACAAGGTCGACCCCGGCATGTACGCCTCGTCGACCTATACCAACGGCGCGGTGCTGGAGGCCGCGCTCAAGACGATCGACGCCCGGATCGAAGACAAGCACGCGCTGATCAAGGCGCTGCGCGAAAACAAGGTCGGGGATACCGCGCGCGGCCCGGTGCGGTTCGACAAGTACGGCAACGTGATCGGCAACGTCTACATCCGCCGGGTCGAGAAGAAAGGCGGCCGCTACGTGAATGCCGTGGCGAAGATCTATCCCGATGTCAGCCAGTTTTGGACCTACGACCCCGAGGAATTCCTCAAGCACCCCGTCTACAATCGCGAGACTTGGCCGGGCAGCAAGAATATCGAGCCGTGAGGCGCAAGCCGATCGGCGGCGCCTTGCCCGCGCGCCAAGCCAAGCCGTCTGATCAAGAACAAACCTTCGAGAGGGAGAATGCCATGACTGTCGATCGTCGTACCGTCATCAAGGGAGCGCTCGCCGCGGGCGTCGCCTCGCAGGTGCTCAAGGTGCCCGCCGCCCCGGCGCAAGCAGCGCCGATCCGGGTCGGATTCCTGACCGTCAAGACCGGCCCGCTCGCCTCCGGCGGCCTGCAGATGGAGCAGGGCCTCACGGTGTTCTTCAAGGAACGCAACAATATGCTGGCGGGCCGGCCGGTCGAGCTGCACACCGCCGACACCGCCGGCAATCCAGCCCAGGCCCGCACCAAGACGCAGGAGCTGGTGGAACGCCTGAACGTCGCGGTCCTGATCGGGCCGCTCGCCGCCTTCGAGGCCCTGGCGATCGATGACTACGTCCGCTCATCGCGCACGCCGATTCTGTCGGTTGCCGGCGCGGAGGACATGACCCAGCGCAAGCCCAATCCGTGGTTCGTGCGCGCGAGCTGCACCTCGGCGCAACCGAGCCATCCGCTCGGCGAATACGCGGCGAAGGACCTCGGCTACAAGCGCGCCGCGGTGATCGCCGACGACTTCGCGTTCGGCCACGAGAACGTGGCCGGGTTCCAGCGCGTGTTCGAGGATAACGGCGGCAAGGTGGTGCAGAAGCTGTTTACCCCGCTCAATGCGCCGGACTACGGCAGCTACATCTCACAGCTCAAGCCCAATCTCGATGCGGTATATACAGGACATGCCGGCTCGAACGGCTTCAAGTTCATCCGTCAGCTCAGGGAATACGGCAACAAGGTGAAAATCCTCGGCGGCTTCACGCCGGTCGATGAGTCGCTGCTGCAACAGATGGGCGACGATGCGCTCGGCGCTATGACCGGCAACTGGTATTCGGCCGAGCTCGATTTCCCCATCAACAAGAAGTTCGTCGAGGCCATCAGGCGGGACTACAAGACCGACCCCGGTGTGTACGCGGCCGAGACCTATGTCTCCGCCGAGGTGCTCGAGCACGCCCTCAAGACGATCAACGGCAAGGTCGAGGACAAGGACGCCTTCATGAAGGCGCTGCGGGAGGCGAAAGTGCCCAATACCTTGCGCGGGCCGGTGCGCTTCGACGAGCTCGGGAACGTGGTCGGCAACATCTATATCCGCAAGGTCGAGAAGAAGGACGGCAAGTACGTCAACGCCGTGATCAAGACCTATCCGGATGTCAGCCAGTTCTGGACTTACAAGCAAGACGAATTCCTCAAGAACCCGGTCTATTCACGCGACTACCCGCCGGCACGAAATCTCGAGCCATAGAGCATGATCCCGAAACGTGGATACCGTTTCTGAAAGGATCATGCTTCGGCCATAAGGGACACCGATCGCCCGCGCCGGGAGGCGCAAGCGGCGCGGGGCGACGGCGGCGCAGTCCGGCGCGTGACCGGGCGAGACGGTCACACCGCGTGGGCGGATCCGACATTCCTGCGAGCAGGGTCAAATCCAACCACACGCGAACGAGAATCAGAGAGTCGCTAGTCCCTGTGGTTCCGACCTTTTGTACGCGGGCGTGCAGCAAGGGGTACGAACGTCGAAACCGGGACACCAACTGGGGACGGTGGAACGAGAATGCTTCGCGCGACTGCCGACATCAAACTGCCGACCGCGATCGTCGGTTCGCTGCCGCGGCCGAGCTGGTATACCGAAAACCTCGGCTCGCGGAGCTTCCTCGCGGCCATGGTCAATGCCAGATACCGCGAGCAGTACGTCGACGCGCTCGGCGTCTACCTGCTCGAGCAGCAGCTTGCCGGTCTCGATATCCTGACCGACGGTGACTGTCGCTTCGACACCGACGTTGGCGGCCAGAGCTGGACGACCTATCCGCCGTCCCACATGCAGGGATTCGACCGCCACAATCCCCGTCCGGTCCCGTCGAGTCCGGGCAAAAGCCTGGTCTGGTTTCCGGCGGGACACATTCTTCATGACTATCTCGAATCACGCCTGCTGCCCCCGATCATCGGCCCGGTCGAGCGCGGCGACCTGCAGTACGCCGCATTGTGGCGCACCGCGCAGCGGCTGACCGCGAAGCCGGTCAAGTTCGGCACGATCACCGCGGAGATCATCGGCCTGCTGTGCGCGGATCATTACTACAAGGACGTCCGCAGCCGCATTCTCGCCATCAGCGACGCGCTGCGTGCGGAATTGCACGAGCTCGCGGATGCTGGTTGCCCCGTGATCCAGATCGAGGAGCCGCAAATCCACTTGCTGGCGGCACGCGGCTTCGTCAACGAGGTGATCAACCCAGACTTCATGGTGGAAGTCTACAACAACACCGTGAAAGGCTTGCGCGACAAGACCGAGGTCTGGTGCCACAGCTGCTGGGGCAATCCTTCGCAGCAGCGCATGTTCGCCGAGATTCAGAGCTACAAGCCGGCGATCGAATATTTCAACCGATGCGAAGCCGACGTGATTACCTTCGAATCCTGCAGCTCCGGCGGCATCGATCTCGAAGTCATCGGCAAAGGCATCGTTGACAAGAAGATCGCGATCGGCGTCATCGACCATCATACCCTGCAGGTCGAACGGCCCGAAGAGGTGGCCGACCACATCCGCCGCGCCTTGAAGTTCATCCCCCCCGAGCGTCTCGTCATCTGCACCGACTGCGGAATGGGTCGCGAAGGCATGAGCCGACGCCACGCCTTCTACAAGATGGTTGCGCTCGTGCTCGGAACCAACATCGTCCGCCGCGAACTCGGCCTGCCGGAAGCCGCGTGTCCGGCGGCCGATGGTCGCTATTCGCTGGTCGTCCCGGTACAATGACCGTCCTTGAGACCCCTCCCGAGAGCGATTGACCGATGCAGTGGCAGTTCTGGATCATCCAGACGCTGAACAGCGTGGCCTTCGGCGGCCTGCTGTTCCTGTTGTCGTCGGGCTTCTCGCTGATCTTCGGCCTGATGCGGATACCGAACCTGGCGCACGGCGCGTTCTTCATGCTCGGGGCGTATTTCGGCTACACCCTGCTGCGGCTCAACCTGCACTTCTGGCTGGCAGCGATCGCCGGCGGGCTTGGGGTCGGGCTGCTCGGCATCCTGATGGAGCGGTTCATCCTTCGCCGGCTCGCCGGCAACGAGCAGGGCCAGGTGTTGGTCACGCTCGGCGTCGCCTTCATCATCGCCGACATCTGCCTGCTGGTCTGGACCGGCGATCCGATGCCGCTGGCTGCGCCGCAGGCGCTGCGCCCACCGCTACGCGTCTGGGGCTTCGCCTTTCCGACCTACCGGCTGGTCGTGCTGGCGATCGCGCTCGTCGCCGCGCTGGCGCTCTACCTCTTGATGGAGCGCACCCGGCTGGGGGCGATGATCCGCGCAGGAGTCGACGACATGGAGATGGCGCGCGGCGTCGGCATCCCGGTGTCGCGGCTGTTCACCACCGTCTTCCTGCTCGGGGCCACGCTCGCGGGGATCGGCGGCGTGCTGGGCGGGCCGATCCTCAACGCCTATCCCGGCCTCGACAACGACATGCTTCCGCTCGCGCTGATCGTCGTGATCCTGGGGGGCGCGGGAAGCCTGCTCGGCGCCTTCGTCGGCAGCTTCATCGTCGGCTTCATCTATAATTTCGGCATCGCGCTGGTGCCCGACCTCGCCTATTTCGTGCTCTTCCTGCCGATGGTGCTGGTGCTCGTGTTCCTGCCGCAGGGATTGTTCGGGCGGATGCAGATATGACGCTGCGCACCGTCGCCGCGCTTGTCGTCTGCGCGCTGGCGCTCTTGGTCCTGCCGTGGATCATCGGCAACGAATTCTATGTCAACATGGCGACCCAGGTGCTGATCTATGCGCTGTTTGCGCTGTCGATCAACATGATGCTCGGCTACGGCGGCATGGTCTCGCTCGGTCACGCCGGCTACCTCGGCATCGCCGGCTACGCCTGCATTCTCGCCGTCACGGCCGGTTACGACCACCTCACCGCCGCGATCTTCGCGGTCGCGGTGTCGACCGCCGCGGCGGCATTCTTCGGGCTGCTGTCGCTGCGCGCGCCCGGCCTCGGCTTCATCATGATCACGCTCGCGCTCGGCCAGATCGTCTGGGGCATCGCCTATCGGGCCAACGACCTCACCGGCGGCGACAACGGCATCCGCTACCCTGCACGGCCGATGCCGTTCGGTTTCGACCTCCGCGACGCACCCAGCTTCTATTATTTCACGCTCGCCGTCTTCGTCGTCGCACTGTTCTGCATCTGGCGGTTCTCGCGCTCCCCGTTCGGCGCGAGCCTGATGGGGGCGCGCGACCAGCCACGGCGCATGCGCATGCTCGGTTACAATGTCTGGCTGATCCAATGGCTCACGTTCGTCATGGCCGGGTTCTGGGCGTCGATCGCGGGCGTCCTCTACGTCTATTACAATCTGTTCCTCAGCCCGCATGCGATCTCGCTGCAACAGTCAGCCGAGATCCTGCTGATGGCGATCCTCGGCGGCGCCAGCACGCTCACCGGCCCGATCGTCGGCGCCGCCATCATCACGCTGGTGAAGAACGTGATCTCGACCTATGTCGAGCGTTGGAACACGCTGCTCGGCCTGATCTTCGTGGTCGTGATCATGTTCATGCCCTACGGGTTGGTCCCCGGCTGCGCGCAGCTGTGGCGGCGATTGCGAATCCGGGGCAAGACGCCAAAGGCGGCGAGCAGCCCGGCTGCGATGCGCGCGCATGGCGCGTCGGAAGACGCGCGTGACCGTGCTGGTGACACTCGCCCTGAAGCGGGCTCGTTGGCGCGCGACACCGCCTCGGAGCCCGCGCCATGACGTTCCCCGCGCTCGAAGTCTCGCATCTCAAGAAGCGCTTCGGCGGACTGCCCGCCACCAGGGACGTGTCGCTGTCGGTCATGCCGGGCGAGCGGCGCCTGATCATCGGCCCGAACGGCGCCGGCAAGACCACGCTGTTCAACCTGATCACCGGCGATCTCGCCGCCGATGCCGGTTCGATCCGGCTGTTCGGCCAGGAGCTGCGGGGGATGCCGACCCAGCGGCGCGTACACCTCGGCTTGGCGCGCACCTATCAGATTCTCACGCTGTTTCCGCGCGAGCGGCTCATCCACAACGTGGTGCTGGCGCTGCTCGGGCTCGACCGGCGGCGCTGGAACCCGTGGTCGATCCTGACCGGCAACCGCGATCTCTACAAGAACGCCCACGAAGCGCTGGAGCGCGTCGGACTCGGCGACAGCGCCGAGCGCATCGTGGTCGAAACCTCCTACGGCGAGCGCCGCCGGCTCGAACTGGCGATGGCACTGGCGCAGAAGCCGAAGCTGCTCCTGCTCGACGAGCCGCTCGCCGGGCTTTCCCAGGGCGAACGCCAGACCGTGCGCACCTTGCTCGGCACCATCCCGCGCGACGTGACCATCGTGATGATCGAGCACGACATGGACACCGCGCTGGGCTTTGCCGAGCGCATCACCGTGCTGCATTACGGCGAGGTCATCGTCGAGGGTACGCGCGCCGAGGTGGTCGCGGATCCGCGCACCCGGGAGGTGTATCTTGGCGACTGAAGCTCTGACGATCTCCGACCTCGACACCTATTACGGCGACAGCCATGTGCTGCATGGCGTGTCCTTCTCGTTGCAGCCGGGTCGGTTGCTCGGCCTGCTTGGACGCAATGGCGCCGGCAAGAGCACCTGCATGTCGACGATCATGGGCTTTCTCAAGCCGCGGCGTGGCTCGATCAGCCTGTACGGCGAACCCGTCGCCGGCCTCCCGCCCGACGTGATCGCGCGCAAGGGCATCTGCCTGGTCCCGCAAGGCCGGCGCATGTTCCGCACGCTCACCGTGCGCGAGAACCTGATGGTGGCGGCGCAGTCGCGTAAGAAGGACAACGGCGCGGGATGGTCGATCGATCGCGTATTCCAGGTCTTCCCGCGGCTCGCCGAGCGCCACGCCCAGGTCGCCGGCTCCCTCTCGGGCGGCGAGCAGCAGATGCTGGCGATCGGGCGCGCGCTCATGGGCAACCCCCGCGTGCTGCTGATGGACGAGCCGTCCGAGGGGCTTGCGCCGCAGCTGGTGGCCGAGGTCGGACGTACCATCGCGCAGCTCAAAGCCGAAGGGCAATCGATCGTGCTGGTCGAGCAGAACATCAAGCTGACGCTCGATCTCGCCGACGACGTCGTCATCATCAATACCGGCCGCGTGGTGTTTCGCGGACCCGCCAAGGACATCAAGCTCGACGACGCCATTGTCTCCCAGCACCTCGGCGTGTTCTAGGATCATGACGCCAATGCTGGATCGCACTTGTCCCGGGCGCGATGCAGCACGGACCGCAGCGAAGTGGTGAGCCACAGGCCCGGGACCGTTACCGTGTCCGGCGGCCCCGGCGCAGCGCTGCACCACATCCGGACACGATGATTATCGCGCGACTGCCGTCGCGCAGTCATGGACAGGCGACAGAAGGAACGAAGCGGAAATGGCGACGCAATGGAATAAGTACGAGGCGACAGCGGCCCGCAAGCACGGCAAGCCGGGGCG
>Ga0207689_10006795_pt1 | contig 10069 bp, 6 predicted proteins | sample KBSMisM52_FD_184312 | JGI IMG/M metagenome (GOLD analysis project Ga0207689, IMG submission 184312) | Miscanthus rhizosphere microbial communities from Kellogg Biological Station, Michigan, USA - KBS Miscanthus M5-2 (SPAdes) (version 2) | ecosystem: Host-associated > Plants > Roots > Rhizosphere... | reverse complement strand
CACAAAAAAACGGCGGGGCCGAAGCCCCGCCGCCGTGATGGATCGAGTAGTTCGCCGAAATCAGCGCAGGAGCTGCAGAACGCTCTGGTTCGACTGGTTGGCGAGCGCGAGCGCGGAGACCGCGATCGACTGGCGGGTCGACAGCGCCTGGCTGTTGGCCGCTTCCTCGTTGGAATCGGCCAGGGTCAGGTTGGACGACCCGGTCTGCAGCACGTTGATCAGGTTCTTCGAGAAGTCCTGACGGATCTGCACGATCGAGAGGTTGGCACCGAAGGCCGAAGCCTGCGAGCGCAGCGTGGTGCTGGCGGTGTTGAGCGCCGTCAGAACCGAGTTGGTCGCTGCGTTATCGATGAAGTCGGTGCCGTTGACGAGCGACTTCAGGCCAAGACCGTTCGGATCGAAGGTCACGCCCGTGATCGTCGAGGTCGACTTGCCGGTTTCGTTGAACACCAGCTTCAGCGTGTCGCCGTTGAGCAGGTTGACGCCGTTGAAGGACGCGTCCTGCGCAGTGGTGGTGATCTGCTGGATGATCTGGTTGTACTGGGCAACGAGACTGGAACGAGCCGTCTGGGACACCGAGTCCGCAATTGCGGCGACAACGGTTCCGCCAGCGCCACCACCAGCCGCGTTCGCGGAGATGTTGATGGTGTTGGCAGCAACAGCGGTCGCGGCCGTCGCACTGCCAGTGATAATCTGGCTCGCGCCGTCGTTCGTCGACGTGAAGGTCAGCTTATCCGTGCCGGAAATCGAGGCCGTCAGATTGACGCCAGCCGCCGACAAGGCCTGGTTGAGGTCGTCCAGCGACTTGACCGTCGCCGTCTTGGCGGTGGCATTGTAGGCAACAGCCGTCGAACCGACCGTGATCGTGGCGGCGGTACCAGCAGCGTTCGTGAAGGTGAACACGCTACCGGTGAGAGCGCCCCCATTCAGATTCGAAGCACTTGAGGTGGTTGTTTGGCCGGTCGCAGCGCCGGTGAACTCCAAGCTGGCCTTCGTGCTGTAGCCCGAGGACTGCTGCAGCGCCTGGTTGGCGATCGACTTCGCGGTATCGACCAGCTTTGACAGCGAGGTGATGCCGGTGTTGGCGGCCTGCAGCACCTGCACGCCGTTGCCAATGCTATCGAGCAGGTTGCCGATGTCGCTGGCGCGGGCGTCGAGGCCGGAGGCGGTGAAGAAGTTGGTCGGGTTGTCGAGCGCGCTGTTGACCTTCTTGCCGGTGGCGAGGCGGGTCTGCGTGGTCGAGAGCAGGCTCGCGGTGTCCTGCAGCGAGAGCAGGTTCTGGCGAACCGAAGACGAGAGCGTGATGTTGGAGAGGGACATGAACACAACCTTTCTGGTGTAACGCAACAGCCCGGCCTTCTTGGCCGAACCCGGTCAGCCTTCTTGGCCGAACCTGGGGAGACCCTGAAACCAAATGGTCAATGAAAACTAAATTGGACCGGCAGATGCGGTGCTACCGCGCCGGTTTCAAAATCATGGTTAAAAAAGGGTGAATGGGATGCGGAGAGTTCGACGCGGCCGGGTGGTCACCGGCGGCCGGGCGGTCACCGGCGGTCAGGTGTCAGCAGGCGTAAACAGCGCACGGACCAGCTTCCGAGGTCCTGCTCGCTCGCACATCATTGAAGGTTGGAAAAAGCGCCGCGCGTCTTCAGAGCGGTGGCAAGGCCCGCGGGCATGATCATGCCTGGAGCCAACAGGCTCCGAGCGACGGCGTCGCCCGGACCGATGCGAAGCTCAGCTCGTCAATGCCGGCTCGTCGGGCGATGCAGATGCCGCGAGAGGGGCTTCGGCCATCTCCGGGGTGGGCCGCCACGCGCCGATCAGATTCTGCAGCTCGGTCCGAATGCGATCGATCACGGGTGCGTAGTCGCGCGTTTCGGTCTGCCGGAACAGACGCGCGGTCGGATACCAGGGGCTGTCGTCGCGATCGAGCAGCCAGCGGTAGTCGGGCGTGAACGGCAGCATGATCCACACCGGGCAGCCGAGCGCCCCCACGAGGTGGGCAACGCTGGTGTCCACCGTGATCACGAGATCGAGGCAGGAGACCAAAGCGGCCGTCGCGACGAAATCCGTGAGGTGTTCGCTGACGTCGAGGATATCGGCGCGTTCGCGAAGGAAGACCATGTCCTGGTCGCGCGGCTCCTTCTGCAGGCTGACAAAGGTGGCGTCGAGATCCAGGATCGGCGACAGCGCCTGTAGCGCTATCGACCGGTTGTGATCGTTCTTGTGAACCCGGTTGCCAGACCATACGAGGCCGACGCGGAAGCGATCGTGCGATCCAAGCCGGCTTTGCCATTCCTCGCAGAGCGCCTGTGGAACGGCCGGCAGATACGCCACCGGTGCCGGAATCGTCTCCAGCCGTGTGTGGAACGCCAGCGGCAGGCTGGACAACGGGCAATGGACGTCGAACGCCGGCATCATGGGGAAACCGCGCGGCACGCCGTGCGTCACCCCGGACATCCCCAGCATCAGGGAATGGATCGCACCCGGGACCTCGAGAATCACCCGCGCGCCGAGCGCAGCCACCATCGGCACATAGCGGGCGAAATGGATCACATCGCCCAATCCCTCGTCCGCATGCAGCAGGATGGTCTTGCCTGCGATGGACTCTTGCCCCAGCCAAAGCGGCTGGGTGAAGTTGCGCTCGATCAGGCCGACATTGGCTTTCCAGCGCGCTTCGCGGCCGGCCCAGCCGGTTTCGAAATCGCCGGTCAGCAACTTGTGCATGGCAAAGTTCCAGCGCGTCGACGGATTATCCGGATCGATGGCCAGCGCTTTCGCGTAGAGCGCAAAGGCTTCATCGAACCGATGCTGTTCGACCAGCACAAGCGCCTTGTTGGTCAATGTCGTCGGCTGCTTCGGATTCAGCTTGAGCGAGCGATCGAAGCACGCGTGCGCCTCGTCGAAGCGAAAGAATCTCAGATGGACGACGCCCACATTGCAGTGGGTTTCAGCGTGGCGCGGATCGAGCTGCAGCGCCCGGTTGTAATCAGCCAGCGCTTCCTCGAACCGCATTGTCTGCTCGAAGCAGATGCCGCGTATCTGAAAGAGGGCTACGCGCCCCGGCTCGATCTCATCGGCCTGATTGAAATAGGCCAGCGCTTCGTCATAGCGTTTCAGATTGAACAGCAGGTCCCCGCAGGCGCTCGCAGCCTCCAGATGGCGCGGATTGAACTTCAAGGCATGCTGATAGCTCAGCACGGCCTCGTCGGAACGCTCCAGCTTGACGAGCACGTTGCCCATGCACTTCCACAGCTCGGCATCCTCGGGCTTGAACATCACGCCGCGGTCGTAGGCCTTCAGGGCCTCGTCGAGCCGCCCTGCCTGTTGCAAAGCATTGCCGAGGCTCAAGAGGTATTCGGGTTTCGGGACCTGCCGGAGGGCAAGCGCGATCCACTCGACCGCGTGATCGTATTGCCGGTTGTGGAAGGCGACAATGCCCATCAGATGCATCGCGTCGGCGTAGTCCGGTTCCTGAGTCAGGGCCTGTCGGGAACAGCCTTCGGCTTCGGCGACCTGTCCCACCTGCAGAAGGCTGAAACCGAGTTCGCAGAGCGCAGCCGGCGTGGTCGCACGCGGGCCGGGCGTGATCTTCGCGGATTTAGCGGCAGTCCGGCGTTGGTGACGGTTCATCAGCCCCCCAATTCAAAATGACCCCAGCGCCGAATCGTTAGGTGATTCCGCGGCAACCGGGAAGGATTACAAAGTCTCAAGCCCAAAGTCCGGCGATAACGGAGGCCAGTGACGGCCGACCCGTTACAGGAATTTCAACAGCGAGGTTTGATACAGCATCGCCGTCGTCTGATACGACGCGTTGAGGCTGTTCTGCACGGCGAGGAGTTTTGCCGTGACCTCCGCGTCGGTGACGCCTTCGATCGATTGCAGCATGGTCTCCGCGGTGTTCTTGGTCTGGGTCTGGCGATCGGATGCCGACTGCATCGCCGTCTGGGCGCCGGCGAAATCCGCCTGAATGTCCTGCACGCTCTGCTGGCCGGGCTGCGCCAGAAGTTTTGTCGCCACCCGCTGGTAGAGCGCGCCGATCTGAGCGCTGGCGTTCGGGTCGCCGGCCGTCGTGCTCATGGCGGCCATGGCCGCGATGGTCTGCAATTGCGACGTCAGCGCCGGCTCGTTGGCACGGGCGCCATATTGCACGGTGATGCCGTCGTCGACGCGGGCCACCGCGGTGCCGCGCGCGGGGTCGGTGCCGGTTTCGCCAGTGTACCAGGAGAGCGTATTCGCAGCCGTGCCGGGCACCTGCGTCGTCGCGGTGGCGAACGGCGGGCCGCCGACACGCGGCACCGGACTGCCGCCGAAGAATTCGCTCGACGCCTTCATAGCCGACGCCGCGACCAGGGCGCCGTTGGCGAGAGCGCCGACGGCGGTGGTCAACGCGGCGTTGACGTTGGCGGCGGTCGCGGTCGAGTTGGCACCGATCAGGAACTGGCCGGCCTGCGGCGGCGTCGTGGTGGTCGCGGTCAACTGCACGTTTTCGCTGGTGCCGTCCGGCAGATTGAACGCCAGCGTGATGGTGTCGCCGGTGTTCAGGTTGGTCGCGCCGAGATCGAACGAACCAGTGGCCGGCGAGCCGGTCGGCCCGGTGGTCGTGACGCTTGCAGCCGACGAGGTGATCGATGCGAGCTTCAGGCCAAACGGACCTGTGTCCTCGGTCAATGAAATCGACGTCGGCGTCGGCGTCGCCTGCGTCAGCCGGCCGGTGCCGGAGCCGACATCGGCCTGCTTGCGTTCCGCGATCAGCTGCTTCAGGCCCGCCTGCGCGCCGACGCCGTCGAGAATGTCGCCGGTCGCCGCCGTCGCCGCCGTGTCGGTCGCGCGTCCGGAAAACAGGTAGCGATCGCCCGACTGGCTGTTCAGCAGGCTCAGCATCTCGTCGAGCGAACTGCGCGCCGTGCCCTGGGCGATGGTCTGGCCATTGCTGGTGATCTGCGTCGAGGACGTCACCGCCGCGCCCTGCACCGTGGTTCCGATCGCTACAATCCGGGTCAGCGCCGCGTTGGCGACGTTGATGCGCGTGGTGACATTGGTCTGCGTATCCGCGAACGAGTCGATGCTGCTGATCTGCGCGCGCAGCGCGACGGCAAAGCCGCGGTTGGTGCCCATGCCGGCATAGGTGTTCGATTTCTTGCCGGTGGCAAGCTGGGTCTGCAGACTGTCGAACTGGCTTTGCAGATCCAGGATCCGCGATGCCAGAATCGATGTCTTGATGCCTACGCCGCTAACCGTCATGATGACCTACTCCAAAACCGTCGCGCCAAACCGATCACGCTAGACCTGCATCAACGAGTCGAACATCTGCTTGACGGTCGACATCACCCGCGCGTTCGCCGCATATGCATTCTGCAGCGACAGCAAATGCGCCATCTCTTCGTCGATGTTGACACCGGACTGGCTGTTGAACTTCTGCTGCAGCGTGCTCAGCACCACATCCTGACCGTCGGCGATCTGCTTGGCGGTGTCCGCCGCCTGGCCCTGGGCGCTGGCGATCTGCTGCGAAAAATTCGACAGCGTCGCCTGGAACGGTAACGTCGAGGTGCCGAAGCCGGTCGACGGCGAATAAAGCGACTTGCCGGCGGTGAGCTGCTGGTAAAGGAAATCCGGTCGCGTGGTGTCGCCGGACGGCGTCGTCGCGTTGTACTGCACGAGCTTCGCCGGATCACCGACGAGCTGGCTGTTCACCCGGATGCGCGCCGCGAGCCCCACCGACTGCTGGCCCGCCGCGGTGATCGCGCCGGTGTAAAGGGCGTTGCCGTCGGTAAACAACGGCACCTCGCCGCTGCCGCCCTGCAGCGAAGATGTGGTCGACGTCACGGAGGCGGCGTTGACGGTCGCGGTCCCGACGCCGTTGTCGAGTACCCGCAATGTCGAGCCGGTGTTGGAGAACTGCAGGCCGGCCGAGCCGAGCGCCGCATTGAGCTGGCTCGTCACCGAAGCCATGCCGGCGGAGAAATCGATACCGATCACCTGATCATTGGGATCGGTGGTGGCGTTGTTGGACAAGGGCAGCACCGACGGATCGTTGACCCGCACCAGCGACAGCTGATGCTGGACGTTGCCGGCATCCGTATAGGTGAGATGGATTACATTGCCGTTCTGCAGGCCGGACAGATCGAGATCGAAGCCGTTCGACGCCCCCGAGCTCACCGCAGTTCCCGCCGTGGTCTTGTCGGACAGCAGGCTCGACATGTTGGCGGCAAACTGATCAAGCTGGGTTTGCGCCTGCACCAGCGTTTTGTCGCGCAGCTCGAGATAGCCGGCGATGGTGCCGGAGCGGATCGAATTGGTCTGAATCAGGTTGAGCGAACCGCCGTTCGGGAAATGGACCGCGAGGGTGCCGAGCGTGCTCTTGGTCGGATCGGCGTCCCACTGCGTGTTCGGTGTCACCGTGCCTTGCGGATTGAACGACAGCGTCGAGGCCTCGGCGCCGACCAGTTGCACGCCCGAATTGGTGAAGACCTGGATCTGATTGTTGCCGCTGTCGATGACGCGAATGTCCATCAGTTGCGACAACTGATCGACATACTGGTCGCGCTGGTCCTTCAGGGCCGCGGCCGCAGCATCGGTGGTGTCGCCGCTGGCAAGCTGGGTATTCAGATTGACGATCTGCTGCATCGCCGTATTGGCGGTGTTGACCGCCGAATTGAGCCCGGCTTCCGCCTGGCTGCGCAGCGACTGGATGCCGCCCGACATGCTGTTGAGCTGCTGCGCCAGCGACTGCGCGGCATTGAGCACGCCGATCCGCGCCGACTGGCTGTCCGAGCTGGTCGATAGCCCCTGCACCGCGGTGACCAGATTGTTGAACGCCGTTTCCAGCGTTCCGGTGCCGCCGGGGGTGCCGTAGATCGACTGCAGGCTGCTCAGCATCGAGGAGCGCAGGTCGGCGTACGACGCGCCGGACTGCTCGGTGCGGATCTGCTGCTGCAGATACAGGTCGAGTTCGCGATTGACGCCGGTGACGCTGACGCCGGCGCCGACCGAACCGGTGTACGTCTGGATCTGGTTGACGGTCTTGCGGATGTAGCCCGGCGTGTCGGAATTGGCGACGTTCGCCGACGTCAACGACAGCCCAAGCTGGTTGGCGCGCAACCCCGACATGGCAATCGAGAGGGCTTGACTGAGACTCATGACAAACTGCTCGCTTCAATTCCCTGTCGGATCAGACCGTCCATGTGCGCGACCTATCGCAACACGTTCAGCAGATCCTGAACCATCGAGTTGGATGTGGTGATCACCTTGGTGTTGGCCGAGTAGGCCTGCTGGGTGACGATCAGCTTGGTGAACTCGTCGGCGATGTCGGTGTTGGAGTTTTCCAGCGACGAGCCGACGATCGTGCCGCCGCTGCCGAACAACGCCTGGCCGGACTGGTCCGTCGCCTCGAACGCGCCGCCATCGATGCGTTTGAGGAAGTTGGTGCCGTTGAAGGTTGCGACCGAGATCTGCGCAAGGTCGATGTTGCGGCCGTTGGAATAGTTGCCGACCACCCGGCCGTTCTGGCCGATCGACACGGTCTGCAGCGATCCGGCCGGAAAGCCGTCCTGCTGAATCTGGTTGACCTTCACGTTGCCGTTGGCATCGGCGAACTGGGTGATGCCGCCGGCGCCGAAGTTGAGCGAGATATTGCCGAGCGGCACGCCGCCGATGGTCGGCGTCGCCAGAGTGATGCCGGCGATCGCCGGCGTCATCTGGCCGTTTGGCGAGAAGGTGAAGTCGGTATTGACGTTCTGCCAGGCGAGGTCGGTGCCGGTGGCGTTGGAGTTGACCTGGTAGAACATGTTCCAGGTGTCGGCGTGGCCGGTGCCGAGCGACGAACTGTCGACCTTGGCCCAGCGCAGCTGCAGGCTGACCGGCGAGCCGGAGATGTCGTAGGCCGTCACCGCTCCGCCGCTGACGGATTCGTTGATGAAGGCCTGGAGATCGCTGCCGAGCACCTGTCCGGTGCCGGCAGTGCCGCCGCCGGTGCGCGGCAGGTTCACGGGCGCGGTCAGGCCAAGCGCCCCAAATGCAGTAGTATTCGTGGTGGTGATCTTGAGGTCGTTGGCGGTGCCGCTATGCAGCGTGATCGCGCCGCCGCTGATCGTCGACGGCGTTCCCGGTGCCGCCCCGGAGAGTCCGTCGATGGTCGAGAGCAGATTGCCGACGGTGGCCGACGCAAGATCGAGATAGGTGGTATTGGCCGCGGAGCCAGCGCTGCCGCCAGAAGACGAATCGTAGAACGCGATCGTTTGGGTAGTAGTGGTGCCGCCGCTGGTGAGGTCGACGGTAATGGTATCGGCGCTGGTGAAATTGGTGGTGAGCGAGTTGGTGTTGGTGCCGCCGCTCAACAGGGTAGAAGTCGTGATGGCGGTCGGGCTGGTCAGCTTGTTGTTCTTGGCCGCGCCCGTGATCGTTGAGTCGCCATAAGGCGTGGCAGGCGTGCCAAGCGTGCGCGGATTGCCGGACGCGAAATCCGCCGGCTGCAGCAGTTCCGACCCCGGAATCGAATTGTCATGCTTGGTGGTCAGCGGATAGCTCGCCAGGTTGGCGCGATAGCTCACCACCGATGTCGGCACCGCCGGCAGGAAGTCGTTGGCGAATTTCAGCACCTGCGGCACGCTGCCGGTCATGTTGCCGGTCGCCGGATCGATCGGAACGCCTTCGACATAGTAGCCCGCGCCGTTGACCAGGTAGCCGTTCTTGTCGAGCGCAAAGTCGCCGCGGCGGGTGTAATTGTCGACGCCCGAAAACACCGGCTGGTTGTCGCTGAAGCTGCCGGGCTTCTGCACCACGAAGAAGCCGTTGCCGTTGATCGCCATGTAGGTGGAGACCGACGCGGTCTGCACGTCGCCCTGCACCGTGTTGGTCTCGCGCGATGCGGTGGTGACGCTGCCGGCGAGCTGATTGTTGACGCCGGTGTCCGGGATCAGATCGAGGAAGCTGGTGTCGATCCGCTTGAAGGCGGTGGTCTGCGAGTTGGCGATGTTGCCGGAGATGTTCTCCAGCGCATAGGACTGCGCGCGAAGGCCCGCGACGGAGGTCGTAAGAGCGCCGAAGATACCCATGACATTTTCTCCAAATTCGATCCGGGCGGCTCGCCGGTCTCAGGAAACCCAGGCCGCGTCGGGAGAAGATGTCGCAAGCGTCGTGCCAAACCGGAAAATCACAATAAATCAACGGCTTAAATAAAAAGCCCCGGTCGGGGGACCGGGGCACATTTGCCGGGCGGGGCAACAATTGCCGGGTGCAAACCGTCAGGACGCCGTCGGACCAGCCGGGTGGAACACCAGCCCAAACCCGTCGATGCAATAGCGCAAGCCGGTCGGTTTCGGCCCGTCGTCGAAGACATGACCCATATGTCCGCCGCAGCGGCGGCAGTGGACTTCCGTGCGCGTCATCCCGAACGTCGTGTCCTTGGTTTCGCCAATGGCATTGTCGAGCGGCTTCCAGAAGCTCGGCCAGCCGGTGCCGCTCTCATACTTGGTGTCCGAGGAGAACAGCGGCAGGTCGCAACCGGCGCAGGCGAAGACGCCCTTGCGTTTTTCCTTCAGGAGCGGGCTCGAACCCGGCCGCTCGGTGCCGTGGTTGCGCAGGATTTCATACTGCTGCGGCGTGAGCTGCGCGCGCCATTCGGCATCGGTCTTTTCCACCTCGAATTTTTCGGCGGCTTGCGCGGGCGTGCTGCGCAGCCAGCGGAAAGCGGCGAGGCCAAACAGGCCGGCCAGGGATGTGAGCAGAATACGGCGTTCGATCATGGAAATCTCCGTGCGAGGCGGGCGTAACGGTTCGCCAACAGGTACGGCCCACGGGCGCCGACGTTACACGGAACCGTCCCGGATTTTCTCACTTTCCTGCGAGGGAGGGGCTGATATCCCGCCGTCCTGCGCCGCTACCGGCCGCGGAGGCTGTGGACGCACCGGGCCTGGCCCAGCCGGCGGACGGCGCGGCGGCCTGGTTCCGGCCTGCCGGTTGGCCTCCGCCAGGCGCGCCTCGCGCACGCGTTCCCGTGCGCGCGCGCCTTCGCGGTAACGGGCCAGCGCGCCGGCCGCGGCGGAATGGCCCCGCCCCCACAGGCCGATCA
>Ga0207689_10006791_pt1 | contig 10072 bp, 9 predicted proteins | sample KBSMisM52_FD_184312 | JGI IMG/M metagenome (GOLD analysis project Ga0207689, IMG submission 184312) | Miscanthus rhizosphere microbial communities from Kellogg Biological Station, Michigan, USA - KBS Miscanthus M5-2 (SPAdes) (version 2) | ecosystem: Host-associated > Plants > Roots > Rhizosphere... | reverse complement strand
CACCGCATCTGCGCCAGCTGGTATCGCGACGAGAATATTCCCATCGCCTGCCGCATTGTCAGTTTGTAGCGTCAGGCCACGGCGCCGAAGCGGCCATTGTTGAAGTCATCGATCGCCTGGCGGATTTCCGCCTGGTTGGTCATGACAAAGGGACCATAGCCATAAACCGGTTCGCCCAGCGGCTCGCCGGTCAGCACCAACAGTATGGCGTCGCTGTCGGCATGCACGCTTACCTGCGAGCCCGCGCGTTCAAAGCGCACGATGGTTGCTTCGCCGGCGGGCTGGCCGTTTATTGTGGCATGGCCGGAAAGCACCGCGACCATGGCGGTATGGCCTTCGGGCAAGTCGAGCGTTACGTCCTTGTCACGATCGAGACGCAGGTCCCAGACATTGACCGGGCTGAAGCTTTTGGCCGGGCCTTTGGTGCCGGTGAAATCCCCGGCAATGATCCGCCCCTGTCCCGCACCATTGGCCAGTTCGACCACCGGAATGTCGGCATTGGTGATGGACTGATAGCCGGGCTTGGTCAGCTTGTGCTTGACCGGAAGGTTCACCCACAGTTGCACCACCCGGAACGGCCCGCCCGTCTTGGTGAAGCCTGGGGAGTGGAATTCCTCATGGATGATTCCGCCGGCCGCCGTCATCCATTGCACGTCGCCGGCGCCGATGGTGCCGCCCGCGCCCGTGGAGTCGCGGTGCGAGACCTCGCCGTCATAGACAATGGTGACGGTCTCGAAGCCGCGATGGGGATGCTGGCCGACGCCGCGCGGCTGCATGGCCGGGGCAAAGACATGCGGGCCGGCATAGTCGAACAAAAGGAAAGGGCTGAAGGCCTGGGCGTCGCCGTCATAGGAAAACAGGGTACGGACCGGAAAACCGTCGCCGACCCAATGGCCGCCATGCGGGTGAATGACTTGCGCGATCTTTTTCATGATCCGAACTTTCGCCGATTGTCCCGCCCGGATAGTTGGGAATGGTACGACCGGTTCGCAAGGTGGGCCCTTGAGCATGGCACGCATGCCTTGGAAACAGGCCAAAAAGCCGGCCGCTAGGGCTCCAGTCCCAAGGCTTTCGCCGGGTTGGTCTTGGCCATCAGGTTGATGTCGGCGACCGAGATGCCCAGCTTGTGCAGGCGTTCCATGAATTCCAGCATGCCGGCCGTCGGCATCGGCCGGGGATCGGGACGCGCGCCGCCAAGGTCGGTGGACAGGATGAAATGCTGTGGCCCGATCGCTTTGATCCATTCCACATATTTTTCCAAAGTCAGCTTGCTGCCCTTTTCCAAGGTGCCGGCATAGACGAGTTCGATATAGCCGCCCAACCGTGCGAATTCCTGGGCCTGGGCGACCGACAGGTTGGTGGGACCCGCCATGCCATGCGTCGCCACGATATGTTGGATGCCGCGCGCCTTGGCCTCGCGAATGAGCATCAAGGCTTCTTCCGCCGAAATATGCCCGGTCTCCAGCATCAGCTGCTTGCGGGTCGCGATATAATCCAACAGCGCCAGCACCGAAGGCAGCAGTTTGCCGTTCTCAGAGACCTTGACTTCCGGTCCTTTGCCCTTGACCTGGTTCTCCGCATCGAATGTTGGCAGCCATACGACACGGCCATAGCCGCCCTTCATGTCGGCCATGTGCCTGACGGCCTCGATATTGATGCCGCCCACCGCGATGTCCTGCGTGATGCCGCCATACACGTCGATGCCGGGCACCATTTTGCGCACCATATAGGCCAGCGAGGCGGTGTCTTCCCAATGGTTCTTGAGCACGATGGCGCGCATGCCGGCCGCCTTGGCCTGGCGCGCCACGTCATCGCCATCGATGGCGCGAGGCGCGCTGTCGGGCCCCTGATGGACATGGATGTCGACCGCGCCTCTCAGCGAGATGGCATCGGATTGCGCCAGCGCCGGTGTGGCGACGAGCAGTGCCGCCAGGATCGCGACCGTCTTCATTTACACCCCCGTTTTTTTCGTCACGCTCTCTTGCCGGGCGGAATGGGACCGACATGGCCCGTATATTTCGGGCCGTTCACCTGTACCACAAAACCATCGGGGTCGTTGAACTTGAAGCTTTCATCGTCGCCGCGCGAGCCCGGCGTGACTTGCAGCCCATGGGCGGCAACCTTGGCGCGCATCGCCTTGGCGTCCCAGCCCTCCAAGCCGAAATCGAAATGATCCAGCGCCGCGACATCGGGCTTCTGCTCGATGCCGAAGAAGCTCTCGCCCACCGACAGGATGTGAATGGTCTCGGATTGCTGCGCCAGCTTCATGCCGAAGAACTGCTGGTAGAATTTGGAGGTCTTCTGCAGGTTGGGAACGCGCACCGTGACATGGTTCAAGGTGATGGCCTTGAGGCTGGGCGCGGCCAGGGCAGGGGCTACCGGCACGGCGACCGCTGCAGCGGCCATCCCAGTCAAGGTCGCGGCCAGCTGGCGGCGGGTCAGTGTTCCCCGTTCGAAATCGGTCAGCATCTTTTCAATCAAGACCTGCATGGCGGTTCCCCTTTTTTGCCAAATCGGGCTGGAGCATAGCCCAGCGGAATTCGCGGAAAAGGCGCCCGCGCCCGGCCTTTTTCACGCTTTGAGATACCCTGCCGGGTCTGGCCTCTGTACATGAGAATTAATCGCATCTATACCAGACGCTTGCGACGGAGCCCCAAATGAGACGCCTGGTTCTTGCTCTAGCCCTGGTCGCCCTGCCGGCCGCGAGCGCCGCCTGGGCCGCGGATGCCATTGAGGTTCATCTCAAGAACCACCGCTTCACCCCCTCGGTGATCAAGGTGAAGGCCAACAAGCCCAGCATGATCATTCTCCACAATGACGACTCCACGGCGGATGAGTTCGATTCCCCGTCCTTGAAGATCGAAAAGGTCGTGCCTGGCCGTTCCAAGGGCAACATTCGCGTCCGCGCCTTGGCGCCCGGCAAATATCCCTTCATGGGCGAATTTAATGCTTCGACGGCGCAAGGCGTGGTCATCGCAGAATGATTTCGGCGCTGATCATTGTCTTCCGTGAAGTGATCGAAGCCGGCCTGATCGTCGGCATCGTGCTGGCCGCCACCACCGGCGTGCCCGGGCGCGAGCGGGCCGTAAGCATGGGCGTTCTGGCCGGTGTGTTGGGCGCCGCTTTGGTGGCGGCTTTTGCGGGAGAATTGGCCAATCTGTTCCAAGGATCGGGTCAGGAATTCTTCAATGCCGGCATTCTGCTGCTCGCGGTGGCGATGCTCACTTGGCACAATGTCTGGATGGCCAGCCACGGCCGGCAAATGGCGCGCGAATTGAAAGCCGCCGGTCATCAAGTGCGCACCGGCGAGCGTACCTTGACGGCACTTTCGATTGTGGTGGGCGTGGCGGTTCTGCGCGAAGGCGCTGAGGTCGTGCTGTTCCTGTACGGCATTGCCGCCCAGGGCGGAACCTCCGCCGCCGGCATGGTGGCTGGCGGCGGCTTGGGCTTGCTGGGCGGCGCGGTGATTTCCGCCTTGATGTATTTCGGGCTTCTCACCGTTCCCGCCGGCAAACTGTTCCAGGTGACCTCCTGGCTGATCACCTTGCTGGCGGCCGGAATGGCCGCCCAAGCGGTCCTGTTGCTGCAAAATGGCGGTTTGCTGGAGATTTTCACCGGCACGGTCTGGGACACGTCCTGGCTGATCCGCGATGACAGCCTAGCCGGCAAGCTGCTTCATACCCTGATCGGGTATAGCGAGGCTCCGAATGGCGCGCAGTTGATCGCCTATGGCGCCACCATCGTGATGATCTTGACCCTGATGCGGCTGGTGAACGCGCCCGCGGCCCGGGTCAAACACGCCTGAAATCGGGGCCTCCGGGCACACGCCTAAAATTGCAATTAAATTGCGCGGGTTCCGGAACGCAATGGTAAGAGGTGCTGGTTAGGTTGCATCCAAGGCACCCCGGAATCCGCCATGGAGCAACACCAATCGACCCTCGCCGAAGCCGGCGCCACCGATCCCCGCCGCTTGCGGTTGTTGGAGACGGCGCAGGCCATGGTGTTGCGGGGAAGCAAGGATTTTTCCATCGCCGATCTGTGCGCCGAAGCCGGCGTGGAGCGGGGAATTTTTCACGATCATTTTGCCGGCAAGACCGCGCTGATGGCCGCCTTGATGCGCGACTATCCGGTCGGCGCGCCACGGACAGTTTCCCAACCAGTCTCTAAGGCGGACGTCACGCCCGAGCCGTCCGTGACCACACCCGACGAATGGTTCGAGCGCCGCCTTAGGGTCTTTGAACGCGCTTTGACCGCGATGGAAGCCAAAGCGGAAACCACGGCCCGTGAGCAGGCACGCGTCATCGCGGACCTGCAGCAGCGCCTTGAGGACAAGCCGTCCTCCGTGCCGGCGCTGGAAGCGGCGCATGAAGCGATTGCCGGGTTTGCGCCCGAGACCGCACAACTGCACAGCTTGGAGCCGGCCGCGCCAGCGAAGGAAAAAGCGGCGGAGATCTCCCAGGCGGAGATGCCCGTGCTGGACGAGGTGCCGGTGAACGAAGTTCCGCCGGAACAACAGGCACCGGTGGCCGAGGCCAAGCCGGAAGCGCCGGCAACCGAGGCCCATGACGGTCCGGTAATCGGCGACTCTTTGCCGGCATCCCGCAATGTTCCGGATCTGGAAGACGTTCAACTTCCCAAGCCGCCCAAGGCCAGCAATCGCGTGCGCATGATGGCTATCGCGGCGGCTCTGCTGGTGGCGGTGTTCCTCGGCATCGGATTTCTGCTGGGACGCAATATGCTGGATGCCAACGCCCAGGCGCGCGCGCCCGATGGCGTGGCGCACCGGCAAGCGGCCCAAACCAATTTTCACAAGACCATGGCTTTGGCCGACGCGGGCGATGCCCGCGCCCAGGCACGGCTGGCGTTGGCGTATCTGCGCGGGCAGGGCTCCGCCGGAGACGCCGACGCCGCGTTGCTATGGTGCGTGTCGGCGGCCAAGGCGGGCAATCCGGTGGCGCAATATCTGCTGGGCGCGCTGTATCTCCAGGGCGACCATGTCGCGCAGGACGCCGGCCAGGCGGTGAGCTGGTTCTCCCGCGCCGCGGAGAAGGGCAATCTCAAGGCGATGCACAATCTCGCCATCGCCTATGCCCAGGGCCAAGGCGCGGCAAAGGATGAGGCCAAGGCGGCGGAATGGTTCACCCGCGCCGCCGAACGCGGCTATGTCGATTCCGCCTTCGACCTGGCGGTGTTGTTTGAACGCGGTGACGGCGTGCCGCAGGACCTGAAACAGGCCCTGAAATGGTATGGCATCGCGGCCTTTGCCGGCGATCAGCCGTCCAAGGAGCGGGCGGAATTCCTGCGCAGCCAGATGAGCGCCGCGGACATCAAGCTCGCCAACAATGCGGCGATGGCCTTCGCGCCCCTGCCGCCGTTGGCAGAGGCCAACAACCTCTAATCACCGTACCCCTTCGGGGACGGCTCAGTTACATTCTGAAACACAGCCGAAATCGCGCGGTCACAAGCCGTCGCCATCCTGGCCGGGCAGGTTGCAACACCTGTCCGCGCGCCCTGTCGAACTGGGCTTCATGAGGAGGGCGGATGATGAGGATCAATATCAAATCCGGACTCACGATCTTCGGGATCGTGTTTGCCATCGGCTTTTCGGCGGTGGTTTTCACCAGCTATGCCGCCCTGTCGAAGCTGAAGGTGGGCGGACCGGTCTATAGCCAAATCTCATTGGGCAAGGACCTGATCGCCGATATCCTGCCGCCGCCGGAATATATCCTGGAATCCTATCTGGAAGCGACGCTCGCGCTGCAGGACCGTAGCGGGTTTGACCAGCATAAGGCCCGCTTGGCCCAATTGCACAAGGATTACGACCAGCGCCACCTTTATTGGCAGCAGCAACAGACCATCAATGCCGAGATCAAGCAGCTGCTGACAGAATCGTCCCACGAGCAGGTCTCAGCCTTTTGGAACCAGACGGAAGGCGTGTTTCTTCCCGCTTTGGCGCGTGGCGATCAGAGTGCGGCTAGCCAAGCCTATGCCGTCATGACCAAGAGCTATCTGGCGCATCGCGCGGTCATCGACCGGATCGTCGCCGCCACCAACGCAGAAAACCAATCGACCGAGACCAGCGCACACGACACCGACCAGTTCTATTCCATCATTGTTTGGAGCGTGGCCGGGGTGGTGCTGATCCTGCTGGCGGGCGGCATCGCTTGGCTGGCGCTGAATGTCGTCCGCGCCATCACCCGGCTGACGGTCTCGATGTCGAAGCTGGCCGAACACGATCTCGGCACCGTGATAGCGGGCGCCGGGCGTCATGATGAGATCGGACAGATGGCCTCGGCAGTCCAAGTGTTCAAGAACAACATGGTCGAAGCCGACCGTCTGAAGGCGGAGCAGGAAGAGGCCCAGCGCGTCGCCGCCAAGCGCAGCGCCTTGGTCGACCAACTGACCAAGGACTTCGACGCCAAGGTCCAGGGCGTGGTGCAAGGTGTCGCCAGCCAGGCCAGCCAGATGGAATCATCGGCCCAGTCGATGAGCGCCGCCGCCGAGGAAGCGTCCAAGCAGGCCGGCGCGGTTGCCGCAGCCTCTGAAGAAGGCGCCGCCAATGTGCAGACCGTCGCCTCGGCCACCGAGGAGCTGTCTTCTTCGATTGCCGAGATCGCCCGCCAGGTCAGCCATTCCAGCCAGATTGCGGCCAATGCGGTGAGCGAAGCCGTCAAGGCCAATGAGATGGTGCAGGGGCTGTTGGGCGCGTCCCAGAAAATCGGCGAAGTCATCGCCTTGATCAACGACATTGCCGACCAGACCAACCTGTTGGCGCTCAACGCCACCATCGAGGCGGCCCGCGCCGGCGAAGCCGGCAAGGGTTTTGCCGTGGTCGCCGCGGAAGTGAAGAACCTGGCCACCCAAACCTCCAAGGCGACCGAGGAGATCGGGGCCCAGATCACCAGCGTTCAGGGCGCCACCCAGAATGCGGTCAACGCGATTGCCTCCATCGGCAAGACCATCGGGGAGATCGACCAGATCGCCACCACCATCGCAGCCGCGGTGGAGCAGCAGGGTGCCGCGACCCAGGAAATCGCCCGCAATGTGGAAGAAGCCGCCAAGGGCACCCAGGAAGTGTCCGCCAATATCGGCGGCGTCACCCAGGCCGCCAACTCGACCGGCGCTGTGGCCAACCAGGTGCTCGCCGGTGCGCGTGCCTTGTCCAGCCAGTCCACCGAGTTGCGTGCACTGGTTCAGTCATTCCTCACCCAGGTGAAAGCCGCCTAACAGCGATTTCATCCGGGCGAGGCCCGAGGAGGAACAAGCCGGCGGCGCGTCCAACCGCGCTTCCCCCCAAACCCGCAAGGCAAGACAGCTGCCGGTTTGTTCCTTCCTCACTTCACAGCAAGGCAGGCAGATATGAGCACCCATACCAACCAAAGCGATACCGAAGCCTTTGTGACCTTTACCGTTGCCGGCCAATTGTTCGGCGTGCCGGTGATCCGCGTTCAAGACATTTTGACTCCCGACGTCATCGCGCCCGTGCCGGGCGGCCCCAAGCAAGTGCGCGGGCTGATCAACCTGCGCGGCCGCATCGTCACCGTGATCGACATGCGCACCCACCTGTCCCTGCCGAAAGCGGATGCCGGCCAGAACGGCATGTGCGTCACCATCGAAAGCCGCGGCGATTTCTACACCTTGTTCGTGGATTCGGTGGGTGACGTGATCACCCTGCCCCGCAGCCTGCGCGAGGGCAATCCCGCCACCTTGGATGCCGTGTGGCGCGATGTTGCCGATGCCGTCTACCGCACCGATCAGGGCCTGTTGGTCGCCCTGCATGTCGATCGCCTGCTGGCGATCCAATCCAAAGCCTGAGCCGGGAGAAAACCGCCATGGACGATCTGCTTCAGGAATTCCTGTCCGAGACGACCGAAAGCCTGGCCGTTCTCGACGTCGAACTGGTCCGCTTCGAGCGCGAAAGCTCCGACGCCACCATTCTCAGCAACATTTTCCGCCTGATGCACACGATCAAGGGCACATGCGGCTTTCTCGGCCTGCCGCGGCTGGGCGCCGTGGCCCATGCGGGCGAGAATATCTTGGGCAAGTTCCGCGACGGCGAACTCGAAGTCACGCCGCGCGCCGTCACCCTGATCCTCAAGGCCATCGACCAGATCCGCGTCCTGCTGGCGGAAATGGAATCCACCGGCGTCGAACCCGCCGGCAGCGATGCCGAGCTGATCGACGAAATCAACGCCGCGGCGTCGGGCGCCGCCGGTGCCGCTCCCGCGCCTGCCATGCCGGAAGCGGCTGCCGATGGTCCCGCCTTCAGCGACGAAGGCTTTCCCGTCGCCGCCGAGCTTTTGGCGGAAGTCGCCCATGCTCTCAAGCATGACTCCCAACCCGTCCCCGAAAGTCCGGCGCCGGCCCCCGAAGCGCCGCGCGCGGCCGAGCCGGTGCGTGCGCCGGAAGCGGCGCCGCGCGCCGCCGATGCTCCGCGCGAAGGCGAAGCCAAGGAGCTCGCCAACTCCTCGATCCGCGTCAATGTCGACGTGATCGAAAACCTGATGACCCTGATCAGCGAGCTGGTGCTGACCCGCAACCAGCTGCTGCAGATGCAGCGCGGCCAGAAGGACAATGAGTTCAAGGTCCCGCTGCAGCGCCTCAGCCACATCACCTCCGACCTGCAGGACGGCGTGACCCGCATGCGCATGCAGCCGATCGGCAATGCCTGGAACAAGCTGCCCCGCATCGTCCGCGACTTGGGCGTCTCGACCGGCAAGAAGATCGAACTCACCATGCAAGGCGCCGACACCGAGCTCGACCGCCAGGTGCTGGAAATGATCAAGGATCCGCTCACCCATATGGTGCGCAACTCCGCCGATCACGGCATCGAGGACGGCATTCAGCGTCTCGCCGCCGGCAAGCCGGAAACCGGCACCATCGCCCTCAACGCCTATCACGAGAGCGGCCATATCTTCATCCGCATCGCCGATGACGGCAAAGGCCTGGATCTGGAGCGCATCCGCAACAAGGCGATCACCAACGGCTTGGCGACGGAAGCGGCAATCGCCGGCATGAGCGAGCAGCAGATCCTGCAATTCATCTTCCGCCCCGGCTTCTCGACCGCCGAAAAGGTCACCAGCGTTTCGGGCCGCGGCGTGGGCATGGATGTGGTGCGCACCAATATCGAGCGCATCGGCGGCACCATCGAACTGACGTCGGTGGCGGGCAAAGGCACGACCTTCCTGATCAAGATTCCGCTGACCTTGGCCATCGTTTCGGCCTTGATCGTCGAGGCGGGCAGCCAGCGCTTTGCCATTCCGCAGTTGAATGTGGTCGAGCTGGTTGGGGTATCCGACCGTTCCGGCCCGCGCATCGAGACGGTCAACACCTCGCCGGTGCTGCGGCTGCGCGACCGGCTGTTGCCGCTGGTCTCGTTGCGCGGCGTGCTGGGCCTGAAGCCGGGCACATCGGCGGAGAACCGTTTCGTGGTGGTGGCCCAGGTCGGCGCCAACACCTTTGGCATCATTGTCGATCGCGTCTTCGATGTTGGTGCCGCTTTGATCAATGGAACCACGCGAAGCGGTGGTCGTGACCTGGACCCCCTTGAGTTGATCAAGCTGTTCGAAAACCGTCGCATTCGCGCCGAAAGGTACGAAGCGGGCGTGGTCGGGATGACCGGCATCGTTGGTCTGCTGGATCCAGTTGATCGCGGACTGGATAGCCGGCGGCGAAACGCTTTGCGAAACATCGAGGAGGTAGACGACGGAGACCCACGCGCCGGACCGATAGATCACCGGCTGCATCATTGCGAACGCGAGCAGCGCGACGATCGCCGAGCGCACGATGCCTGAAAGCTCCAGGTGTTTCGGGCTGAGGTCCGTCTGCGTCCTGCGCTGCACCCACCAGAAATAGGGAATAATCAGCAACAGCAGCAGCGGCCAGTATGTATCGAAAGTAAAGCGCATGGCTGAGACTACAAAGGAAGCCAGAAGCCAGAAGCCGGAAGCCAGAATGGGGAGCCATTCTCATTCCCGATTCCGGATTCCGGTTCCTGGCTGAGACTACAAAGGATGCCAGAAGCCAGAAGCCAGAAGCCAGAAGCGGGAGCGATTCTCGTTCCCGATTCCGG
>Ga0207689_10006790_pt1 | contig 10072 bp, 7 predicted proteins | sample KBSMisM52_FD_184312 | JGI IMG/M metagenome (GOLD analysis project Ga0207689, IMG submission 184312) | Miscanthus rhizosphere microbial communities from Kellogg Biological Station, Michigan, USA - KBS Miscanthus M5-2 (SPAdes) (version 2) | ecosystem: Host-associated > Plants > Roots > Rhizosphere... | reverse complement strand
TACAGCATCACCCATTCCTGCTGTTTTTGCGTTGAACTGCTGGCAAAATACTGGAATTGCCACACCGTGCTGACCCAAAGCCGGACCGATTGGAGGTGCTGGATTAGCCTTTCCTGCAACGATTTGCAGCTTTACGACTGTCATTAATTTCTTCGCCATATAAACGTTGTATTAAAATAAATAATCAAGAAGGTAGAAGCTTGAGCAGTGTCTGAATGTTTGAATGCTCACCTTTTTTGTACGTCAGAGCATACACATTCTCACCCTGCTTTACAACTAAAAATGCGTTATCCTTTTGCTCCAAAAAATTGATGTAGAAGGACCTTTCGCCAAAGCTGTTGGTCTCGTTGGTAGAAGCCCCAATGAGTTTACCTGCTTTTTCCTTGAGATAGTTGTAAATTTCGTTAGCCAGATCCTTACTTTGAGCATGAAACTCATTCATAGTTCCAATTGGATCTTTGTTATGTTCCAGAAAATTGTTGGTAATGACTGGAACGCTCTTAAAATCTCGTAAATCCATCGTTTCAAACAAAATACCGTCAAAAGGCACACGTTGGAGTGCCATATCTTCAAATCCGGCGCTTTGAACTAGGCCGAAACTCAAGTAACTGGCAGAAGGATCAGGTCGAACACCATCATAAATCGAATTTTTAGCCCCGTTTTTTGCCGCAGTTCCACCTGTTGGATCAGCTACCTCCATCGACGTTTGCAAAACATTCGCCTGAAGATTTTTCTTAAGGCCGGGTGTGTCTGTATAATCATTCACCAAAAGTTCCGCAACAATCACCATAATCATGGTGCAAAGAAAGAGCGTAAAGAGGGTGAACTTGGACATATGCCAAATTTTTTACTTTTTGCGAACCTGGGTAAAATCAAGTTCAACAGGAGTTTCACGACCGAAAATTGTAATCAGGACCTTCACTTTACCCTTTTCTTCGTCAACTTTGTTTACAATACCGTCGTAGTTAACAAATGGACCATCCAGAATCACAATGTTGTCGCCAACAGCAAAATCGATCTTGAACTTCGGTTCATTTTCACCCATGCGGCGTTTGATAACCTTAAACTCCTCAGGAGAAACAGGCACAGGAATAGTTCCTGAACCTACGAATCCGGTAACATTCGGCGTGTTGCGAACAACATACCAGGAGTAATCGGTAACAGTCATATCAACCAGTACATAACCAGGGAACAAGCGCTTTTTCTCAGTTTTTGGCTCACCTTTTTTAATCACAATCTGTGTCTCTTTTGGTACAACAACATCAAAAATATAGTCTTGGAGGCCGAGCGATTCTACACGTTGTAAAAGTGCTTCACGTACAGCATCTTCATAGCCGGAATATGTGTGAATAACGTACCAGTGGCGACCTGTGTTCTCTGCTTGTTTTGGCATAAATCAGGAGTATAGCTAAAAATTACTGTTGTGTGCCCGTCGGTTGGGCAGGAGGTTGAACCGCAGCAGGAGCAGGTGCCGGAGCTGCAGCAGGTGTTGGGCTGGTAGTAGCTGTCACATCACCAACCGGTGCTGCTGTAACAGGAACTTCACTGCCTGTAGTTGTTGTAGGAGTTGTTTGGCCTACCGGAATCTGATCCAGAAGTGAGGTCTGTGATCCAGCTGGAGAAATTTCAACCAGTTTATGATAACCAAAGTTAAATACAAAATCCAAAGCGCCTAAAATAATGGCTGCAACAAGACAAAAACCAATAACAAGAAGTGTCATGCGCACAGCTTGCTGGCGGGTTGGCCAGGTAACTTTGCGGATCTCTTGAAAACTTCCTTGAAAGTAATCAATAAGGGGATTTGGTTTAGAAATTTTTTTCGTTTCGCTCATAAATGAAGTAAAAAATGAAGATATCTCGAAAAAGCGGTGGCCCGAACGAAGTCAGTATACGTGGCAAGCCCTGCTATTTCAAGAGTTTATTCAACCAATGTCAAAATCAACATTGATATTACACAATAAAAATGATATTATGTAAAGAAAAGTGAAATCTATGGCTCATACAAAAACAAATAACTAGCAAAATCATGCAAAATCAACAACCAAAATGGCCGCTCTTTTCTAAAGCTGAAACCTTTGTTATCGCTTTCATTGTGATAATGGTGGTTTCGATGGCTATAAGCGCAAATCTACAAAGCTCCAGTACGCTCAGTTCGGTGTTCGACAGTAATAAATCCTACGTCGGTTTGAGTTGTAATGAACTGGTCGAAAAAATGGATAAGGGTGATACAAGTGCGCTTGATGAATATGAAACGCGCTGTTTAGAGCATTAAAAAGCACAATCATCGAAAAATAGGTTCAACATCACAAAACTCAATTTTTAAAAAAAATTACCTCGTTTTGCTGTAAACGGTTCCCGGTGCAGGACCCTTTGCGGAAAATCGTTTTTTTTGGTATAATAAAAAGATTAATTTAAAAGTTCGCGTGAAAAAGTTTTTGAAACAATTCTTCGCAACTCTTGGAGTGATGACATACCTTCTGGCATGCCTCACTGTTTCCGTGAACGCGCAGACACGTCTATTCCCTTTGGCAGGTAACGATGTTTACGGCAATTTAGCTGCGCCAACAGCTGGAACCGCAACAGCTCAATTTGCTGAACTAGCCTGGGGTGCAATACAGGTTACCCGTTCAATCATCGGTGCTGTCGCTGTAGTTATGTGCGTTTACGCAGGTATTCGCATGGTCACTGCGTATGGTAACGAAGAGGTTTACAGTCATCAAAAAACAAATCTGTTTTATGCAGCCATAGGTCTTGCAGTTGTCGGTCTTGCAGGCGAAATTTCCAATATTCTTTCTGTCAGTTGTCCAGAATTTACAGCACCTGGTCAGACACAGCTTGCCTGTACACCAGGCGGCTTTTTGAAAGATCCAAACGCGATTGTGGTTGCATCGACGATTTTCACTCAACGCACCCAAATTGTTATTACTTTCATCAAGTACCTGATTGGATCGATTGCCGTATTCATGATCATTAAGAGCGGCATGCGTATGATCACGCTCGGATCCAATGAGGAAGAGATCGGTAAAGATAAAAAAAATCTTGTCTATGCCATCATCGGTTTGATACTCATCATCATTGCCGATTCAGTTATCAACAATGTATTTTATAAACTCGACCTTACGAGGTATCCAAGCGTGGGAGGCGCAACTCCGGGTGTTGATCCGGCGGCAGGTATCAAGGAACTTGTGGGTATTACGAACTACGTCGTGTTCTTTGTCGGTGCTTTAGCTGTTGGTGCGCTCATGGTCGGTGGCATCATGTACATAACGGCCCGCGGTGACGACAGCGCTACAGAAAAAGCAAAACGAGTTATTACAGCTGCATTAGTAGGAATTATTATCATCTTTGCTGCTTTTGCGATTGTGAGTACCTTCGTCAACGGTTACTTTGGCGAACCACCTCCAACCTCGGCAACACAGGAAGTGGCCTTACCAGCGTCAACCAGTTCTATCCCCGAGCCCACTTAAAGGTAAAAAATATGAATACCAAAAAATACCCAATCTGGATCCGCATACTGACATCACTATCACTCTTCATGATGATTGCGTCAGCTGCTCTATTGGTACCACATTTTGTTCAGGCTCAGGTGACCCCTCCAGGTCCATATGGAGATGTTTTAGGTAACATCGGTACAGCAACCAGCCTCCCAGATTTCAGCACCAGAGGTCACGCCAGCTCATCATACGATCCGGGTGCAGCCAATATCACCAGTGCTTTGTACTACACGGTTGATTTGATTAAATATTTTATGGGAACAATTGCAGTAGTGATGATTATTTTCTCCGGAGTTCGTTTGGTAACAGCCGGAAATAAAATTGATGAAATTGCTCCAAAAATGAAAGAGAATTTGAAGTTTGCAATCATTGGTTTGATTGTGATCATGATTTCAGATGTAGCAATCAAAACAGTATTCTTCGGTGAATACGGTGAAGTGTTCCGTACAGAATCAGACGCACAACTTGCTGCAGAAAGAGGAACGGATCTGATTCGAGGTCTCTACAATTTTATGGAAATATTCGTTGGTGCAATCTCCGTTTTAATGATTGTTATCGCCGGTGCTCGTCTGATTGTCCAGGGTGGTAACGAGGAAACTATGGGTAAAGCCAAAAAACAGATTATGTACGCGGTAATTGGTATCGTCATCGTTGGATTAGCTGAGCTCGTGGTGAAAGATATCGTCTTCCCAAATCAGGGAAGCGAAATCTCCAACGCCGACAATGCAGTACGCTTGATCGTCAATCTTACAAACTTCGTGTCATCCTTTATCGCGGTTATCGCTATCGCCATGCTTATGTATGGTGGTGTTTTGTATGTAACTTCTGCCGGTGATGAAAGCAAAACAGAAAAAGCCAAAAAAATATTTTTCCAGGCAATCATTGGTATTCTCATTGCACTTGCCGCTTATGGAATCGTTAACACTCTTATTCAATTCCAACCCGGCAAAGGTGTCGAAACGGTCGCTCCTGCACCAATACCTGGTACGTTACCCGTCTAAAGCTGTCCCCATAATGTTGGGGAGCATTTCAAAACGCCAATTAATAAAAATAAAAAATAAACAACAACAATATGCACACCAAAAATAAAAATAAACTCAAGAAAATCTTCGCAGTCTTGGCACTCGTGCTCATGCTGCAAGTAACCTTCAGCAGCCTGGCCTACGCCGATTTCGGTGATGTGGTTAATGGTGATGAAGGATTCGGTGACTGGTTAGGGAATGCAGCCGAAGATGTCGGCAGTTGGCTGACCAGCGGTTCCGATACGGTTACCGACTTCACGGATTTCCAGGGTGGTCTTCAGGCTCCAAGTACTGAGGGCTACGCACCAAGTCTGGTGCAGGCATCGGATGCACGTTCGTTCATTCTGAATGTCACCAACTTTATTTTGGGCTTCCTTGGTCTGACTGCAGTGATCGTCATTATCTATGGCGGTTTCGTGTATGTAACTGCAGCCGGTGATGAATCTAAAACTGAGAAAGGAAAAAAGAGCGTTACCTACGCCATCATTGGTATCCTCATGATTCTTGGTTCATTCGCAATTGTGAATACAGTTTTGCAGGCCCCAAAGGGAACAGATACCCCAGATAAAGGCTCTGCAGAAGAACAGGGATCTACAGGTGGAACAGTTCAGCATCATTTTAATGTTCTCGCTTCCCGTGTGCAGGAGCTTGCGAAGAACCTTATGACTGCTTTTGCCTTCCATATTGAAGCATTGAAAGATATTGATGAAGTGAACACTTTGATTGCCGCAGCTAATAAAACGATTGATGATTGTTCAAAAGGCCAAAACCTTACAGAGTGTGGAGACAACTGGGGTGATGGTCTCTCAGATCATCTGGGCATCTGGAAACAGGATGCAGCAAATGCCATTGCAAAACTTGAGCAAATTAAAACAGTTACACCATCGTCACTTGTTAACGCTGTAGCGATTAAAACTTCGATCGATGATGCAGTTAACTATATTAATAACTACTGGGTGACTGCTATTAATCTTGCATCAGCCAAAGCAGATGAAGTTGGATGTGACGATAATGTTTTAAAACCTTGTGATGGAGACGGTCCGAATAACGGACCTGAAAATGCTTCAGTTTACCAGGCATTTCAATCTATTCCTTTTGATCAGAAAAAACTCGACGTTGCTGAAAAAATCATTCTGCAAAATTTTGATTCAACAATCGTAGACGTTAAAGCAAACCTGAAAGATATGTATAGCCAGGTTGCCAGTATCACTGACATTGCAACCGATGCCTTCACGGCACTTGTTTCTTTGGATTATCTCCAGAAAGAAACAGTAAATGCAGATTTTTCCAAAACTGACACATCACCTGGTGATCTGACCGACTTACAAAAAGCAGCAGACGATTCTAAAGCTGATACTGCACTTTTAAATGATAAACCACCGCTTTTGAATTTGCGTACAACAATCGCACACATGGGCGTCTTATACGGTATTTTGAAAGATATTCTCTTTGTTGATGCTCGTGTTACTGCAAGTGTAGTAAGTGGTAACGCTCCATTAGTTGTAAACTTCAGCAGTGTAGGTTCACTTGATCCGTCAGGTATAACTATTACCGAAAATCAAATGGCCTGGGATCTTGATGGTGATGGTGTATTTGGAGAAGGGAAAATTGCGGACAGCGACGCACATGTCATGCTTTGTGATGAAGGGACAAACGATGAGGCTGCTGTTAGCAAGAGTGGTACACCTTCAACCCTCGCTCCTATCACTACAACATGTGTATATAAAGAGCCAGGTACATATCGAGTAAAATTAAAAATTAAATCTGCTAATGTAAAAGACAACGTAAATGGGAAAAATTTTGATGAAGAAATTGGTGCTGGGATATCCACTATCGATATTAATGTTGCCCCACCGCAGACCAGAATTAATTTAAGTATTACAAATGCTCCAAAAGGACCTGTTGATATTATGAAATATGACGACAAAGGTCACATTTTGGCAGACCGACCGACAATGGTATTCCCATTAAGTGTAGCCAAAAGTAGCGGTGTAGAGTTCAATGCAGCAACAACCAAAGATAAAGATAATAGCCCAATTGTTGACCAATCAAGCGCAGGAGCAACAGTACTGTGGGATTTCGGCAATAATGCCTCTGATGGTGTCAATAAAGTTTTGATGCCAGCAGCCCCAGCAGGTTTACATCCGGCTGCAGAAAAATATACGGATGCTGGTGATTATAATGTAAGCCTTGAACTTACTGATAAAAATAAAGTTGTTGATCGAAAACTCTTTTCATTGAAGATATCTTCACTTGTTCCAGTTATCGATCTCTCCAAATCTAACGCCAATGTTGGTGATGAAGTTATTTTTGACGGATCCAATTCGGTAAGTGATAACGGCCAGATCCAATCCTATAAGTGGACAGTCGCTCCACCTTTAGCGGGTCTGGATGCTTCTGATCTTTCAAAAGAGTCCTTCAAATATAAATTCACAAGTCCAGGAAAATATAAAGTGAGTCTTGAAGTTGATGACGGTATTGAAAAAACCCCGGTTTCGATCAGTGAAGATTTAAGTGTTACATCCAAACCTCCGATTGCTCAATTCAGCTATGAAATTCCTGATAAACACCAGCCTTCGACAGTAGTGTTTAACGGAGAACAAAGCTATGATCCGGATCAAACCGATCCAACCAAAAAACTGGATTATCGTTGGGAAGTAAACGGCACAGTACTGGCTGCCGATGCACCAACTTATTCAGCAGATATAACAGATAAAGCTCATCCAAAAATCACTTTCAAAAATAAAGCAGACTATACAATTGCACTCGTAGCTATCGATCCGGACGGCGGTGGTCCAGGTGTAGCTCAGGAAAGTGATACATACGAAAAAGCTATTACCATCGACAACATCATTGATGTCGACTGGGATACAGCAGCAACGGATAAAACATCAATCATTCTTGCGGATAATCCTGCAACTCCTGAAAAAGAACAGGAAGCGGAAGCAACCTTTACTCTCAAGAGTAAGAACGCTGTCGCGTACGACATCGACTTTGGTGACGGAGAAACAGAGCAGGGTGATTTCCCTCCAACAACTCCACCAATTCATCATCTTTATAAAGAGGTGGGAACCTATGTGGTAAAAGCCAGCGTTTTCGATAAAGATGACGCCGAAAATTTTGTCACACGCAAAGTGTATGTAGGTTCAGATCATCAGCCGATCGCTGCCATCAGTATTAAACTTAACGGCGAGGAAATTGTACCTGATGCAGTAGATCCATTGGTTATCAACCGCAAAGATGTACTTACTTTCTCCGCAAGCCAATCCAAGAACGTTGATGGAACAGGCAGACGTCTGGTTTATAACTGGAATCTTGCCGATGGAGAATTGAGTGCCAAAGAATCAGTAACAAAAACATACAAAAACCTTGGCGATTATGAAGTAAAACTCAATGTGAAAAATGCCAATGATTTAAGTATGCCAGCAGGCGCAGACACACTTAAAATTACTGTTATCGGTCAAAAGCCAACAATGAAAACAATTACAGCAGTCCCAACCGGCACAAGTCTCACCACACCGGTAACAGTTTCTGCAACAGCAGTAGGTGCAGATGATCCAGATGGAAAAGTTATCCGTTACCGTTGGTGGTACTTCGACCCGGGCAACCCTGGCGATCAATTAGGCGTACAGGTAACAACCGTACCGACAGCCAATATTGCGATTGGCACACGCGGTAGTGAAGGTGATGAAAAAACGTATTACTTTGGTGTTGAGCTGACAGATGACGAAAACAACACGATCAACAGTTCAGATGTCATTGACCCAAAAACAACAGCTTTAACAGTTACAAACGGTCCAAATAAAGAACCAATTTCCAAATTCAACGTTGATCGCACCAATATTTTTGTAGGTGAATCTGCAGAATTCAGTAGCAGCTCCTCCGATCCGGATGGAACAATCGTTGCCTATTTCTGGGATTGGGAAGGGGACGGTTTTGCCAATAATAACAAAGACGAAGGTCCAAACGTTCAGCATATATTCACAACCCCTGCAAAAGACGGTATTAAAGTTCGTCTCAAGGTAAAGGACAGCAACGAATCAGAAACAGTGTCTGACCCTGTGATTATCTATGTTGATAGTAAGGCTTCAGCTCCGGTTGCTGCCTTTACATCAGCGCAGGATGCCTCAACTAAAAAAGTAAATTTCAAAAATACATCAACTGTTGATAGTGCCAATGGTGTAAATGTGACAAAAACTGTTTGGGATTTTGATGTAAATATCGATTCTAACGGTGACAGCAAAAAAGATAATGATCAGGACTCGATCGGTGCTGATAATGTTTCATACGAATATCCGGATTTCGGAATTTACCGAGCGAAACTTACTGTGACAGATTCAAATAATCAGACCTCACAAGTAACAAACTTTGTGAATGTGAAAGCACCGGCTGCGGCCCCACCGCCAGCACCTACTCCAAAACCTCCAACTCCTCCGCCGGCCCCTGCTCCGACACCTCAGCCGGCTGCCCCAACTTCAGTTCTTGATGCCCGCCTTCTTACTATTCCAGAAACAAGCTTTGCAGACGGGAAAGTTCATTTAAAAGGTGATAGCGGAAATGTAACTCTGGATTACTCAACTTCAACAGGCAAAATCAAAACCTATATTATTGATAAAAACGTTTACTACGATACCAACGGTAATAATGTGAAAGAGGATGATGAAGATTATAAATCCACATCTCCTGGAAAATGGACAACAGAGTTCTTCAAGTCCTATGGCCAAATCAAAGTTCGTCTGACCGTTGTTGGTGAAGACGGTAAAAAAGATTATGTCGAAAAAGAGATCGTTTTTGACAAACCTGCATCAACCGGAACCACAGATATTTTCAATACTGAACTTGATGCTCCAGCCATACTTCTTGTTTCCGCTGCTGGATTTGGTATACTAGCCTTAAATTTATATCGCCGTAAAAACAAAAAAACAAATGCCTGAAACTAATCCATTAAATCAAGGAGGTATGACCAATACAAACCCTCAACAACCTTTGGGGCAAGGTCAACCAGTTGCACCCACACCTGCTCCGGCACCCATGCAGCCTGTTATGCCAGCTCCGGTAGCTCCTGCTCCGCAGCAGCCATCACCTGCGCCGGCTCCACAAGTTCCTGTTACTCCGGCGCCAGTTCCGGTAACTCCAGTTCCGGCACCAGCACCACCAGTGGCACAAGCTCCACTAAGACCGATTCAACAGATGCCGCAGCAATCGGCGCAAGGTATGCCACAGCAACCACTTCGTCCCGGCATGCCACAACAGCCGCTTCGCCCGGGTATGCGTCCACCGGTAGTGCGCAAACCGCCAAACCCAAAGAGACTTCTTTTTGGATGTTTAGGATGTTTTGGCGTAGCACTTCTGTTCTTTATAGTTTTTGTACTTATCTTCGTTGGTCAGACAACTGCCAACGGTGATAACCCACTTGCAAGATCACTTGGTGTTGATACCGGAAGCTTTATCAATACCTTAATTTTATTGGTAAATCTGATTTTCGGAGTCATCTCAGTAGGTCTCTTCATGGTTATGGTGATCGGATTCTTCAGATTATTCATGGCTAGAAAAGAT
>Ga0207689_10006789_pt1 | contig 10072 bp, 5 predicted proteins | sample KBSMisM52_FD_184312 | JGI IMG/M metagenome (GOLD analysis project Ga0207689, IMG submission 184312) | Miscanthus rhizosphere microbial communities from Kellogg Biological Station, Michigan, USA - KBS Miscanthus M5-2 (SPAdes) (version 2) | ecosystem: Host-associated > Plants > Roots > Rhizosphere... | reverse complement strand
AACTAACTTGATTCCGCATGAGTGGACCCGTTGTTAGGCCCGTACGTGAAGTGAATTGAAGAAACTGGCGCGCGCTCTTATAACATTCCTCAGGAAGTGGTAACAAGATAGTTCATCGTTCTGGATACTTTGTTTTGCGGCCTTGAAGGCATAACGGGGTGCCTTTCTTTGCGCATTTAGTTGGCATAAGCAGGATCAAATTGTCTTGCTGCCTTCCGTTTGTTGATGCTATAAAGCCGCAGCTACAGCATTATTGAAACGCCGCACAAGCCCGATAGATTGTTTGTTTCGAAAGCCGGTTCCAGACGGGTTTGTAAATATCGGCAACTTACCATAGGTCATGTTGCCCTGTGCAGTTCGGGGCCCCATTGACGTTCGAATAGAAAGGGGTGCGTGGTGGTTGGATGGAGTAGAAGAAAATTACTGGCAAGCCTTGCGCTGGCGGCCGCAGGTCAAGGCGCAGTCGTAAATGGCTGGCAGGCTCGACCAACGAGGAGAAGAGAACGGGCGCCTGGCAAAGCCAAGCTCGCACTTGAAGATTACGAACCGAAGAGCATGCTTCACGTGGAAGAGACCCAGGTGCCGCGTGCTCGCTTCCCCGTCATTGACTTCCATACTCACCTTTCCTGGTCTGCCCGTCGCCGGCAAGTAACAGAAGCGCATAACAACGCGACGCCGGAAGAAGTTTTACCAATCATGGATCGGAAGAATGTCCGAGTGATGGTGAACCTGACTGGAGGCTACGGTCGGGTGCTTGAACAAACCATCGACTACTGGCAGAAACCGCATCCAGAAAGGTTCATCGTTTTTACGGAGCCGTGGTTTGAAAAGATCACTGAGCCGGGCTACCCGCAGTTTCAGGCAGATCAAATTGCTCGCGCGCAGGCCCTCGGCGCGCGTGGTCTGAAGTTGCTAAAGACGCTTGGTCTTTATTTGCGCGAGCAGGTTACAAGTGGACCGCTGGTAAAGATCGATGATCGCCGCTTTGATCCGATGTGGGAGGCGGCTGGTGCTCATCGCATGCCGGTCGCCATTCACACCTCTGACCCCGAGGCTTTCTTTCTGCCCACCGATCGCTTCAATGAACGGTATGAAGAGTTGAGTGCGCATCCCGATTGGTCCTTTTACGGTAAAGACTATCCCAGTAACCAGGAATTGCAGGAGGCGCGAAATCGCGTGATGGCTCGCCACCCACGGACACAGTTCGTCGTCCTGCATGTCGGGGATTCTGAAAACCTTCCTTATGTTTCCGGGTTGCTGGATCGGTATCCAAATATGCACGTTGAGATCGGGGCCAGGATCGGTGAGCTGGGACGACAGCCCCGGGCTTCGCGGAAGTTCTTCGATAAATATCAGGATCGTGTTTTGTTTGGCACGGATGCCGTGCCCCGTGGTGATGACACACCGCAACAAGTTTTTGGCGAACGGTTGTATGAGATCTATTACCGGTTTCTGGAGACGGAAGATGAGTATTTCGATTATGCTCCGGCGCCCAAGCCACCTCAGGGAAGGTGGAGGATCTACGGCATTGGATTACCGGAAAAGATCCTTCGCAAGGTTTACTACGAAAACGCGGCACGCTTGTTGAACTTCAAGAGCTAAACGAACAAATACTCCCCTTGTGTAACGGTCAGGCCCTGATCGGATCCGGCAGTTCTATCAAACATGTCAGAGTCGAACATTACTCGCCGGTCTTTCGTCCACACCGGTCTCATGTTTTTAGCGGCCGGGCGCGCGACCCTGGCCTCAGCCTCGGATCGCAAGCCCGCAAGCTCACGGGAAGTTGAGGTAAGGCTGGCCGGTCGCGCTGAAAAGTTGGGGCGTGAGGTTGTTAACTTCGGACTGCCTCTGGCGCCCGGCTTTCTCTCAAACCCGCTGCACGTTCGAGTCGTCAATGCCGCCGGCCAGGAGTTGAAGGCGGCGGTTCGTGCGCTGGAACCATGGCGGATTGGCGGCCGAGTTGGCAGTATTCGATCGCTGCAGATTCAGTTCACTTTGGATTTCAGCCGGGAGCGAGATCAACGGATCAAGATTCTGTTCCAACCGCGAAGAGAGAGCGCGAGCATCTTTGTCCCTGTTGAAGAGACTTTAATCAGCCGCGATGGCCTGGCTGGACCAAGAGTCTTGGCGTTGTTACCTGCCCATTGGCTGTGCGATTCGCAGGTGGTAGGCCCACAAACACCCGCCTCAATGTCAGGGCCATATGATCTTTACGATGCCTTTGTTGAAAGAAACTTTCCGGGATCGCTAGCCTACCTCGACAGTCAGGTGTATTCGGAGTGGCTCTTCGATCGGACCAATGCCTATCACAAGATGTATGTCCGGACAGGCGAAAGGAAATTCTTTGAGGCGGCCTATCACACGGCGCACTTCGTCAGACTGCACACTAAAACGGACGGTCCGGACGCCGGCATCTTCACCTTGAAAGGCGCTGACCTTAAGTATGTCTACCCGCGGGCTATGCACCAGCACTATCTATTGACTGGCGATGAACGCGCGCTGGTGACTGGCAAGCTGATGGCCGAATACTGTCTTAGAAATCAGGACCCGGTCTACAGGCCTGAGGGCATCGCGCCCGTTCCGCTGCGAGTTGATCCAGAGCGGGGTCGAAAATTCTGGACTCTAAGGCATCAGGGCTATGGACTGCTTGGTATTCTTCATGGATGGGAGCTGACGGGCGATCGTCGATACTGGAAAAAGGCTCGCGAGTGTGTCGACGCTTATTACAATCACCAGCGTCAACCACCCGATGGGCGACCGCCGGACGGCTCTTTGAGGCAAGACTGGGAACTCTACGATCCAAACGAAGCAACTTTCAAAGGCGCCACTTCGGCCTGGATGATGGCGTTGCTGCTCGATCCGCTTTTCCATTACTGGACACTGACGGGAGATCAGCGCGTTGCCGAGATGGTCATCAAGTGGTGCGATTTTCTCGATCGTCAGGGAATGCTGCCCGACGGCTCCAGGGCCTACTACGTTATCAATTGCTTCGCCCACTTTGATCCGAAGGAGTCGCCGGGAGAACTTGGCCCTGACATGGAGATGCATAATCCGGAGATGGCTTACACCTTCGCTCTCGGTACTTTCTTTACCGATGATAATGAGCGACGGAAAACTTATCGCAAGCGCTTTGAAAAGCTCTTTCCATTGGCAGTAGCGCTGAACGTCAACAAGCCCGCGCGCGTCTTTAATTGGGTCTTTCAGTTCTCAAGCCAACTTATCTACTTCATGCAACACGCGGGAAAAGGCAAGCGCCAGTAGATGACTTAAATCCGAAAGCAATAGTTTTCGACCTGAGGTTAAAAGAAATGATGCTTCGCCGAATATTCCTGGTGACGGCGTTCGCCGGCGCAATTTCTCTAACCGCGTTAGGACAAAAGGAAACAGTTGTAATCAGGCCGGAACCGATTGATGAGGTGCTCGTCAATCCGGGAATGGGCATTACTACTTTTCAACGGTTCAACGGTCAACCGTTGAATCAGGGTCTGCGCTGGTCGGAAGAAGGTCCGACAACAAAACACTCCGAGCCTGCAGCAGCATCAGTCTTTCCGGATACGTCCATTGCGTACTGCCGCTGGTTCTGGAGTGAAATTCAGCCGGCTCCCGATCGCATACGCTGGGAGATCATCGATACGGCTCTCGAGGAAGCGCGGGAACATCATCAAACGCTCGCCATTCGCTTGATGCCTTACGATGAGGAACATCCCTTGCCGGAATGGTTTCGCAACTCCGGAGCCCGCCGGGCCAACAAGGCGACCGACAAAGACGGTGCTATCTGGCAACCAGACTTCAGCGACCCTATCTACCTGAAGTATTGGAGCGCCTTCATTGCCGAGTCTGGCGCTCGCTACGATGGCCATCCCTTCCTCGACAGTGTGGACATCTCGTCTGTCGGCTACTGGGGCGAAGGCTGGAGCGACTACATGCCGGCCTTTCAGTTTCAGAAGACACTGATCGATATTTATTTTGACGCCTTCAAACGCACTCCGCTCTTGATGAATTTCGACGAGCCCCAGGCGCTCGCCTACGGCACTGGACGCGGGGCCGGTTGGCGACTCGACTGTCTGGGGGACATGGGCCGGCAATGGAAAGACAGGCCGACTTTTTCTCACATGCTCGACTTTTACCCGCAGCAGATTGCGCGCATGGGCATACAAGATGTCTGGCAGCGAAGCCCCGTGTCTCTCGAAACCTGTTGGGTTCCCGGGTTCTGGAAAGAGAAGGGGTGGGACGTTGACTACATTCTCGGGCAGGCCCTCCGCTGGCACGTCAGTAGTTTGAACGTAAAGTCGTCACCGATTCCTCCCGAGTGGCAGAAGAAGTTTGACGAGTTTCAGAAGCGGATGGGGTACCGGTTCGTTCTGCGGCGAATGGAATATCCGCAGACCGTGAAAGCCGGTCAGATGATGCCTATTCACATGTGGTGGTTAAACGCCGGGGTTGCGCCCACCTATCGTCAGTACAGATTGACGATGCAATTTGAGTCAACCGGTGATCGCCATAACGTGCCGCTAACGGTGGACGTAACCAGGTGGTTGCCGGGTGATGCTGTCGTGGACCAACTAGTTTACGTGCCCGATTCGCTTCGGCCCGGTACCTATCGAGTCCGCCTGGCGCTCCTGGATCCTCGCACAAATCAACCGGCGGTTCGTCTCGCTATTAAGGGCCGCGAAACGGACGGCTGGTACGGGCTGGGCGCGATCACCATCACATCGAGCGCCGCGCCGGTAAAGTGAGCGGGGTATCGGTTCTGTAACGAGCCAGCCACTTCACAGAGGAAACTTATGAACGGCAGATCGACAAATTCTGTTCGCAGGTTTTTATTGTTGGTTGGGTTTTTGTTCACCCTGGCGAGCGCTCCTGGCCTTCAAATTTCCACCGCTGCCCGGCAGTCGGAGAATCTATATCAGGTCGCGATCGAAAACGGTGTCCAAGTTAAAATGCGCGATGGTGTGTCGCTGGTAGCGGACGTGTATCGGCCCAAAGCCGAGGGCAAGTTTCCCGTACTGCTTGAACGCACACCTTATGACCGCAATGGCGAGTCGAGCATGGCCTATGAGTTGGCCAGCCATGGATACGTCGTTGTTCTTCAAGATACTCGAGGGCGTTATGAATCGGGCGGTGTCTTCTATCCATTCCGCGATGAAAGTCAGGACGGCTTCGACACGGTGGAGTGGGCGGCGAAGTTGGACTATGCCAACGGCAAGGTCGGAATGTTTGGTGGTTCATACGTCGGAGCCACGCAAATGCTCGCTGCTATGGCCAAACCGCCGCACCTGGTTGCGATCTTTCCTTTCCTGACTGGTTCGGACTATTACGATGGCTGGACTTACCAGAGCGGCGTGCTGATGCAGTGGTTCACGAGCTCCTGGACTTCAATCTTAGCTGTCGACACGCTGCGGCGGCGGGCTGATGAGAACCTCAAGCCCAAAGAGTGGGTGGCAACTCTGCCGGTCGAAAACTATCCACTCTTAACTCTGCCGGCCCCTGACACTCTCGCTCCATACTTTCACGACTGGATTGAACACGAGCGAAGTGATGCTTACTGGCGGCGCTGGCGAGTCTCTGATCATTATCGGGAAATGGACGTCAAAGGTCTGCATGCGGCCGGCTGGCATGATCTGTTTCTCAAGGGCTCGATCAAGAACTATATGGGGTTGCACGCGGAAGCTCATAACCCCGAGGTGCGCGCTGCTCAGCGATTGCTAATCGGGCCGTGGGCGCACACGCCAACCTTAGCGGAAGGGAAGATTGGTGATGTGGTGTTCGGGAAAAGCGCGGTGTTGGACATGACAGGCACGGCGCTTAGATGGTTTGACTACACGCTGAAGGGACGCCGAAACGACTTTGCGGACGCGGCTCCCGTCCGCCTCTTTATCATGGGCGAGAACGTCTGGCGTGACGAGCATGAGTTCCCGCTGGCGCGGACCCGTTACACTAAATATTACTTACACTCAAGCACTGGTGCGAACGGTCCGACCAGCGATGGGGAGTTGGGACTTACTTCACCGGGCGAAGACCATCCGGATCAGTTCGAATATGATCCCAGGAATCCTGTTCCTACAATTGGTGGCCGACTTTGCTGCGGCTTGGCGGTACCTCCGGGCCCATTCGATCAACGTGCGAACGAGTCACGTCCGGATGTGCTTACGTTCTCGACACCGCCGCTGGAAAAGGATCTTGAGGTTACCGGGTTCATTAGTCTGGATCTTTACGCAGCCACATCAGCGGTCGATACAGATTTCACTGCGCTGCTCGCAGATGTAACTGAGTCGGGATACGCGCGCTTTCTTACGGACGGCGTGGTGCGCGCGCGCTATCGAGACGGCACGGAGCGAGCGGAAGAAGTGGTTCCTGGGAAAGTCTATAAGTACACCATCGACCTCTGGGCGACGAGCAACGTGTTCAAGAAGGGACATCGGTTACGCCTTTACATTTCCAGCAGCAATTTCCCCCGGTTCAATCGCAATCCGAACACTGGAGTGGCAATGCTCGGCGCGTCGCGTATGGTGAGCGCCAGGCAGACTATCTATCACGATCGCAAATACAGTTCGTCACTGATGTTGCCCCTCATCCCGCGGAGATGAAGTCACACAGCATCGATTTATAGCTGATTTTAACAAGGACTGCCCGCGCGATAGCGTGCGTGAGCATCCGCGTGTGAAGTGGATGCGAGGGGTAGAGTAGTGTCCGAGAAATAAGGGCCTCTTAAAAAGCGTGCATTTCTGCGCGTCCGTCAATACAAGCTTCGCGCAACCGATCTGCAACCGAAACATCGGTTGACGCTTCAACTTGCCGCGTGCAATAAACAAAGCCACTTTAGCCTCTGGGAAGCAACGCATTTTATTGTCTTACTTTCCCGGCGAGTTAAACCCCTTACAGTCTGACCTGAGGAGCACCAAAATGAAGAAAACTATTATTTTAGTAGCCCTTACCTTATTCCTTATGGGCGCGCTAATGCCGCCTCCGGTCGCTAAGCCTCCGGCGTCGCCTCCAGGCGATTGCCAAGATGACTGTATTATTGCAAAGAATGAATGCAACGCAGAGGCAGCCAGCACCAGAGCGAGCTGTAATGATGAAGCAAATTATGAGTACGGGTTATGCATGTTCCAGGCCGATAGTAACAAGTCGGATTGCCTGTCGGACTGCGGCCCCCTAACTTTTCCATGTACAGACTGCCAGATCGCCTATTCACAGGAAGCCCAGGCGTGCGCTTCTGACCGGGATAGTGCTAAGAGCGAATGCACCTCAGACTATCAAGGAGACCTGGGAAGCTGTACCGCGATATATGGGACTTGCATGGCCGGCTGCCCGGGTAATTAAGTACCATTTCTCTTATTGGCTTATGTCAGACGGTCTGATTGCTCTAATGATGACAGGGGGGATTAACCAAACCTAGATTCCCAGAACATCTGCCTATGACCTAAATACGTAATAGGATAGAAGCCTATCGCGGTTTAAGATAACGCCCTTGCAGATTGCCTGTTCGTCCTCTAAACGCCATTACAACACCACGTGTAAGGGTTTCTCCATCTCACCAGATAGGGTCTCCGTAAAAGTTCTTGCAATTGATTACCCGCCAGTGCTATAACTCGCCGCCTTGAGTTAGTCTTAAACGCAAACTAACCCCCGACGATGAAGATCTCCCCGTTGGAACCGTCGACGAGGCAAGAATGGTCGTTAAATTCCGTTTTCCGGGCTATCCCAGCTAGAAGCTACCGGATTCGGGAAAAGTATCAACGAGAGCTTGAAAGAGCCTTTCCTACGCCAATAAGACAGTGGTTCGTCTGAAACGCTGACTAAGCCCTGGATTCTTGGCTGGTCATTGCCTAAAAACCGGAACCTCGAAAGTTGATTTTATTGGGCGCGCTTTTATTTCGCGAATGCCTGTAGCTGCGACAAACACCTTCTTCTAATTAAAGGAGTCTATATGAGAATCGTACGGACAATTATTATCACGAGCTTGTTCGTCACCGGCTGCCTTTTCTCCCTCGCCGGCAGAACCTATTCGCAGGGCACACATCTGGGAACCATTCGCGGAACAGTGGTGGATCAGAGAGGTCAAGCGGTCCCGAATGCGGCGGTTGAGGTCACCGACCTAGCGACCAACATTTCCCAGAGCCTCACTACCAATGGCGAGGGCGATTACGAAGCGCCGGGTCTCAAGTCCGGCAATTATCGCGTGACGGTGACAGCTACAGGCTTCAAAACCACGGTTATCACTGCGGCCTTGAGTGGCAGCGATGAGGTGAGAGCCGACGCTCAGCTTGAAGTCGGTGAAGCAAGCGCAGTCGTAAACGTTAGTGCGGAAGCAGGCCTGATTCAGACGGAGAACCCGACCATCGGGGGCACTATCACTAACAGGCAACTTATCGAGTTGCCGCGCGACAGTCGCGACATTTACCAGTTTCTTTATCTCAATCCCAACATTACCACTTCGGCTGACGGACTCGATTTCAAATTCATCGGGGCGCAGAGCTATGGGGCGGCTTTCTCGCTGGACGGTCAGCGTTCCAACGGCGGAATTTTTGGTGGCGCGACTGCGAGTCAGCCATCGCTTGAAGCCATCAGCGAATTAACGGTGCTCTCGAATAACTTCACCGCCGAGTACGCCGGCATCGCTAACATCCGAATAGATACCAAGCGAGGCGAGAAGAATTTTCATGGCTCGCTGTTTTACAACAACAAAAACTCCGCGCTGGCCGCTTGGACGATCCAGGATAAGCTCAACCTGGCCAATTTTGTGCCCAACGCCGCGCGCCCGGATTACCCGAAGCCATACTTCAACCTAAACGAGACGGGCGGATCGCTGAATGGCCCCGTGCCTCTTGGTAAGAAGACCTTTTTCCTGGGTGCTTATGAACGCCGGTGGAGCGTTAATTCAGTGGCGTTTACGGCTAGAAATTCATTGCCCGGACAGCGGCTTCTTAATGCCGACTTTACGACGCTTAGCAACGCCAACAAGCCAGCTGTGCCGGCCGCGGTGCTCCCATTGTTGACTGCGGGCGAATTGGCGACCAATACGATTCTAGTTGGATCAACTCGTCGCTTTCTCACGATCCCGTCGCGCTTACTAAATCCAACTGTGGCCAAGCTTCTTCAGCTTTACTACCCGACGTCCAGCCTCGCTGCTGCTGTTGATTCCCGCGGCAGGCTGTCGGATTTCGCGCAGAACGTGTCCTCCTATGGAACCCGGGATCTAGTCACCGCCCGACTCGATCACGACTTCACGGATAATGATAAGTTTTATGCGGTCTACAATTACCAGCGGAATCCGGGCACCTCGGGCCAGGTGGCCGGAGCCGCCTATCCGGCGTTCGGCCTCCGATTGAACGAGCAGACTAATCACACTCTCTCACTTTCTTACACTCGTCTGTTCTCGTCAAATTTTATCAACGAAGCGCGCGGCGGCTTCAATTCACAGAGCGCCTTCAGAAGGGCTCCCCAGACTCTCCACGAGTTTCTCACCTCAATTGGTTTCAGCGAGACAGATGTCACCGCCTATGGAGCGGTGGTTGGTTCGGCAGCGATTGATACACCTGGGCAAACAGAAATCAGAGTTGCAAACTTCGCCAATATCACCAACGGTGGCCGCAGCGTCAATCGCACGCTCGATCAAAAACTAGTCACTTTCGGAGACACGCTAACCTGGATAAAGGGACTCCACAGTCTCAAAGGCGGTGTAGACGTTGTGCGCAATCATGGCACAGATGGTTTTGTCGCGAATAGAGGTAATCCCCGTGGTCGCATCAACTACACTGGTACCGCCGCCACCGATGCCTGGGCACGGTACCTCATCGGCCTGCCGCCTAATAGTGTTTCATATGTCGGGAAGCTCCGTGGACAACTCGATGCGTCGAACTTCGAGTACGGATTCTTCCTGCAGGACGAATTCAAAGTGCACCCGCGCGTTACCCTCAGCCTCGGCCTGCGCTATGAACTGGTTACGCCGTTCATTGACAGCGAGGATCTGCTGGTAAACTTCGACCCAGACTTCGTCAACCCGACGACGCATCGAAAAGGACGTTTCATCGTACCGACTGCAGATGTGCTGCCTCTGATCGACCAGCGG
>Ga0207689_10006785_pt1 | contig 10076 bp, 10 predicted proteins | sample KBSMisM52_FD_184312 | JGI IMG/M metagenome (GOLD analysis project Ga0207689, IMG submission 184312) | Miscanthus rhizosphere microbial communities from Kellogg Biological Station, Michigan, USA - KBS Miscanthus M5-2 (SPAdes) (version 2) | ecosystem: Host-associated > Plants > Roots >... | reverse complement strand
AACATTTCGCTCCTGCGGAGCGAAGAAATATTATCGAGTAGAACGTTTGGGCTATAAACATTTCGCTCCTCTGGAGCGAAGAAAGGCATCCATTTCCGCGACAATCATCCATGAAAACTCTAATCAAAAACGGCCGCGTGATCACGGCTACCGACGACTACAAAGCTGACATCCTGATCGAAGCCGAGCGCGTCTCCGTGATCGGAGCAAAGCTCGAGATGGAGGTCGATAATGTGATCGACGCTGCCGGCAAACTGGTAATCCCAGGCGGAATCGATCCGCACACGCACATGGAACTTCCCTTCGGCGGGACTCAAGCCTCAGATGATTTCACTACCGGTACCCGCGCAGCCGCTCACGGCGGCACCACTACCATCATAGATTTCGCCGTGCAGTACAAAGGCGAGTCTCTCATCCAGGGTATCGACAACTGGCACAGGAAAGCCGAAGGCAAGACCGCGATCGACTACGGCTTTCATCTGATTACGACTGAGCTCGAAGACAACCAGATCGAAGAGCTGCATACCGCCATGGATGAGGGTATCACCAGTTTCAAAATGTTCATGGCTTACCCGGGCGTCTTCCTCGTTGACGACGCCACAATCTTTCGGGCCATGTCCGCTGCCGGCGAGCGGGGCGGTTTAATCTGCATGCACGCCGAAAACGGCATCGTCATTAACGAGATCATTAAGCACGCGCTGGCCAAGGGCCATACCGCACCCAAGTATCACGCGCTAACTCGCCCGACAATTGCCGAAGCTGAGGGCGTGCATCGCGCCATCGCAATTGCGGAGATGGCTGAGTCGCCGGTTTATATCGTTCATCTATCGTGTGCGGATGCGCTTAACCAGGTTCGTCAGGCGCGCGACCGCGGGATACCAGCGTTCGCCGAAACCTGTCCGCAGTATCTTTTCCTTTCCCTCGATAACTACGATGAGCCGGGCTTTGATGGCGCCAAGTATGTGATGACGCCCCCGCTAAGAGATAAGGCAAACCAGGCTGAACTGTGGAAGGGTCTGAAGATGGACGACCTGCAGGTTATCTCAACCGATCATTGTCCCTTCTGCATGAAAGAACAAAAAGAACTCGGCCGCGACGACTTCAGCAAGATTCCGAATGGCGCGCCCGGCGTTGAGAATCGCGTGCCGCTTATCTACAACGGCGGCGTTATCGAGAACCGTATCAGCCTAAACCGCTTCGTTGAGCTGACCTCAACCGCGGCCGCGAAGATGTTTGGACTGTTCCCAAAGAAGGGCACCATCGCGGTGGGTTCCGACGCCGATATCGTTATTTTTGATGGGGACAAAGAACAGACACTCGGCCTCAAGACCAGCCATATGAATGTCGACTACAACACTTACGAAGGAAAAAAGATCAAAGGCGTGGTTGAGACCGTGCTCTCGCGCGGCAAAGTTGTCATCGAGAATGGCGAGTACAGAGGAAAGGCCGGTGATGGGCAGTTTCTGAAGCGTGGCACTTGTGTATCAATGTAGGCAGTTTCGGGAAGCAATAGTTCACGTGAGCGATTAGCAAAGCACGCAGCGATAGACTTCAATAGATTTGCTGGGACCGCGGGCGCCCCGCCCGCAAGCGCGCCGGTCAGGCGCGCAGTCTTTGGAGGTAAACTTTTCGCGCTGCGCGCTCATTGCGGGCGGGGCGCCCGCGGTCCCAGCAATCACGTGAGTTCATACCCAGTACTCAGCTACTTGCAAGCAAGTCGAAAACACTTGTAGCGCCTGCTTTGATTGTCTTACTATTCGCGCGGACTAAATCCCTTCTGAACTAACCACTGAGAACTGACGACCGTCCGTTCGGGTGGCGCCATAAACAAACGAATGACTAGAAAACTACTTTTAGTTTTTACAATCGCGCTGACGGCTTGCTCGGCCTTCGCGCAAAAGGAAACTGACCGACCATTGATCACGGTCACCGGGCAGGCCGAGATCATGGTTGTTCCTGACGAGGTCGCATTCAGTCTTCGCGTCGTGACCATGGAAAAGGATTTGCCGACCGCACAGGCAAGGAACGACCAGGTTGTAAAGTCTCTGCTCGCCCTCGCTCGGCAATACCAAATTCCACCTACCAAGGTCCAGACCGGTTACATAAACGTCTCGCAACGCTTTTCAGATGAAGAAGTGACCAAAAAGCCTCCGGTGTTTCTCGGTTACACCGTCACAAAAAGTGTAGGCATCATTCTGCAGGACGTGAGCAAAGCGGAAAACCTGCTCGCCGATATTTTTAAGTCAGGTGTGAGCACCATAGATAACGTTTCCTTCCGCACCTCGCAGCTGCGGAAACACAAAGATCAGGCGCGGGCCATGGCGATCAAGGCTGCCCAGGAAAAGGCGATCGCTCTAACGAAAGAGATTGGCCAGTCAATTGGTAAAGCGTATTCGATTACCGAGGATGCTCCGACTTATGCCTACGCCCAGAATCGAAGCATAAGCAACTTTAGCGGCTCAGCCGGCGAGGAGTCATCGAGTGAAGAAAGCACTATTGCCCTCGGTCAGATTTCAATCACCGCACGGGTGACCGTCAGTTTCGAATTGAAGTAGACTCACTCAACCAATTCATGACTACCAACTTCTCCTCCGATGTCGCCACCGAGCGTGATTTTGTAGAGTTGACCCAGGACGTCTCCGGTAGTCCGCTCTGGAACAAGGATCTCGCACCCACCACAATCAAAGAGCGCACCTGGTCAACCTGGAACATCGCCGCGCTCTGGATCGGCATGAGCGTGGTCATAACGACTTACACTCTCGCCGGCGGTTTTATCGAAGCGGGAATGAACTGGTGGCAGGCAATGATCACGATCCTGCTGGGTAACACAATCGTGCTCATTCCCATGATTCTCAACGCGCACGCCGGCACGAAATACGGCGTCTCCTTTCCAGTTCTCTGTCGTGCAGCTTTTGGTACCAAGGGGGCAAACGTTCCCGCCATCCTGCGAGCGATAGTTGCCTGCGGGTGGTTTGGAATTCAGACCTGGATCGGCGGCACGGCGATCGATGCCTTGTTCAGCGTTATGTCTTCAGGCTGGGCACACCTGCTCGGCGACGCAACCATTCTGAACGTTGCGCTTCACACCTGGATTGGTTTTTTTCTTTTTTGGGGAATTCAGGTCTTCATTATTTTGAAGGGAGTCGAGGGCATCAAACATCTCGAAACGTGGTCGGCGCCTTTGCTGCTCGCCGGTGGCTTGACGCTGCTTGTCTGGGCAGCATGGCGGGCCGGCGGCCTGGGCCATGTGCTAACTGCGTCAGCAGCCTTACAAAAACAGCACAACAATTTCTGGCATATTTTCCCGGGAGCATTGACCGCATCGGTCGGCTATTGGGCCACACTCAGCCTGAACATTCCTGACTTTACCCGGTACGCGCGCTCACAGAAATCTCAAATGTTGGGACAGGCGCTGGGTCTGCCGTTGACTATGACTTCCTTCGCGTTTATCGGCGTAGCCGTCACCAGCGCCACGCTGCTGATTTACGGGCAGGCTATTCCGGATCCGGTTGAATTAATGAGGCGCTTCGACAGCGTCGTCATAATACTTTTTGCGACCGCAGTGATCTTCGCGGCGCAGTTAACGACGAACATGGCCGCTAACGTCGTCTCGCCTTCCAATGACTTCTCCAACCTCAACCCGAAACGGATCTCCTACGTCACCGGCGGATTGATCACGGCGTTGATTGGCGTGCTCATGATGCCCTGGAAGGTTATGGCGTCAATGGGTGCGTATATTTTTACCTGGCTGATTGGTTACTCCGGTTTGATGGGGGCCATTGCCGGAATCCTGATTTGCGATTACTGGGTACTAAGGAGTCAGCGTCTTAGCCTGGCCGACCTGTTTAATCCCAAAGGAATTTATTCATACGCAAACGGAATTAACTGGCGGGCAATGATTGCGCTCGTAGCAGCTATCGCACCGGTAGTGCCCGGCTTCATCCGCGCCGCGACCACTCCCGGCGGACAAGTTTCCGATCCAACCTTCTTTGACACCATGTACACCTATGCATGGTTCGTTACCTTCGGGCTCGGATTCGTCATATACTACGTCCTGATGAACCGGCAAATTGCGCGCGCGTAAAAAGCTTTAGCACCTGCCGGTAATTCGTTACTTTCCAATACCGGTTTCCCATTTGTTACAGCTATTCTGCCAGACTTGCCGAAGGGAGTTTCTAAATGCCACGGACAGTTAAATGCGGTCTGATTCAGTGTTCAAATGCAGCCCCAACTGAGTTGCCCATCGATGACGTCAAGCGCCTTAACATAGAAAAGCATCTCGGTTTTATTGACCAGGCAGCGAAACAGGGCGTGCAGATACTCTGCATGCAGGAGATTTTCACTACCCCCTACTTTTGCGCGGAGCAGCAAACGCGCTGGTATGAAGCGGTGGAAAAGATACCTGATGGGCCGACCGTACGGTTGATGCAGGAAGTAGCCAAGACTCACGGCATGGTTATCGTCGTGCCGATTTATGAGGAAGAGATCACAGGCGTTTACTACAACACTGCGGCCGTGATTGATGCGGACGGGAAATATCTTGGGAAGTATCGCAAGAATCACATACCGCACGTGAACCCGGGATTCTGGGAAAAGTTTTACTTCCGTCCAGGCAATCTTGGCTATCCGGTTTTTGATACGGCCTTCGCGCGAGTGGGCGTCTATATTTGCTATGACCGCCACTTCCCTGAAGGCGCGCGCGCATTGGGCCTTAACGGCGCGGAAATCGTCTTTAATCCTTCAGCAACGGTCGCTGGTCTGTCCGAGTATCTATGGCGGATTGAACAACCCGCGCATGCCGTGGCCAACGGTTACTTCATTGGCGCTATCAATCGCATCGGCCACGAAATGCCCTGGGACATTGGCGAGTTTTACGGACAGAGTTACTTCTGCGATCCCCGAGGCCAGTTCATTGCCGAAGCGGCCCGGGATCAGGACGCGTTGGTGGTGGCCGACCTGGATCTCGATATGATTCGCGAAGTTCGCAACACCTGGCAGTTTTTCCGTGATCGTCGGCCGGATACGTATGGCGCGCTGGTAGCAGATTAGGTCTCAAGTCTCAAGTCCCCGGTCTCAAGTCTTACAGCCAGCGAACGTGGAGTTAACCCTTGGGTACGATCGAAAGATTTGAAGATTTGGAAGCGTGGAAGTTGGCACGCGAGCTTACAAGTTTAGTCTATACTTGTAGCGGTGCTGGAAATTTTGGCCGTGATTTCGCATTGCGCGACCAGATTCGGCGGGCTTCGATTTCAATAGTCTCTAACATTGCCGAGGGTTTTGAACGCGACGGGGATAAGGAGTTTCTTCAATTCCTCTCAATGGCAAAGGGTTCATGCGGAGAGGTTCGAGCCCAGTTATATCTCGCACTTGATCAGAAATACATTTCGGACGCACTGTTCCAGGAACTGACGACGAAAGCTATTCAGCTTAGCCGTGTTATCAGCGGACTCATTCGCTATCTACGGCAATCACAGTTGTCCGGGAAGAAATACAAAACAGTCGGGACATGAATGCGAGCCTCAAACTTGAGACCTGAGACCTGAGACTTGGGACCTTAACGGAGTTAAGAAGATGGATCTATCGATCGTCGTAAATGGCATGACCTTCCCTAATCCCTTCCTGCTGGGCTCCGGCCCGCCGGGAACGAACGCGCGCGTCATCGCTAAGTCGTACGAGGCCGGTTGGGGCGGCGCGGTGGCGAAGACTATCAGCCTCGAATCGGCGAAGGTGGTCAATGTGGTACCGCGCTACGGCAAACTGCGCTCGAAAACTTCCGGCGAAGTCATCGGCTTTGAAAACATAGAACTGATTTCTGACCGGCCCATCGACGTTTGGCTGGAAGAGTTTCGCCAGATCAAGAAGGATTATCCTAAGCACATACTGATCGCGTCGATCATGGAGGAATACGAGAAGGGACGCTGGCAGGAGCTCACGCGCATGGTGCAGGACACGGGCGTTGATGCGTTTGAACTAAACTTTTCCTGTCCCCATGGCATGACCGAACGCAAGATGGGCTCAGAAATGGGCGAACATCCGGACCTTTGCGAGCAGGTCACAAGTTGGGTGACTGAAGTTTCAAACATTCCGGTGTGGGCGAAGATGACGCCCAATATCACCAATATCAAAGAGCCCTCACTCGCAGCCGTGCGCGGCGGCGCCGCGGGCATCTCAGCAATTAATACGATTCTGTCGGTGATTGGGGTGGATCTGAACACGCTGCGGCCGATGCCGACTGTTGAGGGACATACGGTACCCGGTGGTTATTCTTCTCAAGCCGTGCGTCCGATTGCGCTTCGCATGGTAAGCCAGCTGGCACTCGGACTGCCGCAGGACGTTTCCATCAGCGGCATTGGCGGGATCGAGAACTCACACGATGCCATCGAGTTTCTGTTGTTGGGATCTTCAACGGTTCAGATTTGCACCGGGGTAATGCTGCACGGCGTGAAGATGGTCGATGAACTCAAAGAGGGTCTGGAAAAATTCATGACCGATAAGGGTTTCAATTCCGTGCAGGAAATCGTGGGTAAGAGTCTGGGCTATTTTTCCACGCACATGGAACTAGTCCAGAAGATGAAAGCCGCTAAGCGATCAAAAGCTGGTGAGGCAAGCCGGGACAACGAATGGGGCCAGAAAGACATTACTGAGAAAACTGCCGAGCTCACTTCAAACTAACTCTTTTGAAGGTCCAAACGGGCTGCGGATGCCTCCGAAAAAGATAACCGAGAAAAGCTAGTGGATTCGTTCTGACCTGCTATAGAATGCCGCCCAACATGTTGCCGTCGAACGCATTCGCCCCCGTCTCGCCGCTCTTGCGAGATAGAAAGTTCGCCCTGGTCGTAGCGGGAACAGCGGGAGTTCAAATAGCCCTGGTGTCGCTAAGCCTGCCCGGATGGGAATGTCCCTTTTTCCGGGTAACTGGAATTCCCTGCCCCGGGTGTGGCTTGACCCGGGCGGTAATACTGCTGCTAAAAGGCGACGTGCCGGGGTCGCTTCGTTTTCACGCGTTCGCGCCTATCCTGTTACTCACGGCCGTGTCGCTCATTCTGTTCCTCGTACTTCCAAGGTCAATCACTCAACCGGCTATCGCCAAAGTGGAATTGCTGGAACAGCGAACCGGATTCACCGTCATCATCCTTGTTGGTCTGATTCTCTACTGGCTGGCTCGATTGTTGTTTATGCAGACGGCCTTCGTCCAGCTGATTCGAGGTTAACGTTCGCCTGGTCGACTAAACCCTAATGGAGGAAAACCACGATGCTAGGAATACTTGCGATGCTGGTCGGAATAGGATGTTTGATCTGCTTTGTCATTGTCTTGATCAAATTATTCCAGAATGAAGGCGCTTTGAAAGGAATTCTGGGGATTATTTGTGGCCTCTACACTTTAGTCTGGGGATGGATGAATGCAGACAGATTAGGGATCAAAAACATCATGATGATCTGGACTCTTCTGCTCATCATCCAACTTGTCCTGAATTTCGTTTTTGGGGTCGCCATGATTCCCGGCTATCCCCCGAATCCCGCGCCAGTGGTCCCGTAAAATAGATTTTCGCTGAAGAAGTTTGATGGTATGCAGATTACTGTATAGGTTGGTTTGTATCCGTTAGCGATCCACGAGCTCACCCGAAACCTGCTTTGCGGATTTCGGGTCAGTTCGTGGATTGCGTCTTTAAGCTTACTTACTCAAATTCGGCGACCACCGGCGCATGATCCGAAGGTCGCTCCCAGGTGCGCGGTTCGATATCGATCCAGGTGTTCAGGCTGCGCGTCACCAGGGGCTTAGTCACCCACATGTGGTCAATGCGCAGTCCCAGGTTACGGCGAAATGCACCTGCTCGATAGTCCCACCAGGAAAACTGCCCGCCTTCCTCATGATGTTGTCGAAACGTATCCGTGAAACCCCAGCGTTTGATCTCGTCGAGCGCAGCGCGTTCAGCCGTGCTGCACATAATCCGTTCCTGCCAGAGGGTTGGATTGTGAATGTCGCGATCCTCGGGCGCCACGTTGAAGTCCCCGCAGAGGATAACTGGCGAAGTGGCCTGGTAGTTGTTGTCGAAGAATGTACGCAGTCGTTTCATCCAATCAAGCTTGAACTCAAACTTCTCTGAACCGACCGCTTGTCCATTGGGAATGTAGACATTGACGATACTTATTCCGTCGAGCGACCCCGCCAGCAAACGGGCATGCGCGCCTTCCTGATCTTCGTAATTGCCGCGCTGCAAATTGGCGCATTCCTGGCGGGCAACAATCGCAACGCCGTTATAACTTTGCTGTCCGAAGATACTCGCGCAATAGCCAATTTTTGAAAACTCATCCAAGGGAAACTTATCGTCGGTACACTTCGTCTCCTGCATACAAAGCACATCAGGCTGGGCAGCCTCGAGCCAACGAATGACATGTGGCAAGCGCGCGATGATGGAGTTGACGTTCCAAGTGGCAATCTTCATAAAAGTTGTGTGCGGGTAAACTTAACGTCTCAACCGCAATAGGCGCAAGCGCTTTTGTGGGACCGCGGGCGTCCCGCCCGCTCGCGTACAGCATACGCAAACACTAAAAGTTAAGGTCAACGGAACTTGGGCGGGCGGGGCGCCCGCGGTCCCACAAAAGCGCTTGCGCTGAAAAGCAAAGTCGCGGGTTAGGAACCGCAAAGCCAGGATCTGTTCTATACTCTCGCAACGAACCTATGCCGCAGCTTAAACCCCTCAAAAAGCTCGTTCGCAAAGCGCGCAACCTGCGCGACAGTCACCAGGAACGCCATCGTCCCAGCGGCTTCGGCTTCGCGCTGGCCGACAGTATTGACTACCTGGACGCCGATCATTGGCATACGGTCGTCCAGGACAAATCATTGTTCTTGTCGCCCCGGTACCTGCGCGTTTTGGAAGAAGCTGGTCCGGACAACCTGCGACAGCGTTACGCGCTCGTTTTTCGTGGACGAGATCCGGTAGCAGCCGTCGCCGCGCAAAGCGTTACGGTCTCGCTCTCACGCGTGAGTCAAAAGCCGAGAACAGGTAGAACGGCAGCGCCTCTGGAGAAGGTCCAGGAGAAGTTGCTCGTTTGCGGAAACCTTCTCTCGTGGGGCATGCACGGAATTGCCTTCGCTGCCGATGAAAACACGACGGATCTTTGGCCCGCGATTGCCGAGGCTCTGTATCGTCTGCGACGAGCTGACAAGCTCTTCGGGAATACTGATCTCATAATGGTCAAGGACATTACGGACCCGTACGCCGAAGGAGCCTCCGCACTGTCCCGGTTTTCATACCGCGAGCTGGAAACCGAACCCAATATGGTTCTGGACATTTCCTCGAAATGGGCGACCTACGAAGACTATCTGGCTAGTCTGACTTCCAGGTACCGCAAGCAGGCGAAGGATATTGCTAAAGAAGTTGCCGGCGCCGGACTTCAGGTCGAACTGCTGGATGGGCCCGAGAGCGTAGCACGTCACGCCGAAGCTATCCACGCGCTCTATTTGCAAACGCATCACCACGCGCGCGTCAGACTAGTCACCCTCTCTGCGAAGTTTCTCCCGACCCTGGCAGCGCAACTCGGCAAGGACCTGCGCTGCACAATTCTCAGAAGCGACAATCAACTGTTGGGATTTGTAACTACGGTACGGGACGGCGAAACGGCAGTTGGCTATTACATCGGTTTCGATCGAAAAGCTAACGCCGCTGTTCCAATTTATTTTCGTCTGTTACAGGCAGTGGTTGACGATGCAATCAAATTCGGTTGCCGTAGCCTCTCGCTGGGCCGTACTGCGCTTGAACCGAAAGCACGCCTCGGCGCCAGACCCGATCCCTTCCGCATCTGGATTCGCCACCGCATCCCCTTGCTCAATGTGGTCGTGCGCGGCTTGCTGCACACCATCTCAGACCATGACGAACCGCCGGAACGGAACCCGTTCAAAGGTAGCTGAAGCGGCTTTACCAGCCTTAAGCATGAGGCCCGAAACCAATAATTGTCATAGAGTATTAATCAAACCAGCCAATAAGGCTCCCCGTCGAGGAATGTCATCGATGAGGATGTGCTCGTGAACGGCGTGGGCACCGTCGCCGTCAATTCCAAGTCCATCCAAAACGGAG
>Ga0207689_10006783_pt1 | contig 10079 bp, 9 predicted proteins | sample KBSMisM52_FD_184312 | JGI IMG/M metagenome (GOLD analysis project Ga0207689, IMG submission 184312) | Miscanthus rhizosphere microbial communities from Kellogg Biological Station, Michigan, USA - KBS Miscanthus M5-2 (SPAdes) (version 2) | ecosystem: Host-associated > Plants > Roots > Rhizosphere... | reverse complement strand
GCAGCTACCTGTCCCGGGCCGGCGGCTCGATCGCGGGCGTGCCCCTGATCGCCGCCGGCGAGGTGATCGGCGTGCTCCATGTCTCCAGCAACAGCATGCACCGGTTCACCGGCGCCGACCTGCGGCTGCTCGAATTCGTGGCCGAACGTGCGGCCCAGGCGATCCGCGACTCGCGGCTGGGCGAGACCGAGCGGTCGACCGCCGTCGAGCTGCAGCGATCGCTGCTGCCCACGCGGCTGCCCGAGATCGCCGGCGCCGAGGTGGCCGCCACCTACCGGCCGGCGGTGGAGGGGACGATGGTCGGCGGCGATTTCTACGACGTCGTCGCCGTGGGCGACAACCACTGGGTGATCGCCGTCGGTGACGTCGCCGGCAAGGGCCCGCCGGCCGCGGCGCTGACCGCCGCGCTGCGCTACACGATCCGGTCGTCGGCGATCCGCGGCGACACGCTCGCGGAGACCGTGCTGCTCCTTGGCGAGACGGGAACTGGCAAAGAGCTGATTGCGCGAGCGATTCACGACGCCGGCCCACGTCGTCAACAGCGTTTCGTGGCCGTGAACTGCGCCGCAATTCCTGCCGGCCTGCTCGAAAGCGAATTATTCGGTCACGAACGAGGCGCCTTCACGGGCGCGGTCTCGCCGAGCGTCGGCCGCTTTCAGGTCGCTGACCACGGCACGTTGTTCCTGGACGAAATCGGCGACCTGCCGCTGGAACTGCAGCCCAAGCTGTTGCGGGCGCTCCAGGAGCAGCAGATCGAGCGACTGGGCAGCGGCGGCAGGGCGACCGCGGTGGACGTGCGAGTCATTGCCGCGACGAACCAGGATCTCGAGGAGATGGTTCAACAGCGCACCTTTCGCGCCGATCTGTTCTATCGATTGAACGTGTTCCCTATTCGTGTGCCGGCGCTACGCGAGCGGATCGAAGACATTCCGCTCCTGGTCGCGCATTTCGTGCGCAGGTTCGCCGAGCGTCAGGGCAAGTGTATCGAAGAGGTTCCCGACACGGTCATCGACACGCTCAGGCACCATGCATGGCCGGGCAACGTGCGCGAGCTTCAGAACGTGATTGAACGGGCGGTGATCGCTACGACAGGCTGCACACTTCAGGTGCCCAGCGTGGGTCGGCGAGTCCAGAGCCCGGAATCGTCCGCTCGCACGCTCGCGCAAGTCGAGCGGGACCACATCATCGCGACCTTGAAAGCCACCGACTGGGTGCTCGGCGGCTGGGATGGGGCCGCAGCCAGGCTGGGGCTCTCCCGGACGACGCTCATCTCCAGGATGCAACGTCTTGGCATCGTAGCCGCGAACGCCGTTGCCAACCGCCGGCCAGCACCATCAGCCCGCGTTCCCTCGAACGGTTCCGAGCGCCGTGTAGAGACAGACGCTGCTCCAAGTTAGGCTTCCGCCGCGCGACCCGCTTCTGCCGTCGCCCTACCAGCGCATGAGCTGCGTGACCTGAATGAGATTGCCGCACGTGTCGTTCAGTCTTGCGATCTTCGAGCCGGTCACATCCGTTGGCGGCATCGTGAAATCGGCGCCACGCGCTTTCAGCCGCTCATAATCGCCCTGCACGTCGTCGGTAAAGAACATCGCTGCAGGTTGGGCTTGCTGGAACATCGCCTGCTGGTAGGCTCTGGCGGCCGGGTTGTCGTTGAGCGCCAGCTGCAGTTCCGTGCCATCCGGATCCTCTGCTGAGGCCACGGTGAGCCAGCGAAACGGGCCGTTGCTGAAGTCTGTCTTCTTCACGAAGCCCAGCACTTCGGTATAGAAACGCAGGGCCTTTGCCTGGTCGTCGACGTGCACGCTGGTCAGTTTGATCTTCATCGGTTTCCTCGCCCTCTTGTTTGTTTTGTCACATCATCGACGTTTCGTCCGTCACTACCATGACGGACCGAGGCGGAGGAATGTGACTGATGCCCACACCCGAGCAGCTCGCCGAAGAGCCACACCCTGAGGGCGCTGCACTCCTGCTTAGATCGACTGCGCCAGCGCAATCGCATCGGCACCTGCCGGAAATCGGAGCTGCCCTGACTCGTCGTTCGCCGCGCGCCAGACAGCTTCGGCCACATCCGACGCGGTCGTCATCATGGCCGGACTCGCGAACGCAGCGAAGATGGGCTGCGCGAACGGTGCGTACGCCTCGGGAATCAGTCCTCCCATCCGGGCTTCCCCGTTGCTCGTAAAGCGCGTCGCCGGGCAATAGCCTGGCTCGATCAGTTTGACTCGCACATTGAAGAACTCGAGTTCGAGGGCGAGCGATGCGGTGAACCCTTCGATCGCCATCTTGCTCGCGGTATAGACGGCCGCCAGCGGCATCGGCTTGAGCGTCACGCTCGACGTCACATTGATGACGACACCAGTCCTGCGCGCGCGGAATTGAGGCAGCACCGCCTGTGTCATCGCCATGACGCCAAACGTATTGGTCTCGAACAGCTCGCGCGTCGTCGCCATCGGCGTCGCTTCGAACGCGCCGACGACACCGATCCCCGCGTTGTTGACGAGCACGTCGATTGGCCCGCTCGCCTCGAGCGCGGTGGTGATGCTGTCGGGTTTCGTCACGTCGAGCGGCACCATGCGAAGCCGTTCAGATGCGGGCAGCACATGTGCCCGTGGATTTCGCACGGTGGCGATCACGTTCCAGCCTTGCGCATGGAAGTGGCGCGCCGTTTCAAGGCCATAGCCAGAAGAGCAACCGGTAATCAGCACTGTTTTCATCACGTCGACTCCTTTCGATCGTGTCGCCGACTACTATGGCTCCCGCGAACGGGACTATCTACTATGTAGCGTCCAGATTTCGTTGGCGCGAGTCCAGATATGACCGATCCACTTGCGGAAGTCATTTCCCTGCTTCAGCCGCGTGCCGTCTTTTCGAGGCCCATCAGCGGCGCCGGCCGGTGGGGAGTCCGTTATTCCGCCTTCGGCGAACCGAGCTTCTGCGCGGTGCTCGAGGGAAGCTGCCGCTTGACCGTGGATGGCCACGTCCCACTGACACTCGAAGCTGGCGACTTCGTGCTCCTGCCAGCAACGCCGGGGTTCACCATGTCAGGCTTCGAGCCGGTGAGATTCGAGCATCTCGATCCAAAGGTGATGTCGAAGCGGCTGGGTGAAGTCCGCCACGGTACGCGCGGCGGGCGGCCCGATGTGCGGTTGCTCGGCGGCTGGTTCGCCTTCGAGTCACGCGATTCGGCGTTGCTCGTGTCGCTGCTGCCATCGGTCGTGCACGTGCGAAGTGTCGAGCGTCTTTCGGTATTGGTGCGCATCGTCGGCGAAGAAGCGAGCGAACGAAGGTCAGGCCGCGATCTCGTGCTCACGCGCCTCGTCGAGGTACTGCTCATCGAAGCGCTGCGATCGACGCCGGGTGAAGACGCGCCTCCGGGCCTCCTGCGCGGGCTGGCCGATGCCCGCATCGCGCCCGCGATACGGCAGATGCACAGTCAGCTTGCTCGTGGATGGACAGTGGCCCAGCTCGCACGAACGGCCGCAGTGTCGCGCTCTGCGTTCTTCGAGCGTTTCACTCGAATCGTTGGCGTCGCGCCAATGGAATATCTGCTCGCCTGGCGTATGGCCGTCGCGAAGGATCTGCTGCGGCGCGAGGAGCTGACGGTCGGCGATGTCGCCGAACGCGTCGGGTACAGTTCGGCGAGCACGTTCAGCGCGGCATTCAGCCGATACGTTGGCGCGCCGCCGAGCCGTTACGCCGCAACAGTGAGCGGGTCGGCTTAATTCGATTTCGGTCGCTGGGCCGGCTCGAAGAGCTCGATCGGATTGCCGTCGGGGTCCTCCACCTGAATTTGGCGGCCGCCCGGGCCGGTCTCCATCTGATTGCGCAACCGTACGCCGCCGCTCTTCAGCGCATCGATCAGCGCAGGGAGATTGCTCACGCGGAGGACCACTCGATTCCATCCGCCCGGCTCCTGCGACCGACCGTCAGGCATCGGCCGCGATCCCGACGCTCCTGGTCCACTGAGCAGCATCGTGACGCCGCCGAGCGATACGCTGGCAAACGCGGGGAGTTGCTGATGTTCCAGCGTGAAGCCGAGATGGCCCGTATAAAAGGCGACCGCCCGCGCGACGTCCTTGACCTGATAGCGCACGCCATGCACGGAGACAATGCCGTGCAAGCTTCCATGCTCGGCGTCATGGCTGACTGCAGACGATCCTCGTGGCGTCTCGCTCATCACAACCTCCCTCAGGCTATATCGTCATCCATGATCCTCGCACGTCGCCGAAGCTCGGCGGCGTATCCTCAGTGCGGTTGCGTGCGTATTGTTCTTGAGCGCGAATGAAAGACAACCTCGCACAGTCGGGTCAAGTTGAGGCGCGATATCTCGCGTTTCTCGAGACGATCACGCATCTTCGGCCGAGCCTGCACCGCTACTGCGCGCGCATGACGGGCTCCGTGCTGGACGGGGAGGATGTCGTTCAGGAGGCGCTCTTCCAGGCGTATAGGAAACTCGAGACGTTCGACGACACCCGACCCCTGGCGCCGTGGTTGTTTCGTATCGCTCACAATCGTTGTATCGACTTTCTCCGCCGGCGGAGGATTCGCGAGGAGGCCGAAGACGCGGCCGCCGACAACGAGGAACCCTCAACCACGCCAATCGAGCCGCTCGGGCAAGCACTCGGGATAGCCGTCGAGCACCTCGTTGTGATGCTTCCGCCCAAAGAGCGCGCGTGCGTGCTCCTGAAGGATGTGTTCGACTACTCGCTGGAAGAGATTGCAGATCTCGTGGACTCGACGGTCGGCGGCGTCAAGGCAGCGCTGAATCGAGGTCGATCGAAACTCGTCCAGCGACCGGCCAGCCTATCATCTCGTGCTCACGCCAGCGACGATGCGGAACTCCTTCGGTTGTACGTCGAGCGATTCAACCTGCGAGACTGGGACGGACTTCGCGAGCTCATTTCCGCGGACGCTCGCCTGCTGCTGGCGGACCGGTTCAGCGGACGCCTTGCCGATGCGCCGTACTTTGCCACCTATGCGCGCATGACGGTGTCGTGGCGCCTGTCGGTCGGCGAAGTCGATGGCGAAGCGGTGATCGTCATTCACCAGGGCGACAGCGAGCGTCAGCCCACGAGAACCCTCGCGCGCCTGCACGTTTCAGACGGCCGCATCGTCGGCATCGCGGACTACTGGTACTGCCCGTGGATTCTCGCGGCCGCCGAGACGGTTCTGATCACGTAACCCACGTATCCTCGCGTCGCTCGCCTCCGTAATAGCAGCAAGAGACATTCAACGTGGGAGAGAGTCCATGCTGCTGGAAAACAAGATCGCCGTGATCTACGGAGCAGGGGGTGCGATCGGGGGTGCCGTCGCACGCGCCTTTGCGCGCGATGGGGCCACGCTTTTTCTTACCGGGCGCCACCGGGCCTCCATCGAAACAGTCGCTCGGGATGTCGTCGCCGCGGGAGGTTCTGCCGAGGCGGCGGAAGTCGATGCTCTCGACGAGCAGAGCGTGAACAGGCATCTGCAATCGGTCATCGACACGTCTGGGCGCCTCGACATTTCCTTCAACGCGGTAGGCATCCCGAATACGAAGATTCTTGGTGTGCCTCTGGTCGATCTGGACGTCGAACAGTTCTTGCTGCCGATTGCAATCTACGCGAAGTCGTACTTCATGACTGCACGCATGGCGGCACGGCGGATGGTTGCGAATCGATCGGGAGTGATCATGACCGTCACGGCACTCCACTCGCGCACGGGCATCCCATTGGTTGGAGGCTACGGTCCGGCGATGGCTGCCAAGGAGGCACTCACTCGAGATCTATCCGCTGAGCTCGCGCCTCACGGCATTCGCGTGGTCGGCCTGCGGCCGCAGGCGATGCCGGAGACACCTACGATCAAGGACGCCTTCGAACCTCGCGCCAGGGCTTCGGGCATGACGTGGGAACAGTGGCAGGAGTTCCTCGCAAGCAGAACCCACGCTCGCCGGCTCATGAGCCTCGAGGAGCTGGCACACATGGCCGTATTCATGGCTTCCGATCGGGCAAGCGGGATGACTGGAACGATCGTCAACTTGACCATGGGCAGCGTGGATGACTGACGCCCTCGAAATTCCTCGTATCGCCGGTATCGATCGACACATTGTCAAATAGACTTTTGGGCACGTCAGTGGCTGTCGATGGTCCACGAAGTGTGGCCCCTCGAGAAGCGCGGCCGTAACCATTAACAGGAGGTAGCCACGTGCCCCAGGAATTTGATGTCGTGTGTCTGGGCGGCGGAGTCGCCGGAGAAGCGATTGCGGGCGGCCTTCGGGATAGCGGGTTGACGCTGGCGGTCGTCGAGCGAGAGCTGGTCGGAGGCGAGTGCCCGTACTGGGGGTGCATACCGTCCAAGACGTTGCTGCGATCGGCCGAAACGTTGAGTGAGGCCGATCGTGCTCGTACGCTGGCCGCCTCGCGCGTGGAGTGGTCCGTCGACTTCCCCAAGGTCTCCAAGCGCGTGCTGTGGATGGCACGCGATCTCGACGACAGCCGGCCCGCTGCCGCAGTGGAGAAAACCGGCGCCACACTCTTTCGAGGCGAGGGGACTCTGACGGACCTGCGCACGGTGGCGGTCCGGTTGAAATCGCCTTCGCTCGGGCCAGGGACGCCGGACACGACCAAGGTCAGAACCGAGCAGCTCATCGCGCGCCGCGCCGTCGTGATCGCCAACGGCAGCACCGCAGCGATCCCATCGATCCCTGGACTCGAGACCGTCGATTTCTGGACCAATCGCCAGGCCGCGATTCCGAGAGAGCTGCCGGCGTCGCTGGCGATCCTCGGCGCGGGCGCGATTGGCGTCGAGCTCGGGCAAGCCTTCGCTCGGCTCGGATCCAAGGTCACGATGATCGAAGCCGGGCCAAAGTTCCTGGGCCACGAGGAACCAGAGGCGGGTGTCGCGCTCCGCCCACACCTGGAGGCGGACGGCATCACGTTGATGATCGGCGACCCGTGCGTTGGTGTCGAAAAGCGATCCGGGGACCCATCGCGTTCACCCGCGGCCGTGGACATGCACTTGAAATCCGGAGCTGTGATCTCGGCCGATCGCTTGCTGGTTGCCACCGGCCGCCGCGCGAACGCGGAGGCATGGCGCGGGGCCGGGCTCGCACAGACGGAGCGTGGTTGGTTGAAGGTCAACCCGGAAACGCTCGAAGCTCAGACCAGGGTCTTCGGCGCAGGCGATATCATCGGACTCGGCGGGTTCACCCACCTGGCCTACTACCACGGTGAGGTGATCGCGCGCCGGTTGCGCGGCATCGACGCCAAGGCCGATCACACAGCGATCCCTCGCGTCACCTTCACCGATCCCGAAATCGCGTCGGTCGGCCTGTCGGAATCAGCCGCGCGGGCACAAGGCATCGACGTCGTGGTCGCCACCGCGGATCCGGCGGAGGCGTCGCGCGGCTACATCCACGACTTTCATCATGGCGCGCTCAAACTCGTCGGCGACCGCCAGCGCGGAGTACTGATAGGCGCGACTCTTGTCACGCCGCGTGCGGGCGAGATCGTGGGCGAACTCGTGCTCGCGATCAAGCTGCGCACTCCACTGAAGACGCTCGCCGACGTGATCCACCCATTCCCGGCCTTCAACCGCGTGCTTGGAGCCAGCCTCAACGAGCTTGCCGAGAAGGTCAGCTGACCACGCTGTATCAGCGAATGGAGACCGACGCGTGCTCTTCGAAGATTCCGTCTACCAACCCCGCGCAAACCTCCCGAAAACGTCATCCCGTATGTCGAGGTGATCAATCCGGACGGCGTGCCGGGAACCGGTGACGAGCGTTACTGCACGGTGCCATCCGGCGGCACCTAACTCGTGCTCGGCTCCGCGGACGCTCGAAAGAACAAGCTCGATACCATCATGCGGACGGCCCTCGTCATCACGTTCTAGAACGAGATTTTCAGAAACCAGACACACGCAGGATTTCAGTGTTCGATTGCTCCCCAACCTGCCCTATCCACGCTTTCGTCAATTCTCGCGTCGCCGTTACGAAGACGATGTACTGGGGTTTGGGCGACGAGCTACTTAAGTCGAGGGGCACCCATGCGCTTTGGATTTCCGCATGAGAGCGCATGGTATTGACGAATGCGACTGCGCGATCACGTGGGCCTTTGACCGTGACGATGCACTGAAAGGTTTGAGCGACCGGCGGCGGAGTCGCCTCGGCGGTGACAACCGCCATCGAGACGCCGGGCACATTAAGGTGTTTCGCCAGATCCTGACTTCGCCAGGTGCTCGATCGCCTGCAACTGTCATGTGCACCGTACCAGAAAGGCAGGATGTGCTCACGTATCCGGCTGTCCCTGAATTTCTGATCACCACGATCGGCCAGGATCACGAGATCCCATCTGACGCGAATGGACACGACGTCGCTAACGTTGGAGAAATCCGGCTCATACAGCGAGTGCACCGGACAGCTCAGGAGGACGAGCTGACGAACCTTGACGTCGCGGGTCACAAGCATCGCAACGTTGCACCCGTGACTGTGCGCAAAGATATCGAGCTGGGAATTGCCGTGACCACGAATCCACGCGCCGAGCTTCTCCACGGCTTCTGATCGGGCGAAATCGTTCCAGCCACCAGACCATCGGTAGTAGTCGGGTCCGCTATACACGTTGGGACGCGGGCCCTGCCTCAAGTACTCATGAAAATCGCCGGTGCCCGGTTTCCACCACTCCTCGATCTGTCGTCCAACCGGCTTGAACACCGTGCCGTGGACGATGCAACTCAGGTCGTCGGCCGATTGCAGTTGCGGCGGTCCAGAGACGTCGCGCGATCGCCAGAGAGCGTTCGCCACCTGCTGGACCCGCTGAAGGACCTGCCACACGAGCCATCGCGAGCTGCGCAAACTGTGCTCGTGGCGCATCAACGCGGTCGTGGCGATGGCACGAACGAGCGCGGATGGACTACGCATGGCCGCTTTGACGAGCGTCCACACCGCGGCGTCCGATGTGTCGACCAGGTCCAGGGTTGAAACCGCCGCCGCGACTCGCACCAGTTCGTCGGGACCGACGAAGGACGCGGCGATGAGACGCAGCGCGCCGTCTGCGTTGCCATATTCAGCAGGACGTCGATACAGATCTTCCGCAGCTCGATGCTGCAATTCGTGCGCCGGCGTATCGAACACCTGGCGCTCCGCTGCGCTGAGAACACGAGCGAAGTGTTCCTCGGGAACCGGTTGCTCGACGCGGCGCAGTTCCGGCAGCGAAAATGGCGCAGACTCCACGAGCGTCGCGAGAAGCGCCTGGTACTGCGGCTTGAGGACGATGGCGAGGGCCAGCAGCAGCGCCGCCTGCGAGTACGACGCTGACTCGCCGTTCTCTCCAAACGCCTCCGGGCAGGGAATCGGGTCGACGACGTCCTCGTCGTGCATCGATCAGAACTCTCGGTTCATGTGAGTTGCCAAAACGCGGGCACTCCGCTGAACGTCTTCACACATCATATGCCCCATGAGCTGAATCCGTTGCGTGTACAGCTCCGGCGAGGCTGCCCCCTTGTCCTATTGACTTTCGATAGGTCCAGGCGTATTCCTATCGGAAGTCGATACGTCCAGACAAGGAGGCGTCGTGGCGAGAACCGACCTGTTGCGCGGGACACTGGACCTGCTGATTCTCCAGGCGCTGACACTCGAGCCCAATCACGGGCTCGGCGTCGCGCGGCGCGTGGAACAACTCACCCAGGGCGCGTTTCAGGTCAATCCTGGCTCGCTCTTCCCGGCCCTGCATCGGCTGGAGCAGAAAGGCTGGCTGGCGTCGGAGTGGGGCGCGTCGGCGACGAACCGAAAGGCAAAGTACTACCGGCTCACCGCGGCAGGCCGGCGGCAGCTCAAAGCCGAGACCGCGAACTGGGGACGCATCTCCATCGCGATAGCTCGCGCGTTAAGTCTGGTGGAAGGGTGACGCTGGACTAGTTGATGTGTTCAAACGAACTACTGGGGCGATCTGCGCCACACGGCCGGATCGAGTCTCCAGACGCCGCTGCAACGGCGGCATTCGCACCAGAGCCCGGTCATGCTGACACCAAGGCTCCGGACTTCGGTGCTGCCACAGCGAATACACGACACTGGCCGTGAAGGATCCGTCGCGCGCCGGCCGCCACGCAGA
>Ga0207689_10006781_pt1 | contig 10079 bp, 11 predicted proteins | sample KBSMisM52_FD_184312 | JGI IMG/M metagenome (GOLD analysis project Ga0207689, IMG submission 184312) | Miscanthus rhizosphere microbial communities from Kellogg Biological Station, Michigan, USA - KBS Miscanthus M5-2 (SPAdes) (version 2) | ecosystem: Host-associated > Plants > Roots >... | reverse complement strand
AGGCGTTGCTGCCGGACGTGATGCTGCGCGACTTGGGCGAGCGCCAACTGCGCGACCTGCGCCCAGAGCCGGTCTTCCAGCTTGTCACCTCGGATCTACCAGACGACTTTCCCCCGCTCAAAACGCTCGACCGCCCACGGCACAACCTGCCGGCGCAGCCTACGGCACTGATCGGGCGCGAGAAGGAGGTCGCTTCGGTATGCTCGTTGCTGCGCCGCACTGATGTGCGGCTTGTCACCGACTATACAAACGACACTGAATCCGACCAACACCTCAAAACCACTGGACCCAGGATACAGGATGCGATTGTCAAAAGTGCTCGGTACATCAGTCGAGCTGTGGCTCAATCTGCAGCTGGCATGGGATTTATACGAAGCGCAACATTCACCAAAAGCCAAAGAGATCGACCGCCTCGAAAAAATTGCCTGACCTCAATTGATCAGGGCGCCGGTCGACGGGGCGAGGCCGCACAGCAGCGACGCCGCGGTGAAGCCGGCCAGGCCGGTCAGCAGGACGCGGCGGGCCCCGAACAGGTCCGCCAGCCGGCCGCCGACGAGCATCAGCCCGCCGAACAGCAGCGTGTACGCGGTGACCACCCAGGTCAGGGCGGCCCGGTCGAGGTGGAGATCGCCGCCGATCGCGGGCAGGGCGATGTTCACCACCGTGATGTCGAGGATCAGCATGAACTGCGCGGCGCTGAGCAGCGCGAGGGCCGCCCAGCGGCGTGGATGGGGTGTCGTGGTCATCGGGGATGCTCCGCATGTGGGTCGTCGGATAAGCTGAACACCGGTGTATGAGTTACAGTAACTCGTACACCCGTGTACGAGAAAGGGGACGTGATGCCGCCCACTCGCCGGCGTGCCGACGCGGAACGCAACGCGACCGCGATCCTCGACGCGGCGGTCGCCTGCCTCGTCGACGACCCGCAGGCCAGCACCGCCGACATCGCGGCCCGTGCCGGCGTCGGCCGGGTGACGCTCTACGGGCACTTCTCCACCCGGACCGACCTGATCGACGCCGTGTTCGCGCGGACCCTCGGCCACGCCGAGGAGACGTTGGGCCGCCTCGACCTGGCCGGCGAGCCGCGGGCGGCGCTGTCGGCGCTGATCGCCTCGTCGTGGGAGATCGTCAACCAGTCCCGCGCGCTGCTCGCGGCCGCCGAGCGGGAGCTGCCGCCCGAGCGCATCCGCCACCACCACGACCAGCCGATGGACCGGGTCCGCGCGCTCATCGACCGGGGCCGCGCCGAGGGTGCGTTCCGCTCCGACCTGCCCACCGAGTGGCTGGTGGCGATGTTCTACCTGGTCGTGCACGGCGCGGCCGCGGAGATCTCCGCCGGCCGGCTCGCCCCGGCCGACGCCGCCGCCACGATCACCGCGACGCTGCTCGCGTGCTACACCGCGCCCGGCGAGGCGGTTCCGCGGCCGTGAGACGCGCCCTCGACCTCGCGGCCGCGGCCGGCTTCGGGGCGCTGCTCGCTCCCATCGCGGCGGCGGCCACCGTCGCGTTGCTCGTGGAGCGGAGCGGGCCGGTGCTGCGGCGCTCGCCCCGGCTGGGCCGCGACGCCGTCCCGTTCGACCTGTACACGTTCCGCACGATGCGGGCCGGGCACCCCACTCCCGTCGGCCGGATGCTGCGGCGGTACTCGCTCGACCACGTGCCGATGCTCGTCAACGTGCTGCGCGGGGACCTGGCGCTGGTCGGACCGCGTCCCACCGAGCCGGACCGGGTGGACCTTGCCGATCCCCGGTGGCGCGCGGTGCTGTCGGTCCGGCCGGGGCTCGTCAGTCACGCGATCGTTCAGCTGCGGAGTCACTACAACGCGACGCCGCCGGCCGAGCGCATCGCGCTGGAGCTCGAGTACGTCGGGTCGGCCGGCATCAGGTCCGACCTGCGGCTGCTCCGCCGGGCCGCGACCGCGTTCGTGGCCAGCGGGGGCAACGTGAAGGCGCCACGGAACCAGCCACGGCCGAGCGGTGTCCAGGAGGTATGACCACACGGCGGCAGCTGCTGACAGTGATGGGTGGCGCGGCCCTGCTCGCGGCGTGCCGCGACACAGGCGGCGCCACCGGCCGGGCCGAGGCCCCGGTGACGACGGACGCACTCGTCTTCGCCAGGACGCAGGCCGGCCTGGTCACCGTCCGCGGCGACCGGCGGCTCTCGCACGGGCCCACGGCCGTCGGCTCGGGTGACGGCACGCGGGTCTTCGCCGCCGCTCCCGGCGACGCCGGCACCACCGCGCTCCTGACCACGGACCTGCGTGCCGGCGCGGAGGTCGGCCGGGCGAGCCTGGCCGGCACCTGGGTGCCGCGCGTCGTGGATCCCACCGGACGCCTGGTGGCACTGACACCGAGCGGCCCGGCCGCATCCGCGACGGGCGCTCCCACCGGGCGGACGAGCACGCAGATCCTCATCGCCTCCCCGGCCGGCGAGCAGCACCGCCTCGACCTGCCGGGAAACGTCGAACCCGACGCGATCAGCGCCGACAGCGGCGCCCTGTTCGTGCTCGAATGGCTGCCCGCCGACGCGCCGGACCGGTACCGGGTGCGGATGGTCGACGTCGGCAGCGGAGTCGTGCAGCCGGTGCTGACCCGGGACAAGGTGCCGGTGCCGGCCGGCGCCGAGGAGGAGATGCGCGGCCAGGGGCGGCAGGCCGTCCTGTCCGGGAACCGCGAGGTGCTCTACACCCTGTACACCCACCAGGCCGATCACCAGCACACCCGCGACCTGATCGCCGGCCGGCCGGGCGGCGTGCACGCGTTCGTCCACGTGCTGCACCTGACCCAGTGCTGGGCCTACTGCCTGGACCTGCCGGACCCGTTCGGCCACGGCCCGGCGGCCGGGCACGCGCTTGCGGTGAGCCCGGACGGGCGGCGGCTGCTGGTCGCCGACATCACCGGCGGCAGGCTCGCCGAGGCGGACACCGAGTCGCTGACGATCACCGGCGTCACCGGGATCCCGACCGGAACCGGCACGGCGAGCCTGGCCGCCGGCCCGGACCGGGCGTTCGTCGGCATCGACGACCGGGTGCACGCCGTCGACCGAGGTCGAGCGAACGTCGTCTGGACGGCGACCGGCGAGGTGCGCGGCCTGGGCGTCGACCGCGCGGCGAGCCGGCTCGCCGTCGCGGATCCCGGCGGAGTGTCCTGGGTGGACATCCACACCGGCACAGCCGCCGGGCGCGTTCCGGTGGACGGTCTCACGGCGCTGGTCTCCGTCAGCTGACCTCAGCCGCCGTCGACGTCAGCTGACCACAGCCGCCGTCGGCGTCAGCTGACGGCGGCCGTCCACGCGACCGGCAGGCGCTTGACGCCGCGCTGGAAGTTCGAGCGCAGCAGCGCCGGCGGTCCGGCCGCCCGCAGGGTCGACGTGCGGCGCAGCACCTCCGCGAACAGCGCCCGCATCTGCACGCGGGCCAACTGCGCGCCGAGGCAGAAGTGCGGACCGTGCCCGAACACCAGGTGCGGGTTGGGATTGCGGTCGATGTCGAAACGGTCCGGGTCGGTGAACACGGCCTGGTCGCGGTTCGCCGATGCGAACGAGACGACCACCTTGTCGCCGCGGCGGATCGGTTGGCCGCTGATCTCGCAGTCGTCGGTCGCGGTGCGCCGGAACGTCATCACCGGGGTCCACCAGCGCAGCATCTCCTCGACCGCGGTCGGCAGCAGCGCCGGGTCGGCGCGCAGCCGAGCCTGGGCGTCCGGGTGCTGCAGCAGGGCGATGCAGGCGCCGGGCAACCCGTTGCGCAGCGTCTCGTTCCCGGCGACGGCGAAGAGCCAGAACATGTTCTCGAACTCCTCGACGGACACCCGGCCGCCGTCCTCGTCGACCTGCGCCAGCAGGATCGACATCACGTCGTCGCCGGGTCGGCGCCGCTTCTCCTCGGCCAGCAGGTGAGCGTAGGCGTACAGGTCGGGCATGCCCGCCCTGGTGCGCGGGTCGGGCAGCCGGCCGTCCGCGCCGGGAGCCGGGCGCAGCGCGACGGCCTCGCGCGCCATCGGCGTACCCCGGCAGGGATCGAACGCCGCCGACGACGCGTAGTCCGGGTCCTGGTAGCCGATGACCCGGTTGGACCAGTCGAAGAGCAGCCCGCGGTCACCGGCCGGCATGCCCAGCACGTCGGCGAGGGCCAGCAACGGCAGGTCGGCGGCGACCTCGGTGGCGAAGTCGCACTCGCCCGCGCGGCCGGCGAACACGCGGTCGCAGATCGCGGCCGCGTGGGCGCGGATGCGGCCGGTCAGATCCTCGACGGCGCGCGGAGTGAACGACCGCGCCAGCAGCCGCCGCAGCCGGGAATGGTCCGGCGGATCCATGTTCAGCATCATCGCGCGGACGTATGCCAGCGCCGCCGGCGTCGCCGGGTCGCGGATCTGGGTGGCACCCAACCACGAGGAGAACAGCCGCGGCCGGCGCAGCACCGATTCGACGTCGGCGTGGCGCAGGACGAGCCAGAACCCCGGCCCGCCGGGCCAGCCGAGCACCGGTACCTCCTCGACCCGGACCACCGGGTGGTCGCGGCGCAGACGGGCCAACGCGTCGTACGGCACGCCGTCGACGTAGGTGGCCGGATCGAAGACGACCTCGGTGTCGGGGCGCCCCATGAGTGCACCGTAACGCGCGCCCCGCCCGTGGTGAGAGGATCGGGACAGGCGTATCGGAAGGAGCTTGAGGTCCAATGGCAGAGCGGACACCCGCAAACGCGGCGGCGGCCGGCACCATCGACGTCGGTGGCGACCTGACCGTCAACCGTCTCGGATTCGGCGCGATGCGCGTCACCGGCGACGGCATCTGGGGGCCGCCGGCCGACCACGACCGGGCCATCGCGGTGCTGCGCCGGGCCGTCGATCTCGGCGTCAACTTCATCGACACCGCCGACTCGTACGGGCCGAACGTCAGCGAGGAACTGATCCGGGAGGCGCTGCACCCGTACCCGGAGGATCTGGTGATCGCCACGAAGGGCGGCCTGGAGCGCACCGGTCCCGGACAGTGGCCGGCCAACGGCCGGCCCGAGCACCTCGTCGAGGCGTGCGAGGGTAGCCTGCGCCGGCTGGGCATCGACTCGATCCCGCTCTACCAGTTCCACCGGGTGGATCCGGCGGTGCCGCTGGAGGACTCGATCGGCGCCCTCGTCGGGCTGAAGGAGCAGGGCAAGATCCGGCACATCGGTGTGTCCAATGTGGACGAGGAGCAGCTGCGCCGGGCGCAGCGGCTCACCCCGATCGTGTCGATCCAGAACCGCTACAACGTCGACGACCGGCACTCGGAGTCCCTTGTGGACCTCTGCGAGCAGGAGCAGATGGTGTTCCTGCCGTGGGCGCCGATCCAGGACATGGACGGGAACCGGGCCGTCCAGGACGCCGCCCGCGCCCACGACGTGACGCCTCGCCAGATCGTGCTCGCCTGGCTGCTCGCCCGATCCCCCATGATCCTGCCGATCCCCGGCACCGGCTCGGTGTCGCACCTGGAGGACAACATGGTCGCGGCGGAGCTGAAGCTGTCGGCGGCCGAGGTCGCCGCGATCAGCCGGAACGGGACCTGAGCCGGATCACGCCCGCACGGCGACCACTTCGAGGTACTCGGCCGCGGCCACCAGCGTGCCGTCGGTCGCCCGGTTGAACCGTTCGAGGTCGGCGGCAAGGTCGATGGCGAGCTTCTCCTGTGTCGCGGGGTCGAGCCGGGCGAACGCCGCCCGGGTCGGCCCCATGTAGGTCCGGTTGAACTCGACGCGTTCGGCCGCCGAGGCGCCGCACATGTCGGTCTCCCGCAGCCGGAACGTGAGGCCGGACACGCGGTCGCCGAGCAGGTCGCGGACGCGCTCGGGGGTGCCCCAGGCGAGCGGCCGCGCCGCACCGGGCGGCGGCGGCAGATACCTACCGACGACCTGCTGGTTGCTCCCGATCAGTCCCGTCGGGGTCCAACAGGTCAGCCCGATGCGGCCGCCGGGACGGCACACCCGGAGCAGTTCGTCGGCCGCCCGCTGCTGGTCGGCGGCGAAGATCACGCCGAATGTGGAGAGGACGACGTCGAACTCCGCGTCGGCGAACGGCAGCCGTTCGGCGTCGGCCACCTGCGTGCGCAGGGGGAGCCCTTCCACCTCGGCCCGCCGGGCGGCCACGGCGAGCAGCGGCTCGACGAAGTCGGTGGCGGTCACGTCCGCCCCGCGCCGGGCGGCCGCCAGAGCCGCGTTGCCTGGGCCGGCGGCGATGTCCAGGACCCGTTCCCCCGGGTGGACGTCGACGGCCCGGGCCAGCCGTTCACCCACGATCACCTGTGCGGCGCCGACCTTGGCGAAGTCGCCGTCGGCCCAGACCTGCTGCTGGTTCACGGTGTGCCCCCTCGGACGCAATTCACTACTCGTGTCGAGTAATCATTTTCCTGCTAGGGTACCGACGTGCCCGAGGACGTCAAGAGGCGCCGCCCGTACGTGTCACCGCGCCGGCGCGAGCAGGCGGCGAGCACCCGCCAGGCGATCCTCGACGCCGCCGAGCGCCTCTTCCTCCGCGACGGCTACCCCGCCACCGCTATGCCGGCGATCGCGGCCGAGGCGAACGTCGCCCTCAAGACCGTGTATATCGCGTTCACGACCAAGAGCGGACTGCTGCACGAGTTGTGGAACGTCCGGCTCGGCGGCGACGCGGAGCCCGTGCCTGTGGTCGAGAGGCCGTGGTACCGGGAACTGCTCGCCGAACCGGACCCGGACCACCTGCTGAGGCGGTTCGCCGCCCAGTCCCGAGCCGTCAAGGAGCGGGCCGGCGCGCTGATGACGGTGATCCGCAACGGCGCACCCGCCGATCCCGCCGTCGCCGACCTGTGGCGGCTCATCCAGGACGAGTTCCACGAGGTGCTCCGCCCGATCGCGGCCCGCCTTTCCGCCGACGGGCTGCTGGCCGCGCACCTGAGCGTGGCGACCGCGACCGATCTACTGTGGACGCTCAACCATCCCGACGTGTGGCACCTGCTGTGCGTGGCGCGCGACTGGAGCGCGAGCGACTACGAGCAGTGGCTCGTCCGGTCCTTCCGGAGCCAGCTCCTGAGCGGCTGACATGGCAGGACGCGGCGGGCGCGCCCCGGTGCGCCCGCCGCGTCCGGGTGCCCCGGTCAGCCGGTGGTGCCGGTGACCGAGCCGCCCGACTCGGTGACGAAGTAGGTGATCTGCGTGCCGCTCCAGAAGTGGAACGTCAGCGTGACCCGCGAGTTGTCGTTGACCTCGTTGAAGAGCTCCGGCGGCAGGATCAGGGCGTTGCCCGTGTAATCGGGCCGGAAGGCGACCCAGAACTCCTTGAACGACGTCCAGTTCTGGGGGCCGGCGTTGCTCCCGTCGGCATACTTCGCTTCCATCGTGGCGAGCTGGTCGCCACGGAACTGCGTCGGGATCCGGAACGATCCGGTCGAGCCGGTGGCGTTCGTCAGCACCGGCGGGTCGAATGTGAGGATCTCGATCCGCCACGGCACGCCGCGGTTGAACCGGGCCTCGATGGTGGCGTTCAGACCGTAGGCCCGGTTGCCGACCAGCCTGGTCATCGCCGACGCGGTCAGCGTGAGCGTGCTCCCCGACACCGTGTAGTCGGTGCCGTTGACGAGGTCGGTGCTGCCCTGTCGCAACCCCTGGAACGTCGCCCCGTTGAGGTTGAGAGTGAGCGACCGGCTCGTGACGGTGCCGGTGCGCGGCACGTAGAGCTGGTCGGTCGACGCCGTCGGCGAGCGCATCGTCCAGGTGGTCTTGATGAGCGCGAACAGCGCAGGGTCACGCCACTGGAGCTCGGGCCGGTTCAGGAACGAACCGGCGTCCCAGATCATGGTGGTGATGTTGCGCAGCCGCGCCTGGTTACCGAACGACTCGAAGAACTTGAGCACCTCGCCCCGTTCGAGGATGCCCGGACGCGTGTAGTCGAAGCTCAGCAGGCCGTACTCGCCGAGGATCACCGGGATGCCGCCCGCGACGAACGTGTTGTAGGCGCGGTCGAACGTGCCGATCAGGTCCTGCTCCACTGTGGAGTCGAACCGGGTGTAGCCCGCGACGTTCGCGCTGAACGGCCAGAATCCGTAGAAGTGGATGGTCGCGGCCAGGTTGCGGTCGTTGAGTTGCGCGATGTTGGTCCGCAGGGCGTCCAGCCGGCCCTGGTCGGCGTTGGTGAACAGGGTGGGCAGCACCAGCAGCCGGGTGGCGTTCGCGCCGCCGGAGGCGCGCACGATGCGCACGAACGACGTGTTGAGCTCGTTCAGCAGGTCGTAGCTCTGCGCGTCGCCGGACACGCCGGTGAACTGCGGCTCGTTGACGCTCTCCAGCACGAGCTTTGACGACTCGTTGCGGAAGGCGGCCGCGAGCTGGGTCCACAGCGCGTCGTAGCGCGCCCGGACGTTCGTGTGGTCGGTGGGCAACGTGTTGATCCACTGCCACGAATCGTGGTGGATATTGACCATCACGTAGAACCCGTCGGCGAGCGCCCAGCCGATCACCTCGCGGATCCGGCTCAGCCAGGCGGAATCGATGGTGTAGCTCGGCGCCGGGCCATGGTGGTTGCTCCACGTCACCGGGATCCGGATGCTGTTGAAGCCCTGCGCCCGGATGGTGGAAAGCAGCGCCTGCGTGACCCGCGGGTTGCCCCACGCCGTCTCGTCGGCCCCGACGGCGTCGAACGAGTTGCCCAGGTTCCAGCCCGGCTGCATGGCCGCGACCGTCGCCATCGCGTTGCCCGGCTGCGGCGGCTGGGACTGCGACGGCGAGGGGCTACCCGACTGGCTCCGCGACGGCGAGGGCGAGCCGGGCCCTCCGACGCCGCCGTTGCACACCGTGCCGTTGAGCGTGAACGACGTCGGTGCGGTATTGCTGCCCGACCACGACCCGTTGAACCCGAACGACACGGTGCCGTTCGTCGGGATCGACGCGTTGTAGCTCATGTTCGTCGCGGTGACCTGGCTGCCGCTCTGCGCCGTCGTGGCGTTCCAGGCCTGGGTCACCCGCTGACCGGAGGGGAACGTCCACACCAGATTCCACCCGTTGACCGCGTCGCCGAGGTTGGTGATGTCGACGTTGGCGGTGAACCCGCCCTGCCACTGCGAGGGGGCCGTGTAGGTCACCCGGCAGCCGGCCGCGGCCACGGCCGCGCTGTTGGCGGCGCCCACCGCCACCATCCAGCTCGCCGCGAGCAGCGCAGCGGCGATGCCGGCGATCGTGCCGGCCCGGAGTTGGATTCGTCGGAAGCCCAGCGCGCGCGCCATATATCGACGTTAATGCGTCGGGTGACTTACGTCAATCGACTAAACTAAGTACGGAGAGATCAGGAGCCCGCATGGGTGACCGTGTAGTTCCCCACGCGACCTTCGGGCGCGTCCGCCGGCGAGGTCGTCGAGCTGAGGTTCCAGCGGTGCCCGAACGGGTCGACGATCCAGCCGGCCCGCCGCCGACCGGGCTGGTCGGTCACCGGGCGCTCGACGGTCGCGCCCGCATCGACGGCGCGCGCCACCGCAGCGTCGGCGTCGGGCACGGCGAGGACGAACGAGACGGGCGTTCGGCCCAGGGTGGTCGGCGAGACCACGCCGATCTCCGGGTGCTCGTCGGCGAGGTAGACGGCGCTGCCGTCGATGTCGAGTTCGGCGTGGCCGATCCGACCGTCGTCGGCGGTCCACCGTTCGACCTCGGTCGCGCCGAGCGCGGCGACGTAGAACGCGATCGCCGCGGAGGCGTCCGTGCAGCACAGGTACGGCGTCAGAGTGCTCATGATGCCGACGCTACGGCGCGGGTCGCCGCCGAGTCGTGGACGAATGTCGCGTCGGTTCCATGATCACGTTGATCTTGCAGTTATGGTGCCAGGATTCGGGGTTGTTCGCCCCACTTTGTGAGGCACCACAACTGCAAGATCGGCGGTGGATGAGATGGCGCGGGCCTCGCGCGGGGTCATGCCGGCCAGGTCGCGGAACTCGCGGTAGAGGTGCGCCTGGTCGTAGTAGCCGTAGTCGGCGGCCAGCCCGGCCCAGCCGGTCGCCTCCGCCGGCCGCGCGGGCCCGGCCGGCCGCGCGGGCCCGGCCGCCTGCGCGGGCCCGGCCGGCTGCCCCGGCCCGGCCAGCCGCGCGGGCACGGC
>Ga0207689_10006778_pt1 | contig 10081 bp, 10 predicted proteins | sample KBSMisM52_FD_184312 | JGI IMG/M metagenome (GOLD analysis project Ga0207689, IMG submission 184312) | Miscanthus rhizosphere microbial communities from Kellogg Biological Station, Michigan, USA - KBS Miscanthus M5-2 (SPAdes) (version 2) | ecosystem: Host-associated > Plants > Roots >... | reverse complement strand
GCCGTGCTGAAACAATCCCTGCCACGCGGTCAGGCCCGAGATCGGCAGGCTCGCGCCCACCGTGAAGTCGACGTCGCCCGGCAGTGGCGCGAGGTTGCGTGCCTCCATGGCTACATACTGCGCCAGGGTGCCGTCGCGATGCCAGTCCGCGAGGCCGAACACCCGCTGTCCCACCGACAGACCCGTCGTGCCATAGCCGAGAGCAGTGACCACTCCGGCCAACTCGTGCCCAGGGATCGACGGTGTTCGGTCGCGGTCGCGCCGATCGGCCCAAGTCGAGGGCCACGCCAGTTCAGTCGGGACGAATCCCGACGCATGAACCTGAACGACGACGTCGTTTATCGCTGCCCGCGGCTCGGGCCGCTCCACCAGCTTCATCCCGGCCGTTCCCGCAGCCTGGTCCGTCACAACGATTGCTTTCATGTGAATTGTCTCCTCGGTCATTTGTCATATTGGTCGAAATTGGCATCGATGGGCGCGTGTCGCTCACGAACGAACGCGAATGATCGTCTTCCCCTTGCGTCGCTCGGTCCGATTGAAGGCGGCCACGGCATCGTCGAGGCTCGATACATTGCCGATGTTCGTCTGCAGTCGTCCGTCCCGCACCCGCTGGACGATCTCAGTCAGTTGGGCACGATCGGACTCGACGACGAAATCGACCGCCATGCCGTTGGCCGGTCGTGCCTCGGTCGGCCCGGCGATGGTCACCAGTGTTCCTCCGGCCCGGATCACGCCTGCGGACCGCTTCGCGATATCGCCGCCGAAGATATCGAAAACCAGATTGACTGGGCCGACGTCTTTCAGCGCGTCGTTCTCGAGGTCGACGAATTCTTGCGCGCCGAAGTCGAGCACCGCCTGACGGTCGGCCGCGCGACCGGTGCCGATGACGTAGGCACCGGCCTCGCGTGCGAGCTGGGTTACCATCGAACCGACGACGCCGGCGGCGCCATGCGCGAGGACGCTCTGCCCCGCCCGGAGACCGCCGTGCTGAAACAGTCCCTGCCACGCGGTCAGGCCCGGCATCGGCAGGCTCGCGCCTACCGTGAAGTCGACGTCGCCCGGCAGTGGCGCAAGATTGCGCGCCTCGACTGCCACGTACTCGGCCAGGGTGCCATCGCGAGTCCAGTCCGTGAGGCCGAACACCCGCTGCCCGACCGACAGCCCCGTCGTGCCATAGCCGAGGGCAGTGACCACTCCGGCCAGCTCGTGCCCAGGGATCGATGGTGTTCGGTCACGATCGAGGCGATCAGTCCAGGTCGGCGGCCACGTCAGCTCATCCCAGGTGAATCCCGACGCATGAACCTGAACGACGACATCGTTTATCGCCGGCTGCGGCGCGGGCCGCTCTGCCAGTTTCATCCCGGCCGTTCCCGCAGCCTGATCCGTCACAACGATCGCCTTCATCATCTACCTTCCGATGTGTGGGATGTTTTCATTCTCACGATTCCTTGCAGATGAGGGCAAATGGAACGGCGAAAATCGATGGTCCAATGGCCTTCCATGGATCGATGCCACAGCCGACCCGGTGGATATCAGGATCGGACGCGGCCGGCGAAATTGGAAATTCCGTTTGGACATGCATTCGATAAGCGCGTGGTATCGTTGCCTAAAAGCGTCGTGCGCGTGTGCCCCCGTCGGTCTAGCCAGGCAAGCGCATCGCGCAACCGCCAAAAAACGCGTGCGCCGTTTTTCCTCACCTCGTCACGCGTCAGTTCGAGCACATCGCGGCTCGCTCCATTGATCTCCACGCGCTCCTTCATTGATGGCCCCTGCTTGAAGAGGCTGCAGCCCGCGGATCCGGTAGATCACCTCACTGGCTCGAAAGCCGGCCCTCACGATGCAGTCGAGGGCTTGTCGTACCTCGTCCAGGTTCGGCGGCCGATGCGCCAGAACGTGCCGAGCCGCCTGAGCGTTAGCGACTATCGTCGCAATGCGTTGCGTCGCTTCAGCAACATCGTCCGACGCGGCGCCCACATGTCTAGTGTCGATCATGGCGTTCTCCTTTGGATGTTCGAAGCGGAAGACAAGACCGCGAAGGTCTGTCCGACGCTTGAGCATCCAACAAATGATCCAGCTGGTCTTGGAGGAATTTGATCCGGACCGGAGGCTCTTGCTTTTAACTTGGAACTTGCCGCTTTGCTTGGAACTTGCCGCGCGCCGTCAGGTTCACCGTTCCATAGCCGAAGACAGTTCCATCAGCCGCCCTGCGCGATTGCGAGGGTGCTCCGCGTGGTATACCTTCATGCCGCTTCGACATGCTTTTTGGTGTCGTGTCCTTTTAGGACCCGCGGCGCCGGGTGCCGCGATAGCGCGTTTTGCCAAGGGCAGAAGATGGACGCCGCGCCATCGCTACAAGCCAGTCCATCAGGAACCGGGTGCGGTGATGGGACTCGCGGAGCGGTCTGCAAGCTCGCTCGACACATTCGCTGAGCATGTCGAACACGTTTGTTCGGTTGCTCAGGGGGCAGCGCCTCCGCCGGGGACAGAAGCAGTATCAAGCTCCTGGCAAAGATCGGCAAAAAACTACGGACTCGATCCGGTCGATAGCAGAGCGCCGCGCATCCTCACGTCTGCCGAATTGAAGCATTTTCGCGAGCCGCTGGATAAGCTCACCTTTAGCGCCCAAGAGGAGATTGGTGAATTATACAAGGTGGTTCGTGAGGCCGGCTACGCCATCTTGCTCTGTGATAGCTCGGGCGTCGTAGTCGCGCATCGCGGTGAAGATGCACAGGCAAGCGAGTTCAAATACTGGGGAACCTGGCTCGGTGGGGTTTGGTCCGAGGAGTTGGAAGGCACAAACGGCATCGGCACTTGCATCATCGAAGAGCGGCCTGTCACGATCCACAGAAGCCAGCATTTCAGGTCCAGACACATTAGCTTGAGCTGCTCAGGTGCACCGGTCTTTGGGATTGATGGGCGATTGATAGCAGTGTTGGACGTCTCTGCCGTCGATCCTGAACTCTCGGAACGGGCACACGCGCTCACTGGTGCGCTCGTGCTACGATCGGTGTGCGCGATAGAAGAGCGATTTTTTCGTGACCACTTCCGTCGGGAGTGGATTGTCGCGGTAGCGCAGCCGGGGGGCGGTGCTCGAGGCATGCTGTTGGCGATCGACAGCAATCAACGTATCATGGGCGCAAACCGGTTCGCGCGCACGTCCCTTTTGCTCGATGATCGTGGACTCCAGGCAGGTACCAGCTTGTGGTCGATCTTCGAGCGAAATGTCGACATTTTCCGGCACCGGGACCGGGCTGATTTCTCTGTGCGGTTACTGATCGCCGGCAGCAATGATAGCCGGTCCGCGCTTGTCACTCCACCCGATCGCCGAGTGAGTGCCTCGAACAATCCAACCAACCATGACCTGCACACGCGGCCGCGCCTGGGCTCGATTGATGTTTCGACCCTGCCGCCGGCACCGCAAGCATGGGGCGGGTTGTCGCCGGGCGCAATGCGTCGGGTGCGGGAATACGTGGAAGTGCATTTGGCCGAAAGCATCGATCTGTCGATGCTGGCTGGAGTCGCCGGACTATCAGTTCATCATTTTGCACGACAATTTAAGCAATCCGCCGGTGTGACGCCGCATGTCTACCTCACGCAAAAGCGAGTTGAGCGCGCCCAGGAGATGTTAATTCAGACGGATCTTCCGCTAGCGGAAATTGCGTTCGCCGTGGGCTTTTTCGACCAAGGTCATCTAGCACGACATTTCCGTCATTTGCTCGGTAAGACCCCTCGAGAGTTTCGGTGGTCGCAACGCTAGAACAAAGAACGTTTGCATTGCCGAAGATTTCGCCGAGGGAAATAGGTCTATCGTATGGCCACCACGCCGACCGAAGACGCGATCGAGGAATCCGATGCAGACTGATGCCGGCCTTCATTCCGCGAGAGCGTAGGCGCCGCCGCGCTGTCGGCCGTGGCGAGGTCGTGGAACTCACAGCAGGCGTTCGGCAATCCTGCGGCGGAGCGTCTTCAGGTCGTTCGCGAACACGCGAATGCCCTCGGACAGCTTCTCGGTCGCCATCGCGTCCTCGTTCATGATCCACCGAAAGGTTGTTTCGTCCATCGGACCCGCGGGGTCCAGGTGTCTTATGTCGACAGCGTCTTCGCTCACGAACCAGTGGCAGATCCCGTCTTCCGCCGTCCGAAGGGAGCGTGGCTCCGCGGCGGTCGGCGCCAAGACGCGTTTGAGCTCGCCCCCCTCGGACGCAAGCGCGTCCAGAAGGGCTGGCGCGATCGTCAACCGATCGCATCCGGCCAGCGCCTCGATCTGGCCGGTGTTGCGAAACGACGCGCCCATGACGATCGTCTCGATGCCGTTCGACTTGTAGTACCCGTAGATGTCCCGCACGGACCGGACTCCTGGATCCTCGGCGGCGGCGAGGTCCTTTCCACCAGACTTCTTGTGCCAGTCGTAGATGCGGCCCACGAACGGCGAGATCAGGAAGGCGCCAGCCTCAGCGCTGGCGACCGCCTGGGCTCGGTTCAGCAGCAACGTCATGTTGCACTTCACGCCTTCGCTTTGGAGGATCTCCGCAGCGCGTATCCCCTCCCACGTCGATGCGAGCTTGATGAGCACGCGCTCGGGTTCGACGCCTCGCTGTTTGTAAGCGTCGATAATCTGGCGCGCCCTCGCGACCGATGCTCTGATATTGAACGACAGGTTGGCGTCCACCTCGGTGGACACAAAGCCTGGCACGAGTCGCAAGAGCTCGACGCCGACGGAGACTGCGAACCGGTCGGCAGTCGCGGCAGCGACGCGTGCAGCGTCGCCGCTCCATTTCCGTCCCCATGCCAAGGCTTCTTCGACAACATCCCTGTACTCGGGATTGTCGACAGCTTTCAGGACGATCGTGGGATTCGCGGTGCAGTCTACCGGCTTGAGACGCGCCACCGCACCAAGATCGTCCGTATCGGCGACCACCGTTGTCATTGCGCGTAGTTGATCCAGCTTCGACGCCAAGGCCTTTTCCTCTCGATGTCGGCTCAAGCCGTGCATGCGCCATGCTTGCGAAGCCGATTTCCTGTCGTCGGTTCGCGCTTTTTTATGCCTTACGCGTGGCCAGGGCCGTCGGGTATTCCTTCGTCAGACGGGCTTTCCCGACTGCTCCTCCTCGAACGTCACGGCGACCGCCGCGTTCGCAGAGAGGCGAACCCTTTGCCCTTCGATGTCAGCGACTAACCCGAGGTCGATGAAATGCGCGTGGCCCTTGTGCTGGCCCTCGCCGCTGTCGCGTTTCGCGAGTCTGATACGCCCGTTGGCGATACCGTCGACGGTGCCGACGTGGACGCCGTCCGCGCCAATCACTTCCATGTTCTGGGTGATCCTGTTCGTAGTCATTTGGTTTCTCCTTTGGTTTTACCGATTGCGCTGGAGCTAGACGTTCTCCGCCAGCGGGGCGCCGCGAATTGCCAACGTGTGCGCCGGGAAGAAATTGCGGGAGCTTGCGCGGGGGTGTCCCGGCGGCGTCACGCGAGAGCAGTCTCGCAAACCCACGGGCTGTGTCCGTCCGTCAAAACCTCGCCGCCTTGTCGCGTTGTGAACGACTTTACAAGGACGCCGGAGAACCTTGGCAAACGATTCACGATGCACACGCCGTAAGGCGCGCGGCGCAGGCCACGGACACCGCGGTCACTCAGGCGGCGTTCCTCCGCGGCAACTTCCAATGTGGGCGAACGAAGTGGCAGGTGTAGCCGCTCGGATAGCGTTCCAGGTAATCCTGGTGCTCGGGCTCCGCCTCCCAGAAGTCGCCAGCGGGAGAGAGCTCTGTCACGACCTTGCCCGGCCACAGCCCTGAGGCCTCGACGTCGGCGATCGTTTCCTCGGCGACGCGGCGTTGTTCCTCGCTCGTGTAGAAAATCGCCGACCTGTAGCTTGCGCCGCGGTCGTTTCCCTGCCGGTTGGGTGTCGTCGGGTCGTGGATCTGGAAGAAGAACTCCAGCAGGTCGCGGTAGTTCGTCTGGCTCGGATCGAACGTGATCTCGATCGCTTCCGCGTGCGTGCCGTGGTTGCGGTATGTGGCGTTCTTGACGTCGCCGCCCGAGTACCCAACCCGCGTTGAGACGACACCGGGCAGGCGCCGCACCAGTTGCTGCATTCCCCAGAAGCAACCTCCTGCCAGGATCGCGCGCTCCGTAGTCGCTGCCATCGTCAGGCCTCCTGTTTTGCGAAGAGCTTTGCGTACTCGCCGTACCCTTCGCTCTCCAATTGATCGCGGTGGATGAACCTCAAGGAGGCCGAGTTCATGCAGTACCTCAACCCGCCCTTGTCGCGCGGCCCGTCCGGGAAGAGGTGGCCAAGGTGGCTGTCGCCGTGCTTGGAGCGGACCTCGGTCCGCATCATGCCGTGCGAGCTATCCACGTTCTCGACGACGTTCGCGGCCTCGAGGGGCCGCGTGAAACTCGGCCATCCCGTCCCGCTGTCGAACTTGTCGAAGGATGCGAAGAGCGGCTCGCCGGAAACCACGTCGACGTACAGGCCAGGCTCCTTGTTGTCCCAGTATTCGTTGGCGAAGGGACGCTCGGTCCCGTCAGTCTGCGTGACGCGGTACTGCTCGGGAGTCAACTTCGAGACCGCTTCGGGGTTTTTCCTGTAGGTCGGCATTCGCCGTGCTCCTGTTTGTTGAGCATTGAAGATAGGCGCCGGGTGGTCGACCGTCCAATCACCTCCGGCTATCGAAACGATGCCATGCGGATCGACACGGGAGATTGTTTTAATCTGCTGGGGCCGATTTATTGGCCCAGGCAGCGGATCTGACACTGCTGGAGCAGGACTTTGATCGGCGCTCGCCCCGACTATTCCTAACGATTATTCGTCGACGACTACCATTCCAAAGTTGAATTTTCGTTTTCTGTAACGTACGGCCACCATCAGGAAAGGTAGGCGGACAGGTGCGCAAGAGGCACCGTTGGGGGAGACCAGAATGGACGACGAAGTTTCGAAGGGGGGCCCGGTCAGTACGTCGATTGACCCCCCCGCGGAGAGCTTGACCGGCTTTCGTACGCTCGACGTCCGAACCGACCGGCTGCTTTTATCATGGCTGCGAGATGTGGGCGTTCCTGACGGCGCCCTGAAGGTGAACGAACCTGCGCCCGATTTCCTTCTCCCCGAGGCAAATGGAAAGCTCGTTTCATCTCTGAAATTGCGACAAACTGCACCGTTGATCATTACCTTCGTTTACGGGACTTGGTCCCCGTTGTGCGCAGCCGGACTACGCGCTCTTCACCGGGCCACCCCAAGTATCCGCGCTGCTGGCGCCAGAGCAGTTGCTATAACACCCGATGCTGGAGACTTGCCACGCAATTTCAAACGCGATCACCGACTGAATCTGGAAATCCTCTCCGACCTAGATCTTGGGCTGAACCTTTTGTTCGGGCTGGTGTCCATGGTGCCGGCGGAGATAAAGAGCCGTCTCTTGCAGCGTGGCCTTGATCTCTCCGCTCTCCATGGCTTCTCCGTTTGGATGTTGCCAATGCCGGCTACTTATGTCCTCGACCAACGAGGGATCATCCGCCGAGCGTGCGTTGGGCCGGACTCCATCACGGGAGCGAAGACCGAAACCGTGCTTGCTGCCCTGTCCGAATTGGATGGGCGTAGGCCTCGCCCTTAGAGCCCGACGGGAAATGAGACGAGTCAGTTCTAGAGGCTACGCGTGGGTGACTGCACTGCGTCGTGGCCGCGCCTGCCTCGGCCATCCACGACTTCACGCCATTTTAGCAACGACGGTTGGATGCCCGCGACAAGCTTGGGCATGCGGGACCGGGGGGCGTGATTTGGATCAAGGAGCCTGCACCTTGTGCGTCAGCCTTGCGAACATAATCCTTGTTCGAGGCAGGGGCAGATGCGCGGCGGAGTTTGTCCAGCGCACTTGTCCAGTCGTGAACACGAGCAACCTTGATAAAGGCGTCAAGCGCCGGCGAATACTGCCTCCCCGCTACGGCCAAAAGTTGCACCACGCGCCGGACGGGGTCGCCCTCAATTGGAATAGCGGCGAGCGACGGCAGCGTGGGAGAGTGCTCCGACGCCAGGATCGCCCCAAAGCCGGCGGATGCCATTTGCTGAAGATGCCTTTCCTGATCGCTCCTGTGCACAACTTTGGGGCCTGGATGGTCGGCAAAACAAGCCTGCTTGAACCGGCCCGCGACGTCGCATCCGACCCTTTCGATAAATACCACCTCATGCAAGTCTTGGAGCGGGATTACGCTTTGCCTCGCCATCGGATGTTTCCGAGACAAGACGAGCACGTACCGCTCGTCGAACAGCCGCCAGCGGTCGATACGCTCAGGCAGCTCCACGGTGTCGCCGACGAGTGCCGTATTGATCTCGCCATCCAAAAGCATCGCAACGAGCCCGTTGGCATCCGCCTCGCGCAGATCGACTCGAAGGTCGGGGATGATCCTGGCGAGCTCCACGAGCAATTCCGTAATGAGTGCGGCGGAGACTGAAGGCACCAGCCCGATCTTGAGCGGGGCGATTGTCTTCTTTTGATAGCCGCGCGCCTGAAGCCGTACCGCCTCCGCGGCGGCATATACTTTCTCCAGCGTGGGCAAAATCATCTTGCCCAGCTCGGTGAGCTGGGTGAGGTGGCGTTCACGGTGAATCAATGCGCCACCCAGTTCTTGCTCCAGCTTCTGTACCGCCTTTGTCAGCGCCGGCTGCGTCACATTGCATTGCTCCGCGGCCCGCGTAAAATTGAGCGTCCTTGCCAGGGCTAGGAAATATCGCACCTGATAAAACTGCAGCTGCATACTCATGCTCGAAAGATTTGCCGTGGTTCGGACCGTTCCGGTTCGTTGCCGTAGTAGGCAGGGGCGATCGCCAAGCGGTTTGTCGTGGAGCTTCCGCGGAAACAGCTAATGTGCGCTAGCTCGGAATTGTCGACCCGCGTGTTGCGGAAAGTGTTCTCGCCGATGCCGCTTCCTATCAACATCGCAGTTGCGTAGAACATCGTAGGCGAGACCAGTTAGATGTCAGGGTATGCATCGTGGTCGCCTCGGACATTTCTTTATCAAGTGTCTTTTGCTCATTTAAGGATCTCCTAAGGTCTCGGTTCCGGACGGTTGAAATGAGGCCGCGGCAAAGCCCCGGCACGCTCACGCTCGTCAAAGAGGTTCCAGCTTCCGTCTGGGCCGCGGGTCATGGTGAGCATGATCCGCACCATCCTGGCCATAAAGCAGTGCCAAGATTTGCAAATGTCCTGTCCCCAGACTAGGACACCAGCTCAATCCGAGGGTCCGAAACGCATGTCCGATCGTCCAAATCTTACATTGCCTCGATCCGATCTCGATGTGCTGATGGCAACCTTGGATGTCGACGTCATTGGGCTCATCGAGTGTTTGGTCAGTCCAGGTTGGCGCCTGTCATTCGGGAGCGCGGACGCGCCGGCTATCCACTACAACCTTTCCGGAACCGGACGAATGGTCGTGGGTGTCTCCGCATTTCCTCTGGTACCTCACACCCTTGTCATCACACCGGCCAAGAAGCCGTTTCACATCGAGGTCGATGATCGCACCTCGGCCAAGGCACTGAATGTGGTCGAAGCGCAATGGGACCCGCGCTTCGGCGAGCGTGTCCAGCGATTCGTCGCCGGGGACGTCGACCCGACGGTGATGCTGATCTGCGGGTACTTTCGCGCCACCTATGGCTTGTCGATCGACCTCTTTGCTGACCTTTCCACGCCGATTGTCGAGCGCTTCGAACCCGGCGATGAACTGGGGTCCAAGTTGCAGGCTGCGTTGGCAGAAATCAGCGGCCGGCAGGTTGGAATGCGGGCGATGACAACCGCCATCCTGAAGCAGGTGCTCGTCACGCTCGTCCGTCGGAGTTTGAATTCGACCAGCGTTTGGCTCGAACGTTTTTCTATCCTGAGTGACCGTCAAATCGCCCACGCGTTCGCCGATATGGTGGCGCGACCATCGGCCGATCACTCTGTCATGGCCTTGGCGCAGAAGGCCGGCTTGAGCCGATCCGCATTCATGGCGCGCTTTGTGCGCGCAATCGGATGTTCGCCAATGGTCGCGCTCCGGCAAATGCGGATGAAGCGTGCGGCCGATATGCTCGCCGCGAGGACATTTTCAGTTGAGCAGA
>Ga0207689_10006776_pt1 | contig 10083 bp, 4 predicted proteins | sample KBSMisM52_FD_184312 | JGI IMG/M metagenome (GOLD analysis project Ga0207689, IMG submission 184312) | Miscanthus rhizosphere microbial communities from Kellogg Biological Station, Michigan, USA - KBS Miscanthus M5-2 (SPAdes) (version 2) | ecosystem: Host-associated > Plants > Roots > Rhizosphere... | reverse complement strand
GGCTTTACGCTCTCGTCCGCTTCGCGGACTTCAATGGCGGAATAGATCAATGACTCTCTACGTCGGCACCAGCGGCTACAGCTACAAGGAGTGGAAGGGAAGCTTCTATCCGGAAAAAATTCCGGCGAAGGATATGCTTCGTTACTACTCGGAGCGACTGAGCACGGTTGAGATCAATGCCACCTTCTACCGCATGCCGCAGCCGAGCATGCTCGAAAACTGGAAAGAGCAGGTGCCGGGCTCGTTTCGCTTTTCACTCAAAGCCTCACAGCGCATCACGCATTTCAAGAGATTGAAAGAGACTGACGAAGAAACAAAATACTTTCTGGACACGGCGACGACCGCAATCGCGGAACAGTTGGGTGTAGTGCTTTTTCAACTGCCGCCCAATATGAAAAAGGATCTACCGCGACTGGAAACGTTTCTGACGCTGTTGCCTCCAACCGTTCCTGCTGCTTTCGAATTTCGTCACCCCACCTGGTTTGATGATGATGTGCTGGATCTCCTGCGCAGCCAGAATCGCCCGCTCGTCGTTTCTGATACTGACGATCTGCCAACCACTCACATCGACAAGACGGCCGACTGGGGTTATCTGCGCCTGCGCCGCGTTAATTATTCGGAAGAGAACCTCGCCGAGTGGGTTGCGCGCATTCGCGATCAGAATTGGAAAGAGACGTTTCTATTTTTCAAACACGAAGACGCGGGTACCGGGCCACGACTAGCCGCTCAATTTCTGAACCTTGCGAACACGCATAACTCGCCATCCAAAGACTAAAGGCGAAATAAAAGAGGCGCCGATTAGCGCCTCTCTTTCGTTGAAAAAGAATGCCGACAACCGTTTAGAAATTCCCACTACACTCCGGGTGTCCACAATCGCAATCCAGTTCAATTGTTTTGCCCGTGCCTTCACACGAGGCGCTGCAATATTTCCCGCCCGGCTGGGGCGCACAACTGCAAACCGGATTCTTACAAGCTGCTTTCTCGTCGTCTGCCATGAAGTCTCCTCCTAAGTGATCGAATTAACTTAGAGTAGCACATCCCAAGGGAACGTCCATTTCGGGCGGGGCAGTAAGGGTCCGGTAGTTGAAACGAAAGGCGTTTTACTCCTCCTCTTCCTCCTCCTTCTTAACCTTCACTACGGCTTCTACGGCTCCTTTAGATTTCAGAAATCTAACCACCGCCGCGTGATCGTTCTCCAAGGCGTGGGCCAGCGCATTCATTTTATCCTCGTCCGAGAGGTTAATATCCGCGCCTGCCAGTACCAGTGTCCGAACGATGTTTACATGACCCTCAGAGGCCGCTAGCATCAGGGCGGTTCGTCCTCCCTTGTTCTTCGTATTTAGTTCAGCGCTCGCATCAAGCAGCGCTTTCAGCGCCTCGAGGTTGTTGGCCGTGGCTGCCTGCATTAATGCGGTGTTGCCGCCATCGTCCTTAACATTCACTTTTGCTCCAGCATTGATCAGGTCCCACACCAGGTCGCTGGTTGCGTCGGCGTCGAACATCATCAACACGGTTTGGCCGGCAGAATTCTTCAGGTTTACTCTTGCCCCAGAGGAAAGCAGGAGCTGCACCATCTCTCGATTAGCGTTGCGCACAGCATGTTCGAGGGCCGTAGTTTTGCTACGCGGATCGCGCAGGTTCACGTCCATGCCTGAGATCAAACCCGCCAGAGTCTCCAGGTCGTCTTCCTGAGCAGCTCTCACAAAAGGATGTTCGGGCGCCACATACGCGACCATTCCACCGGTGGATATGAAACGAGTCTCGCCATTGAGTTCGATTTCAATGTTTTCTTCGATCGCCGCGACTTTAAGACTGCGATCCATTCGTATTTCTGCATTTTGACTGACGTAGATCCCATTCGATTCATCGGCCGCAAATCCAGGTGCTTCGATACGCACGTTGTAAGAACCGGTTCGCAGGCCATCGATCCGAAATCGTCCGTCTGCGCTGGTGCTCGCGTAGAGAGCGAGGTTGAATTCTTCATTGGAGACCGAGACGGTGGCTCCAGGTATCGCTGCGCCGTTCTGATCGGTAACTGTGCCCACGACGCTCGCGCCTAACGCCCAACGAGCCATTGGCTGCGTTGCCGGTGGCACATCGCGCCCACCACCTACCCGCACCTCAGTCGACTCTTGAGCTATTGCACTGGTCACGCTCAAAGCCGCGGTAAATGCGCCGGCGGCGATTTGTGATACGCGCCGGTTGAGGTGGTGAAGTTTCTTTCCTACCGGTATGGTGACGGGCCCACCATGAGGATCTTGAATGTACTGAACGCATAAGCGGCCGTTTGATCGAGTGACCAGACGCTCCGCCTGGGTGCGCGTCATCGCGGAGAGATTGTGGACTTCAAAACTGCAGTGCTCGCAAAAGCGCACCTGATCGTTTCCGGTCATTGAGTTCCAATCAGCATTGCATGGTGAAGCAACAGTCAGGTTCTTCAGGAAGGTCTTGGGTGCCATGGTGGTCTCCTTATCAGTTGTAAGCCTGTCGGAGAGCCCTGGGGAGAGAAGCTCAAGCGCGCGTCCGCGCAGAGTTAGACCACGAGCCCGAACGGAAGTTCACGACTCAGAATTTCTCTTCTATTCACTAGATCAATCGTTAACCTGGGGAGGAGCCTGCGGATTGCCGCTGAGATGCGCCAGCGTTTACGCGTAGTTGTAATCATTTCCTGTCAAAGTTAGAAAATTTCTGATCACGACCAGACTGCAAGTCAAATTTATCTGACAACGAATTTCGCCGGGGCGACCACAGCCCGAGCCAACGGGTTGTAGTAGTCATAAACGGTTGAAGGCGCCGCTTTCGCGGTTAGACCAAAGCGCGGGCGAAATTTGAAATCAAACTTGATACCGCCCGCGCGCGGCCAGAGATAAACGACTACGCGATCCGGCAAAACATCGTATTGACCAATGGCCCAGTCGGAACTCTTCATTGCACTCTCGAGTGAGGCGCGATCAACATCGGCGCCGGGAGGCAGTCCAATTTCTGCGAGCATCATCCCGTAGCCCGAGAAGCCGACACGCTCAGCGTTCACGTGGCAAACAATATCTTCATTGATCTTCGCGGTGTTTTTATCAAACGTCGTCGTCAAACGCAGCGAGCGCGTCTCTCCGGCTAGTGTGCCGGCCTTCTCCGTAGCAGAAGACGCTGACCATGGCACGTAGTAGTGGGCGACGATCTGAATTGAAGCGAAGGCTGAACCAGCAGGCCGCCGCAATTCGATCCTGTTTGCGCCATTAAGCAAGAAGCGTGAGATATCCGCGCGAATCGGGCCGGCGGTTTGATTGCCAGGGGGCAGACTCAGGGAAGCGGCAGGTTGACCGTTGACCAAGATCTCGGCTGGGGTCGCAGTCATGAGATCCTTTCGATCTGAGCCTACCTCGTCCGTGGCCAGCAAAGTCATCATGGTATCAAGCACATTGATCGTGGCCTGGGTTGAATACCAAACCCCGTAGCGATCCTTCTCTTTCAAAAGGAAGAGCAGACCGCTGCGGACGAGCGGGTCACTTGTCTGTTTCGTTTGCCCGGGTTGGGTCCTGGCAGATCGTGCCAGAGCCTGAATAGCCAGGGCGGTAGTTTCAACCCGGCCCGCCAGACCCCAGCCATAAAAAGGCGTGTTGGTTTCCAGTGACCAGTAGGTTGACCCTCCTTCGCTATGCACGAGCTCGCGCAGCCTGGCAATTCCACGTGCAGCTCCCGGTTCATCGCCCGCTTCGATCGCCGCCAGCGCATAGGAGGCTATCAAATAAGGTTCGTCTATCTGGTTGATCTGCGTTGCGAGGTAAGAAAGCGTCCGCTGAAGTTCCGGTGATGGAGTTTTGCGAGACGCTTGCTTGGTCCCGGCAGTACCTTCAATCGGTAGCGAAGGTTCGGTCATGGCCAGCACTCGGGCGATGAAAGCAGTCAGCAAAGCGGCGTGATTCTGATTCACACTCTGCCTGGAGTTGTAATCGTCAAAGCCCCAACTGCCGTTGGCGCTTTGTTGCTTCAGCAACCACGTACGAGCAGCTTTGATAGTTTCGTCATCGATCGTGACAAACTCGCGAACGTCCTGTAGGAACCGAAGTGCATAGGCCGTCAACGCGAGATCCGAATCACCCCGACCCCAATAGGAGAAGCCTCCGTCTGCGGAGCGATAATTGAGCAGGCGTTGATAACCCAATTCGGCGTAGCGCTGGGCTTTCTTGTTTTCTTGCGACGCGGTTCCAAGCTGCTTATCGCGACGTAAAAGCAGCACGCTGGGATAGGTGGAGGAGATTGTTTGCTCACCGCAGCCGTGTGGCCGCTCGAGAATTCCCTCAATGCTTTCGATCACGTGGGCCATCAGGCTGGGGTAAATCTTGACTTCGCCTTCAGTGGAACCGGGGATTACCTGGGAAGGCAGGTTGAGATCCATGAGGGACGAATCGCTGACCACGTCAGCAGCGGTTTGCGTCTTCTCCTCACCGTCAGGATGGACGGTCACCGGCTTTTCAATCGCATCGCTCGCTTCCTCGCCGCGGGCCGTAACGCGTTGTTTCCCGTCCTTCACAGAAGCCACGGCCGTCAGTGCAAAGGTCTCGCGAGCGGCATCGCCGGCTGGAACGTTCGCACGCTGGCGGGCCGGTCCCTGCAGACTAAACCAACTCTCCGGTTTGATTTCGAGATCGACAGTCTGCGGGCGCTCCAGATAATTCCGCAGCACGACCGGTAACGAAATCTGATCGCCTTCTGTGAGCACGCGCGGTGGATCGTGATCGACAAAGAAAGGTTGAAACGACCGAATCTCCGTTTCTGCTGTCCCGATCTCGCCGTCTTCAGTGGAACCAATCACCGACATTTTCCAGGTAGTGATGTTGTCGGCGAGTTTGAACTTCAACTGCGCGCGACCCTGTTTATCTGTTTCCAGTGAGGGTTGCCAGACGAGCGTTTCAGGGAAATATTCTCGGAGGCGAGGCGTAGACAACTGAGGCGCGTGCCCTATAGAAACGCGCGTGCGGCCTTCGGTGACAGTCGAGGAGACCGACGACTGAGTTGTATTCAGATCTTCCGTAGCGCCGGAAGTTACGGTTACCAACTCGCTAACTGCTCCAACCTCGAGAGTAATATTCAGAGTGGTAATATTCGAGGAGCTGACCGGAACCTCAGTAATGACTGCTGACTTAAAGTTCGCCGCGTCACAACGCACGCTGTAAAAACCGGCGGGCAGATTTCGCAAAACGAACAAGCCCGAGTCGTCGGTTTCGGACTCAAACTCCTGCGAAGTATCTTTAAGCGTTGCAGTCACCTTAGCACCTGCGATCGCAGCGCCCATCGGATCGGTAACACTTCCTTTGATCGCACCCTTCGCGCCGGCAAAGAGTACCTGTTTGACTGGAGCGACCAATACCGAATCGCGGCTTGACTCTTCACCAGTCAATTGTGAAAAGACCGTGACGTCGAAATCGTCAACCGTTCCTTCCTTGCCGTCCTCGCCGCTACTACGAAACGTGACGAAAGAGATCTGTTGAGTGACCGGGATGATTTCCGTCCGCATTTTGACCGCCTGGCCGAAGCTCCCGACGGTCTGAATAGAGGCTCGATCGGCATAACGAGCCGTCGTCTTATAGACAACATAAAAACGGTGACCCCACGGATCGGAAAGCCGCGATTCTGCAACCGGGGCCAGCGCCAACTGCAACTGGCTGTCATCGTGAGGCAGCTTTTGCGTAGCCTCGAAATATTCCGTGAGCGCCTTTTCGATCCGGGTGCGCGTTTCGATCAGATAATCGATACTCGCAACCCAGAGTGTAAAATCATCTGACTTGGAATACGTCGCTTCAAACAGCTTGTTTGGCCCACTACTGCGAACGTTGACGTTAAACTTGTCGCCCGCAATGCTGAAACTAATCTTGTACGGCTGTCCCCAGGGATCGCGCAGCGAGTTGATATCTATCCCTTCAGTACGTAATTCACTTTTTAGCACTGCTGCATCGCGAATGAAGTCGCCGGTGCGTGCGTGAAAGCGTTCGACCGCGCGAGTGATTGCCTCCCCGGTGAAACGAAAATAGTCGCGGGTGATTCGACTTGCCGAGAAATCATCTTTGGTGGCGAAGACCTTATCCGGGCCGGCGCTAATGATCTCAAGGACGCTGGCGGTTTTGTCGATTGAGAACAACTTGCGATAGGGCGTTCCCCAGGGATCTTTAAGTTCATCTACATTCAGTCCAGCCTCAAACAAGAGACGGCGGAGAGTCTCGCCATTGTCAGGAAATACGCTGCCTTTCAGATATCGGGCATCGAGAATATTTCTAACAGGCTTCAGGCTGGAAGCGGTCAGTTCGGCAAAAACCTGGGCGTGATCGGTCGCAAAACTTTCCGTGTCGAAAAAGTCGGGCCGGGCTGAATAACCGCTAAGCAGCAATTCAGCGACTAAATCCATGCCTTCCGGTAGCGGTTTGCTCAGATCGATCCGCTGCAAGTCCTTGCGAGTTATTCCTCCCACTTGATCGTCATAGCCACGCCATTGACTGAAACTGCCGTAGAAGCCGAAGGCGCCGCTAAAGTCCTGATCGGTGCGCGCCCTCTCTTCGACGGCCCGGTCGAAGATAACGACGCCCAGCGCGCTGCTAGCTGGTCGTCCTTCAGGAGTGAGGATGCGAAAGTCTACGGTTGCATCATCGCCCGGCTTGTACTCGGCGTGGTCGAGATGGAAGTTGAGTTTCAGATCACGGTCACGCGGAAAGAGGATCGTCCGGGAGCCCGATGAAAAGTCATAACTGTTGGAAATCTGAGAGGCTCTGGCGTAAGCGGAAATCGTCACTTCATCAAGAAATTCGGGCCGGTAGGGTAGCGTGAAAGTAGTAGCGCCGCCGGTTAGCGCAACAGATCGCGATTCGATAAGGTTTGCCTCTCGCGAAATATCGACAAACAAATTCAGATTGGGCTCGCTTGCCTTGACGTTTACTTTGATTACCTCGCCCGGACGATAAAGCGCCTTGTCAGTTTCCACGAGTATTACGGGCACATTCGCGTAGTAGAACGATTCAGTGTGCTGACCCGTAAAGTTGCTGCCGCTGTGGGCGGTGAACTTCAGCGACTTGGAATAGTTGACTGTGGCGTGGGGTTTAAGCCCAGTCACAATGGCAATGCCATATTTGTTGGTCCGAATAGTTTTGATCGGAGTGGAAATCGCGGTATCAGCATCTCCATCGACAGTTTCGCTAATCGCCACGTCGCAGGAAACCGGGGTCCCATCCGCGAGGGATGTGGCCACGTAGAATTGCATCGGAAAGTTGCGCGCCTGCCGGTGGCCGGCTTCGGCTATGTAGATGTGAATTGCATCTTTTGTTACGCGAAGATCGAACCGTCGCTGTTCGGTGCGGTTGCTGGTCGGGTCGGTAAAATAAGCGGCGAAGGTCAGATCCCTAAACCGAGAATAGTCCTCTTCGGCAAGATCCTGGTGATACTCCTCAAGATCAATAAGGACCTTGAAGAGTCCCGTCTCATCAGTTTCTCCTTCAAATTTCTCGCCGGCTGTAATGTCCCACTTCTGTTCGCGATAATTCCATTCCCGCTCTTCTTCGCGTACAACGCGCACGTGTCCCCGCTTCACCGGCTGGCCAAAAAGATAATCGGCCCGCACTTCAACGCGGGCGTTCTGATTCGGCAAATAAAAGGAACGATCGGGCTTCACATTGACGGTGAAGTTAGGCAGATCGTAGCGACTAATCTTGACTGATTGGTAGCCGTTTGAGTCGCCGTAGTTTTCATCATCCATCTCAACTGTGATGTTGTAATTGCCGAGGTTTGTATTGTCCGGAATAGTCCAATCCGCATTGGCGACGCCGAAACGCGAAGTCTGCAACTGGGTTTCGAAAACTGTGATCTCTTCTGGGTCGGTAATCTTCAGCGTAGCCTGCGCATTTGCTGCAGCGTGTTTTGCAGAATCAAAAATCAGCGCGCGCACGTGAAGCGGCTGGCCGGGCTGGTAAATTGGTTTATCGGTAGTGACCATGATCCGCGTCTCGTCATTCAACTCAATGTCGTTACTGGTTTCTCTGACGAAGCCGCCGTGTCGTGCCACTACCTTGAGCTCGCCTTCATCCGAACTGAGTTTGGCGGGAATGTTCAGGCTAACCAGAGCATAGCCATTGGCATCGGTCAGCGCCGACCCTTTCAATGTCACGGTAGGGCTGCTGTCAAGCTTTAGTTCGACATTTACACTTGTGTCTCTTGCCGGCTTCGCGTTCAGGGGATGAATTGCGCGAACGTGTATGTACTGAGGGCCACCGCGATGAGCCCGGTGCGTGGTGCTAACTTGCAAAGCAAAGATGTCAGGAGTGTCGATTTCAGACAGTGAAATAACACCGCTGGCTGCCGCGGGCGAAGATCCCGCCGTAGTTGCCGGAGTGATTCGGTAACGCAACCGGTACCAGGGCAACTGCTGGTCGTCAAATACGTGCTTGTCGGTCAGCGTCAGCGGTACAGACAATTTGTTTAGACCGGGCCGCAGCACCGCATCACGAAGAATGGCGCCGCGAGTATTATCCGCGGGATCGAGGAGTTCTACTTTGAGTCTTACCGGAAGATCGTCAGCGGTTGGATTGGTGACCTCCAGCGCGATGATGGTTTGGTCCTGAATGAGGAAACTGGTTGCCTTCTCATTGACGGTCAACCCGCTTTGGGCCAACGAAATTTGAACAAAGACAACAGCGGCGCAAAGGCACAAGAGAGAGAGAAGCCAGCTGCGGCTCATGGCGGCCTCCGGTTATTTTTGAAAAAGACACACTCCAATCTGGGGAGAAACTCTTTCGTTTCACCGACTGTTACTGCTGCCAACTTTTGAAGATGACTGTGAGCCTGGGGAGAAGCTTTTCAGATTGCGGCGATGTGATGCAGTAGAGTTGCCGATTGGTTGTCAGAATTTCGTAAGCAAATACGAAAAAGCGTATCGGGGTAAATTCCGGAAGAAGAGTTGGCCGGACTAGGTAGTCAGCGCGACGGCGATGGCTGCCGCGACGCGAGCGTTGTTTTCCAGCAACGCAATGTTTGTTCTTAGGGTAGCGCCTTCGCTCATCTGGGCCATGTGTGACAGGAGAAAAGGAGTTAGTTCACGCCCGCCCACTTGTTGTTGCTCGGCTGCCCGCAATGCCTCATTGAGGGTCCGCTCCAGCTCCGCCGCGGGAAACTCAAACTCCTCCGGCACCGGAACGGTTACCAGCAAGGCACTCTCAATACCCAGGGTTTGCTGTGCGCAAAATATTTGAGCGACCTCCGGAGGCGAATCTACGCTTACGTCGACAGGCAAGCCGCTGCGGCGCGAGTAGAAAGCAGGCATCTCGTTACATTGATAGCCAACAACGGTGATGCCGTAGGTTTCCAACCACTCGCGCGTCGCCGGCAGATCTAAAACTATCTTGGCGCCGGAACAAACGACAACGATTGGTGTGGTGGCGAGAGCGGGCAAGTCTCCCGAGATATCCGGTAAGGGACCACGATGAACACCACCGATGCCGCCGGTAGCGAACACCTTGATGCCGGCGCGCTGGGCGATCCAGCTGGTTGAAGCGACCGTTGTTGCCCCGTTCCATTTCTGCGCGACGGCTATGGGCAAATCGCGAATACCGATCTTTCGGATTGGTTCATCGCCGGCAATACAACAGATTTGGTCGTCACTAAGTCCGGCGTGGAATTGGCCGTTGAGTATGGCGATGGTCGCCGGCACAGCACCGGTTTCGCGAACGATTTGTTCCAGACGGCGAGCGGTCTCGAGATTCTGCGGGCGCGGCAAACCGTGAGCAATCACAGTAGACTCGAGCGCGACTAGCGGCTTGTTTTTGTCCATAGCCGCTGAGACTTCAGAGTTAAAGTTGATAAGCGATGGGTCCATGGTAGGTTTCAACTTTTGGAGTGCGGTGACCTGTCACCGCTTTGGTCGGTCGCGACCTGTCGCGACCATCTGTCATGCTGAATTCACTCAAAGCCTAGACCGTCAGGCCGCCCAAGACTAAAGCGGTGACAGGTCACCGCACTCCAAAAGGTCAGGAAGGCGGGCTTGCTCCCGCTGTTCTTAATTGCAATGTAAACACTGTCCCCGCGCTTTCATGCTTCTCCCACGAAATCTCT
>Ga0207689_10006774_pt1 | contig 10083 bp, 8 predicted proteins | sample KBSMisM52_FD_184312 | JGI IMG/M metagenome (GOLD analysis project Ga0207689, IMG submission 184312) | Miscanthus rhizosphere microbial communities from Kellogg Biological Station, Michigan, USA - KBS Miscanthus M5-2 (SPAdes) (version 2) | ecosystem: Host-associated > Plants > Roots > Rhizosphere... | reverse complement strand
AATCGAGGCGACGCCTTCCTCCAGCGCACGAATCGCGTCGAGCATGTACGGCACCAGCAAACGATTCACGATGAACCCGGTGCGATCACTGGTGCGCACCGGCGTTTTGCCAAGACCGGTTGCGAATGCCACAGCATCTTCGTAAACGGCAGCGTCGGTCAGAATCGTGCGAATCACTTCGACCAGCTTCATGATTGGCACGGGATTGAAAAAGTGCATGCCGAGGAAACGCTGTTGCCGCGGGGCCGAAACCACCGACATCATCTGCGTAATCGACAGCGAAGAAGTGTTCGAGGCGAAGATTGTTTCGGGCTTGCAGAGATCGTCCAGGCGCAAGTAAGTCTCGCGCTTGGTGTCGAGGTTTTCGACAATCGCCTCAATGATGATGTCGCAATCCGAAAGGTCTTCGAATTTGGTGGTGCCATGCAGCCGGCCGCGAATCTGATCGGACGATTCTTTCAGCGTCCCTTTCTCAGCGAACTTCGCCAGCGATTTCTCGATGCCGCCGAATCCTTTTGCGATCAAATCATCAGACACTTCACGCACTATCGTTTCATAGCCGGCGGTCGCCGCCGTCTGCGCTATGCCTGAACCCATCAGACCGCAACCAAGCACACCAACTTTTTTGATTTCCATAATGTCTCCTTTAGAGAACTATCAGCAGATTGCACAGTACGCCGATTAGAAAAACCTAAATTGCGTTCTCGGGTTCTGCGTAGTCTGCGGATTACTCGTAGTGCCTGAAAATAAAAAAGAATGATACCAAGACCAGCAGCAGCGCGGCGATTTGAGCGATGCGCCAGGCGATCGTCACGCGCACGGATTGCCCGGGGCGTTTGTAACTTACGACTGCGGAGAGCGCGGCACCGGAAACAAGTCCGCCCATGTGTGCTGCATTATCGATGATGCCACGACCGAGAAATCCAATGGCGAGGTTCAGCAAAATCACCGGCAGCATTCCGGTTCCGAACGCGCGTTTAAATCCTTCCGGCAATTCTCGTCGATACTTCAAACCAAAAACGAAGAGTACTCCCACTAATCCGAACAGTGCGCCAGATGCTCCGGCCGAAGGTTCATCGGCGGATTTGACGAGAAAACTTCCGATCAGTCCGGGATGCGATCCCGGAATTACTGTCAGGTAACTGGCGAGGACGCCGGCCACGCCGGTCGCGATCCAGAACACAACAAACTTTGCCGAGCCGTACAGTTTCTCGACCCACGGACCCAGCACCCACAGACTGTACATATTGATCAACAGGTGCGGCAGGTTGACGTGGATGAAGACCGGCGTAACAAAGCGCCACCATTCGTGATCAAAACGGATCGCATAATTCGTCTTCGCGCCGAATGACAGCAGCACGGTTTCGGGAAAGGCTCCCCATAAGGACGTCGAAGACCTGCCGCTCGCTTCCCACATCAAAAGAAAAACGAAAAAGTTCGCGACGAGAAAAACGATTGTGAAGATGTATGGCCGCGAGAGAATTGCGCGCGCGTATCCGATTGCGTACCGTTCGCGCAACGGAATCGCCTGAACGGCTGGTTGGAGCGGCGCACCGCAAACGTGACACGAAGTTTCGCCCGCGCCGATTAATGCGCCACAGTTTCGGCAGAGGCTCGGGCGACCGGAATAGTTTGGTGGAGTGTCGGACAAGGATTGAAAATCCGCAGATTATATCGATTAAAACTTTCTGCGAAATCTGCTTAATCGGTGGCTTATTCCGTCAGTTCAGTTCACCGAGCAGGCTTACCAAATCGTCCGCGTGCTCCTCTTCCACGGCAAGAATGCCTTCGATCATTCGTCGTGAAGTCGGATCGTCATTGCCGAAGTAACGCACCATCTCGCGATAGCTGTCGATGGCGATGCGTTCCGCGACCAGATCTTCTTTGATCATGTCGGTAAGCGTCTCTCCTTCGACATATTCGGCGTGACTACGGGTCAGCAAACCTTCCGGATTGAAATTCGGCGCACCACCCAGTTGCACAATGCGCGCGGCAATTTGATCGGCGTGCCCCTGTTCGTCATTTGCGTGCTCGAGGAATTCCGCGGCCACACTATCGGCGTGGATTCCGTTCGCCATGAAATAGTGCCGCTTGTAACGCAGCACGCAGACGAGCTCAGTTGCCAACGCTTCGTTCAGCAGTTTGACGACGGTGTCGCGGTCGGCCGTGTAGCCCTCAGTCACAGCACCATTCTCGATGTGTTTACGCGCGCGCGCGCGCAGCTTTTTGATATCAGTCAGAAATGGTTTATTAGCCACAGTTGTGACTCCTTCGATTTGAGTTGTATGAAATGGAAAACAGGATATTACAAGCGGCGGAAAGCCCGAGCAAGTTACCAGTGGGCGTTACGTGACATTAATCGCGTTCGCGACAAAAACGTGAGTTTCACCGCAAATCAATTGCCCGCGACTTTGGCAGTGAGGGTAACTTCGGTAGGTGCGCCTGCCTCATTAGTGACTTCGATCGGCGCTCGCCATTGCAGCGTCTTGATGCGACAGACACCGGTATTGTCTTCGCGGCAATAGACAAACGTAACGCGGCCCTCAACCAGTGCTGTCCCAGCCGCGAGCGCTTTCATCGGCAGACGAATAGGCAATTGAAAGCTGGTCTTAGTTCCAAGGTAAATCGAGGTCGTGGTGCCATCCTTTACAGTGCCATCCGTTAAGTAAATTGAAGACTTGAAAAGTAGCTTATCCTGACCCTCAGCGATGTTGATTTGGTAGCTGTGCGGTGCATTCGGATTAAGGTGGAATCCGGACGGCAACTGCAGGTTTATTATTAACTGACCGTCACCGGTTCGTATCTTTTGAAGATCCACATTGATTTGATCTTGGTTTGGTGCAAACTCTTCGGTGTCATCCTGTTTCTTTTCCGGTGGTAACAAACCGCGAATCTTCAAAGTTTGACTGGACTTCGTTCGCAAATCCACGACGCGAATCGCATGGTTGTTCGTATCAGCGACGTAAAGTTTGTCGCCGGCGATCGTCAAACCACCCGGCTCATAAAACGAAGGGGTCGCGCCGTCGGCCTGGCCTGGTTTTCCGGTTCCGGCAAACGACTTCACCGTGCGCGCCGCCGGATCGAGCAACTTGATTTTGTGATTGTACGTGTCGGCGATCAGCAGTTTGTCGTTCCACTGCGTGAGCCCGAGCGGATGTTGCAGGCGCACTTCGTTGCCGTGACCGTCGCGATCCCCGAAATCAAACAAGTCACCCCCGACCAGTGTCCGCACGTCGCCCGCCGCTAGATCGATTGCGCGAATGATGTTTGCTTCCGCGTCCGAGACGAAGAGCGCCTTGCCATCACTCGCTAACGCTGAGGGTTGGGCGAATGCCGCTTCATCCCGCGCACCATCGACGCGTGCTTCACGACCAGAACCGGCGTACGTCGAAACCTCCTTTTTGTCGAGATCGAGTTGCCAAATCTGGTGCGGCCCGGCCATGGCGATGTAGAGGGTGCGGCCGACGAGCTGCAAATCCCACGGCGAGTTCAAAGCAATTTTCAAGGCCGGGCCTGTTTCGCCATAGTCGCGCGATTGCACTCCGGTTCCCGCAATTGTATCGACGGTGCGGGCTTTCAGATCTACCTGGCGGATCAAGTGGTTCTCGGTATCGGCAACGTAAAGCTTATCGCCGTCGAGCACCATCCCCTGCGGACGAAAGAAATTTGCCTCGGTAAAAGGACCGCCGGACATGCCATGCTGGCCGTTACCAATCACGTCAACCAGGGTGCCATCGAGTTTTGTGATGACGATTCGATTGTGATCGGAATCAGCGATGAACAACCGGTCGTTTTTTGCATCAGCGAGCACTTTGCCCGGAAACGCCAGTGGCAAGTCGCCCACTTTCGCTTTTTCCAGAACCAGCTGCAGCGGCGCCTCATTCAATTCGCCGCGTTTGCGAAATTGTGTAATCGTGTCAGCGATAGTTTTATCGAGAACATCATAGCCACCTTCACCGGATAACCTGCCGATCACGTAGCCGGCCGGATCGATCAAGTAGCGCGTCGGCCACGCATCCACTGCGTACGCGCGCCAAATGTTGAAGTCAGCGTCGTTAACAATCGGATGTTCAATCTCGTAACGCAGAATGATGCGGCGAATGTTTTCGGTGTCTTTTTCGTTCTCGAACTTGGCGGAGTGGACGCCGATAACGACCAGTTCATTAGGATATTTCTTCTCAAGCCTCTTCAAATCGGGAATGATGTGCATGCAGTTAATGCAGCCGTAGGTCCAAAAATCCAACAGCACCACTTTCCCTTTCAAAGCTGCGAGCGAGAGCGGCTTGTCGGTGTTCAGCCAACCGCGATCGCCAGTCAATTCGGGGGCCCGGATCCGGGCGCGTTCCTGTACAGGCATTTCAAGACCTTTCTCAGCGACCAGGTCTTTCGTCTTTGATCTTTGTTCTTCGCGCGCGAAGCCGGGCAAGAGTGCGTACGACACGGTGCAAAAACAAAATAACAAAGACCAAAGGCCGAAGATCAAAGACCTGATTCCTCTGTGTCCCATCCGGTTCATTTCAACTTGCCAGAACCTGGTCCAGTCTATCGACAGCTCTCCTTAGATGCGGAATGGTTATCGATCCGCCTACCACCAGAGCAACGTTGAATGCGTCCATGAACTGTTCGCGCGTGACGCCGACGTTCGCACATTGTTTGATGTGATAGGTGATGCAGTCATCGCAACGCAAAACGATCGATGCGGTCAGACCCATCAGCTCCTTGGTCTTCTTATCGAGTGCGCCGTTTTCGTAAGCTTGCGTGTCGAGCGCGAAAAACCGTTTGATCCCGAGGTGGTTGCTGTCCAGCAGCTTCTCGTTCATGGCGGCGCGATATTGATCGAACTCGTCCATGGAAAGCGATTCCTTTCAGTTTTTCGCGACTGTACCACACGCGCAAATCTTTCCCGAATCGATTGGCGTCGAAGGCGCGCAAAATCATTGACGCATCTGAGGCTGCATGGTTTCATCTTATGATCGTCATCATCGTCACCCGCTATGATCCACCGGACCACGTCTGAAAAAGCCGCTGCAGAATTACTACACGCGTCTCCTGAAGATGGGTCGCAACTGCATGATCTTTTGCCCTTTACCATCGGAGATCAGACCTTCGCTGTGTTTACCGATCAGATTGAGACCACGGCTGAAGCGCGTCCCGCGGCGCCCTTGCCGCGAGCACCCGCAGCGGTGGTTGGAGTAGTCTGCGTTCACGGACACATGATTACGGTGCTCGATGCCATCGCCATGCTGACCGGCTCACTAACGGACTGGCCGCCCACGCTTCCATTTGTGCTGGTTTTGCGCGGAAATGAGCAAGTTGGTCTCGTCGCCGAAACCTGCCGAGACACGGTCACGATTTCCGCCGAAGACATTGAACCGGTTGCGTCTGCTGGTGATTTGAAGGCCGCGCTTACCTTAGGCACGGTGGTCTACGCGGGAGAAGCCATGATGATTCTGGATACGACGCGGCTTTTCCGGTGCGCGGTTCAACGACGCGAACGACGCCGACGGCGATTCTGAAAGTGCTGTTTTTCTGTGGCTTTTCGCGAAAGTTGTTGACCCCTTGCACTTCTGAGAGTTAGACTCCTGCCCAATTCAAACGCAATAGAAACTTGAACTTAGGCAATTTCTCGACGCAGTAACACGGAGGAGGAAAACAAAAAGGACATGGTGAGATTTTCAAAAATCTTTCAACTTTTAACTGTGGTCCTCGTCGTCGCCATGGTGAACGTCTATGTGATGGGCGCGCCAAAGGCTTCGACGGATCCGAAGAAAGCCGACGTTCCAGCTACCACTGACACAACCACCAATTTGGCGAGCGCTGAGAATGTAGCAAAGGTGACGCCGGTGTCAGTTGCATCCGAAAAACTCAAGCTGGCACCGGGATCGAAGCTCGATTTCAACCGCATCTTTTCGCGGACAGAGATCGCTTCGCGCGCCACAGCCAATCACAATTTCCTGAACGCCAAGACAGCGGCTCGCGATCTTTTCAAAGCGCCGCCACGCGTGGGCATGGCGCCGCAGGACGATAAAGACAGTGGCGGTGGCGGCAGCAAAGGCACCTGGATTGCGCTGGGCGTTATTGCGGCGGTCGTGACTATTGCCGTGATCGGTCTGAGACACGATCGATCAGACCAAACGGGGTCGTCCTCGCCGGTACCGTAATCGACAGTTTTGAACGAATTACTGCGACCGTCGATCCGGATCCGGTCGTTTAGTAAAGCGCGGGTGCGCTTGCAGTTCCGGGGCGTCCCGCGCATACTCTGCTGGTTAAGTTCCTGCTCTCGCGCCTCGACGGCGAGGCGCCTGTCCGTGCTGCGAAGCGACGTGTTCGGCTGAAGAGAGAGTGAGGTTAGTTGTCAACGTAAGGAGCCGCTCTCGCGTTTAGTTAGAGCATCGGGACGTCGCCTTTCGCCGAAAGAAAAGTCAGTCATCCTGCTTTTGATTCAGTGATTGAGTTCCGCGCTTCCTTTTGCACCAAAGGACAAGGACAGAAGAAGAAATGGCTACAAAACTGTACGTAGGAAATCTCCCCTTTCAAACGACCAGCGACGATTTGCGCGATCACTTTGCGAAGGCCGGTACGGTTGAATCGGCTCAGGTCGTCGAAGATCGAATGACGGGTCGTTCGCGCGGCTTCGGGTTTGTCGAAATGACTTCACCGGAAGAAGCGGCGGCGGCGATCGAGCAGTTCAACGGCAAGGACTTCAACGGCCGCAATTTGACGGTTAATGAAGCCCGCCCGCGGACGGACCGCGGCGGCGGCGGCGGTGGCTACGGTGGCGGCGGCAACCGGGGCGGTTACGGCGGTGGCGGCGGCGGTGGCTACGGTGGTGGCGGTGGACGCGGTGGCCGCGATCGGGATCGCGACAAACGCCCCAGTCGCAACGACCGCGAACCACGCTGGTAATCACAAGGCAAAGAGACAAGTAAAAAGGCAAGAGTCGGATGGTGCTCGTAGAGTCCATTTTTGACGTTTGCCTTTTTGTTTTTTGGTCGACTTTTTTCCTTCGCTTACTTCCGCGCTTCTGGCCTAATCTTCAGAGTGATCCGCTGACCCGCGCGCATCAGCTCGACTTCGTATTCCTGCCCCGCTTTCATTTCGCCAAGCGCGTAGGTGTAATCATAAACGTTCTTCACATCACGGCCGGCCAGCTTCACGATCTTATCGCCGGCTTTGATGCCGGCTTTCGCCGCCGGCGAATCGTCGCGCACGCCATCAAGTAACAATCCGTCATTCGAATCCGCATAATTCGGAATGGTCCCGAGATACACGCGGAAACCCGTAGAGCGTCCCTGCGATTCACTTTTCGCGACCGTGTAGGTCGGGCGCTTATCTGACTTGTCAATGTCGCGAACGACCTTCGCCACGAACGAGACTATGCGCGCTTCCCCTTGATAGTTGATTTTTTCAGCCGTATCCGATGGCTTGTGATAATCGTTATGCGTGCCCGTCCAGAAGAACAAGACCGGGATTTGTTTCGAGTAGAAGGATGAATGGTCACTTGGACCATATCCGTCTTCGTTGAGCGTCAGCGCAAACGGTGACGCACTGCTGGTGCCCGAGTGATTGCCGGCGCTGGCTGGAATTGTCTGAGGTGCCGTGAATGAATCTTGAGTACGTTTGATTTCGTCTTTCCACTCCTGCGCAGTGCCAACGCCGCCAATGCTTAGCTTTTGGTCCTTCAAACGCCCAATCATATCCATATTGATCATCGCGACCGTGTTTGCGAGCGGCACCACGGGATGGTTGACGTAGTAGTTCGATCCGATCAGACCTTCTTCTTCGCCGCTGAATGCGATGAAAACGATGGTGCGACGCGGCTTTGGTCCTTGCGTGAACATGCGCGCCAGGTCCAGCACTCCCGCGGTTCCCGAAGCGTTGTCGTCTGCGCCGTGATGTATCTCGCCCTCGCGCGGCGCGAGACTGCCTTCGCCGCCTAACCCAAGATGATCGTAGTGCGCACCAATTACGATCGCTTCGTTCTTAAGTTTCGGATCGCTGCCGGGAAGGATTCCCACGACGTTGAAGGAAGGCGATTCACGGCGAGCGACATCAACTGAGAGGTCCAGCTTGAGCAATGGCACGTGGGTTCGTAACTGCAACGGTCGCGGCATTCCAGGTCCCGTACTTGGCGCTCCGCCATCAGGCGAATCTTTTATTTTTCTGATGTCCGCGAATCCTTCGTACTCCGCAAGGTCGCCGAGCGGCAGGAGCCGAGCGGCCAGTTTTCGTGAGATGACGATAATCGGTATTCCTGCTTCACCCGCGTTGTCATAGGACAACCTTGAAAGCGCATCATTAGAAAGCTTTTCGTCTTGCGACACGATTAGAAGTGCTTGCGCGCCGACTGCGCGCGCGGCTGCGGCTTTGAAGCGAGTTTGACCGGCTTGAACGAATTGCCCATGCGGATTATCGCCATCGGGTGTGCCCGCGAACGCGATCGCTACTCGGCCCTTCGCATTTGAAATGGAATAGTCGTCGTACTTCAGTCCAGCCGACGAGATTCCATAACCGACAAAAGTCACCTCGGCCGCTTTCAAGGAAGCATTCGAAGAAAACCCCAGCGGCATCCAGTCTTCGCCAACTTTGAACTGCATCATGTCATCAGCGCGTCCAGGATTTACGAACAACAAATTGTTCTTGCCCAACTCAACCTTAGAAACGTACGGAAACGGTTGCAGGTAGCGCGCGCGGTTTTCGCCGCGTGTGCGGCCACCGCCCGGCATTCCGGGACGAAGCCCAAGCATGTTGAATTCCGCCGCGATGTAATGCGCGGCATCGTTGGCGCCCTGTGTTCCTGTGCGACGTCCTTCGAGCGCGTCTGACGCCAGGTACATGATCGTGTTGCGAAGTCGATCGACGCTGGGCTGGCCGGGTTGCTGCGCGAAGACGGCAACCGACAGCGCTGTTATCAGAATTAAATAGCCAGGTAATTGCTTCAATCTGAATTTCATTTATTTCTTCCTCTGTGTTCCTCTGTGTTCCTCTGTGACCTCTGTGGTGAAAAGATCCAATTAACCACAGAGGACACAGAGAAATCACTCAACCCAATCGGCAATAAAAATATTAGTCTCGCCCGGCCTCGCCGCGTTCCGGTTCGATGCGAACACAAGCTTCTTCCCATCCCGCGAGAACATCGGGAAACCGTCGAAGGTGTCGTTATAGGTAATGCGCTCCATCCCTGTCCCGTCGGTTTTGATCATGTAGAGATCAAAGTCACGTCCTTTCGGATCGGCGACGTTCGACGAAAAAATGATGCGCTTACCATCGGGAAAGAAGTACGGCGCAAAGCTGGCCTTGTTCAGGTGCGTCACCTGCCGCTTGTTCGAGCCGTCGGCATTCATCACCCAAATATCCAACACCGTGGGGCGAATCAGATTCTGTTTTAGCAATGCGCTGTAATCCGCCTTCTCCTTTTCCGTTTGCGGATGATAGGCGCGATAGACAATCTGCTTTCCGTCGTAAGACCAGAACGGGCCGCCGTCGTAACCCAGCTCCGTAGTAAGTCGCTTTACGTTCCTGCCGTCAGCATCCATCCGGTATATGTCCAAGTCGCCGCTACGCGTCGAAGTGAAAACCAGTTTGCCCTGCCGATTAATCGTCGTCTCGGCGTCGTATCCACGCGTCGTGGTCAGTTGTTTCAAATCCGATCCATCCGGCTTGGCAGTAAAGATGTCGTACGAAGCATAGATGGCCCAGACATACCCTTTCGAGTAATCCGGTCGCGGCGGGCATTCTTTCGAAGCGAGGTGCGTCGACGAATACAACACGCGTTTTCCATTCGGAAAGAAATAAGCGCACGTGGTGCGACCTCTTTCATTGGAAATCAAACGCACGTCGCTGCCGTCGATGTTCATCGTATAGATGAGGTCGCAACCGTAGCCATCGCGCGTCGATTGAAAGATCAGCTTCTTGCCGTCGGCGGAAAAGTAAGCTTCCGCGTTTTCGCCGCCAAACGTGAGTTGCCGAATGTTGCGCAGATGCTTTTCGCCCGGGACCGGATTCAAGCTCTGTGAAAGTGGTGTTTGATTTTGCGGAGTAGTTGCAACTACCGCGATCAATGTCAGGACGACTACCGAAAAC
>Ga0207689_10006772_pt1 | contig 10086 bp, 7 predicted proteins | sample KBSMisM52_FD_184312 | JGI IMG/M metagenome (GOLD analysis project Ga0207689, IMG submission 184312) | Miscanthus rhizosphere microbial communities from Kellogg Biological Station, Michigan, USA - KBS Miscanthus M5-2 (SPAdes) (version 2) | ecosystem: Host-associated > Plants > Roots > Rhizosphere... | reverse complement strand
GACCTTCTCCAGCGCCTTCACATCCTTCAGCGGATCTCCATCGACGGCGATGACGTCGGCGAGCTTTCCTGACTCGAGCGAGCCGGCGTCAACGCTCAGGAGTGACGCCGCGTTTGTCGTCGCCGTCTGGACAGCCTGCAGCGGCGTGAGACCGGCGGCGACGAGCGCCTGGAACTCGCGGGTTGTGAACTTCGGCTCGTCATCCAGCCCGTAGGCAATCTTCACGTGATGCCGCAGCGCGCGCTCGAAGGCCGGCTGCTGGTAGCGCAGGATGGCCTTCCCCTTCTCGAGCATGACCGGCTCCTGTCCTGACGAGAGACCGATCTCGACGCCGCGCTGGAACGTTTCCAGAGTCGGGACCAGCCACGTTCCGCGGCCGGCCATCAATTGCGCGGTCTCCTCGTCGAGCATGGTGCCGTGCTCGATCGAGTCGACGCCGGCGCGAACGGCGGCGGTGATCCCGGCCGTTCCTTCCGCGTGCGCCATCACCTTGCGTCCGCCGCGATGCGCCACCTCGACGGCGACCTTCATCTGCTCGTCGCTCAACTCCTGCACGTTGTAGTCGCTGAGTGTGTCCGCCACGCCGCCGGTAGCCATCAGCTTGATCCAGTCGACCCCGTTGCGAAGATCGTGGCGAACGGCCACGCGCACCTCGTCCGGTGTATCGGCGATGTTGGGAAACTTGACCATGGGGACGTCCGCTGCGAGCGGGTTGAGATCGGCGTGTCCTCCGGTGACTGAGATCGGAACGCCCGCGGCGAGCACACGTGGCCCCGCAAATCTTCCTCGGGCGAACGCATTCCGCAGCGCGATCGTGTCGTACGCCGGATCGGTCGTTCCGGCATCACGCACGGTGGTGAAGCCGTGCTGCAGGTACGTCTGCGCGTTCTGCAATCCGTCCAGAGTCTTCTCCGCCGAGGAGCGCCGCAGATTGCTGGTGGCCGAAAAGTCGCTCCAGTCAGCCTCGAGATGGACATGGCAATCGATGAGACCCGGCAGGACAGTGGCATCGCCAAGCTCGATGATGCGCACCCCGTTTGGCGCACTCCTGTCGATCGACACGATCCGGTCGCCTCGCACGACGACGTATCCGTCCGAGACCGTCCCGCTGCGGACATCGAGCACGCGGCGCGAGTGAATGCCGATCGATGCCGGCTCCTCGGCGACGACGCCGGCAGCCAAAAGCAGAGAGAGAAGGAAAGCGCTGAGCGTTGTTCTCATCAACCTGATACGGAGGGAGGCATCAACCGGATTGGAGATCCTCCCGCAGGCAAAATACACTGAGCACCAAATGAAAAAGACAGCTCGTTTCGTGCTCGGGATCGCTCTTTTTATCTCCGCAAACGCTCTGCAAGCGCAACAGCCGTTCCAGCGCGGCGCAGAAGTCAAACCCGACCAGCCGATCGCCGGCGAGACCCAGGCACTCTGGAACGTCTACGAACGCGCCGTGATCGACTCCGCGGTCTATCAGAGATGGAACGTGCGACCTCTCCGCCCACTCGTTGCTGACGACCACGGCCAGGTGCTCGTGGCCATGGTGACGTCGAAGGACGGCAAGGTCGGCGACACGATGACCGCCGGCACGTACGGGATGTGGGTCACCGGCGTCCCCGAGGTCCAGACGATCTGCCGCGCCTTCCGCGGCGACGTCCCCATGCAACTCCGCCAACTCCTCGGCCTCCCACCCGACGCCGACGTGCCGCGCGTCATCGTCCTCAAAGTCGCCATCGCCGATATCTTCCGCCCCGCCCCCGATGACAGCACGAACACTCCATTCCCCTGCCAACCCCAGCCCGATACCACCCTCCCCGCCAACTGCGGCAACGCCTTCCCCTCGACAACGACGCCATCCCACTATCAATGGATGGCCGTCGAAACCCTCTACCTCCACGCCATCCCCAACGGCTACCCCTGGACGCACCTCGGCTACACGTACAACTGGGCACCGGGAGCGGATCGGTATGGGGCGTCGGAGTACGTGATTCGCGGAAACGCGACGGGGGTGATTGTGGAGAATGTGCTTGCAGTGCGTTACTGCGCGCCACAGTAGTGGTTTGCTGACGCCTACCCTAAGGTTGTGCCAGAAGCGCCATCGTCTTCTTGAACGGGTCGCCGTAGAGTGCTTCCATCTTAAGGTACCAATTCTCGTGACGAAGAGAATCGATCTCGGCAGGAATCGCTGTAGGGAAGAGAGAGGGATCACGCACCTTCGCCTCTGACGCAGCAGCGCGCGCGCCGCTAAGATCACCAGCTACCGAGCGCACGAACATAATGCCCCGTAATGGATTGCCTCCACCACGCCAGTCGGAGGCCAGCCTGTAAAGCTGCAGTGCGCGATCAAAGTGTTTCGTAGCGATATCGGGGCGACCGGTTCGCAAGTAGTACCAGCCAAATTGTTGTTGACGCCATGCCGTCTCGGGCAAGTCATTCCCGAAGCGCTTCTCCATCGAGGCGATGTCGCCACCGTACTTCAAAGGTTGCTCGCAGTTCACGATGGCGTAGAGTAAGCCGTCGCGCACGAGGTTCTGCGTTTCAGACGTACTCGAAGCGAACCGTGGGTCCTGCATGGCGGTATGGAAAACCGGCAATGCCGAGTCGTAATCATCTACCTGATTAAAGTTGAGACCGCTAGCCAAGTTCTCATAAATAGCCAGACGCCTGTTGACGGCCATCTCAACTCTTCGATCGAGATAACCCTTCGTTGAAACCCAAAACGCCCCGATGCTTACGATTGCCGCAACCACGCCGGATATGACCGCCGTCTGGTTTGCCCAACGGGACCACCGCACGTCGCGCGTTTTATCTGAATGGGGCGGAACGTCAGGAACAACCACCGCGGCGGACTCAGGTACCGGCTGTTGATTGAGAGACATGTGGCTCCTCCTATCAAAGGAGTGCCTATTAACACCATTTCCCTACCCTGCCGCAGCTTGAGGCGACAAACCGATTCTCCCGCAGGTTCCCACTCTCTGACGGCGCAATTGCGTTAGGTGCCGTCGACGCCTGCCGTGCTCTCACTCCGGCGTAATGTAGGCCCCCGAAATCCCGCCATCGACGAGGAACGATGTCCCCGTGATGAATGACGACTCATCGCTGGCCAGGAAGAGCGCCGCATTGGCCATCTCCTCGGGGCGGCCGAAGCGGCCCATGGGGATGTGGACCAGCCGGCGGTTGCGGCGGGCGGGGTCGGCAAGGAGCTCGGCGAGGAGGGGCGTTTCGACGGGGCCGGGGCAGAGCGAATTGGCGCGGATGTTCTGGCGCGCGAACTCCACGGCGATCTCGCGGGTCATCGCAAGCACGCCGCCTTTGCTGGCGGTGTAGGCGATCTGCGGTACTGCCGCGCCCATGATTGCTACAAATGACGCGGTGTTGATGATCGAGCCGCCGCCGGCGCGCAACAGTGCAGGGATGGCGTACTGGCACCCGAGGAAGACGCCTTTGAGGTTGACGTTGATCACCATGTCCCAGATGGCCTCGGTAGTGTTGGTCACCGATTCGTCGTTCGGATGAAAGACGCCGGCGTTGTTGAAGATCACGTCCAGCCTTCCAAAGCTTTCCTCGGCGAATCTCACCATCGCTTCGGCGTCCGAGGCTTTCGAAACATCGGCGGCGAAGGCGCGGGCGTTGGGGCCGATCTCGTTCGCCGTCGCCTCGGCCGTCTCCTTTTTCAAATCGACGACGACGACCTTTGCCCCTTCTTTGGCGAAGAGGAGGCAGGAGGCTTTGCCGATGCCGGAGCCGCCGCCGGTGATGAGGGCTACTTTGTTTTCGAGTCGCACGTTTTCTCTCCCTTTGTCATCCAGAGGCCGGCGAAGCGCGGCCGAAGGATCTCAAGCTAGTACGACGTGTGTTGAATCCCTTCCCGGTCTACCCGGCTTCGGCCGGAGCTGTGCGATTGAGATCCTTCGGCCGCGCTCCGCCGGCCTCTGGATGACAGCGTCACGCCATTTCAAAATACCGCCGCCGCTCCCAGTCGGTGACCACGGCGTCGAATTTTCGTTGTTCGGTGCGGAAAAAGTGGAGGTAGTGATCGACGACGTTTTCGCCGAAGACTTCGCGGGCGAAGGCGCTCTCGGCCAGCGCGGCGATCGATTCGTTGAGCGAGTGGGGCATGTGCGGCAGGTCGGAGGCGGCTTTGTAGACGTCGCCTTCGAACGCGGGCGGCGGCTCGACGTGATGAGCGACGCCGTCCAGTCCCGCGGCGATGGCGGCGGCGAAGGCGAGGTAGACATTGGCGTCGGCACCTGGCGCGCGGCATTCGATGCGAAGCGATGGTCCGTTGCCGACGATGCGGAAGCCGGCGGTGCGGTTGTCGAAACTCCAGGCGATGCCGGTCGGCGCGAACGAGCCTTCCACGTAGCGTTTATACGACGACGGATACGGCGCAAAGAACGCGAACAGCTCGCGGATGTGCTTCATCCATCCGCCGAGGAACCAGCGAAAGGTTGGCGAGCAGTGGATCGACCCGAGGGACTCGTCGCCGGCAAACTGCGGCTGCTTTCCATCCTCATCCCACAGCGACATGTGGATGTGACAGGACGACCCGGCGTAGCGCTCATCCCACTTGGCCATGAAGGTGATGGCGTGGCCCTGCTGCCAGGCGATCTCCTTCGCCGCGTGTTTGTAGATCGAATGGCGATCGGCCATCTCCAGCGCGTCGGCGTAGCGGAGCCCGATCTCCTGCTGCCCCGGCCCCCATTCGCCCTTCGATGATTCGACCGGAACGCCGGAGCGCTCCAGGTGCGAACGAATGGCGCCGATGAGGTGCTCCTCTTTGGTGCTTTGGAGGATGTGGTAATCCTCGATCACCCGTCCGATCGGCGTCGCATTGATGAAGCCTTTCTCCGCCACGGTCTCGTAGGAATCCTTGAAGACGTAAAGTTCCAGCTCCGACGCCGCCATCGTGGTGAAGCCCATCGATGCGGCGCGGGCGATCTGGCGGCGCAGGATGCTGCGCGGCGCCACCGGCACCAGCTCATGCGCGTGTTCGAGGTAGACGTCGCAAAGCACCAGCGCTGTCTTCGGCAGCCACGACGCCACGCGCAGCGTTTCGAAATCGGGGATGGGACGGAAGTCGCCGTACCCCTTCGCCCACGACGTGAAAGCGTAGCCGGGCACGGGGTCCATCTCCATGTCGCACGCCATCAGGTAATCGCAGGCGTGCATCCCGTGCGGAATCACCTCGTCGATGAAGAAGCGCCCGACCAGCCGCTTGCCGACCAGGCGCCCATACATGTCGGGAAAGGCGGCGATGACGGTATCGAGCTCGTCGTCAGCGACGAGGCGTTTGAGAGTTTCGATGTCGATGCGTCCTTGCATGGTTACCTCGTAGCGCCGGCGGCCTCGCCGGCTGGACCGCCGCCGGCTCGGCGGCAGGGGTTCGTCTGCGGAAACCGCCAGCGAGCCGCTGGCGGTCCAGCCGCCGAGCCGACGGCGCTACGAGTGATCCACATAAACCGTCTTCCACTCCGTATACGCATCGAGCGCCGCGAGGCCGAGCTCGCGGCCGATGCCGCTTTGTTTGACGCCGCCGAAGGGGGCTTCCAGGTGCACGCTGCTGCCGGAGTTGATGGAGATGTTGCCGGTCTCGAAGGCGCGGGCCACGCGGAGGGCGCGGCCGATGTCGCGCGTCCAGATCGAGCCGGAGAGGCCGTAGATCGAATCGTTGGCCAAGCGCACGGCATCCTCCTCGGAATCGAACGGCATTACCGCCACCACCGGACCGAAGATCTCCTCGCGGGCGATGGTCATCTCCGGAGTCACGTCGACGAAGATCGTCGGATCGAGGTAGGTCCCGGCTCCGTCGCGCGCCTGACCGCCCGTCGCGAGAGTTGCTCCTTCTGATTTGCCGGCATCGATGTACGACTGAACGCGTGTTCGGTGCGCGGCAGTCACCAGCGGTCCCATCTCCGTCTCTTTCGACAGCGGATCGCCGACCTTCACCTTCTCGAAGGCCTCCACCAGCGCCTTGGCGAAGCGGTCGTAGATCGTGCGCTGCACCAGCACGCGGCTGCGCGCGCAGCAATCCTGTCCCGCATTTCCGAGCGACGAGGAGACCGCCGAGGCGATGGCGCGATCGAAATCGCAATCGTCGAAGATGAGATTGGCCGACTTGCCGCCGAGCTCCAGACTCACGCGTTTGACATCGCGCGACGCCAGTTCCATCACCTTCTTTCCAACCTCGGTCGATCCAGTGAAGGCGAGTTTGCGCACGAGCGGGTGGGTGAGGATGGCCTCGCCCGCCACCGACCCCGGTCCCGTAACCACGGTGAAGACGCCCTCGGGGAAACCCGCTTCCAGCGACAGTTCGCCGAGGCGGATGGCGGTGAGCGGGGTCTGTTCGGCGGGCTTGAGGACCACCGTGTTCCCCATCGCCAGCGCCGGTGACGACTTCCACGCCGTGATGGCGATCGGAAAGTTCCACGGCACGATGATTCCGCAGACGCCCACCGGCTCGCGAAAGGTCATCAGCACGCCCGGTGCCGCGCCGGGGATGGTCTGCCCGCCGATCTTGTTCGTGGTCCCGGCGTAGTACTCGAAACAGTTCGCCGCCAGCGCCACTTCATCGCGCGAATCGCGAATCGGCTTCCCGACATTGCGCGACTCCATCGTCGCCAGCTCGTCCGCGTTGTCGCGAATGAGCTGCGAGAGCCGCATCAGCATGCGCCCGCGGCTTCTTGTGTTGACGGATCGCCACTTGGGAAACGCCTCGGCCGCGCGACGGACAGCGCGATCAACATCGTCAGCCGTTGCCCGCGATACGGAACCCAACGTTTGCCCGGTCGCCGGCTCGATCAAATCGAAATCGGACACGCGGGGAGCCTAGTGCAAGAAGCAGTCTCAGGGTGAAAGCCGCAATTCACCACCCCACGGCCCGGTTACTGCATACACCCACCTAGTTCCCCGCAGTTCTCTCTCCCACATCGACTGCCCGCGCCTTGCGATCGCGTCCGGTTGGAACAAACCAGGAGGCGATTCATGCCGGAAACCTTGTATCAGACCGCGAAGATCCCTCTCGTCGCGGATATTCAGAACTTCGCGCAGGACGTGTTCGACACCGTTCGTGAGCCGCTGATCGTGCTCGATGCCGCGCTGCGCGTACGCTCGGCGAACAGCGCCTTCTATCAGACCTTTCGCGTCTTGCCGCCGGAGACCGAGAATCGTCCCATCTACGAGCTCGGCAATGGGCAGTGGGACATTCCGGCACTGCGGACGCTGCTCGAAGACATCGTGCCGGAGAGCACGGTCTTCAACGACTTCGTCCTCGAACACGACTTCCCCCACATCGGGCGGCGGGTCATGCTGCTCAACGCCCGCAAGCTGCACGACGAGCTGGTGCTGCTGGCGATGGAAGACGTCACCGAAAAGCGGCGCGCGCAGCATCTGCTCGAACAGATCGAAGCCTATGCGCAGGACGTCGTCGACACGGTCCGCGAGCCGCTGTTGATTCTCGACAGCAGTCTGCGCGTTCACTCGGCGAACGGCGCGTTCTACCAGACCTTTCACGTCTCGGCCGAAGAGACCGAGAACCAGCTGATCTACGAGCTCGGCAACGGGCAGTGGGACATCCCCGATCTGCGCACGCTGCTCGAGGACATCGTTCCCACCAGCTCGGTCTTCAACGATTTCGAGCTCGAGCACGACTTTCCGGTCATCGGACGTCGTGTGATGTTGCTCAATGCCCGGAAACTGCGACAGGGCAGCCACGCCGAACTGCTGGTGCTGGCGATGGAAGACGTCACCGAGCGCCGGCGTGCCGAGGCCGAGGTGGCCACGGCCAAGGAAGCGGCGGAGACGGCCAATCGGACCAAGAGCCTCTTCCTGGCGAACATGAGCCACGAGTTGCGCACGCCGCTCAACGCCATCCTCGGGTTTTCCGAAATGCTGCAGGAAGAATCGATCGAGCGGGGCCTGCAGGACTTCAGCGCCGACCTCCAGAAAATCTCCACCGCCGGCAAGCATCTGCTGGGATTGATCAACGACATCCTCGACCTCTCCAAGATCGAGGCTGGCAAGATGGAGCTGCACCTGGAAGGGTTCGACATCTCCTCGCTCATCGCCGAGGTAGCCTCGACGATCGAGATGCAGGTGGCCAAGAACGGCAACACCCTCGAGGTTACCTGCGCGCCGGACGTCGGCTTCATGCGCGCCGATCTGAGCAAAGTGCGGCAGGGATTGTTCAATCTCGTTTCGAACGCGGCCAAATTCACGCACGACGGCAAGATCAAAGTCGCCGCCGAGCGGCAGATCATGGACGGCAGCGACTGGATCATCTTCCGCGTGTCGGACACCGGCATCGGCCTGAGCTCGGAGCAGATCGTGCGGCTCTTCCAGTCGTTCACGCAGGCGGACGCCTCGACCACGCGGAAATTCGGCGGCACGGGCCTCGGCCTCGCGCTCACACGCCGCTTCTGCCAGATGATGGGCGGCGACGTCACCGTCCACAGCGTCCCCGGCGAGGGGAGCGTGTTCACCATCAAACTTCCGGGCACGGTCACGGAGCTCGTTCCCGAGCCGGCACCGTTCGAAGAGCGTCGCGACACCTCGCAGATTCCGGCCGATGTCACCGGTGACGTCGAGCCGCTTCCGGCCATTCGCACGGCGGTTCTGGTCATCGACGACGACCCGCTGCAGCGCGATCTGATGCAGCGCTACCTGCGGAAGGAAGGGTTCACCGTCTGCACGGCCAGCGGCGGCGCGCAGGGATTGCGGCTGGCGCGGCAACTGCTCCCGGCGGCGATCACGCTCGACGTGATGATGCCGGACATCGACGGCTGGGGCGTGCTCACGGCGCTCAAGGGCGATGTGACGTTGTGCGACATCCCGGTGATCATGCTGACGATGGTCGATGACCCGGATCGTGGATTCACGCTCGGCGCATCGGAGTACGCCACCAAGCCGGTCAATCGCCGGCACCTTTCTCGGATTCTGAAAAAGTACACCTGTCTCAAACCGCCGTGCCCCGTGCTCGTGATCGACGACGAGGAGACCAGCCGCCAGCTGACGCGCGCCATTCTCGAAAAAGAGGGACGCGTCGTTTCCGAGGCGGCCAACGGCATCGAGGCGCTGCGGATCATGGAGCGCGAACGCCCGAGCCTGATCTTTCTCGACCTGATGATGCCGGAGATGGACGGCTTTGCGTTCGCGGCCGAGGTGCGGCGCCATCCGGAATGGCGATCGATCCCGATCGTGGTGATTACGGCGCAGGATCTGACCAGCGAAGACCGGAAGCGGTTGAACGGCAACGTCGAAAAAATCCTGCGCAAGGACGGCGATTCGCGCGAGTCGCTTCTCGAGCAGGTGCGCGATCTGCTGGCCGTCAGCAACGCCGCTCGCGGTCCCAGAGAACGTGCGGAGGCACTTGCATCATGACCACAATCCTCATCGTCGAAGACAACGAAATGAACCGCGACATGTTGTCGCGCCGGCTGGAGCGGAAGGGCTACAAGATCCTGATCGCCGTCGACGGCGCTGAGGGCGTTGACGTCACTCGCGCGCAGATGCCGGACCTGATCCTGATGGACATGAGTCTCCCGGTCGTCGACGGCTGGGAAGCGACGCGGCGCATCAAGGCCGACGCCGGCCTCAAACACATTCCCATCATCGCCCTGACCGCGCACGCCATGGCCAACGATCGCGAGAAGGCGCTCGACGCCGGCTGCGACGAATACGACACCAAGCCGATCGAGCTGCCACGGCTTCTTGGCAAGATCGAATCGCTGTTGGCTTCGCCGGTGCTGGAGCGCGTATCGTGAGTGCCAGGCCGAGTCCGCAGTCGGATGGACTGATGACCGGTCTGCCCTCGCAGCTGCTTCACGATCTTCGCAGCCCTCTCAATCAGATCATCGGCTACTCGGAAATGTTGTCCGAGGAGGTGGACGGGGAGCGGCGCGACGACTTCATGAAGATCCGGGCCGCCGGGCATCGCATGCTCGCGGTCATCGAGGAGAACTTCACCAGCATCGGCACCGCGGAAAACGATCGCGATGAGGCGCCGGCGGAATCGATGGTCAACCTGCAGCAGCCGGCCGTCGCACCGGGATTTCTGCTGGTGGTCGACGACGATGCCGACAACCGCGATGTGCT
>Ga0207689_10006765_pt1 | contig 10092 bp, 5 predicted proteins | sample KBSMisM52_FD_184312 | JGI IMG/M metagenome (GOLD analysis project Ga0207689, IMG submission 184312) | Miscanthus rhizosphere microbial communities from Kellogg Biological Station, Michigan, USA - KBS Miscanthus M5-2 (SPAdes) (version 2) | ecosystem: Host-associated > Plants > Roots > Rhizosphere... | reverse complement strand
TCCTCCGGAGCAACCTCGTCCTGTTGGTCTGAAAATTTCGTGACGATGATCGCGCTGCTATGTGCTTCAATTGCCACCTTGAACTGGATCCCGGTTGGTGTCTTGGTAATCGGTATCTCTTTGCCATCGACCCGTACGTCCCTAAACCCTATGTTCAGTGGATCCACCTTTTCAACAACGAACACACGTCGCTCACCACCGCTATTCTCCAGAGTCGTCTTTCCCCCAAAGAGTAGAACCCGATAAGTGCCGTTGTCCTCGAGGTTGGTCAAATACAGCCTGTCACATAGTGAGCCTAGTCCAACCCACCGAATACCCGGGTGCAGCTGATTGATCGCCGCCGCGACGGTCCCGAAATCATGCCGAGCAAAATAGTCCTGATGTGCGTGCAATAAGAGTGGCCTTTGCAGAAACAGCAGGATCGCCAGATACTCTTTAGGTGCGTTGGCTAGCTCCCTCTTTACGCTTGGCACCCCTTGCTCAAGGGCTACAAAGTCTCCCCAGATATGCTCTGGCGGGGCGCTCGTGGATTCGTGTCTGCGATTTTGTAGATTCGCTGTGCATGCGAATCCATACCTTCTCAGCAACCCTATTACTTGCTCAGAAGCAATCCTCTGCGGAAAGACCATGACTCGATCGTAGTCCAACCCGGTTGACTTCTTGAGTTGTTCCATACGCGCCAAACCTTGTCTTACGTTCTTGGCATCGATGTCTATGGTCCTCTCTTCAGAGAACTCTTCGTGATCGTGATTATTGCCATGCACGGACAAGGAAAGACGCGTAGGGTTCTCCTTGAACAATCTCACTACCGATGGATCGTTGCGATCGAAGTTCCAGGGTACGAACGCGATAGTGGTATGGAAACCGTATTTGTCCATCTTACTCAAAATGCTGTGATAGGACAGATTTCCATATGGTTCTCGTAGCCAAGGATCGTCGACGGTGAAATTTGCATAGTAGCCGTTGGCATGCCAACCATATTCGCCGGACACACGTCTGATAAACATCGCCACTGGCGCATAGCCGGCGAAGTTTGTCCAGATCAACTGTGCGATCTCAGTATCTCGAGCCAGCGTGGTGGGGACTCGAGCAAGAAAATACATGTCCCTACCAGCCAACGATGCTTTGAAGAATATTGGATAGCGCCTGGAGTCTTGGGCTATTTCGACAATTATCTCGACACGGTGCTTTGTGAGATCGTTGAAGTAATGGATTGGCTCGCTGGTTTCGCCACTACATGAAAATTCCAAGCCGCCCAGCTCCTTGGAAATCTCTGCATCACGGTCAACGTGATATACACATTGCGGACTCCGGCGATCGGTGAGGATGTTTACGCTTGGCCACCGATCCGAAACGTGCGTTGAAGTCGACTCCCTCGCTATGTCAAAGACAAGCAGTGGCAATCTCCTCAACTGCTCGGAGCCGCGTATTTTCCTTTCATATGCGAACCACCGCTCAGACCCGTATGTCTTGGCAGTAACGACTATCCCTCGGATATTCTGTCCAGAGGGGATCAACAAGCTACCGCCGGGGGTTGCCGTCCTATCCAGTATGTGAATCCCGTAGGACTGTGCAACGCGCTCTAATGCTTGGATTGATGGTGATTGCTCGTCTGCGGTTCTGATCAAGAGCAGCGTTGCCGCGAAAGGGGAGGTCGTCCACAAGAGCAGGACCATTACAAGGAGGCTGACAAGCGAGACTCTGCCCCCTCGACGAGAACTCCCCCTTGTTCCCACTGTCAGTATCTCCAAAGTAAACCTTGGCACGGCTATTGAGTGCTTGCACGCAACGACATATGGAAGGCAGAAGGCGCGCTATCTCCTGGGATCGTAGCCCGCCTTGCACTGTGACAAAACCCTATCACTCCACAGGCCTGGGATAGGTCTTCACCCACCTTTCGCCGCCAACCGTCCAACGCAGCCTTGCGGTCCATTTACGGAGCGCGGCCCGAAGCGCGGTCGTGCGTCCGCGCATGGCGCCAAGGGGCCACGCAGTAGCCACCGCTCCTATGCGACAAACGCTCGCAACAAACATCGCTGCGCGATAGAGGAAGCTGTACCAGGCCGGGCGCGTCTTTCGGAAAAATCGCCAGCGCGACTCCAGCATCATTACGCTCGAGAAAGCGCTTTCAGAGCTCTTCGAAGTGCTCTCCCCTCCATAGTGAACTACCACAGCCGTAGGGACATAGTACGTTTTCCGTCCAGCGATCCTGGCTTTGTAGCAGATATCGATATCCTCGGAGTACATGAAGTAGTCGCTGCTGAACATCCCAACGCTTTCGAAGGCAGCGCGACTCATCATCAAGCAGGCACCCGACACCGCATCGACCTCGCTCGGGGTTTCTGAATTCTGAAACAGTGGAAGCATGCCCCACAGGGCAGAACGTGGAAACCATCGCCTGAGGAGTGCACTTTCCAGAAACTGATTCAACACTGTTGGGAAAGATCGAACGCAAGTGGTCTGCACGGAGTCATCGCCATTTAGGAGTTTTGCCCCTATCACTCCCGCAGACGGCAGGGAACACAAATATCTATGCATCGTTTCTATTGCTGAGCCTAGTACGCGGGTGTCCGGATTGAGGAACAATAGACTTTGGCCCTGAGAGACCTTATAGGCTTCGTTATTTGCCCTCGCAAAACCTAGATTTGTCTCACTCTGAATGAATCGGACCTTGGGGCCGTACTTTTCCAGTACCGCGCCGCACCCATCGAAAGATCCGGAATCAATTACTACAATCTCTAGACTGATGTCTCCTGACCAAGGCAGTATCGAGGCGATGCATTCTCGAAGAAAATCCTTCGAATTCCAATTCACAATGATTATTGATAGATCCATGGGTCAGGCGATATCCCCGATCATCGCTATCTTCCAATGAAGCTTCGATGCCATAGCTCCAAGGAAAGAAGCAGATAGATGTGCCTCGTGAACTGTTCTTTTCCTTCCCGATCGAGCCTTACTATCTTGCGAATGTAGTTTTGATCGAAATAACGTGCGATGTGAGTATCGCCCGCAAGCAACAGATCATCTACGAACGTACTCATCGAAGTTCTTAGCCAATGCGACATTGGATTCGCGAACCCTTTCTTCTTGCGAAATACGACCTCCCGGGGCAGCCACTTCAGCATCGCTCTCTTGTGCAGATATTTGCCCGTCAACCCTTTCAACTTGAGGCCCGGCGGCAAGCTCTCCGCGAATTCGACCAATCGGTAATCGAGAAAAGGTACACGAACCTCCAAGGAGTTGGCCATGGAGGTCTTGTCAGCGACCATGAGCAGATCATCCGGTAGGTTCGCTCGGGTGTCGATGTACAGCATCTGCGATAGCGGATCGAGGTGACTGACGTCCGCCTGGAGGTGCTGGATGGCTCCCTTAGTAGCATAAGGGCCCGCTTCGAACTGCTGCCGCATCGCACCTTTGTACAATTGGGCTTTCATATCTGCGCCGAAGAACGAGTACACCTTTGTGAAGCGCGTCAGCATGTCAGGCTCATTGAGGGAAGCCACACCCCTCTTAAGACGTTCAAGGCGCCCTGGTATTTTTCCTACGACGGCTGCGATCGACTGTGTAAGTGGGTGCGGCAGACGGCTGTACGCATCTGAGAGCTTGATACCGATGTAGCGGTGATATCCAGCCCACGGTTCGTCTGCACCTTGACCGGTGAGTGCGACCTTCACGTGCTCGGCCGTACCTTTCGCCAGGAAATAGAAAGCGGCAGCAGCCTCATGACCCACGGGCTCCTCAATGTCGTCCATGTAACGTTGGTAGTAACCGACGTAGTCCCGAGGAGATAAGGTCAAGAAGTGGTGGTCGGCACCGAAGCGCCGCGCCATTTCTCTCGCGTCATCAACTTCGTTAGTCGCATCTCCTCCCTCGAAACCAATGGTAAAAGCCTGGACTGGGCCAGGCAACTGTTGACTCATCAATGCGAGCAGTGCACCCGAATCGACCCCTGAGCTCAGGAACAATCCTAAGGGCACGTCGCTGCGCAACTGAAGCCTCACTGCATCAAAGAGCAGATCCTGATACTCCTCGATCAGTTCATCTTCAAGCCATTGCTTTCGCGGTTTGGGCACCCAGTTCCAAAAGCGCTTGATCTCGACACCGCTGCTCGTGATACGCATCAGATGGCCGGGAGGCAGCTTGAAGATATCCTTGAAGAGCGTCTTGGGCGATGGCACGCAGCGAAAGGTGAATAATTCAGCCAACGCGTCCACGTCAACTTCGCGTGGACAATGCGGATGCTGCATCAAAGATTTAATTTCAGAGGCGAAGACAACGCGCGCTCCGACGGACATATAGTACAGGGGCTTGATACCAAGATGATCTCTCGCAAGGAACATCGTCTGCTCGACCGTATCCAGAATCGCGAACGCGAACATTCCATTGAGTCGACTAAGACTTTCTTCACCCCACTGCTCAAAGGCGTGAACGATCACCTCAGTGTCGGATCGTGTCCTGAATTGGTGGCCAAGAGCTTCTAGCTCGTCACGTAACTCAACGTAGTTGTAGATCTCACCATTAAAGACAATTTGAAGCCTGTTGTCTTCGTTACCAATCGGCTGCGCTCCCCCTTCGACGTCGATAATGCTGAGTCGGCGGTGGCCTAGGCCGGCTCCACCGGCTGCGAAAAGACCGCTACCATCCGGTCCACGATGCCCCATGGCCGTTGTCATCCTACCAAGGAGTTCGCGATCCACAGCGACTCCGGATCGATCAAGAATTCCACAGATACCACACATGGGGATAGTTACTGAGAACGTTAGTTGGGATACCGAACTGCTTGCACAAGAAGCCTATCGCTGCCGGAAACCATAACGCTTTACCATTTGCAGTATCTTCATGTTCTGTTCAGTTCTTAAATACTTCACGACATCAGGGGGCAAAACCATCGGTTGCCTCCTGAGCACGGAGATAAGATAACCATAGAACGCAGCGACGCTTCCTATGAGCTTTGGTCTTTCCATTGATCGGTAGACACAGCGCAAAAAAAAGAATAGGAAACTATATCCAAGAGCGTGGAGGCGTTTTCCCTCCCGTATGCGGGCAGTCAGCGGCCGTGCTGTAGCGGTCCCAGTCCGGCGGTACTCAAGCACGCGAAGTTCCGGGCGCGTTTGCACGATCCACCCGTTTTTTCGCGCAATTATTTCAGCCGCGGTATCTATTCCGCCTTGTGGCAAGGCCATATAACCTCCGGTCTGCTCAAAGCATTCGCGCCTGAACAGCTGTACGGCTCCGGCCACGCTATCGAGCGCCACGTCTTGGCTGATGAACTGCCCCTCGACGAAGCTAGAGATCATTCCCCCACTGATACCAAGTTTTGATTCCCTGTCGAACTCTGAAAGTATCGCCTCGTAATAGTCGCGCGGCAACGAGATGTCCGCATCCAGATTGCCGATGTAGTCATAGGAGAGGTGACGCACCGTCTCCAACCCGAGATTGAAAGCGCGCGCTTTGTTGCCAAAGTCCCTTCCCGCGGGCCGTGTCACCTGTAGAAGTTGCATGAACCGATGATGACGAGCGTATCGCTCGACGATTTCACCAGTACGGTCGTCAGATCCATCGTTCACGATGACCCATTTGAGGGGCAGTGCGGTCTGCGCAACGACAGAGTTCAACGTTTTCTCGATGAACGCTTCTTCGTTGTGCGCCGGCGTGATTATGACGTAGCTCGCCATCCCCAGATGCATTTCTTCACGCGGCAGGCTGTCGCCCCTCGAACGCCCCCGTAATCCCGTCAACAATCACACGAAGCGCGGGGCGGTCTGCGAACGCTGGTTGCTGGTGGAACCGATTTCTCTTATTCAACGAGACCGTCTCTCCGACAGCTTTTACGGTTTCCACCAAGACAAGGCGGCCAGTTTGTGCGAGATACCGATCGACCGCACCAAGCTTGCCACGGAAAATACTATAGACGGGGACGCCCAATGCGGCAGCCTCTCGATTCATAGTCCCGCCCCCACTGATAACCAGATCGGAGTGATAGACCAGATTCAACCCATCCACGGCGTGCTCCGGAATCACCATTCTTCTGCTACTCAATAAAGCAGACCATCGCGCAGCGATCTCCGCTTTCTGCCTATCGTTGCGGGGTAATAGCACCGTTCGTACATGGTCCGTTGTTCCCAACAGATCCATCACGGCGCAAAATAGCTTTTCGCTCTCGGGGTTATGATAGTGAGCTTCGGTGGCAGGTGGACGCAGCGTAACAATGATCTCGTCTTCTCTCAGACCCAACCTATCCAACAACGAGCCATCGGGCCGAAAGCTCGCAACATAGACGTCCTCTTTAATCCCCGGGTACTTGACGACAAAGTTAGCCATCCGTCTTGCAACTTCCGTCGGGATAGCTTCTGGGACGATAAGCCAGTCGGGACGCGTGACATGTGTTACGTGCTCGTAGTCTGCAATTACGACAGATCGAATTCCCAGGATCTTGGCGACCATTGTCTGAGCTCTGGATCCATGGGAGACAGCGAGATCCGGGCGATCCTTGATGATCAACGGGATCAGCTGAGCCGTGCGAACGAGCAGACCCACGACTTTCATGATCCGGTTTTTGCCGAAATGCCGGCCTACTGCTCTACACTGAAGTTGGTGCAGTCTTGTCAGCTCGGAAACCTGGAAGGCATCCCGGGCTGTCACGGTCACGGAGTATCCTCTCTTTCGAAGCTCCTCAATGATCGGACGAAAGAAGGGAACATGAGGCGAGTTGTCTAGGTCGATCCAGATTCTTCTGACGTTGCTTCTCATGCATGCAATCCTGACCTAGACGACTCTGGGAGGGTGAGCAAGAACACTCTCTATTCAACCACGAAGGACTAATGAACTGGGAGCACATCGGCAACTAACTTGGATTGACGGAGGTGCATGTCACAGAATACTGACCCGCCGAATTGGCGTCACAGAATGTCACAGGAATCTAAACCGCAGGATAGCCGGAACGCCTGAAGGAATGGGCCTCAGGCAATCTCGTTGCGCTAACGCTCCACCGCCGGCATCTGTTGCACTTCTGACGGTATCCGCGTTATCTAAGACGAAGTGTACCGTCTGCAAGATCAGGACCGGTTCGCCTCGTCACCGTTCAGGGTTGAACCACGGTAGCGTGTCATCTCCCACCAAAGAGGTGGTATGGCTGGTCGGTCCGGGACGCTTGATGAGGGGCGCGACAATAATCGCGCTGGCATGGGTGCTCGATCCACTGCGTGAGGAACGAGGACGACGTTGGCCAACCCACCGGCGGCGCCCGCGGAGGCACGTAATCGAGGTGCCAGGTCGCGGTAAGCTACACACAAACTGGACAGTACGCACTCGGGTAACTGTCCTTTGAGAACCGCCTGCTGCCGTAGCTGAATTGAGCGGCCGCCTACCTTGGTCTCAGAGTGGAGACCTCCTGCCAAGCCCGCGATGGCGTCTGCGCAACAGAAGGAACGCGGATGTCGATCACCCGTGTTTATGCGACTCAGCGGAGGTTGGTGCGCGACATGGAATTGTTTCTACGATTCGCTACTGTGAAATCGCAGTTCTTAAGTTGCTTGGGGGTGGGATAGTGGCCGACCCGTTGTTAAACTCATAAGCGCCACGATCCCAAGACAATCGCGTCGTGCCATCTTTGTCAGTCGAGATCACTGTGGACATTGAGAACCCTGTCTGGGTATCGGCGGTCAAATGCAAATCCTTGCTCGCCCAATCCCTGAAAATCGCAGTTGTTAGTCCGGTCTGCGCACTTGTGCCTCCGCAGCCGGCACCTCCTCCGCAAGCATTGTTGGTGTTGACTGTGCAACCCGTCCACCCAAACGAAGCTGTATAGACCAGGTTGTTGCGGCAAGTGAAATTGGTAGTGTTCTCAAAGAAAATGGCGGGGTTTCCGCTGCTCGGTAAGTTCGCAAACGTGTTGTTAACAATGGTCACGTTAGAATTAGAATAAGCGGTCCAAGAAGCGATAATGCCGTTACCTCCGGTTGTGCATTTCGCCGGATCGGTGCAATAGAAAAGATTGTTTGCAACTAGACCATTTGTGATGTTGCCCATCATTAGCCAGCCGGTCACAGCGCCCGGCTTCGTGTCTATGATTTCATTCCCAACGAAAGTGAAACCGTTGATGTCGGTATTCCAAAGGGTCTCGTGATGGTATGAAGACTCACCACCGTTGTCGCTGAAGCGGCTATTGGTGATGACGTAGTTGCTACCAGCTGCATTCGCATAGATGCCGAAGCCGCTGGAGTGATGGCACCAAATGTGATCAAAGGTCGTATTGTCGTTTTTAAGCCCAGAGTTCCATTGGATGCAGCGCCCCGCTCCACTACTCCCGGCCGAAGTCCCGTTATTCCAGTCGAAGTCAACGTACTTGACGATCCAGTTGTCGCAGTTTCCGCTAGACGAAAACGTCCCGCCCGTATCGATTTGGAACAATGCGTTCGCCCCGTTGCGGCTAGCGGTGCTAGTAACGCGGAATCCATAGCTTCCTACTACCCCCGGTGTACCGCGCTGGCCATCGATGGTGACAAATCCGACGGATGGAGCGCAGGTCCAGGTGGTCCCACTGGACGTGAATACCGCCTCGCCGGATCCGTAGGCATCGTTCCATCCCGTGCTGCTACCGTGATTCCCAACAGTGGCTTTCCTGATTGTAACAACTGTGCTACCGGAATTTGCGGTGCTAAATCTATAAGCGCCATACGTTCCCGCAGCGATGTAATACGTATCTCCTCTGACCAATGTGGACGGCAGGCTAGTGTAGGCATTAGTCCAGTCGGAGCCGTTTTTGGCACCTGTCGCACTAGCTCTCACATACCAGTTGGCGGCTTCGGAAACCGTAGCCGCGCCCATAAATACAGCAATCGTGATCAACGAGGCGATTTTCATGATGTCAATCTCCGTAAAACACTTCTTTCTCAAGAGCAACATGATACGAACGTCGGATGCAGCATCAATCATTGCGCAATTCTAAGATTAGTCGGAGCCTGTAGCGCAGTAGAAACGCCGAATTCATAAGCTCCTCGATCCCACACACCGTCTGCAGCCCTCGTCAATCCGTTTGCGTCTTTATTGAAGGTTGGACCCACTGTGCTATCGCCGGCAAGCGTTGTCGAGGCGAGTCGGTAATCCGCGCCCGCATAGTTTACGAATTTCGCGGTAGTGATGCCGGTCTGTTGGTTCGTGCCCGAGCATGTCTGCCCACCGCCGCACGCTTCGAACCCTTGTGTATTCACCCCACGCCAGGTGAACTCCGGGTTGTAATATAGGTTGTTCTTAACGACGATTCCCGTATCCTGAACTGTGTTGTGAGTGAATTTGATCCCGCAGTCGTTGAACGAACAAGTATTCGGAGTCGTGACGTTAACGAAGCTATTGTTGATGATCGACACGCCGCGATTCGCGTAGTTGTCGCTTGACCAGGTCGCCACGACGCCATTTCCGCCGACGTGACATGCCGGGCTACTGCAAGTAAACACATTCCCGTAAATCCGATAGTCGTCCGCTTTCGCTATCATCAGCCAGCCGGTCTGCGCGCCAGTGCCATCAATGATGTTCTCCAACCAGTTGTAGCGGAAATCGGCATCGTTGACATTCATCTGCCAGAACGCCTCGAAATGATGGTCTGGTCCTCCTCCTCCTCCTAGGTTCACAAAATAACTGTACTGTATTTTCCATCTGTCTTGAGCAGCGCCCTGCTGCGGCGCATCTAGGTATGCTCCCACGTACATCGCATAGCCGGGCGCGTCATGGAAGTATGAGTATTCGATTGTGATGTCAGCTGAGGAAGCGCCCTGTGTATAGAGCAGCGCAGGAACAGCAGACGTGCAGTTTGTAGTGGCGGGAAGCCAATCCGCGTTGAGGTGCGCAATCCGAAGGTTAGTTATGTTCGCCCCATCCTTGAACATCATCGCGCTGGAGAACTCATTCACACAGCGGCTAGTCGTCGGGCGCACGTGGAAGCCATATTGCGTAGCGGCTTTCCCTGCTCCAACTACTCCATCGATGTCGTAGTAGCCGGCATCGAAGCGCCATACCGGGCTAGGCCCGTTGAAGAAAACCTCTCCATCTCCAAACGTTGACACCCAGCCGACGTCAGTGCCATGGTCCGATCCAGTG
>Ga0207689_10006764_pt1 | contig 10093 bp, 9 predicted proteins | sample KBSMisM52_FD_184312 | JGI IMG/M metagenome (GOLD analysis project Ga0207689, IMG submission 184312) | Miscanthus rhizosphere microbial communities from Kellogg Biological Station, Michigan, USA - KBS Miscanthus M5-2 (SPAdes) (version 2) | ecosystem: Host-associated > Plants > Roots > Rhizosphere... | reverse complement strand
AGCTTTTGCTTACGCTAATGTAAGCTCCCATGTTGTTACTGGCGAAACATCAGCCGCTTATTCGGAGACTATGTGGTTCAAAAATATAGAAACACAATTTTTCAGGCAAATACGTACTTTATATCAGTTAACTTTGCCTGGCTACAAGCCAGGCTATCGTTCCCCGTTGACCGGGGGAAGGAAAGTCCGGACAGCGTAGAGCAATGCACCGGTGAATAGCCGGGTCTTACCTGGTAAGAACAGACAGTGCCACAGAAAATTACTGTCCGCCGAAAGAAGGACGAGGGTGAAAACGTGAGGTAAGAGCTCACGGCTTATAATGGCAACATTATTCGCGGGTAAACCTTGCATGCTGAAATGCCACGTATAGTATTCTCTGAGGGCTGCTCGCCCGAGACCGTTGCAAAACGGTCAGGATACAGGGTAGGCAGATTGATTCCAACAGTAATGTTGAGAACAGATAAATGATAGCCCACGACAGAATCCGGCTTACCGGCTTGTAGCTTTTTATTCAAATGTGAGAATGTGAGAGTGTGGAGATGTGAAAATTATGGATAAGCGTTCCAAATTTTAAGAATTTCTTCGTACACAAGCAGGATCAAATTGGTTTGTTTTTTAATTTCCACACTTCCACATTTTCACATTTCCACATTATCAGTTGTTACCAATATATCCGCCCAGCTCCATCAGCCATGCGATCCCCAAATGTACCATCAGGCCGCCAAAAATGGACCGGGTATGATAAACAACAATTCCCAGTAAAATGCCTCCAAACCAGGAACTGATACATTCTCCGAGCGGTTTGCCAAAATGAATGGTACAATAAAAGCAGGCCATAGGTATTATGGCATCCTTACCGACCCATTTCAAGAATCCAAGAATTAAAAAACCGCGGAAGAAAAGTTCGATCGAAATAAAGTCACTACCATACGATAATTCGAACAACAATTTATATAGCCAGCCAGGCGTCAGACTATTTATATCCTCTTCAACCATTTTAAGCTTCGGATAAACATGGAGAAAATCAGGTTGGCTGGACGCGGCAGCCACTAATGGCAACATGATCGCCAGCATCCATGCATAGGGTTTCCATTCAAAATTTTTTACGGTTAGTCCGAAGAATGAACTGCCACGATAAAATCTCTTCCAAATCAAGAAAAATATTATTGAAATGATAGCCAGGCGGAATGGCCAGAAAATGATCCGGTTCCAGTAGTGATTTAGTTGGCTATCATCAGTGAACCTGAAATCGTAAACCAATGCCATCTTCAAGGTAAAAATGGCGGGCGCCAGCACCAACATTAGTATAAATAACGGGTTTTGAAAGTAACCAGCGGGTTTCTTTAACTGGTAAAAAGCGTAGGGAACCATGAAGGCAACTAATGAAAGGATATAACGAAAAACAAACCTTTGCAGAAACATGTCATGGTGACTGATCCATCGATCAACTCCATATTCATAATTACAAAAGATCATTAATGTAATCAGCCCCGAACACCATACAAGCACACTCTTGTCCGTTTCCATAAAATAAATCCGGATAAATCCTGTAATTTTCTTCATTAAAATGCTGTCAATTTTAAAACGATTGTAATAGTCTGTGTTCCTCTGTGGCTATTGTGTTTCAATAATAGTAAATCAATCCGCTTACTTCCTTTTGTCTAAATTTCTTTTGATCCATGATACGGCCTTCTTTACGTAATATTCTTTGTCCATTTCAAGGTTTTTGACAAGTTCGTTGATGGAAGCATGCATTTTTCTGTCACGGGTATACCATTCCACCATTACCAGCGACAATCTTCGCTGCCAGCTGTCTTTGGAATGATTTAATTTATTCGCTATCCGGAATATCCTCTCAACATGTGTCTTCACAATACCTCGCAGGAATTGCATACCCAGTCCATCACAGACAGCCCAGTTGTCAATTCCTGAAGCAAATTGTTCAAAAAGAGCCAGCACTCGCCCGGGATCTGTCTTACCTGTTTTTTCGATGATCTTAATGGCGACAATTTTTTCTTCCAGTGCTCGGGATTTCCATAGTTCTCCCGCCAGCGTAAAAGAACCGTTTTTGTATTTTTTTACAATCTCATTCAACACCGGAGTCTTGACTCCATAAATTTTTTGTCTGCCGGGAACCATTTTTTTAAAAAAATCGGCTGACGCTTTTTCCGCGTGAATGCTCAGCAATTGCTGAATTTCTTTAAGTTCTTTAGAAATTGTCATTGATGATACAGTTCCGGATTTGATAGTGGGAACAAAGACGATCTGCCCTTTGCTTTAACCGGTCCTGATAATGACGCGGAGGATAATATTTGTTACCATACAGTTCATTATAAGCCCCGACCAGCTCTGGATAATTACTTTCCAAAAATTGATAGTAAAGTGTTTTGCTATCGGCCGGTTCTTTACCGAACAGTGTCAGACCGCCAACGAGGACATAGTGCGCATTGTGTTTTTTTGCGGCACTAATGATTTCTTCGAGCTCGTGATCGGTGTCGCTGATATAGGGCAGGATAGGAATGGCATTGACACCCACTAAAAATCCAAGGGCACTTAATTCGGCAACCAGGTTTAACCGTTCTACCGGTGTTGCAGCCCCGGGTTCGAGTCTTGCACTTATTTTTTCATCCATGGTGGAGAGAGAAACGGAAAGTATTATGCCGCTTTTAAGGCCCTGTGTTAAATCAGCCGGTAAAATGGCAGTTCTGCCTATTTCAGCTAAAAGATCAACATCGCGTTTTATTAGTGTTCTTTTGGTACTTATAAAAACAGGGAACCGATACCGCAATAAAAGTTTCAGGTATGATTCCGTTATTTTAAATTTTTCCTCCTGGCGGATATAGGCATCTGTGGCACTGCCTACGGCCACAAAACCATATTGGTGCTTGCGGGCCCTCGCTTGCAATTGCTTTTCCAATATCAACGGTCCATTAATTTTTACGGCCAGGGAATTTTCCATATTTAGCCCATAACGACTCCCGCGGATATAACAATACTGACAATTGCAACTGCAACCTTCATAAGGATTAACTGAATAATCATCCAGAAACCAATCGTCCCGCTGTTTATGTTTATTTAAAACTGATTTAACAGTTTTTTCCTGCAACATATCCGTAAAGTTAATGAATGCATCATGGTGCCGAATATGGAAATTTCCTATTTTCATTTATTTTCCCGGCGCATTAATTTCTTAGTATGAGATGTTTATTTATTCCCCTCATCGCTTGGTTTTGCCTGATTTTAGCAGGATGTTCATCAACAAATAAAATGACGCGCTATTTGAACATTGGACCTAATGCGCGACTCGTTTATTTGGATAAATATGACCTGCCGCATGCCATGAATTTCAAAAATTCTGTCGTTGGAGGCTTGTCGGGTATCGATTATGATAGAGAACATGATCAGTATTTTTTAATTAGTGACGATCCGGCTGCGTATGGTCCTTCCCGGTATTATACTGCAAAAATCGGATTGTCGAAAAAAGGGATCGATAGTGTTGGTTTGACGGAAATGACGCCATTATTGAATACGGAGGGACTGCCTTATTCCGATGTCCGTAAAGACCGGGCACATTCGTTAGATGCCGAGGCCTTGCGATACATTCCTGCGCTCGGGGAGATTGTCTATAGCTCCGAAGGCCAACGATTTGAGGATCGGGACAAAAATTGGATTATACAGAATCCAACAATCTACATCGCAAGCCCGGACGGAACGTTTAAAGACAGCTTCGAACTGCCGCAAAATATGTATATGAACCAAACGGAGAATGGTCCAAGGCATAATAGTGTTTTTGAGGGTCTGACATTGAGCAATGATCAGCGATCTATGTTTGTCAGCGTGGAAGAGCCGCTATATCAGGACGGACCTCGCGCCGCAACGGGTGACTCGACAGCCCTGGTAAGATTTTTGAAATTCGATGTGCAATCACGAAAACAGGTGGCTCAATATGCATACAGGATAGAAGCCGTCCCTTATCCTCCCATACCTTCGAATGCGTTTAAAATAAATGGTGTTTCGGATATATTATATGCAGGCCATGACAAATTTCTTGTTATTGAGAGAGCCTTTATGACTGGACGTAAATCAACCAGTATACGGATATATTTGGCAGATGCAGGAGATGCCACCGATATATCGTCGGTCCCCGCGTTAACGTCATTTCAGGACATTAAATCGATATCGAAGAAGTTATTGTTTAATTTGGAAGACCTCCACATTTATATTGATAATATAGAGGGAGTCACTTTTGGACCCCAATTGCCCAATGGCCACCAAAGCCTGTTGTTGGTTTCGGATGACAATTTTTCTTCGGCGCAGACAAGCCAGTTTTTTTTGTTTGAATTTATTCCATAAAAAACGGAGCGTATACACACTCCGCATGAATAATTTCCGGTTACTTCAACGTTTCAGGAAATAGCTTCTTCCCTTACATTATTTCGTGCTGCTTTAGCCGATTTTATCATTTGTAGTACCCGTTCACGAACATCATCTTTAAGTCCTGCAATTTCATGTTTAAAGGTCTGTTTCAATTCATCCAATTCGTCGGACGTAGCTCCCGTAAAATGTTTCCAGCTATCCTTCATGTCATCTATTTTATCATTTATCTTTTCCCGGGTCCTGCTTCCTTTATCGGGAGCTACCAGAATGCCAATGACAACACCGGTAGCGAGTAAGGTTAAAGCGCTTAACAACGTTTTCATAACAAGATGTTTTTTGTTAACAATACTATTTATTTTCAATAACCTTGCCAGAAAAGGGGTGAGATGCCAGGTACTGGTGAATCGAACCATTGCATCATTCAGCTTTCCAATCATATCGCTGCTCTGTTACAGGTCTTCCAAAAGCTGTTGACGGAATTTCCTCCGTCAGACGAAATCCAAACTGGGTATATAAAGCAGCTGCGGCATGAAGATCAGATGTAGTCCATAGCCAGCTTGATTGGTATCCGCAATTTTTAATAAATTCAAAATAAAGAGTCAGCAGTTTTTTCCCCAGGCCGATTCCACGAAATTCCGGTTGAATTATAAAATAGCGCAATTGTGCGGAATTATTTTCCCGGTGCATTAGTAACATAAACCCGGCAATCTGGCCTTTATACTCACAGATCCATACCCTGTCTTTAGTACTATCATAATTTTTATGGAACTCATGCAGGCCGCCGGCTACATAACTTTCAAACGCAGGTCCGTAACCATATTCCCTTTGATACAAAAGGCCATGCAGTAAAACTACATGGCCTATATCGCCTGCTTTTAATTCCGTGCGGATAGAAATATCTTGCAGCGAAACGTTCATTATTTAAAATCAGTAGCCCCAGCTTTTCATAATGGCGAAATCTTCTTTGATACTTTCCAGTGGAGTTTTATCCTGGTAAGATTCCTGCTCAACGATAAAATGAATCGTTCCTGATTTTCTGCCCAGGTCTACAATATCTTTTACCGGAATGATTCCCTTACCCAACACAGTGCTCTCATAATCCCCCCCCATTTCTCCTTTACTGGCAGCTTTAATTTCATCCTTTACATGCATAGAGGAAAAACGTCCCGGATATTGTTTCATTATATCCAGCGCAATCCCACCGGCATGATACATGTTGCCAATATCCAGCTGCTGTATTACCAAAGATGGATCGGTACTCTGAAGGATAATATCAAATATTTTCTGGTTGTTTAGTGACTCTCTGAATTCAAAATCATGATTATGATATCCGAATTTCATACCGGACTTTTTACAAAGCTCCCCGCTTTTATTAAAAACCTCCATAAACCCTTTCAGGTCGTCATAATTTTTTCGATAGCTTTCTTCCAGCGATGGGCTGATTACAAATTTCTGTCCCAATGTAGCCGCATCTTCCACTGTATATTTCCAGGAATCCGTAAAATCTTTTTTGGTCTCATCCCAATGATGACGGCCCATAACGGTATGTCCGCTCGGCATGTATAGTCCGAGGTCACTCAGGATTTTTTTAAATTCTTTGGCAGAATAGCCATAGAATTTTCTGTCTGAATAACTAGCGTGTTCCACATTTTTATAACCCGCGGCAGCTACCTGCTTTAATGTGCCGAGGGGATCTTTTCCCATATCATCCCTGACGGAATAAAGCTGCACTCCCAAAAGCTCCTCGGATTTGGAGCCCGCAAACAGATCCCTGGAAAGCAATGATATTCCCGCAACTGTTAAAGCACTTTTTTTGATAAATTTTCGACGTGAGACTGGCATGACAATAATTTTATTTTGTAAATGGATAACACAATTTAAGTAAAACCTACAACTTCAACCTTATTCCCCTTCGTCCAAGCAAACCAGTAATCACGACAATCAACAAAGAGAATAAAGCTGACTTCAAAAGGCCAATACCTCCTGTTAATACCATGTCAGGCAAATGAAGGTGTGACAGAGCTACAATGGCATAGGCAAAATAGGGGAGCAGATAACAAAGCAAAGTATTGTTACCAGCTGGTTTGATCACGGAAAACAAAGAAGCACCTGACCTAAGATCGGCGATCCAGTAAACGATGATAAACATTATTATAGTAATGGCACTGCAGATCAATACCCATGCAGGTGTCGCCCTGATTTTGGAGATGCCCCAGAATGACCGAAGGTAAAAACCGGCAGCCAGCAGGAAAATGGAGCAAATAAAAAGTATTCCGATTAGTTGCGTATTTTGGCCCTTCCCCTGGAATTTCAGAAAGATCACCGTAGTTAAAACACCACCCGAAACTAAAGCTGGCATGGAACCACCGCCTAATGGTGAAAGGATCATCTTTAGAAAAGGAACTGAATGCAGCCAGCCGGCATGACTCGCTATACACAGAAAATTAAATAGCAGCCAGGCCATAAGAAGGATGGTAATCCTATTTCCGGAAAAAGCAAAAGTTGCAGCACTTACAAGATAGGCCCAACCTATCAGGCCGAGGATACCCCACCAGTGTGCCGCGAAGTAACCAGGTTGCTCAGCATTTTCTCCACCTCTGTATATCCAGGCAAGAAATAACAAAACGACAAGAGCGGCAATTTTAAAAAGGTTTTGCAATGTTTTGTTCATTTTCTCAGGCCAGCTATTCCATATAGTGATGAAGCACAAACAACAGATCGTATTCCACGCACTCCGCTTCATGCCGGTAGCTGCCTCATTGACGTATTCGCCGTTTACAAGAAAAACACCCATAATCAACAAAGCAACAGACCTCAGCAATATGTGCATCAGGATCTGGCCATTGTTATCGCCTTTACTACGCCTGTAATTTACAGCCAGGGGTATGGACATCCCCGTTATAAACAGGAATGCTGGAAAGACTGTGTCTGCCAAACCCATGCCGTCATCAGCGGCGGCCGTATGTTCCAGCCACCCCGGGATATCCTTAAGTGACCAGAGATCATTAACAAAAATCATCAATAACATCGTCAGTGCCCGGAGGATATCGATCGAGGCTATACGAATATTTTTTTGCTGATTCATTCGTTATACTGTAAGTGAACAAAATATAAAACAAGACCGAATCTTTTAATCTAAATCTATTGTCTCCGTAAATGAATAACCTGTCCGCCACCGGCAGCAACATTTATTTTTAAAACATCGCTGGCGGTAACCGTAAGCATTCGTTGAGTTAAATGATTAGGATGCTCCGCTACATCGTCAGCATCTGTATAGCTCTCCGCCAGCCAGGTTCCCTTGTCTAAAAAATTCAACGGTATGCGTAGTTCCCTGCCGGTATGATTCGTAATTGTGCCGATATACCATTCGTTATTTTTTTTACGCGCGATGGTGATATATTCATTTACGACCGCATCCAGCACTTTTGTCTGATCCCATGTTGTAGGTATTCTTGTTATAAAATCAAAACCTGGCTGTCCTTCATAGGCCTCGGGATAATCGCAAACCATCCCAAGATAGCTTTCAAGCACTACATACATCGCCAGCATATGGCAACGTGTACCGGCCATTAAAGGCCGGCTATACTGTGTTCTGTATTCGTTTGGTGTCACAGCCCTGAAACCTCCGAGATGATAATCTGTAGCTCCGGCCAACATACGTGTAAATGGCATCGTGATGTCATGATCGGGACTCAAGGCAGGATTGTTCCATTTATTGGTTTCGTAATTCAGCGTTCCTTCCCGTGTGAACTCGTTTGGATAGGTGCGATGCAACCCGGTAGGTTTGTAAGCCCCATGAAATTGTATATGCAGATGATGGGCTGCCGCTTTTTGCAAAATTTCTTCCTGGATATTCACCATTTCCTGGTCATCACGATCCATATAATCAATCATCATCCCCGACAAACCCCATCGTTCAAAGATTGCAAAAGCGGAGTCTAATTTCGGATATAAAGCGGCCCAATGAACCCATACTCGTACTCTGACACCCTGTTTCTTTGCATAGTCACAGATCTCTTTCATATCGAGCCCCGGTACCGGCCTGGTAACATCCGCATGGGGACCTGGTTGAAAATTGATACCATCATTGGTATACCACTCGTGCAATCCATATTCGACTACGGAATGATACTCCAGGTTATTCCTCGCACAAAAATCAATGTAGTATTTATTTGTAACGAAATTATTGCCCGGCGCATTAATTGTGTCCGGGACAATATTGCCGTTCCACCACGGGAACGTCGTTTTGCCTGGTTTGAGCCAGGTTATATCATTGATCTTTTGTGGATCATTCAGGTTGGTCAGGATATCTGATTCAATCAATGCGCCAACCCTGTCACTTATCATCAGCACCCGCCAGGGACTATGATGCGGCAAAACGGCTTTTACTTTAGCATTCACCTGGCCGGGAAGCGGTGATAATTTTGTAACAAGAATGCCCTGATCTTTTTGAAGATACATCCCCGCATAGTTTACAAGCGCTGCTTCTGTAACCGCCACATAGATCTTACCTGGAAATTCAAAGAGAGTAGGAACATCCATTAAAGTATCTTCCCGCACATCATTTAATGGAAGCGTGGAATAAGTTCCTTCGTGTGATGTAGTAAAAGAAGGGAGAAATAAAGTGTGAACGACAGGATTGCCCTGAAATTTGAAACGGGTGTTTTCTTCCAGTAGTGTATATGACTGCCAATCGTCCTGCCTGGGAAACTCATATCGAAAAGCCAACCCATCATTAAATGCCCGTACTATCAGATTAATTTTCCGGCGGGGCAATTTTTTCTCCTCCAGGGGAATTATCAATTCCCGGTAGTGGCTATGAACATCTTTTGATTTTCCAACAAACAAACGATAATCCTCTGTTCTCTCACTAAACACCGGTTTCTTAGTGCTAAGATTAGGACCAAATTCCCCATTATCAAACACCAGGCTCAGGGGAGATTCGGAAATCAGCGTTTTATGTTTAAAAGATACCGCATATACTGCGCCCCGTGTACCGAGATTAAATGTAAAAATGATGTTGCCGTCTGGAGAAGCCAACGTTAATTCTTTATTTTCATTTGCATATGCCGAAGTAAAAAAGAGAACCTGAATAAAGAGTTGCAGAAGCCATCGCATAGAATGAAACGGTTTAACGATGAAGATACCAATACTCTTTTATTAATAACCGGAAAATATAGGGGAGGAGATCTGCCTGATTATCTCGGAAATAATACCCTATTAATTGGATGAATCGCTTTAAATTTATTATTCCCGGAAAAGATTTATGCGTTATATTTAGCTATATGAAAAATTCGCGATTGCTTTTACTGATCCTGTTTGGATTTACCCAAACGATGCTTGTAGAAACCTCAGCTCAGGAGGTCAATAATTTGAAGTTGAAAGATTTCCGCCCCGTATCTATTTATAAAATACCAAAAACCATTGTAAAAAAAGCAAAATATCCGGTAGTGGACTTTCACTCGCATGACTACCCGAAAACCGATGCAGCAGTTGATGAATGGGTCAAAACTATGGATAAAGCAGGCATAGCGAAGTCAATGATACTGTCCTATACCACCGGTGCCGCTTTTGATTCGGTTGTTGAAAAATACGCCCGTTATAAAAACCGTTTTGATATATGGTGTGGTTTTGACTATACAGGCTATGATAAGCCTGGTTGGGAAACGAATGCCGTAGCGGAACTCGAAAGATGTTATAAGAAAGGCGCAAAAGG
>Ga0207689_10006763_pt1 | contig 10095 bp, 8 predicted proteins | sample KBSMisM52_FD_184312 | JGI IMG/M metagenome (GOLD analysis project Ga0207689, IMG submission 184312) | Miscanthus rhizosphere microbial communities from Kellogg Biological Station, Michigan, USA - KBS Miscanthus M5-2 (SPAdes) (version 2) | ecosystem: Host-associated > Plants > Roots > Rhizosphere... | reverse complement strand
GAAAAACAAACTTTTAGTCAACCTGATGGGTTCGTCTATCTGTTTGGCGGTGATCCTGGTTTTGGATCTCTGGTTAATTCCTTCAATGGGGATGAAAGGTGCAGCTATCGCCAGTACGGTAGGATACAGTGTTTCGGGATTGTATAGCCTTTTTGTATATTTTTTGCATAGGAAGCGTATATCTAATCTTTTTATTCCGTTAAGATCTGATGTAAAAGAAATTTCTTTTTTAGCAAAGCCCAATAATACACAGCTGCAATGAATGTATTGTGGATTACAAGTTGGTACCCAAATAAACTGGCTCCCTTTAACGGCGATTTTATTAAGCGTCATGCCGAAGCGGTTAGCCTGTATGCCCGTGTCCATATAATACATATTGTCAGGGATGAAAAAGGGCTGGTAACAAAGGATAGGCTAGTAGAAGAATTTCAAAATGGCAATTTGAAAGAAACCATCGTTTATTATTACATCGCAGCAAGGAGGCCACGGTTCATTGAAAAGATATTATCAGTATCGAAATTTGACCAGATTTCTAAACAGTTGGTAGACGAAGAAATGAGTGGCACTGATAAGCCGGATTTGTTACAGGTTTATATTGGTATGAAAGCAGGGCTGGCAGGGATTTATGCAAAGAAGAAATATAATATTAATTATATTGTAGCAGAACAGTGGACGGGTTTGCTATATGAAGCAAAAGATAATTTTGAAAATCAATCTTTACCTATTAAAAGCAAATGGGGACAGGTAATTCGCAATGCTGCAACACCTGTAGCTGTATCAGCCTGGCTGGCGGAGGCTATAAAAAAAAGATTCGGAGTGCCTTCATGCGTAATAATTCCGAACGTAGTCAATACTTCAATTTTTATTCCCGTTAATCGTGAACCCGAGCAAAAAACCAGGTTTATTCACATATCTACTTTTGATGAATTTAAGAATCCCGATCTGATACTACAGGCATTTGCTCGTTTTATAAAGAAGAATACGAATGCTGAATTAAAGATATTTACAACTGTTACCGAATCATTATTGAAACGTATAAAAGACCTGGGCATTGAAAAATCTGTTATTTGTTATGCAGAAGTCCCGCAGCATGAATTAGTGAAGCATATACAACAGGCCCATGCGTTGATTCTTTATTCCGCATATGAGACCTTTGGCTGCGTGATAATTGAAGCCAATGCCTGTGGAGTGCCGGTTATTGGCAGTGATATTCCGGTTATGCGTGAGTTGATAACCGATGGGCAAAACGGTGTACTTGCAGCGCCGGGTAACGTCGATAGTCTTGAAGAGGCAATGGAAAGATATGTAGCAATGAAGGATTCTTTTGATCGCCATGAAATAGCCCGCAGAACGGCAGAAAAATATAATTATTCAGTAATTGGCCGGCAGTTTTTTAATTTGTACCAACAGGTTATTAATAGGTGATGCCTATGGAAAAAATGAATGCGCTTATATGATTATTCTGTTGAAAAAATACCCGGTATTCGCTGTGCTGTTGCCGGTATTTATATTAATACATATTGAGGCAGAGTATCATAATTTGATAACCTATAGATTTGTTACGAAAGAAATTTTAATTCTGTTTATAGTACCGGTTATTGTTTATGCGGCCTGTTTTATTTTTCTACGTTCCATTCCCAAAGCTAATATCCTGTCATTAGCAGTTTTGATTATCTTTTTTTTCGGCGGGGAATTTATTGATTGGTTAAGAATCAGTTTCCCGGATTATTTTTTCCAGCGTTATACTTTTATTATTCCATTTATTACAGTTCTCATTTTTTTGTTGTCTCTTTATCTGAAAAAAAGAAGCATAAAATTTGAAAAAATAAACCTGTATTTTAACCTTGCTTTTATCCTTTTTATTATTGCCGATCTTGTGAATATTTCACTTCTTAAAACTGTACCGGAAAACCCTGGCGTGAACCGGCTTTCAAATTATGATAGCTGTCAAAACTGTCGCAGACCTGATATTTACTACCTTGTGTTTGACTCTTATGCAGGCACTTCTTCATTACGATCTGAGTTTAATTATGATAATTCAGAACTTGAAAATTATTTAAGTAAGAATGATTTCAGGATTATAAGTGATTCGAAAAGCAATTACAATCTCACGCCTTTTTCCATCGGCAGTACATTCAATATGGAATACCTCGATGATATTGATTCGGGAAAACGTTATTTTTTAAAAGATTATTTGCCTGCAGTAAAAAAAGTGTATACGAACAAACTTTTCCCGATTATGGAAAAGCGAGGGTACCAGGTATTTAACCAGGGAATGTTTAATGTTGAATCGCATCCCGGTTCGGTTCCACTATTCGATGCGTGGGAAATAAAATTGATTTACCAACAACACAATTTCGTTCGGAAAATTTACAATGAAATCGGCTGGCAATTTCCCGCGTGGCTGCAGATTAATCTTGGAAGAGAGCCGGATTATGCAGAGCAAAGGGATGCATATGATAAGAAAGCTATCGAAATGCTATATGAGGTGATAAAGAAACCTTCGGTGAAGCCAAAATTTGTCTATAATCACTTATTCCTGCCACACAGCCCTTATTCATTCGATTCCAGCGGAAATAAAATTAAAGTCGATTATCATCTTTCGGTAGAAGCAGATAAACAAGCTTATATCAGCCAGTTGATTTATGTAAATAAATTAATGAGATCTGTTATTGACGCCATAAAAAAAGAATCCAAAAATCCGCCGGTCATTATTGTTCAAAGTGATCATGGCTATCGTTTTTTTAATGCTTCAAAAGCGCAACTCGAATTTATAAATTTGAGTGCATTTTATTTTCCGTCAAAAAACTACAGCATGCTTACTGACTCCGTCTCAAATGTCAATACCTTTAGAATTGTGTTGAATACTATTTTCGAAGAGCATTGGCCCATACTTGAAAACAAACATTTTTTTATAAAATACAAATAGTTGCGGGTACATTCACGAACTGACAGCCGATGTCAGGCAGGTAGCAAATTATGCATCAGCGAAAATATTTGATAATAGCTTGTCTGTTATTTTTAGCTTACTTTATAAACGGTATCATTGCCATACCCAGACTTTCCATTACCTATGACGAAGGCGATAATTTAAGTTACGGCATACGCTTTGTAAAGAAGCATCCGGAAAAGGTAAAACCTTTTGATGATGCGAGCACTATGCCAATGCTGGCATTCAATGCGCTGCCACGGGCTATTGAGCAATTGCAAAATCCTGATCTCAAAAAAAATGATGATGGCTTCAGTGATATTATTTCCGGGAGGTATTTTACGTTGTTCCTTTCGGCTTTTATAGGTTTATTTATTCTTAGATGGAGCAGTGAATTATACGGTAAAGCTGCTGGATTGTTCTCGCTTTTTCTTTTTGTTTTTTGTCCGAATATCAACGCGAATGCTGTACTGGTAACGACAGATGCATTGAGTTGTTTGTTTACTGTCGGCACGGCATATTATTTCTGGAAGTTAATGCATCGGGGAAGCTGGAAATATGTTTTACTGTTTTCAATAAGTATTGCATTGGCGCAATTAGCAAAGCAATCGCTTACTCATTTATTGATCATTTTCTTTTTCCTGGCTTCAATTTTCATTGTTAAAAACAGGAAGTTGCCAATGTTCAACCGCGATTTGCTGTTCAAGTCACTTTCTTTCATTTTTATTTTTTTACTGGTTATAAATGCGGGGTTTTTGTTTCATAAAAGCGGTCAGTCACTAAGCAACTATCACTTCAGGAGTGCTTTTTTTCAACGTGTACAAAATTCGCTTTCATTTGCCGGCAGTATCCCGATGCCTTTGCCGGAACCTTATGTAACGGGCCTTGACCTTACAAAGAATATGGATGAAATGGGAGCTGGCCGGCCGGAGACTTCCGGCAATAACTATATACTTGGACAATCGCAAACCAAAGGCTTCTGGTATTATTATTTTGTAAGCCTGTTTTTTAAAACACCTATATCCGTAATCTTGTTGGTTTTTATCCTGGCGTGGATGTTTTGGAGAAAGAAAACCTGGAACAATAACAATGAATTGATTCCGGTATTTTGTATTGGCTATTTCATGATTTATTTTGATTTCTTCTACAATTCGCAAGTAGGTATCAGGCATGTCATCATGATTTTTCCCTTGTTGTACGTTTTGCTTGGAGGAGTTGCCAATTGGCTGTTATCAAAGAAGACAATTGCGGCGGTATTTATTTCGTATTCCATCATCACGTTTTATGTTTTCTTTCCCAATTTATACGCTTATAGTAATGAACTCTTACCAAATAAGAAGGATGTTTACAGAGTGTTAGGCAATGCCAACATAGATTATGGGCAGGCTTACTTCCTGCTTCAACGCTATATCGCAAAGCATCCTGAAGTAAAATTGGCTCCTGATGATCCTGCTACCGGTAAATTTGTGTTGATTGCCGGAGAATACCTGGATATAAATAACACCGGAAAATATAAATGGCTTAGGCAATTCGAGCCGATAAAAGAAGTAGAATATTGCTATCTTCTTTTTGATATTTCAGAAGACGATATTAAAAACCTGAAATGAATGTGAAACGAGCATTTGTTACACTACAGTGCTGGCGCATTTTTTAGGAATTGGCAGAGGTGCAGATTTGATCTTTTACCTGGCTATTCTTTTCTTTTCATTTATTATTATGAAACTCTATCACAAAGTGAGAGGGCTGGAGCAAATGCTAACGAAAATCATCCGTGAACAAAGCCTGACAAGTGCGGTTTCCACACAAGAGGAAACAGGTAAATAAGACTACTTCAACTTAGTTATAAGATCAATGTATTCTCCCATCGCTTCATCTCTGCTTTTACCTTTCAACGATTGCCACGCTTCATACTTAGCTTTTGCAACAAAATCGAATGGATTAGCAGGTGGCTCAACGTTAATATCTCCCTCGCTCGCTTGTTTGTAAAGTGAGTAAAGCTGTAACAATGTGCCCTGGCTGGGACGATCGGATAAAGATTTGCTGTCTGAGACGGCCTGGTCGAATTGCTGTCTTAGCTCCATGGTGGCTTGTGTTTGCTACGAAAATAAGAGTTTTTTCTGATGGAAAGAGCCGACCGAAGGCCCTGGCCAAAAGGTTTTGAACTTTTTAATAAATTCCTTTTGACCGATTAAAAGTTATATTGATATATGTGAGTTTTTGACGGTAATTTTTTTGATTTTTTTCAAATAAACAGACGAATAATAGCCAATTTTGGAGCCCATTAAAAAAGCTCTAACAACCGTTTGTGCCGCCTTATTTTTGAATCTCAGTAATCACATGCCCAATACTGCCACTAGGCATTTGAATATGAAGCAGAGCGGCTATAGTTGGTGCTATATCGGTCATATATACCTCCCGGTTCAGAGAACCGCCGGGTTTTATATTCCATCCAAACCATACCAGAGGGATGTGTGCATCATAAGGATACCAGGAACCATGCGTTGTGCCGGTCTTACCGCCATAAAAATCTCCCGGTTTTACGATAAATATAATGTCACCGCCCCGTTTTGTGTTGTAGCCTTCAATGAACATTTCTTTTACCCGTTGGGGCAGATTAACATTGCTTATATTATCGCTGTCAAATGCAATAAGGAGATTGGGATCTTTGTTGAGCAACTCAACGATAAATTTTTTTATTTCTTTTTTATCCGCACGGGCAGAATCAATGGCCGGATCATTCAGATAAAGTTGATAGGTAGCTGTCGAAACAATCGCATGTTTCACTTTGAATTTATCTTCTACCTTCTTTTCAACCTCCGCAATCGGACTGGTTAATGTTGCTGCATCTATTTTATGCTGTTGTAAAAAAGCGGGAACCTGCGCTACTGCATGATCAGCTGAAATAAAAAAAAGATACTGCCCTTTCCCGATTTCTTTATCCAGATAAGTAAAAAAATCTGCAAGATCTTTATCTAAACGTAAATAATCATCTTCCTGTTCAATTGAGTTCGGTCCAAACTGATGGCCGATAGCATCAGGTGAAGAAAAACTGATAGCAAGGAAATCGGTAACTCCGCTTTTACCAAGTGACTCAGATTTTATTGCTTCTTTTGCAAAATTGAATGTGAAAGTATTTCCGTAAGGCGTTGCACGAATCAGGTCATTACTTTTCCCGATCATCGATTTTAATTCATGGGGAAATACAGGAGCTGCTTCATGCGCATATTTACCTTCGTACTCAGCATTATCTTTATCACTTTGCGTGTACGTATTGATTGGATAAAGTGTGTTCCAGTTTTTACTGTAAAAGCTGTCCACCCATCTTTTTTTATTAAAATCATTTACCCACGCTGGTAAAGCCTCCATATAATATGTACTGCTCACCCAATTCGCGGTGGAGTTATCGTACCAGTAAGCTGCGTTTGCCGAGTGACCTGCCGGCAATACCGCGGCCCTGTCTTTAAGAGCAATGCTTATTACCTTGCTTTTGAAATTTGTGGCAAGACGCAGTTCGTCACCGATAGTAGTTACCCATAAATTTTTTGGCGACATGGGTTCTGAATTGTCAGCACCTCCGACTATTTTGACTGAATCGTCACCCACACAATACTGTGTTCTTTTCAGGGTTCTGTCATACCAGTCATTTCCCATAATGCCATGTATCGCTGGCACGGAACCGGTATATACACAGGTATGACCGGGTGCAGTGATTGTTTGTGCATAGGGTATCATTGTATTTTCGCAGGAAAAACCTTCCCGTAAAAGCCGTTTAAAACCATTGGCACCATAGCGGTCATAATAGCGATACAGATAATCCCATCGCATCTGATCCACCACCATTCCAACTACCAGTTTCGGCCGCTGTAATTGCTGAGAAAAGGAGAATAGCGATGCCGTAAAAAACAAAACGATAACAATACATTTCTTCATCATGCCGGATTTTGACAAAAATAACCAATGAACAAACTGCAAAATGATTATCCAGGTTAAGCCCTGATTAAGGAAATAATGGAGACCACAAATATAGACGTATACTCATAAATGAAATTGATTTTCTCCATAAACAATTTCATGATTTACTCATATTTCCCCCGGTTTTACAGCGTGGAAATACGGTTGATGAGGATTATTCGAAATTCTATCTTGTGTAAAACCAATACTTATGATCAGGTTTATCCGTATCATTATTTTCTTTGCACTCTATTTGCTTTTGCTGGAAAGCTGTAAAAAAGATAAATCCGTTGATAATACTGATCTTAATGGAAATAATGGAACAAATACCAATCATCCGGGTAACGATACTTTATCTTCAGCAAACTGTACGGCAGTAAAAGCAGACGCGGAGAACATAGCTATTTTTCCTTCCGGCAACCCGTGGAACCAGGATATATCTTCTGCAGATGTCGATCCATATAATAGCCAGATCCTCGCTACCTTTTCAACAAACATAATCAAAGCAGATTTTGGCGGTGGGCTTTGGGATAATGCACCGATCGGTATTCCTTATGTTGTAGTATGCGGCAGCCAGCCAAAATTGCCGGTTACGTTTACTGATTACGGTGATGAAAGTGACAACGGACCCTATGCCATACCGTTGGATGCGCCGATAGAGGGTAACGGCCAGGGAGATTCGCATGTAATAGCTGTCGATAAAGAAAATGGCATTTTGTATGAATTGTTTAATGCCCACATAAACAGCGGTCATTGGGAAGCTTCTTCAGGTGCCATCTTTAATTTAAACACAAACGATTTGCGTCCCGAAACATGGACCTCTGCCGATGCGGCCGGGTTACCAATATTTCCCGGGCTTGTGCGCTATGAAGAAATTTTGAAAGGAGAAATTGATCATCCAGTCCGCTTTACATTACAAAGTTCAAAAGTAAAACCCGCCTATATATATCCTGCCCGGCATAAAGTGAACAGCACCGGTGGCCAATATTCGTTGCCCTTTGGCGCACGCATTCGTTTAAAAGCTGATTTTGATATCAACGGTTATTCATCAACCAACCAGGTAATTCTCAGGGCTATGAAAAAATATGGCCTGATTCTCGCCGATATCGGCAGCAATTTGTACATCAGCGGTGCACCGGATGAACGTTGGAACAATGATGATCTGCATGCATTGGGCCAGGTTCATGGTTCTGATTTTGAAGTGGTGAAGTTTAATAATTGATATATAGATTTTATAGACGGCTGCATTGCTATGCACAGCATCCCGCGGACTATCATCTTTCGTTGTTTCACTTCCCGACAGTTATCGGCATACATTCTGTTCACTATTCAACATTCTTCAAGGGTCATTCCTGAATTGTGAGTCAACAACTCACCGGTCGGCATTACCGGATATCGCGATATTCACGACTCATCTCCCGAAAGCTAGCCGGCACGAACGGTAATTTCATCGATCGTGGACAATTTCCCACCCATAGAATTCTGTAATTCAAAAGATTGATTTTTCAAATAAATTGCGATCTTTAGGAAAACGAAGCAGAATGAGAACCGTACAAAATGTTATTGACTCGAAGATCAACTCTTATAACTTCATTTCACCGGATGCGCTTGTTATTGATGCATTGCAAATGCTGAATGCTGTTAATCTCAGTTATCTTGTTGTGATGGACGGTGATAATTATAAAGGCGTTTTTTGCGAAAGAGATTATACACGCAATGTGATTTTGAAGGGCCGTTCCAGCAACAGCACCAAAGTGAATGAAGTGATGACAACCGATCTGCCGATAGTAGCGCTTACGGACTCGGTTGAAACCTGCATGAATGTAATGAACTCTCACAAGGCAAGATACCTGCTTGCATACGACGGGCCGCATTTTGAAGCGGTTATTACAATACACGACCTGTTGAGACAGGTAATCGCCAACAAGGAAAACGTATTCGATACTTCACTTGCCAACCAGTTGATTGATCATGACGAAGGTGGTGGACGTATTTACTGAGATATTATTTAATGCACTGCCTTAATATAACCCCACCCTTCCCGTTGTTTGCTCACTATTTCATAAATGCCATCCGGCACGGTTTCCACACCGGGCAAAAGCTGGCTTTTATCTATATTATTATTCTTCAACGATATTTCACACACCTTGAATGAAATATTTTTATTAGCCAGGAGTGGTGTTAAAGCATTGGCCACAGTAGTGCGATCTTTTGCCACCAGGTTAAATCCTTGTCCATACATGACTACTTCCATTTTAGCATCGGGATTGCCTTTTGATACTTCGTTCAGCCAACGTACGACTGATTTTTGATCCAGCGAATCCTTACTGGTAAGATCAAATACAACTTTATAATCCGCTTTTTGTGCGGGAGCGATGAAGGGAATAAGGAAAAGAATACCGGCGATCCAGGATTTACATCTCATAGTGTTGATTTTTAGATAACAGAAGGTACATTTTTTCTGTGGAAGCAACAAAAGAGTTGGCAGTTCGCAATTAGCACTTACCAGTTACATGCAAGGCAATTCAGGGCTATCGCGAGCAAACTGAAAACCGGAAATTGTAAACTCCTTTTAACTTATCGTTTTCCCGGCTAGCTGGTTCCATCGAATCAGCTTGGTCTTCCGGCGAATCTTAACTTTTTTTACAAATCTCATTTTATAACTTTAAGACACAACAAAAGAATATTTTATGAGCACAAAAATCTACTTGAAAAGACTCATTTTCATAATGGGCATATCCCTGCTCATATTCACTGTTCATGCCGAAGCACAACATGTGCGTTCAGTGCCCGGCTTTGGCCGTGGCTATCATCACAGTTATGGTCGTTCTTACTTTCATAGTCCGAGGGTTTATTCACACGTATCAGTTGGTTTTGGCGGTTATCACCGGTATTACGGCGGTTATAATTACAGACCTTACCGGTATTACAATCATTACCGCCCCTGGTTTCCGCGGTTTGGAGTCCGTATAGCAGTGTTACCTCCGTTTTATTATCGTTTTTATATGGGTCCCGATCCATATTATTATTACAACGGCACCTTCTATTCTCCTTATGGAAGTAATGGTTACAGAACGGTTCAACCTCCGCTGGGCGCAAGTGTACCGGAACTGCCACGCGATGCACGGGAAGTAACTATTGATGGGCAGAAGTATTATGAGTTTGAAGGAACATACTACCAGGAGACGATTACAAAGGATAACAAAAGAGAGTAC
>Ga0207689_10006762_pt1 | contig 10097 bp, 9 predicted proteins | sample KBSMisM52_FD_184312 | JGI IMG/M metagenome (GOLD analysis project Ga0207689, IMG submission 184312) | Miscanthus rhizosphere microbial communities from Kellogg Biological Station, Michigan, USA - KBS Miscanthus M5-2 (SPAdes) (version 2) | ecosystem: Host-associated > Plants > Roots > Rhizosphere... | reverse complement strand
GAGCCACCAGGGCCGCTTCGCGCGCCTGCGGGACGCGCTCGAGCAGCTGCAGCCCGCGCTCGGGAGGGAGGAGGCCGCGGCCCGCGTCTACTCGCTGGCGAGCACCTTCGATGAAGTCTGTGGCGGCGAGGATGTCCAGCTCCCCACTGGCAGCGTCCCCTGTCAGGTGGCGCGCGCCGCCCAGCGTCCGCTCGTGCTTCAGGACGAGCCGGTGACGACCGGCGTCATCATGCCGGCCCCGTTTCTCGCGCGCCTGGTCGACGAGCTGCCGACGGTGGAGGCCGTGAAGCTCGAGGAGGCGCCCACGCCCCCCAAGATCACGCGGCTGGGCGCGCTGGCCTCGCGCCGCGTGGCCGTCTTCGGCGGGCTGGGTGGCGTGTACTTCTTCGAGGAGCTCTCGCGCGGCGCCGACGGCGCCATGACCGGCTTTCCCTATCCGGAGGCGCTGCGGGCCATCCGCGAGCATTTCGTGGCGGGCCGACGCGACGAGGCGCGGGCGCTCTTCTATCACTGGCTGCCGCTGATCCGCTTCGAGAGCCAGCCGGGCTCCACGCCCGGCACGTCCGTCGGTATCCGGAAAGAAATCCTCCGCCGGCGCGGGTGGATCCGCTCCGCCTACGTGCGGCCTCCCGCGCCCGTGCTGGACGCGGAGACGCTCGAGGAGCTGACGGAGATTCTCACCGCCGTCGCCGGCTAGACGGTTCCCCGATGCCTCGCGTCACCGTCAACGGCATCGGGCTCTTCTACCAGGATTTCGGGCCTCCGTCCGGCGAGCCGGTGATTCTCATCATGGGCTGGGGCGGAGATCACACCGCCTGGGCCTTCCAGATGCAGGCGCTCGCCGGTACCCACCGCGTCATCGCGCTGGACAATCGGGGCGCCGGCCAGAGCGATCAGCCGGATGCCCCGTACTCGATCGTCGGCATGGCGGAAGACGTGGTGGGTCTGATGGAGTCGCTCGGCCTCGCTCGGGCGCACATCTGCGGCGCCTCGATGGGCGGCATGATCGCGCAGGAGCTGGCGCTCCGCCATCCGGCGCGAGCGCGGACCCTCCAGCTGCACTGCACCCTGGGTCGCATCGACCCGTACGGGACCCTGCTCGTGGAGAGCCTCCTGCGCGTGCGCGCGCGCGAGGACCGCGAGGAATGGGCGCGCGCCATGCTGCCGTGGGTCATCTGTAGGAAGACCGTTCGCGAGCGTCCCGAGTTCGTCCAGCTCATGCTGCAGCGCTCGCTGGACAATCCCTATCCCACGAGCTATGCGGGGCTCCGTCGCCAGGCGGAGGCCATCGGCGGCCACGATACGCTGGACCGGCTCCACGCCATCCGCGTGCCCACGCTCGTGACGCTGGGCGCGGAGGACATCCTGGTCCCGCCCGCCTTCTCACGCGAGGTCCACGCCCGCATCCCCGGCGCCGAGCTGACCGTGATCCCCGACGCCGGCCACGTCCACTTCCTCGAGCAACCCGACGCCTTCAACTCGGCGATGCTCGCCTTCCTCACCAAGCACCAGGGCCGCTAGGCCCCGCGGAAGGCAGCTGACGTTCCGGCCACGCGCCGACGCGCGCCGAGAAGGGCCCAGATGCAAGGCGGCGCCCGAGATCCGCCTGCGAGGCGTACCCCTGGTACGTTGAGCAGGCGGACGAGTGGCGCCAACGAAGCAGATGGGCCCTTATCGGCGCGCGGCGCTAATCCCAGAGGTACGAACGGGGATTGACCGGTTGCCCCTTCACCTGGATCTCGTAATGCAGGTGCGGGCCCGACGATCGGCCAGTATTACCGGTGAAGGCGACGATCTGGCCGCGCTCCACCTTCTGCTCGGCCTGGACGCCGAGACGAGTCAGATGCCCGTACAAGGACTTGATGTCGTTCCCGTGGTCGATGACGAGGGTGACCCCGTACTCCGCGTGCTGGCCCGCATAGATCACGATGCCGGGCGCGGGCGCCATCACCGGCGTTCCCCGCGGCACGCCGATATCGAGCCCGCTGTGCTCCTCGACGGACTCACCCTGCCACGGGGAGCTGCGGCGGCCAAACTCGGAGTTCACGGGCCCGCGCACCGGCCAGCGTGACGGCAGGGACGCCAGCGCCCGCCCAGCCTTACCCAGGAAGCGCTCCAGTGACCGGAGGCTCTGGCCCTCTTCGGTCACCACCGCGGCCAAGCGCTCGATCTCGTCCGCCACCGCGCCGCCCTCGTCTCCATCCACGTCCTTCGCGGCCGCCCCGCGCCCGCCGATGGCATTGCTCCGCCGGTCCTGGCCGCCGTCGGGCCCGAAGGGCTGCCAGATCCGGTCGTGGAGCGCCCGCCAGCCGTCGACCTCGGCCCGGACGCGGGCCACCCGCTGCTGGAACCCTTCGAGGAGCGCCTGCTGATCGGCGAGCCGGGACTGGAGCGCGGCAAAATCGGCCCGGCTGCCGCGGAGCGAGGAGTAGTCGCGGTACCAGGCGCCGCCGGCCACCAGCAGCAGACCGAGCACGCCGACCGCCACCGAGACCATCCAGCGCGGGGCCGGGAGCCGGATGAGCCGGGTGCCGTCAGGCCGCTCCAGCACGATCTGAACGCGCTCTGCAGTCTGCCTCGGCCCCGGCGGCTCCGTTCCCGGCTTTCCGTTCAATTCAAATGGACCTCGTGTTCGGTACGTCGTTCACGATTTCTCCCGGAGCCCCGCTTGGGGGGCGACGGGAGCGCTCGACTTCGAGCGAGCCAGATACCGCCGGATGGGTGCCGGCAGGGCTCTTGGCCCCGCGGCTAGCGAGTTTGTAACACCGTCGTCGGAGGGTGTCAACCCTCAATCGCCCCATATTGATCGAGACGAAAGATTGGTGCATCCACCCGATTTGTTGACAGTTTTGACATCACAGGAGTATGATTCCGGGCGAGTTTCCCATGGACGACTTTTACCGGATCAAGCGGCTCCCCCCCTACGTCTTCGCCATCGTGAACGACCTCAAGGCCAAGGCTCGGGCCCGAGGGGAAGACGTCATCGATCTCGGCATGGGCAATCCCGATCAGGCCACGCCCAAGCACATCGTGGACAAGCTCGTGGAGGCGGCCCGCAACCCGCGCAATCACCGCTACTCGGCGTCCAAGGGCATCACCAGGCTGCGCAAGGCCATCACCACCTGGTACGCGAAGCGCTTCGGGGTGGAGCTGGATCCCGAGACCGAGGCCATCGCCACCATCGGCGCCAAGGAGGGGTTGGCCCATCTGGCGCTGGCCGTGCTCCAGCCGGGTGACGGCGTCCTGGTCCCGAACCCCACCTACCCCATTCATTCGTATTCGGTGGTCATCGCCGACGGGGACCTGCGCTCGGTGCCGCTGGTGCCGGGGGACGATTTCTTCGCCCGCCTCACCGAGACCGCGCGTCTGTCATGGCCCAAGGCCAAGCTGCTCATCCTGTCCTTCCCGCACAATCCGACCACGCTCTGCGTGGACCGCGACTTCTTCGTCAAGGTGGTGGCGTTCGCCAAGGAGCATCGCCTGATGGTGGTGCACGACTTCGCCTACGCGGACATCTCCTTCGACGGGTATCAGCCTCCCTCCTTCCTCGAGATTCCGGGCGCCAAGGACGTGGGGGTGGAGTTCGTCTCGACCACCAAGTCCTACAACATGGCGGGCTGGCGGCTGGCCTTCTGCTGCGGCAACCGGCAGATGGTCAACGCGCTGGCGCGGATCAAGTCCTACCTCGACTACGGCGTGTTCCAGCCCATCCAGATCGCGGGCATCGTGGCGCTGGAAGGCGACCAGAAGTGCGTGGCGGAGATCAACGAGCTGTACCGGCGCCGCCGCAACGTGCTCGTGGACGGGCTCAACAAGATCGGCTGGCAGGTGGAGAAGCCCAAGGGCACCATGTTCGTGTGGGCCCCGGTGCCGGAGGCCTTCCGGGCCATGGGCTCGCTCGAGTTCTCCAAGATGCTCATCCAGGAGTGCAAGGTCGCCGTCTCGCCGGGTATCGGCTTCGGCGAGTACGGCGAGGGCCACGTCCGCTTCGCCCTCGTCGAGAACGAGCAGCGCATCAAGCAGGCGCTCCGCGGCCTCAAGACCCTCTCCGCCCGGTGAGGCGCCCGGGGGCGGCTTCCCTCGCATGAACGAGATCAAGATCGGTCTCCTCGGGCTCGGCACGGTGGGGGCGGGGGTGGCGCGCATTCTCCAGACCCACGGCGCGGAGATGGAGGAGCGCGCCGGCTGCACGCTCACCCTCGCCGCCATCGCGGACCTCGACCTCGTCCGCCCGCGGGAGGGTCTCGACCTCAAGCGCCTGCCCTTGACCCCCGACGTCGGGCGCGTGCTCGACGACCCCGACATCCGCATCGTCATCGAGCTGGTGGGGGGGCTGGAGCCCGCGCGCACCTTCATCCTGCGGGCGCTGGCGTCCGGCAAGCACGTGGTCACCGCCAATAAGGCCCTGCTCGCCCATCACGGGCCGGAGCTGTTCGAGGAGGCGCGGCGCAACCGCGTGATGCTGGGCTTCGAGGCCGCGGTGGCGGGTGGCATCCCCCTCATCCGCGCGGTGAAGGACGGGCTCCCCGCCAACCGCGTCCGCTCCGCCTTCGGCATCGTCAACGGCACGTGCAACTACATCCTTTCCAAGATGACCGACGAGGGCCTGGACTTCTCCGTGGTCCTCAAGGAAGCGCAGGCGCGCGGCTATGCGGAGGCGGACCCCACGCTGGACATCGAGGGGCTCGACTCCGCCCACAAGCTCCAGATCCTCGCCATGCTCGCCTTCCGCACCGCGGTGGACCTCAAGGACATCTACACCGAGGGGATCACCGGCGTCTCGCAGGCGGACGTGGAGAACGCGCGCGAGCTCGGGTACCGCATCAAGCTCCTCGCCATCGCCAAGGCGGGCGACGGGGCGCTGGAGGCGCGGGTGCATCCCACCATGATCCCCGCCGTCTCGCCCATGGCCGCCGTGTCCGGGGTGTTCAATGCGGTATTCCTCACCGGCGACAACGTGGGCGACCTCATGTTCTACGGGCGGGGCGCGGGCCAGCTTCCCACCGCCTCCGCGGTGTGGTCGGACGCGCTGGACATCGCGCGCCGCGTGGCCCACGGCTTGCCCGCCCTCGCGGTGGACCTGCCGACCTCTGCGCAGACGCCGCTGCCCATCCGGCCCATGGACGATATCCGGACTGCGTACTATCTCCGCGTGATGGCTCTGGACCGGCCGGGTACGCTCGCCCAGGTGGCGGGCATCCTGGGCCAGCACGGCATCTCGCTGGTCTCCGTGCTGCAGAAGACGCGCGCCGAGCAGCACGAGGCGGTGCCGGTGGTGATGATGACCCACGAGGCCCGCGAGCGCGACATGCGCGCGGCGCTGGCCGCCATCGACCGGCTGCCGGTGGTGGCCGGGCCCACCACCATGATCCGGGTAGAGGCCTGATGCCCGACCGCTCCGGGCGCTGACCTCGCGCGTGCCGTCGCGCGGACGGCTCCTCAAGATCCTCCTCGGGCTCGCGGTCAGCGCGGGCCTCGTCGTGTATCTCTTCTCGCGCGCCGACCTGTCCGCCATCGGCGCCCGCCTCGCCGACACGCACTGGGGCTTTCTCGCCGCCAGCTCCGCGCTGAACCTCGGCTCGCTCTGGGCCCGCTCCCGTCGCTGGGGCTATCTGTTTCCGCCCGGAGCGCGGCCCTCCGGCCTCTTCAATGCGGTGATGATCGGCTACATGGCCAATAACCTGCTCCCGCTCCGCGCCGGCGAGGTGGTCCGGGCCTATGTGGTCACGCGGCGCGGACCGCGGTTCTGGACCACGGTGACCACCATGGTGGTGGAGCGGGTGCTCGACGGGCTCGCCATCGGCCTCCTCCTCGCGTCGCTGTTCCTCCTCATCTCCATCCCGCGCGACCTCGAGTGGGCCGCCCTCGTCTTCCTGTCGGTGGACCTCGTCCTCCTCGCCCTCCTCGGCGTCTTCGCGCTGGCGCCCGCGCGCTGCCAGCGGCTGGTCCGCATCCTCGTGAGCGGCCGGCCGGCTCTCGCCGCGCGAGCGGAGCGGCTGCTCGTCACGTTCGACGTCGGGCTCGCGGGCCTGCGCGCCCCCCGCCATGTCCTCCCCATGATCGGGTGGTCCTGCGCCATCTGGGGGGCGCTCGTCATGTCCATCTGGGCCGGGTTCCGCGCCGCGCGGCTGGACCTGCCCGTGGCGGCCGCCTGGACCACGCTGGGCTTCCTCGGCCTCGGCGTCAGCCTGCCCTCGAGCCCAGGATTTGTCGGGGTCGTCCAGGCCGCGGTGGTCACGGCGCTTCGCCTCTTCGACGTGCCTTATGACGACGCGCTGTCCTTCTCGCTCCTGCTGCACGTCTCGCAGTTCGTCCCCATAACCGTCTGGGGGCTTGTGCTGCTCTTCGTCGAGCAAGTCAGCCTGGCCGAGGCGGTCCGGGCACGCAGCGTTCCCCCTGAAACGACGGAGGTTTAGCCGGCACCCTCCCCTCGCCTGTAAACGGGCCCCCACGGAGGCGCGTCCTATCGACGAAGGGCGCGGGGGGAAGGCCGGAGCCTATCCGCCCGCCACTAGGTGGCGCGCATGAGCCTATGGGAAGATCAGTCCGGGACGAGTCCTTGGAGCAATCCGATGAAGCGCTCTGCCGAAGCGTTGCGAATCGTGAGCCGGGGGCCTTCGACCTCCTCGTCGAACGGTACCAGGAGCGAGCCTACCGGATCGCCTGGTCCATCGTTCGCGATCGCGAGGACGCCAGGGACTGCGCCCAGGAAGCTTTCATCAAGCTGCACGATGCGGCGGACTCCTTCGCCGGCCAGGCCAAGTTCTCGACCTGGTTCTACCGGATCCTCGTCAACTGCTGTCTCGACAGTCGCCGCCGTGGACGCGGGTGGCGCCGCCTGCTGGTGTGGCGGGACGCCGACGACGCGGACCGCGCGGACGACCTCGTCGAGCGCCAGCCCGCGCCCCCGGACGATCCCGGCGAGCGGATGGACGAGGATCAGCAAATGAGCCGCATCTGGGAGGCCGTGGAGACCCTCTCGCCTCAGCAGCGCGCGGCGGTGACGCTGCAATACCGCGAGGGCCTGGCCACCAAGGAGATCGCGTCGGTGCTGAACACCTCGGAGGCCACGGTTCGCGTGCATCTGCATCGCGCGTTCGCGGCGCTTCGCCAGCGCGTAGGAGGCGCTCGATGACCGCGCATCCCGTCGATCGGCTGCTTCCCCACCTGCGCGGCGAGCTGGCGGCCGCGGAGCGCGCGGCGGTGGACTCCCATCTGGCCGGGTGCGCCGAATGCCGCGATGCCATGCGGGACTTCGCCGCCCTCGCGGCGCTGGTTTCCCGCGCGCCGGAGCCGGCGCCGCCGATGCACTGGGGCGCCTTCCGGTCCCAGCTCCACGCCAAGCTCGAGCGGCGGCACCGCCCCGCCGGGGTCGGACGCCGCTGGTCAATGGGCCCCCTGCCCGCCGCGCTGGCCGCCGGCTTCGCCGCGGTGCTGCTCTATCTGGGCGTGCTGGGTCCGGGCGGCACGCCGCCGGGAGGCGATCAAGCCACGCTGGAGGGCCAGGTGCTGGCGGGGCGCCTCGAGGTGGTGACTCAGCTCGATCTGGTTCAGGACCTGGACCTCCTCGAGGACTTCGACGACATCGACGGGCTCGACTCGCCCGCGCCGAGCCGGGACAGCTGAGCATGAGTCCCGTACGCGGGCTTATCGCCCTGGCGCTGACACGACTCCTGCTGGCGCTGGCGGCCGTGCTCGTCCTCGGACTGGCCGGACCGAACGCGGGCGCCCAGTCACCCCCCGCCGCGAGCCATCCGCCCACCGCGGAGTTCGACAAGCTCTCGCCCGAGGAGCAGGCGGGGATGGGGCGCTACCGCGAGCGCTGGCGCACGATGTCGCCCGAACAGCGCGGGCGGGCGCTCGAGAACTATCGCCACTGGCAGTCGCTCACTCCCGCGGAGCGACAGCAGGCGCGGCAGAACAAGGAGCGCCTGCAGCGCCTGACGCCGGCCGAGCGTGCCCAGATCCTCCAGGACTTCCACCGCTGGAACGAGCTGCCGCCGGAGCGCCGGCAGGAGCTGGAGCAGGCCCACGATCGTTTCCAGAAGCTGCCGCCGGAGCGCCAGCAGCAGATCATGGAGCGGCTGCGCCGCTACCAGAGCCTCGCGCCCGAGGAGAGGGAACGGATGGACAGAAATCTCGAGCGCTGGCGGACCATGTCGCCCGAGGAGCGGCAGAAGGCGCGCGAGGCCTGGCGCGAGCGCCGCCGCGACGACGGGAACGGCGCCCCCGGCCGCCCGCGAGCCGGCGGCCCAAACCAGGCCCCGGATGCGCCGGCGGGAGCCCGTCCCAACCGGTAGCGGGTCATATGGTAAATTGGCCCTCTCATGGGCCAGCTGATCGTCCAGAAGTACGGCGGCTCGTCGGTCGCCGACCCCGAGAAGATCAAGAACGTGGCCCGCCGCGTGGCCGAGTCCGCCCGCCAGGGCCACCGGATGGTGGTGGTGGTCTCGGCCATGGGTAAGACCACCGACTCCCTCCTCGCCCTCGCGCGGGCCATCACGCCGATGCCGGATCCGCGCGAGATGGACATGCTCCTCGCCAGCGGCGAGCAGGTCACCATCGGGCTCCTCGCCATGGCGCTCCAATCGCTGGGGCACCCCGCCTGCTCGTTCACCGGCCCTCAGGTGGGCCTGGTCACCGACGAGGCGCATACCCGCGCCCGCATCAAGCGCATCACCGCGGAGCGGATCGGCGCCGCCCTCGCCGCCGGCAAGGTGGCGGTGGTAGCCGGCTTCCAGGGCATGACGGAGGCCGGTGACATCACCACCCTGGGCCGCGGCGGCTCGGATCTGACCGGAGAGGCGCTGGCCGCCGCGCTGAAGGCGGACGTGTGCGAGATCTTCACCGACGTGGACGGCGTCTACACCGCCGATCCCAACGTGGTGCCGGATGCTCGCAAGCTGCCCCGGGTCTCGTACGACGAGATGCTCGAGATGGCCGCGCTGGGGGCCAAGGTGCTGCAGGCGCGCTCGGTGGAGTTCGCCAAGAAGTACAGCGTGCCCGTGCACGTCCGCTCCACCTTCAAGCCCGACCCGGGCACGCTGGTGACGAGGGAGGACCTCAGCATGGAAGACGTGGTGGTCACCGGCATCACCCACGATCGCGGCCAGGCGAAGCTCTCCATCCTCCGGGTGCCCGACCGCCCCGGCATCGCCTCCCGGGTGTTCGGCTCCCTCGGCACCCAGCACATCGTGGTGGACATGATCGTCCAGAACATCAGCCGCGACGGCTACACCGACATCTCCTTCACCCTCGCGCGCGCCGATCGCGCCCGCGCCGAGGAAGTCCTGGGCAATGTGGGCAAGGAGGTCGGCGCTTCCGGGGTGGTGGCGGACGATCGCGTGGCCAAGGTATCCATCGTGGGCGTGGGCATGCGCAGCCACGCGGGAGTGGCCGCGCGCATGTTCGAGACGCTCTCGCGGGAGGGCGTCAATATCCAGATGATCTCCACCTCGGAGATCGCGGTCTCCTGCGTGATCGAGGACAAGTACACCGAGCTCGCGGTGCGCGCGCTCCACGACGCCTTCGAGCTGGGCAACGAGCGAGGAGCCTGACCATGGCGCCCACCGCGACCGCCGCCGTCTTCTTCGGACCGGGCAAGCCCTTCGAGCTCCGCCAGGTTCCCATGCCCGAGGTGGAGCCCGAGGGCGTGCTGATCCGCGTGACCCGCGCGAACATCTGCGGAAGCGACCTGCACTTCTGGCGCGGCGACGCCCCCCTGAAGTACCCGGAGGACGGCTGGATTTTCGGCCACGAGATGACGGGGACGGTGGCGCGGCTGGGCTCCAAGGTGAAGACGGACTCGCTGGGCCGGCCCCTCAAGGAAGGCGACCGCGTCGCCTACACCTACTTCTATCCGTGCGGACGCTGCCACGCCTGTCTGCACAAGGAGCCCGCCGCCTGCCCCAACAAGATCGAGCGGCCGGTCGGGCCGAGCACCTTCCCGCATCTCCACGGCGCCTTCGCGGATCACTACTACCTGCGTCCCGGCGGCGCCATCTTCAAGGTCCCGGACGCGCTCACCGACGACGTGGTGGCCCCGGTGAACTGCGCGCTCTCTCAGGTCCTCTACGGGCTCTGGGTGGCGGGGGTGC
>Ga0207689_10006761_pt1 | contig 10098 bp, 8 predicted proteins | sample KBSMisM52_FD_184312 | JGI IMG/M metagenome (GOLD analysis project Ga0207689, IMG submission 184312) | Miscanthus rhizosphere microbial communities from Kellogg Biological Station, Michigan, USA - KBS Miscanthus M5-2 (SPAdes) (version 2) | ecosystem: Host-associated > Plants > Roots > Rhizosphere... | reverse complement strand
TCGGCCTCAGCTGTTTCTGTGCCCAGGGCGCCGGCCTCCATCAACGCATACTCGACCGCCTCACGCGCCTCGCCGGTAGTCATCAAGTCCAGCGCCTGCCAGCGAGGAGCCACTGGTTGCTGATCGGAACCGCTCAATTTACTCATTCAACTTCGTGTGACCACTCTTTCCTGAGCTCTGAAGTGGTTGAAGAGAGAAAACGCCGTGCGGTGTAGTCCACCAGTAGTTTAAGATACGCGTCCTAAATGACATCGTCTAATCCCATCGACGCCGCAACCAGCGGCAAGCCCCGCGAGTACCAGATCTGGAAGATCATCGCCGCTTCCGGCGTTGGCACGATGATCGAGTGGTACGACTTTTACATTTTCGGCAGTCTCGCAACTGTCATCTCGCCGCTGTTCTATCCCAAAGGCAACAACACACTGGCGCTGATCGCTTATCTTTCAACCTTTGCGGTTGGCTTTGTAGTTCGTCCTTTCGGCGCGCTTTTCTTCGGACGGATCGGAGATCTGGTAGGACGCAAATATGCATTCCTGGTGACGCTTCTGATTATGGGCGGCGCAACGTCGCTCATCGGCTTCCTGCCGACTTACGCGACGATCGGCATTGCGGCGCCGATTATTCTGCTGGTCATTCGCATTTTTCAGGGACTCGCGCTCGGTGGTGAATATGGCGGCGCAGCGGTTTATGTAGCGGAACACGTGCCCGATGCGAGGCGTGGCTTTTACACGAGCTTCATCCAGATCACAGCCACGCTCGGCTTGTTTGTTTCGCTGGCCGTCATTTTGATCGTGCAGAATTTCATGAGCAAGGAAACGTTCAGCTCGTGGGGTTGGCGCATACCGTTTCTCATTTCGATTTTCCTGGTGGGCATTTCGCTTTACATTCGCTTGCGCATGAAAGAGTCGCCCATTTTTCAACAAATCAAGAGCGCGGGGATGACTTCGACAAAACCTCTGAAAGAAGCTTTTACCAAGTGGGTAAACCTGAGACGAGTGTTGATATCGCTATTCGGAGCGACGGCGGGACAGGGCGTGGTCTGGTACACCGGGCAGTTTTACGCTCTGTTCTATCTGCAGACCGTCCTCAACGTGAACGCAACCTCCGCGAGTTATGTGATCGCGATCGCCTTGCTGCTGGGCATGCCGTTTTTTGTACTGTTCGGCGCTCTGTCTGATCGCATAGGGCGTAAAAGAATCATGATGCTCGGCTGTTTGCTGGCCGCCGTTTCCTACATTCCAATCTACCGGGCCATGCAAAGCGCTGCCGGATCAAATGTTGTAACTGCCTCACCGGTGCGAAACGCAATCACGGGCTCGATCAGCCTGACGCCCCAGACGTATGTTGACGGCGCACTCCAACCCGCTAAACCGGTCCTGCCTTATACCGACTTTGCCAGTCTGGTTAGTAATCCCATTGCCTGGAAACTGATCGTGTTGGTCTTCATCCAGGTGATCTTCGTGACGATGGTGTACGGTCCCATCGCCGCGTATCTGGTCGAGGCATTTCCGGCGCGTATCAGATATACCTCGCTGTCGCTGCCCTACCATATCGGTAATGGTGTTTTCGGCGGGTTATTGCCCTTGATAGGACTTTACGTGGTGGCACAGACCGGGAACATTTATGCGGGTTTGTATTATCCGATTATCGTAGCCGGTCTGACATTCATTGTGGGTTCGTTGCTGTTGAAGGAAACGAGGCACGTGCTGATCTGGGACGAGATGGATACGGAAAAGAGCGAATAATCTCGCTGACGAGTTAACTAGTTCCGGATTCCCATATCATCCAGCAGTCCTTCTCTATCCCGCCAGTCCTTCTCAACTTTTACGAATAGCTCCAGATGACAACGATGCCCGAGCAGGCTTTCAATATCCTGCCGCGCGGCGATGCCGATCTCTTTCAAGCGTGCGGCGCCTTTGCCTATGACAATCTTCTTCTGCGAACCGCGTTCGACAAAGATGGCGCAGTGAATGCGCGTGAAGTCTTCCCGTTCTTCTTCCCACTTTTCCACCACGACCGCGGTTACGTAAGGGATCTCCTCCTCCGTGGTTTGCAGGATTTTCTCCCGGACGATTTCGGCCACCATCGTGCGCACCGACTGATCAGTAAAATCATCTTCGCCAAAGATTGGCTCACCCTGTGGCAAGTGTTTGATCATTTGCTGCGGCAAGACCTCAACCACATTTCCACGTAAAGCGGAAATCGGAATAAGCTCGGCCCAGTCGTACTCATTTCGGTACCACTCGATCAGCGGCAGCAACGCGGTCTTGTCTTTTAGTTTATCGATCTTGTTGAGCAGGAGCAGTGCAGGTTTCTTCGCTCGCTGGATTAACTCGAGGACAAACTTATCGCCACTACCAGTCGAGACTGAGGCGTCGCGTATCAGGCAAACGAGATCCACGCCCATCAGCGCATCCTGAACAGTTGCCATCATGCGCCGGTTCATTTCATAGCCCGGCTTGTGGACGCCGGGAGTATCAACCAAAACAATTTGACCTTCCGGCTTCGTGATGACGCCCTGAATTCTGAAGCGGGTGGTTTGGGGTTTGTCGGAAACGGCGGCAATCTTTTGCCCCACGAGTTGATTCAGGAGCGTCGACTTGCCGGCGTTTGGTCGGCCGATGAAGGCCACGTAGCCGCTCCGATGCAGTTCTATATCTTTCTTCGTCATAAAGTCTTATTTGACGCTTCCTTCATTTCTGCCTGCGCGTTGCATTAACCACTTCTCGAATGGCACTAACGACCAGTTCCGGCTCGTCATGATGGATAAAGTGGGTCATGGGCGTCTTCTGCATGTCCCAGTTATTCAAGGTAGCGGCAAGGGCGACGGTTTTCGCGTTTGCATGATCACGCAGAACGAAAGTCACCCTTTGGGTTGGGGGAATACTCTGATTTTGAAATCCGTTAATTGGACGGCCGAAACACGAGGGGCCAGCCAAAATTATGACCAACAGACAGGCGAAACAGGGAGTCGTTAAACCCTTCCGATTGTTGGTTGCGGACAAGCTGCTCCTATTTAGCCTTCTCGGCAAAGATTTGCACCAGGTTAACCAGAGTGTTGGTGGTCTTTTCCAAACCCCGACGCGAGTTGAACTCCAGTTTCCCGTGAAAATTAGCGCCGCCGGTAAATAAGTTCGGCGTGGGCAGGTCCTGGAAGGTCAGCGTTGCGCCATCGGTGCCACCGCGAATTGGTTTGAGATAGGCTTTGATACCGGCGCGCCGTGAAGCCTCAATAGCGTTGTCAGTCAATTCCGGATAGTTCTTCAAAACCTCTTTCATGTTCTTGTAGTCTTCTTTGACGTCGATCGCGATCTTCACCTCGGGAAACTTCGACTGAGTTTGCGCTACCATGTCGCGCAACATTTTCTCTTTGGCATTCAGGCCGCTCAAGTCAAAGTCACGAAGGAGAATTTTCAGGTTGGATTCTTCCACGTCGATCACTCCGGCATAGGGGTGCACAAAGCCGACTCGGTCTTCGGTGGTTTCCGGCAGCATGTCCTTGGGAAAGCGGGCCAGGTAATCAGCCGCCGCGTACATCGCATTCACCATTATTCCTTTGGCAGTTCCCGGATGCGTGCTCTTGCCTTTGAAGGTGACAGTGGCCGTGCGGGCGCTCCAGGTTTCGTTGCTGATCTCGCCGAGTGATTCACCGTCAACCGTGTAGGCGAACTTGGCCCCAAACCCCTTGATGTCAAACTTCTCAATGCCGCCGCCGACTTCTTCGTCCGGCGTGAAGGCGATGGCGAGTGTGCCATGTTTGATTTGCGGGTTCTGCATCAGAGTGTCGATCATCGTCATGATCTCCGCGCAGCCCGACTTGTCGTCGGAACCGAGCAGTGTAGTGCCATCAGCTGTGATGATGTCGTCGCCAATCAACTCTTTGAGGACGGGACTCTGGGCCACCGTGATTATCTGGGTTGGATCTTTAGGCAAGACTATGTCGCCCCCCTGGTAGTTCTTATGAATGATCGGATTGACGTTTTCCCCGGAGACTGCGGGTGAAGTATCCATGTGGGCAATGAAGCCGATGACCGGGGCTTTTGAATTGTCAGGCAAATTGCCCGGGACCGTCGCGTAGACAATGCCAAACTCACTGACGCGAACATTCTGAGCGCCGATATCCTTCAATTCCTGGGCGAGCAGGTTCGCCAGGTTCAACTGTTTCTTAGTGCTGGGAACGGTGGTCTGGTCCTCAGCTGACTGGGTATCAATTTTCACGTAACGCAGGAAACGATCGATCGCCGCTTCTTTCGGGGGCTTAATTACCTGTGCCTGAGCGGAGACAGCGATAGACAAACTAACTATGAATGCGAACACGTATTTCATTTCGTACTCCTCGGAATTTTTAACGGGAAAGTATGAAGAGAGAGTAACTAAGGATGCACGTAAAGCAAAACGCGCTGCCTTATAGAAGGGGTAAAAGGGGAAAAGGGGAACGGGGTAAGGAAAAAGGGGGGTTCGCCAATCAGCTTCAAGTGTCCACTCATGAGATTATCTCTTATCGACTGGCCCACTCAACGCCGCGGCGCTCGAGCTCATCGAGCACGCCCTGCAGCTCATCTCGTTTTGCAGCCAGCTCCTTGTCATCGGCATTAGCCTGAACAAAAATCGGAGGCGCAATCTCTACGCGGGCGCGCGTGAATGGAAATGGCGCCTGGGCGCGGTCCCAACTTCCTTTCGCCTCCCAGTAACGCCGGGCGCTAATTGTAAATGGCAGAATCGGTTGGCCGCTCTTCTTGGCTAGCAGGACGCCACCCATCTTGGCAACGTATCGCGGACCCTTTGGCCCATCGATAGTGAACGCCGCCGGATAACCCAGGCGCAAGAGTCGCTCCATCTCGGCCAGGGCAGTTGTTCCGCCACGGGTGCTCGACCCTCGCGCAGCGCCCGCGCCAAATCTTTGAATGAACCTGGCGATGTATTCACCGTCAAAACTTCGGGAGGTCATCACCACAATGTTGCGCTTCTGCCAAAAATATATGGATAGAAAAACGCGATTATGCCAGAAGGTATAGATTGGATAACGACGGTTGCTAGTGGCCGCTTCCCAGTTTTCCCAGCCCACAACTTCGTACCGAATGGTTCGGCCGATCAATCTGATGATTGTATAAAACACCAGATCAGCCATCCGAATTAGAAATCTTTTTTTGAACGGGTAGGAAGACAGGTCGGCAAACCGGAAGGCGCGCGCAATGGCTTCTTCATCGGTGGATTTACGCGGCAAATGATCTGACACGGACGCCATGGGCAGATAAAAGGGTAAAGGGTCAGGGGCAAAGGGTAAAGGGAAGAGACGGAAGAAGGGCACGGGCGGAAGGGGAAGGCTTAACTTTCCCCCCTTTATACCCCTGTTATTCGTAAACCTCCGGCTCCCCCGGTGGGCGCGTCTTCCAGCGCTTATGAATCCAGAGCCACTGATCCGGATACAGGCGCACCATTCGTTCAACCGCCGCGGCAAAACGGGCGGTATTCACCTCGATGTCCTTTTCGTGGTCACCGGTTCGAACCAGCTCAACCGGTGGATCGCCGTGGAAGAAATAGCGCTTTCGTTCCTTGTTCCAGATCGCGCAGGTCGGAATCACAACCGCATCAGTCTTCAACGCCAGTGTGGCGATGCCGGCCGTGGTGCAGGCAAGCTTGCCAAAGAAGGGAACAAAAACTCCTTCGCGAGTTTGAGTGTTGAGGTCTGACAGGATGCCGAGTGTGCCGCCTTCGCGCAAAACCCGCAGCGACTGTCGGGCAGCGCTTTGTTTATCGATCGCCCGGTTTCCAAACCGCGTCCTGGTCGCCTCGATCATTTCTTCGATACGGGCATTGTCGAGCGGACGGACCAGAAAGCTCAGCGGATACTCGAGCGCGGACCAGCCAAAACTATGCAACTCCCAAACGCCCAGGTGGCCCGTGAGAAAAATCACCCCGCGCTTGTTTTTCTCAGCCTCTCGCAAATGGGCCAGACCGACTTCGTCATACTCAATGATCTGGCGCAGGCTTTCCGGAGTTGCGCGCGGGAGTTGACTAAACTCGCCCAGCAGGCGGCCCAGGCTAGCAAAACAACCGCGTAGCAATTGGGTTCGATCGCTCTCGGGCATCTCCGGAAAAGCAATCTCGAGGTTGCGCTGTCCGGTCCGGCGCAGATTGCCGGCGACGGAATAAGCCAGACGCCCAATCGATAAGCCCACCGCAATTGCAAGAGAACGCGGCAGGATCCCAAGCCCGGAGAGAACCATCCGCGCCAGCAAGTATTCTAACGACGTCTGAAGTTTGCCTGGTTTGGCCATGAATAAAAGTGCTGGAGTAGTGAGTGATGAGTAATACGTTAGAACGAGTCCAAAGTCCAATGTCCAATTGCCGGACTTGGACGGTTAAACTGGCCGTTTTACAGGTCCGAGACATACGGTCCGGAGTCAAGGTCTGCGCTGGCTCAGGAAACTTGGTCCCGACGAGTTTGGAGTTTGGACGTTGGACATTGGACCTAGTATTGATATATTTCGAACGCAGCGGCTCGAGATTTCGTAAAGTTCATTTGGAAGCCGTGGGCAGGCAAGGTTTCCTTTCTCTCCTCGGAACTATTCACTGAAAGATTGGAGCGGGATGCAGAAACGTAGAATTCTCATCGTCGATAATAACGATGAGCTGCGTGCAATACTCGAAAACGCCCTCGGCGGTCTGGGCCACGAGGCTGTCGTCACCGGTGACCGTGATGAGGCCCTGAGCCGTAGCGACCTGGACCAGTTTGATCTCATCATCAGCGACCTTACCGAGGATGCCCCGCCAAGCGATAAACCAGAACATTTGAATGGCGATCCGCCGCGTGATGAGCACCGGCGCCACTTGCTGACTCGAGTTGTTCCGAACGATGCAGAGCCAACGATAGTAAAGGCGTTTAGGATGGTCGCGGCGAACTATCTGCGGTTTCCGTACAACAAAGATGAGCTTCGCGAGATAGTTGAACAAACTCTGTCTTACAAGTTGCGCTACGTCGATGATCCCACCGTACTCTCGCACACTCACGAAAAAATTGAGTTTGAGCTCCCCAGCGATCTCACCCTGATGAATGGCGTATTGCAGTACTTGCTCGAACGCGTGGCGAAGCTGGGAGTGATTGCTCCCGAGAAGTCGAACCTATTCATTGCGCTTGATGAAGCATTTGTAAATGCGGTTAAGCACGGCAACAAAAACGATCCCACCAAGCTGGTACGAGTAGGCGCTGAGCTTTCGCCTAAAGAAGCTTGTTTTACGATCGAAGATGAAGGCGAAGGCTTCGATGTGCAGACCATTCCCGACCCTTGCGATCCCTCGAATCTGTTCAAGTCTTCAGGCCGTGGCGTCCTGCTGATCTACAACATCATGGACGAAGTTGAATACAACGCGCAGGGCAACCGCGTAAAGATGGTTAAGCGGCCGGAACCTGAGGTTGAAACCGGAACCCGTTGAACCAGGCACACCCAACTACAAACAACCCGGAATCGTCTGAAAAAACTTTCAAACGCCGCTCAAGCGCGGCGACCCAAGCGGATGATCCGACCCTCTCTTTCTGGCGAGCGTGGCCCTGGTGGTCTGTCCCGGCCGTTGCCGGTCTGGTTCTGGTTCTCATTTTTGTCGATCCCTTCATCGGCGATTGGGACGGCATGGACTACACGATTCTGTCGCTGGCGGGCTATCCGTCTTCGATGGCTCTGGGCCGCAATCTTTTCATCTTCGGAAATCACGCGCTTTATCAAATAGCCCACACGGTTTTTCACGTCCAACCGGAACACGCTTATCTCATTTTTAAATACGCGGTGGTGGCCCAGGTGCCGCTGGCAGTGGTTGCGGCCTGGATCCTGGCGCGAGACTTTTCCAGGTCAATTCATTCAGCGACCCTGGCTGCATTGTTTCTTGTTCTGTCACCAGTATTCGTGCTTTATGGCGGACAGGTGATGACGGATGTGCCGTCAGTTCTGCTGCTAGCGGTTGCGCTACTCGTACACTATCGCGGAGTTCAACAGGAGCGAGTTTGGTTGGTAATGGCCGGCGCCGCATTGCTGGGGCTGGGTGTCAATCTTCGTGAGACGATGGGGTTTTATGTCCCGTGGCTGGCGGTGGCGCCGTTTCTCTGCGGTTGGAAATTTCAGCGGCGTCAGATTCTGGTGGTCGCAACTTCCTGTCTGATATTTTTTTTCTGCGCTACGGCCTGGTTTGCATTTTGGTTTATTACTGACGCCCACTATCGCTGGATTTGGTTTGGTTGGCGCGAATCAATGTTGCAGGAAAACGCGCGACATCCGGTTACCCTGCATAGTCTGCGGCCTTACTTCGGTTATTTCTTTGTCACAGCGCCGATCGTGCTTTTGTCGCTTCCGTTTGCTTTATGGAACGAGTGGCACGAGCGAAAGCTTTCGCCTTTGTTCTTGCTCGCCGCGATGGGCCTGCTGTGTGATCTGCTGTTGTATTTCAACTACGGGACGGCCGTTAACTGGCGCTACTTTCTGACGGGTTTACCGGCCATCGCGCCCCTGTGCGCAAACTTTCTGATCCGAATTTTGACCCGCCGCCTCGGCAGTGTGCGCATCGCCTTCGCAGCTTGCGTGACCGTCGTTCTGATATTCGCGACGGTCTTTGCGTTTTTGAGTCGGCGCACCAGTGAACAATTTAGCGAGCGGCGAGCGATGAGCAAGGAGTATCGTCGCCAGCTGGCAAATGTTCCTCGCGATGCCGTAATGATTTCAGGTTCGCAAACAATTGCCGTGATTTACTGGAAGGCGATTGGCGCCGGCGACTGGAAGACAATCGGCACGGGCGGCGGGTGGCCGGGCGACAATCTGGTGCCCTTGATTGAGAATTACCTGGCGGAAAATCGACGTGTGTTTTTGGATAGTGACCTGCGTTGGTGGGTGCCATGTGGCTGGCAGCGGGATGAAATCCCGGCCATCGTCAGTCTTCAGCAGCGTTTTAGCTTTCGACGCGTAACGGATACGATCTTCGAACTGAGACCGCAAGGCGAACCCGGCGCGACTGATGCCCCACAACTGGAAAGATTACTGCCGGCTAATCGGCCAGAAGATGTAAAGAAGTGTCCGCAGCTGAGTTCGTGAGATCTCAAATTTCAGATCTCAGATCTCAGATCTTAGATTTCAAACAGAAATGCCCTACGAAATTTTCCTTGCTCTTCGTCACCTCCGTTCGCGTCAAAGGCGTCGAATGGCACGAGCGACTTCGCTTATCGCGGTAGTCGGAATTACCGTGGGCGTGGCGGCGCTGATCGTGGCCCTCGCGCTGGCAAACGGCTTTCGTGATGAGATGCGCGACAAAATACTGCGCGGCACTGCTCACCTTACCGTAATGCGCAGTGACGGTGAGCCGATTTCGGACTACCAGGAGATTGCCGCGCGAGTCGCCGCCGTTCCCGGGGTGGTGTCGGCGACGGGAACCACCTACGACGGAGCCGTCATCGTCGGCAAGCGCGGTTCGGCTTATGCGGTCCTGCGTGGAGTCGATGTCGACTCGGCACAAGCAACGACCGAGATTTCCCGCACACTTGTGGCCGGTTCAGTTGAGCACGTTTTTGAAGTGAGTAGTACGAGTGATTTGCCACCGGTAGTTTTGGGATCCGAACTGGCGGCGCGAACAGGTTTGACTCCGGGTGATATCACGGATGTTATTAGTGCGCATGCCGGTATCTCATCCGCAAACGGGAATAGGCGTCGAGTCCGGGTAGCGGGAATCTTTCGCTCCGGTCTCTTTGAATACGATTCGACCTGGATCTATCTGCCGCTTGAGGCTGCCTCAGCTATCTCCAGTGAAGCCCACACTGCTGCTGTTATTGGCGTGCAAGTCGGGAACATCTATGACGTTAAGACCATTGCGGCCCAGGTGAAGCAATTGCTCGGGAGTTCCTATACGACTCTAGATTGGCAGGAGGCAAATCGTCCGTTGTTCACGGCCCTCGCGCTTGAGCGCCGGATCGGTGTGGTAATTATCGGGCTCATAATTTTCATCGGCGCTCTCAACATCACGACCACGCTGATTCTGGTTGTAGTCGAGCGTCGGCGGGACATTGCCATCCTCAATACGATGGGCGCGACAACCAGTAGCATCATGAGTATTTTCGTGTTTGAA
>Ga0207689_10006760_pt1 | contig 10098 bp, 7 predicted proteins | sample KBSMisM52_FD_184312 | JGI IMG/M metagenome (GOLD analysis project Ga0207689, IMG submission 184312) | Miscanthus rhizosphere microbial communities from Kellogg Biological Station, Michigan, USA - KBS Miscanthus M5-2 (SPAdes) (version 2) | ecosystem: Host-associated > Plants > Roots > Rhizosphere... | reverse complement strand
TCAAGGCGCCGGGCTTCGGCGATCGCCGCAAGGCGATGCTCGAGGACATCGCGATCCTTACTGGCGGCGAGATGATCAGCGAGGATCTCGGCATCAAGCTCGAGAATGTCACCACGGCGATGCTCGGGACTGCCAAGCGCGTCACGATCGACAAGGACAACACGACGATCGTGGACGGTGCCGGTAGCCATGATGCGATCAAGGCGCGCACCGAGGCGATTCGCCAGCAGATCGAGACCACGACGTCCGACTATGACCGCGAGAAGCTGCAGGAGCGGCTGGCCAAGCTCGCCGGCGGCGTTGCCGTGATCAAGGTCGGCGGCTCGACCGAGATTGAGGTGAAGGAGCGCAAGGACCGCGTCGACGACGCGCTTCATGCGACCCGCGCCGCGGTCGAGGAAGGCATCGTTCCCGGCGGCGGCACGGCATTGCTGTACGCAACCAAGGCGCTTGAGGGACTCAAGGGCGAGAACGACGACCAGACCCGCGGCGTCGACATCGTCCGCAAGGCCCTGTTCGCTCCGCTCCGCCAGATCGCGGAGAACGCAGGCCACGACGGCGCCGTGATCTCGGGCAAGCTGGTCGAGGGTAAGGACGAAGCCATGGGCTTCAACGCCCAGACCGAAGCCTATGAGAATTTGGTCAAGGCCGGCGTGATCGATCCGACCAAGGTCGTTCGTACCGCGCTGCAGGATGCGGCATCGGTCGCTGGCCTGCTGATCACCACCGAGGCTGCGGTCAGCGAGTTGCCCGATGACAAGCCCTCGCCGGCCATGGCCGGCGGCGGAATGGGCGGGATGGACTTCTAAAAGTCCGACGCTCAGTTCGATGAATTGGAAGGGCCGGGAGCGTTCGCTTCCGGCCCTTCTTCATTATTGGCCATGGCGTTCAGCGAATTTTCCATCTCGTTGAGTTGCTCGGCCTGAGCTTCGTTCGGCGCCGGCGGCCGATTGTCGCGGCACGCCGCGACCAGCAACAGGAGAATCAGGACCCGGATCGTCACTCGGCGAGGGTATCACTTTCGCCGAGGTCAAAAAAAGGGCCGCCCGATCGCTCGGGCGGCCCCATGCTGTTCGCTCCTTGAGGAGCGAGAAGCTTACTGAGCGTTGTTCGTCGCAGCGTTCGCGTCGGCCGCGTTGGCGTCCGTCGCATTCGTCGCGTTGAGCGCGTTGTCGGCGTTCGCCGTAACTTCGGCGTTCGCAGCGTTCGTGTCGGTGACAGCCGCATTCTCAACGTTGGTGTCGGCGGCGTTATTGGCGGCTTCCTGCTTATTGCACGCGGCAAGGCCGAGCGCGAGGACCGCAACGGTCACAGCAACTTTCTTCATGATCGTTCCACTCCCTTTATAAGTGCCCTCTTGGACACCGGTCTCGGCCTGTCGCACGAATCGATCAGGCCAGCGCTGGGGCATAGCGACAATGTCTATTGTTGCACAAGGGATCAATTTGCCGATCGGAATTGACCATATAAAGATATCTTTATATCTTTAATCGATGTCCTCCGCGCTCCCGCTCGCCGACCATTTCCAGGCACTTGCCGATCCAACGCGGCTGCGCATCCTCGCTCTTCTTCGAATCATGGAGCTTTCGGTCGGAGAGCTGGCGCAGATCCTCGGCCAAAGCCAGCCGCGCGTGTCGCGGCACCTCAAGATTCTTTCGGATGCGGGGGTGCTCGAACGGCGCAAGGAAGGCAGCTGGGTGTTCCTGACGTTGACCGACGGCGGCCGGGTAGAGCCGATGTTCACGTTGATCGACTCCTGGTCGGACGAGCCGACTCGCGCTCTCTTCGCGTCGGACGCGACTCGGACGGAAACGATTCGTGCCGAGCGCGCCGAGGCTGCCAACCGCTATTTCGCCGGTCACGCCGAGGTGTGGGATCAGATCCGCTCGCTGCATGTCGCCGAAAGTGAAGTCGAGCGAGCAATCGATTGCGCATTGGGCAAAAGGCCGCTCGGCCGCCTGGTCGACGTCGGCACCGGGACGGGGCGAATGATCGAGCTGTTCGGGCCGCGCTCGAGCAAGGCGACCGGGATCGACCGCTCGTCGGAGATGCTGCGCCTCGCACGAGTCAAGCTCGAGGCCGCCGGGATCGCTTCGAGCCTGCGCCAGGGGGACATGTACGCGCTTCCGCTCGCGGACGAGACCGCGGACAGCGTCATCATCCACCAGGTTCTGCATTATGCCCACTCGCCCGCCTCGGCGATCGCGGAGGCGGCGCGCGTGCTCGCGCCCGGCGGGACCTTGCTGGTGGTCGATTTCGCGGCCCACGACCGCGAAGAACTGCGCACCAGCGATGCGCATATCCGCCTCGGGTTCGACGATGAGGTGATGGCCTCCTGGTTCGCTTCGGCGGGCCTCACGGTCGACGAGATCGAGCATCTCGAAGGGGGTGAGCTGACAGTCACTTTGTGGCGCGGCGTCAAAGCCCCGATCGCGCAGCGGAGGGCGGCGTGAACGCCTTCGAAAGCCTCGATCAGCACCGGCCGCTGTTCGCCGAAGCGCGAGGCGATATTGCGGTCAGCTTCGAATTCTTCCCGCCGAAGACCGACACGATGGCCGAGACCCTGTGGAGCTCGATCCAGACGCTCGCGCCGCTCCATCCGCGTTTCGTGTCGGTAACCTATGGGGCCGGCGGATCGACCCGCGGACGCACGCACGCGACCGTCGAGCGGATCCTCAAGGAGACGCACCTGACCCCCGCGGCGCACCTGACCTGCGTCGGCGCAAGCCGCGGCGAGGTCGATTCAGTCGCGCGCGATTATTGGGCGGCGGGAGTCCGCCACATCGTCGCCCTGCGCGGCGACCCGCCCGATCCCGGATCCAGGTTCGAACCGCACCAGGACGGATATCTGAATGCGGCCGACCTGGTCGCCGGCCTCAAGAAGGTGGCGCCGTTCGATATTTCCGTGGCGGCCTATCCCGAAATTCATCCGGATTCAGAAAGCCGCAAATTCGACATCGACAACCTCAAACGGAAGATCGACGCCGGCGCCGACCGCGCGATCACGCAATTCTTCTTCTCGGCCGACTGCTTCTTCCGCTTCCGGGACGATGCCGCGACAGCCGGCCTGGACGTGGAGATCGTGCCCGGAATCCTTCCCGTCTCGAATGTCGCGACGACGCGGCGCTTCGCCCAGGCTTGTGGTGCTAAGATCCCCGACTGGCTCGATGACCTGTTCGAGGGACTCGACGACCTTCCTGCGGCTCGCCAGCTGATCGCCGCGACCGTGGCGGCGGAGCTGTGCGGCCAGCTCTATGCCGGGGGAGTGCGCCACTTCCACTTCTACACGCTCAACCGGGCGGAGCTCAGCTACGCGATCTGTCATCTGCTTGGAGTGAGGGCCCAAGGGGAAACTGCGCCATGACGGCTTCCCAGACCCTCCGTTCCGAGGCCGCAAAACGCATCCTGATCAAGGATGGACCCTACGGAACCGCGATTCAGACGCACAAGCTGCAAAGCGCCGATTATTGCGGCGGGCTGGACCTGATGAAGGACCAAAAGGGCAACAACGACCTGCTCAATCTGACCAAGCCCGAGCTAGTGCGGTCGATCTGCGAACAGTTCAGCGAAGCCGGAGCCGAGGTTCTCGCCACCAATACGTTCAACGCCAACCGGATCAGCCAGGCTGACTACGGCGCCGAGGAATTGGTTGGCCGGATCAGCCGCGCCGCCGCCGAAATCGTGCGCGACGTCGCCGACCGCCATTTCGCGAAGGATGGCAGGCCGCGCTGGGTCGCCGGCGCTCTCGGCCCCACGAACAAGACTCTGTCGCTCTCGCCCGACGTCAACGACCCGGCCTTTCGCGAGGTCGATTTCGACCAGGTCAAGGCGGTCTATCGGGAGCAGATCGACGGCCTCGTCGAGGGCGGCGTCGATTTCATCCTGATCGAGACCGTGTTCGATACGCTGAATGCCAAGGCGGCGATCATGGCGGCATTGGAGGCGGAGCAGGCGCTCGGCCGTGAGCTTCCGCGGATGATTTCGATGACTTTGACCGATCTTTCGGGCCGCAACCTGTCCGGCCATACGGTCGAAGCCTTCTGGGCGAGCGTGCGGCATGCCCGGCCGCTGACCATCGGCCTGAATTGTTCGTTCGGGGCGGAACAGCTGAGGCCGCACCTCGCTGCGCTGTCGGCGGTCGCCGACACGCTCGTCATGGCCTACCCGAACGCCGGGCTTCCGAACGAGCTTGGGGAATATGACGAAGTGGCGGAAACGACCGCCGCCCAGGTCCGCGACTGGATCCAAAGCGGGCTCGTCAACATCGTCGGCGGATGCTGCGGGACGACTCCCTCGCACATCGCCGCAATTTCCGGGGCGGCGCGCGATTGCACGCCGCGCGCCGTCCCGGATGCCCCCCGGGGGACATTGCTTGCCGGCCTCGAGCCGATGCTGATCGCCGCCTGAGATGGAGCTTAAGAAGGTGGAACAAGCCGGCGCCGGCGCGCGCTTCGTCAATATCGGCGAGCGCTGCAACGTTACCGGCTCCGCCCGCTTCAAAAAGCTGATCCTCTCCGGCGATTATGACGCCGCGGTCGAGGTCGCGCGCGACCAGGTCGAAAACGGCGCCCAGATCCTCGACGTCAACATGGACGAGGCCCTGCTCGACTCCGAGCAGGCGATGACCACATTCCTGAAACGCATCGCCGCGGAGCCGGACATCGCGCGGATACCGGTGATGGTCGACAGCTCGAAATGGAGCGTCATCGAAGCGGGCCTGAAGTGCGTCTCGGGCAAGCCGATCGTGAATTCGATCAGCCTCAAGGAAGGGGAGGGACCCTTTCTCGATCTTGCCGGCAAGTGCCGAGCGTACGGAGCCGCTGTGGTCATCATGGCCTTCGACGAGGTCGGCCAGGCCGACACGATCGATCGCAAGGTCGGCATCTGCAAGCGCGCCTATGACCTCCTGGTCGCCCACGGGACGGACCCGAACGACATCATCTTCGACCCGAATATCTTCGCTGTTGCGACCGGGATCGAGGAGCACCGCACTTACGCGATCGACTTCATCGAGGCGGCTCAGGAGATACGGCGGCGCTGTCCGGGCACGCATATTTCGGGCGGCCTTTCCAACCTCAGCTTCTCGTTTCGCGGCAACGAGCCCGTGCGCCGCGCGATGCACAGCGTGTTCCTCTACCATGCGATTCCGGCCGGGATGGACATGGGCATCGTCAATGCCGGCCAGCTCGACGTATACGATGCGATCGATCCGGAGCTGCGCGAAGCCTGCGAGGACGTAATCCTCGACCGGCGTGATGATTCGACCGAGCGCCTCGTTACCCTGGCCGAGAAATTCCGCGGCACCGACGCCGCCGCCGAGAAGGCCGCCGCCGAATGGCGCTCGCTACCGGTCACCGAGCGCCTGTCCTACGCCCTGGTGAAGGGCATCGACGCGCACATCGTCGACGATACCGAGGAAGCGCGCCAACAATTCGCCCGGCCGATCCAGGTGATCGAAGGCCCGCTGATGGACGGAATGAACGTGGTCGGCGACCTGTTCGGGTCGGGAAAGATGTTCCTTCCGCAAGTCGTGAAGTCTGCCCGCGTGATGAAGCGCGCGGTCGCTCACCTCATCCCATTCATCGAGGCGGAAAAGGAAAAGACCGGGGCGACCAAGGGCAAGGGCCGGATCGTGATGGCGACGGTCAAGGGCGACGTTCACGACATCGGAAAGAACATCGTCGGCGTTGTTCTGCAGTGCAACGGGTTCGAGGTCATCGATCTCGGCGTCATGGTGCCGTGGCAGGACATTTTGAAAGCCGCCAACGACAACCAGGCGGATATGATCGGCCTGTCGGGCCTCATCACGCCGTCGCTGGACGAGATGGTAACGGTCGCCGGCGAAATGCAGCGGCTGGGGTTCAAGACGCCATTGCTGATCGGCGGGGCGACGACGAGCAAGGCCCATACCGCGCTCAGGATCGACCCGGCCTACCAGGGCCCCGTGATCCACGTGCTCGACGCGAGCCGCGCGGTCGGGGTCGCGTCCTCGCTGGTTTCTGACACGCAGCGCGAGCCGCTCATCGCGAGCACGGCCGATGATTATGACAAACTCCGGAAATCCCGCGAGCGGAGCGGCCAGAGCGAGCTTGCGACGCTCGAAGAGGCTCGCGCGAACGGCTTTCAGTTCGATCCATCGGGCCAGGCGCCACCCCCGCAATATCCTGGACTCCATCACATCGGCGACTGGCCGCTGAAGGACTTGAAGGCGTCGATCGACTGGACGCCCTTCTTCCGCGCCTGGGAACTTGCGGGCAATTATCCCGCGATCCTCGACGACCCGGTGGTGGGCGAGAGCGCCCGGAGCCTGTTCGAAGATGGACAGCGGATGCTGGATCGGCTGGTCGCCGAGCGCTGGGTGACCCCGAAGGCGACGGTCGGCTTGTGGCGCTGCATGCGGGAAGGCGACGACGTGCTCGTCCTTTCCGGCAACGAATGGGTGCGGATGCCCTTCCTCCGCCAGCAGGTGAAGAAGCGCGAGGGACGCGCCAACCTGTGCCTCGCCGATTTCATCAATCCTGAAGGCGAAGACTGGATCGGCGGATTTGCTGTCGGCATTCACGGCCTCGATCCGCACCTGAAGCGCTTCAAGGAAGGGAATGACGATTATTCGGACATCCTCTTGAAGGCGCTGGCGGACAGGCTCGCCGAAAGCTTCGCCGAAGTCCTCCACGCCGAGGTCCGCAACCGGCTCTGGGCCTATGCCGACGAGCATTTCTCGAACGCGCAGCTGATCCGGGAAAGCTACCAGGGCATCCGTCCCGCGCCCGGCTATCCGGCTTGTCCCGACCACACGATGAAGGTGACCCTGTTCGACATACTCGGCGGAGCTCCGGGCGGAGTGGCGCTCACCGAGAATTACGCAATGTGGCCAACGTCAGCAGTATCGGGCTTCTACTTCGGCCATCGCGACAGCCAATATTTCGGAGTGGCGAGGATCGGCCGCGACCAGCTCGACGACTATGCCGCCAGGCGCGGCGTGCCGGTGGGCGAGGCCGAACGTTGGCTGCGGCCCAACCTGGACTAGGACGCGGCGAGCAGCTTTCGAAGCACAGCCGGATTGAACAAAGACCTGGACTCAGCCGAGCGCAGCGCCCGCTCGCGCTTCGGCCACTCGCGTTTCCACTCGCTCCACTTCCCGGCGGATCCGGCCTCCTGAAGCTGGAACAGCATCGCATCCGCCTCACGCAGCCGGGAGCGTGAATCCTCGAGGCCAGCGACCTGATAGCGTTCGTCGATCGCGCCGAGCGTCGAGCGCGCGGCCGCGAGCAGGTCGCGCCCGGTCGCGGGGTCGCCACTGGCGTAGGCCCGCTCGGACAATGCAATCGCGGAATCCACATCGGAAAGCTTCGAACCGAGCGATATCGCCGGGCCTCGCCCTTTCGGGCAGGCAGCGGGGGAAAGCGTTCGGACATAGGCAACGACCGAATCCAGCGCGGCCGGCGATGGCTCGGGACCGTCGAATTCCTGAGTGATGAGGCCGTGGATGAATTCGCGAAGCCTCGGTGTTCCCTTGACCTTGAGCTTGGCCGGATCGCCGCCAAGGTCGGGGATCGGCTTCGGATTGAAAATTCCGTCGCCGCGATGCTCGCTCATGATCGAGGCGGTCACATCGGCAGTGCCCGGATCGCCCGAGACTCCGGGGAAATGAAAGTGCGGATTGGTGCGCCCGTTCCGGTGGCAGCTGGAGCAGCTGAGGCCGGCGCGCGCCGCCTGCCCGCCGAGCAGCAAAGGCGATCGAAACAAGATCCGCCCGACCTCAACCGACCGCCGCTGGGCGCGGTCCCTGGGCCAGGCGACGCATTCGCCCGGAAGGCGCGTGAGATCGGCCAGGATGGCGGGCGACCTTAGCCAACGCGCCTCCCTGATCGGCAGCTGCGGCTGATCCGCCGCGCTGCACAGGAGCAGCAATGCTGCCGGGATCAGGAGGCGGGCTTGCCTTTGGCGGCGATCCATTGCCTCAGTTCGTCAGCCTCGAAACAGCCGAAGGTGCACATCGCGTCGAGCTTGGCGAGCAGCGCTTTCGCCCCCGCCATATTGCCGCGCTCGACCATGAGCTCGCCATAATATTCGGTCGCCTGCTTGTGCTTGGGCTCGGCCGTGAGCGCCGCCCGATAATAGGTTTCGGCGACATCGTAGCGATGGAGCTTGCGATTGGCGAAGCCGAGATACGTGAGGATGTCCGGGTGTGCGCCGAACGCTGCCCTGGCTTTTTCAAGCGAGGCGATCGCGTCCTGGTAGCGATGCTCGTTGATGAGGCTGACGGCCTCCAGATAGGAATGATCGGCGGCATCGGCGCTCTGGAACAGCAGCGGCGGCTGGGTCTCGAGGCGCGCCTGCGGCGGAGCGGCGAGCGCCGCCTGGACCGCGGTGATGGCGTCCTTCAGCTTCGACGCATCCTCGCACGTGCCACCGCAGTCGGTTTCGAGCTTTTGCAGCGTGGCCAGCTCGGCCGCCGCCTTGTCGCGCTGCCCGAGCTTCAAATAAGCGACCGCTAGCTCCTGATGGGCTTCGACCAACTTCTTGTTGGCCTTGGTGGCGCGTTCGTAATGCTTGGCCGCGGCCTTGAAGTCGTTGAGCCCGGCGTCGGCGAGGCCAGCGAGGAAATTGACGTTGGCATCGGTCGACGCGACGGTGAGGACATTCGCGAACGCTTTCTTGGCCTCCGCGAATTTGCTGGCCTTCAGGGCTTCGATTCCGGCCCGATATTCAGCGGCCGCATCGAACTCCGGAGCACTGATGCTCGGCGAGGACGGCATGCTGCCGCCCATATTGTCGGCGAGGACGGGGGCACTGGTCGTCAGAAGGACGACGAACGAGGCGATAAGCGCGGCGCGCGTAGCGATGGTCGTTTGCATCGGATATCCCCTTTAGGCCGCAGAGGGTGGTCCCTAATATCACGTTTTTAGTGCGAGGGTACGGCCGAACGGTTCAAGTCTCGAAGTCACGTCGCCCCCGGCAGTCCGTCATGCTGAACTTGTTTCAGCATCCATGGACACAAAGGCCGAAGTTCACAGTATGAGGCTCCATGTTTCGCTGGCTGCTGATCCTGTTCGCGTTGCTGCTGTTGCCTGCGCTCGCCGAGGCGCGTGGGATCGAGCCGCAGTTGGTTGCGGAAGGTCCGGCGCCCGCCGGCGGTGAGGTCGAGCTCGCGATCCGCATGATTCCGGCTTCCGGCTGGCACGGATATTGGCTCAATCCGGGTGACGCCGGCCTTCCGATGGACGTGAAATGGGAGCTGCCCAAGGGGTTTGCGGCCGGGCCGCTGCGCTATCCGGTCCCGGGCCGGCTCGAGATCGCGAACCTCATGAACTACGTCTACGAGCGCGACTATGCCGTGCTCGTCCGATTGAAGGTTCCCGCGGACGCGACTGGCACGATCCCGATCCGCGCGGAGGCGCGCTGGCTTGCCTGCACCGACAAGATTTGCGTGCCCGAACAGGGCGAGCTGGCGCTCGACCTGCCGGTCGGCAGTGGCACTCCGCAGCGTGCGCAATTCGATGCCTGGCGTCAGGCGCTTCCACGGCCCTTGGTGAGCGTGGGCCATTTTGCGGTCGCCGGAAACAAATTGCGTGTCGCGATTCCACTTCCCGCAAGCGTGGATGTCGGCACGCCATACCTCTTCCCGATTACCGACGGTCCTGTGGACTATGAGGGCAAGCAGGCCTTCCGCCGCTCCGGCGACACGTTGGTCGCCGAGTTGCCGCGCAAAGGAAACGTGACCGGCGCGTTCGCTGGAGTCCTGGCGCTGGGAGACGGCAGCGGACTCGAGTTCAACGCGGTTGCGGGGCCGGTGCCGGAGGGCGGAGCGGCGATCGGCGAGCCTGGCGCAAACGCAATGCTTTGGGCCGTGCTCGGGGCGATTCTCGGAGGCATCCTTCTCAACCTGATGCCGTGCGTCTTCCCGATCCTGGGGCTTAAGGCGCTGCACATTTCAAAGGCGGGGGAGAGTGCATCGGAGGCGCGTCGAGATGCGCTGGCCTATACCGCCGGCGCGGTCGTCGGCACTGGCGCGCTCGGGGTCGCGCTACTTGCGATCCGCGCGGCGGGGGCTGAGGCGGGCTGGGCGTTCCAGCTCCAGGACCCCCGCACCATCAT
>Ga0207689_10006758_pt1 | contig 10104 bp, 6 predicted proteins | sample KBSMisM52_FD_184312 | JGI IMG/M metagenome (GOLD analysis project Ga0207689, IMG submission 184312) | Miscanthus rhizosphere microbial communities from Kellogg Biological Station, Michigan, USA - KBS Miscanthus M5-2 (SPAdes) (version 2) | ecosystem: Host-associated > Plants > Roots > Rhizosphere... | reverse complement strand
TGAGTTCTTCCCACAATCGGTAGACCTCTCTCGAACCTCCAGATTGAGCAATGTCATGAAAGGCAATCAACCCTCCATCCCGCACAAGGGGAGAGTACATGTTGAAGTCTTCGCGCACCCCCTCGTAGGTGTGGTCTCCGTCGATAAAGAGGAAATCCAGTTCGTGTCCCTGCAATATGTGACGGATGGTGGTCAAGGTAGAGGGCTGGTGAGAATCCTCCCGAAGTAGGAATAGGGATTTTCCGTTACGTACAAACTTCCGAAGAAGAGGTTTCTGAATAGCTCCATAAACCTTTCCAAGAAAGGTGAAATGGAAATCGAGGCTGATGACTGTAGCACCCGGTGCGGCCAACTGCGAAAAAACGAAGAGCGTGCCACCTCGATATGTGCCAATCTCGAGAATATGGCGGCAATTCTGCTCCTTTACGAGCTTCGCGAGTTCCAGAAACTCAGATCGAATCTGTTGTGATTGGATGGCCGGACATCCCATGGAAATATCTACGAGATCCGATGGGCTCGCGGAATCCGGAATGTTCTCAATTGTTCGCAATAAGGGCGGCACAGACGTCAGGCTACGAAACGCCTCAGAAACCTTCATTAAGATATCTCCTCTGTTCCTTGAACTGAGTTAGAGCGGTGATATGTCTCGAATCCGTGCGCTGAAATCTGCTCGATGCTTATTTGCGACAACCTCTAATTGACCGCTTGATTATGGGGCTGCAGCTTTTCCGCAGGCCAGCGAAGCGGAGCAAATCGGCGTAATGGCGCACGTGCACGCTCGGCTACCAGATCGAGATTCGTGACGATGGTCAAAAAGATTGCAACCTCATAGCCCATCCACCCCAAGAGCCCGGTGGACATGATCGTGGTCATCCAGACATGAATGATCAACACGTACGTTCCGGCATACTCAGGATGCGCATCCCAGGCGCTCCAGGAACGGAAGGATGCAACGACCAGCATGTAGCAGCCAATGAGAAAGCCAACAAGACCCAAGCCTGTCAAAACTTCCAGGAAGCCGTTGTGGAGCGAACTCATTTCTTCCAGATACATATTGCCAATGTTGGCGATCACCATCTTGCCGCCGACGCCTCCACCGACGCCCAACAACGGATACCGTTCAAACTGACGTACCGCCGCCGTCCAGACGACTGTTCGTCCGCTGAGAGTGACGAAGCTCGAAGAGTCCTGATGACCCTGGAGTCGAGTGACGATTTCCGTCGAAAACATGACGGCAGCAATCAGTACTCCCGTGACAGCGAGCACACCAATGAGTTTGGATCTCTTGAAGACCACGAGCAGGATGGAGAAGAGAAGAATTCCAAAAGACGTTCGACTTGCTGAGAAACTGAAAAGCGCCAGAGAGAAGAGCAACTGACCAATAGCAACCCTTGCGGTAAGTCTGTGCGCCTGCCATTCAGCCAACACGACGAGAATCAACGCACTTGCAACATACCCTAAGCCGTTGCCTGAAAGAAAGGGTGCCTGTGCAGTTGTGCTACTTATGAGTCCGGCTCTGTGTTGGACATAGGCGGGGATGCGCAGGCTAAATCCAATCACTGCGAGTGTGCCGAGCGTGGCCATCGTTAGAAGAGTGATCCGGCGGAGACCTTCGATGCGTACGATCGGGTTATCGCCTCGGCATGCCTCAAAAAAGACAATGCCTGCCAACAATAGTTCGGCGCTCTTTCCCAGGGTTTGGATAGGAATGTGCGACCACAACGTGGAAATGAGATATAAGCCGGCGAATGCGGCATATGCGAACCGCAAATCCGTGGACCGCATCGGCGCGATCTTTGGCTTGAACAAGAGAAGCAGGAACGCAAGAACGATTGCCGGCGTCCTTATCAACAAAATTGCTGTCGCGCTGCTGTGCCCAGCACCGCCACCTGAGAGGTCTTCAACCTGGAGCATCGCGCCCAGGAGAATCAGCAAGAGCGCGATGCCAGGTAATCCAGTTACATGAAATGCTGAGCGCCAGGATTTCAAGTCCCAGGGATAGATGGAAAACTGCATCGAAAAGTCCTCCGCCTTCCTGATGATCTAGCGCGTGGTGTAGATTGCCGCTGCAGCGGTCGGCCCGATGATACCGACGGTTGCACCTAAAACAGTCTTCGTTTTGCTGATGGGAACGTAGACGATATCTCCCGCCGCGAGGCTCAAGGGCGTCTCTTTTCCATCCATGATCTTGTTGTAGTCGACGGGAACTTCTACGAGTTGACCATCGGGACGGTGCTGTACGACTCGAAGAGAACCGACTTTGGCTTGCAAAGCCAAGCCTTGGGCGAGAGATATGGCTTGCGCCACGTTGAGTTCGCCCTGCTCTTGCATTGCGTACCCCCCAGGACGATTGACCGCTCCGAGCACATAAACGATGCCGGCACGCTTGACAATCACGGTGTCGCCGGGATGCACCATTACATCTCGAATCGCGGATGCATCACCGCCTCTGGCGTAGTGATAAGTCTTGGTCGGAGGATCTCCATCGGCGCGTTTCAATTCAATCTCGTTGCCTGCCAACGGTGATTCACCGCCGACCATACCGAGCACCTCGAGCAAAGTGTGCGGGGCAAGAAGTTCAACTTTTCCGGGACTCTGCACTTCGCCGATCACGGTTGCCGTTGTCGTAGCAAACTGTTGCACATCAAGGCTGATCTGCGGATTCTTGAGGATGCCCTGGTCGCGAAAGGCTTTCCCGATTCGATCTTTTGCCTGTGCAACGGTGTCTCCTGCAACATGAATCGGCTTCAGGAACGCAAGATTGATGTTCCCGTCATTGTCGATTCGAGCCGGACCGGTGAAGTCCGGTTCATCATAGACGACAACATTCACGAGAAAGCCAGGTGCCAACTTCATACTGGCGAAATCTTCGGGAACGCTAATAACGGAACCTTGCGTGCTTTGGTTCGGCGCCGTACGACCTTCAGGGCTGGTCGTTGAGTTTTGCGTGTTCGCGTTTGGCTGGGTCGTTTGGGAAAATGCAATTGGTTGCTGCGCAAATGCAAGAACTAACCCGACAACACCTACCGAGGCGGCCTGTGAAATTATTCGGTTTGAAGCGGCCATTGATCTATGCATCGAGGTAATCTCCATTTCCGTGGTGGCCATACGCGTCGAAATAGTCGATGGAGTTTGTATCTACTCCATTCAGCACCAGGCCAACAGCGCGCGAACCACTTAGTTCCAGGACCGATGACAGGCTCTTAAGCACTGTCCTCGTCGTTTGACGGGCACGAACAACTGCGATCGTTGCGCCAAACTTCTCCGACAACACGCGGGCATCCGTGAGCAGCAGGATTGGCGGACTATCGGCGATAATCAGGTCGAACTCCCCAGTCAGTGCAACGAGCAGTTGGTCGAACTCGCTCGACTCAAGTAGCTCCGCGGATGCGATGGTGTCTGATCCCGCTGGAAGCAGTGACAATGTCGGCAACGTGCGGTGCGGATAGATGCAACTTGCCGCCTTTGCCTTTCCAATCAGCACGTCACTCAGTCCCGGAGAACAAGGTCGATCGAAAAACTCGTGGAGGTGGGGCTTGCGCATATCCGCATCCAGCAGAAGGACGCGCTTGCCCGCCAAGGCAAATGCAACTGCAGTGTTATATGCCACGGTAGATTTCCCTTCCCCGAAAAGCGGGCTGGTCACGAGAAGGGTGCGTAGTCTCCCGGCTTGGGATGCTACCTGGATGGCAGTGCGCAAAGAGCGAAATGATTCAGCACTGGCGGATCGTGGATCGTTGATCAACGGACTCGATTCCGCCAATATGTCTCCGCTGTCGTATTTCGAATTGAGCGACCTGATCACCGGCGAAGAAGGGATATTGCCGAGCATCGGCAGGCCGGAGCCACCCTGAAGCTGCAATGCCACTGTTACCGTGTCGTCCATGTGTTCGCGAACGAACGCCGAGGAGAGCCCGGTAAATAAGCCTGCAATCAGGCCGAGAGCCAGGTATAGCGGTGGGTTGGGACGCGTCGCTTTTGATGGTGGTCTGGCGGGATCGGCGACGCTGATGTTGGTGGCGCGCAGTGCAGCCTGGATGTTCAATTCCTTCAGCTTCCCGTAAAGTGCATCATAAAGCTGCCTGCTTGATGCTGCCTCTTGTGACAGCTCCTGCAATTTGACGGCACTTACGTTCAGCGTTCCTGCGTTTTTCTGTGCCGCTGTGAAGGCGGTCCTAATGCCATCTTCCTTTTGTTTGGCGAACAGATATTCCTGACGAGCGCGCTCGTTAATTCTTGAAACTTCCTCGGCGATCTGAGAGTTAATCGTGTCTAGTTGATTCTTGGTTTCAATGAGGTGTTGATTGTTAGGACCGTACTTCGTAAGCATGTTGGCGTAGGTGACTCGCAGTGCGGACTGCTGTTGACGGAAGCTGCGCAGCAATTCCAAACCGGGGCCGGACATTGCAGTTTCAGATGCGGCATTGCCGACGCCAGCAGACCCTGAGGAGGCCGCCACGGATGCCACTGCCTCTGGATCCTGCGTCTTTGTCAGACGATAGACAGCTTCCTTTGCGATGCGATCTGTCTCCGCCGCGACGAGCTGCTGATTTAACGCGTCGAGGGAGTCTAGTGCAGGCACGTGGGTTGTAGCCCCTGGTCCGCCGCTCTGGCCCATGGCCCCAAGAACCATTCCGTTGAGCCCGCTCTCCTGCTCAAAGTTCGCGAGATTCGCCTGGGAGTTGTCGTAGTTGCTCTTCAACTCTGCGAGCTGATCTGTGAGCCAACGCTGAGCGTCAGAGGTCGCTTGTGAGCGAGCCTGGTAGGTTACGTATTCCTGCACGACTGCGTTTGCGATTTGGGCAGCTCTGACGGGATCCGGATGAAGATACTGGACTGTAAGCAGTCGAGTGTCGGGGGTGTTCTCTATCTTCAGCTTCTTTTTGAAAATGGCAAGAATCCTGTCGCGGGAGAAGGGAGCCTGATCAAGGGGAAGGCCGCGGCGAATCTCGTCTTCAATGTGCGCGTTGGTGCCGTTCAGATAGCCAAGCAGAGATGGTTTAAATGCGAAGGGTGCTTCTTGCTGCAGTTTCAAATCGCGAACGACGGCCAGCAGGACATTCGCGCTTTGAAGCACACTCTTGTGGGTCGCAATGTCCGTTTTCAACTCGTCGTTGCTAGGCGGCGCGACAGCTGCGTTCAACCTCAGATTGGTTTGTGAGGCATCGATCTTCTCGATTTCCACGGTGGTCGTGGCAAGGTACTGGCGGCCCATAAGGAGGCAAGCAGCGAATGCCAGTGCCAGCCCAAGAGCACCTGCGGACCAAATCAGCCGCTTTCGCTTTCGAATCACACTCCAGATTCCCCTGAGCGATTCGCCTTCGCCAAAACGGAATGAGAAATCATCGACGCGCCTTGGATCGGGTTGCGACGGCAAGTATGGAGCAAGCATGCCCTTTGTTGGATCGTTTGATAGAGACATTGGCTAGGACCCTCCTTTGAAGACTGGCCATGCGTTGCATGACATCTCAGCGACAGCTTCTATTGGTCCGGTTGGTGGAGCGTTGATATGTTCTACGTCCTGCGGGAATTGGGTATCTCTTGACATCATCGCGTTCTAACTACCTCTCCGATAAACCATGGCGAGTTCTATCCATCTCATGACGAATCGAAAACAAAAGTCATGTTCCTGCCGGAACAGGGTTTGAGGCCATCATGTCGCCGGAAAATTGGGCGGCCCGATAGATTCCGAGAGTAAGGAAGAGGTTCCGTGCTCCCGTGTATTCCGCTTCGAATCGACGCCTGGCGTTCGGTCGCATGTCCACCAGGGAATTTCGCGCAACCATCTCTCGGATGCGATCACCCAAACGGATGGCGTCTCCAGTTGGGAACAGCGCGCCAGATTCGTTGTCGTCGATCATCTCCGGATAGCAACCGATGTTGGAAGCCACGACTGGCGTGCCGACTGCGAACGACTCAATCACGACCCGCGGCATTCCCTCGTACCAAAGCGATGGGCAAAGGGTCGCGGATGCGCGGGCCATCAGCTCGATTACTTCCTTTCCCGTTCTGCTACCGAGGCACTCCAGATTGTGGAGGGTGGTGGCCGTCTTCGCGACTTCTTCCTGAAGCGGTCCTGTGCCGACGATGCGGAGAAGGGGAAGGTCCGGACCTGTCCGCCAGCAGTCAAGCAGGGTTCGCAAGCCCTTTTCCTCGGTAAGCCTCCCAACGAATAAGAAATAGCCTCCATCGCCCGGACCGCGCCCTGGATCCGGATCGACAAAGTTTGGCTTAACGAGGATCTTCTCGGGCGGCAGGCCCCCCTCGATGAGTTTTTGTTTTGAGAAATTAGAAAGTGCTATGAATCTATCCACGGAGTTTCGCCAGGTTCCTACCGCCCACTGCGTGAGCATGCCGGCTGTCGCTATCGAGCTTCCTAAATAGCTTTCGTGGTAGCACTTGTGAATGACACCGGGCGTGCGAAACGTCGTGCCCACGCAGTCTTCACAGACGCGTCCGTCGCGAAACAAGGTCGCATTCACACAAAGGAGTCGATAGTTATGCAGCGTGTGGACGACAGGGATCTTCGCCTGCTGGCAGACCCTGAAGATGGATGCGGAGATTGTTGGGAACCAATTGTGAACGTGAACAATGTCCGGCCGGAACTCTGCGAGTACTTTCGACACCCTACCTTGCATGGGTGATGGAGAACCAAGTTGGCTCGCTGAAACCTGTATCTTGGCGCGCAAGCCGTGGATGGCATCGTTGTCCGCATCGAATCGCCGAACGTCAACTCCATTGGCCGCGAGCAAGCGAACTTCAGCATCGACGACCGAATCTTCTCCGCCGCGCTGTTGATATCGATTGTGAACCATTAGAACTTTCATTCTTTCCTCTGAAGCATCGCGTAGGCCGGGCGCGAATGTCAGCTTCTGATGAAGCAATCCAGATACCTGTACCGCTAGCGTCCGTTGAACGCCTATTCGGAAAAGTCTGGAACGTTGCTCCCTACATCAAATCCCCTTCGCCGCGTACACCAGCGTGTGGAGAAGGATTGCAATATCCATCAACACAGTGCGGTTCTGAATGTAATAAAGGTCGTATTCAATGGACTGATGGATCGCGAACTGCCGATCGGCGCTCAACTGCCAAAGTCCGGTTATCCCCTGAGGAACGGTGAGGCGCGTCGCCTCCCATGGGCCGTATTCCTCGGTGATGAACGGCATCTCGGGTCTCGGTCCCACCAGCGTCATGTCACCCTTGAGAACGTTTATGAGTTGGGGCATCTCATCCAAGCTGGTCTTTCTAAGGAAACGACCCACTCGAGTGATTCGACTATCTGTATGTTCATTAGGAGAACGGGCGTACTTAGGTGCGTCTACCTTCATGCTGCGAAATTTAAGAATCTCAAATAGCTTTCCGCCTTGCCCGACGCGAGTCTGACGGAAAAATATCGGTCCCCGAGATTCGGACCGGATCGCAATCGCCAACAATGCCCATACCGGCGCACTCAGTGCGATCAAGATTGCCGAGCATGCAATATCGAGCAGTCGTTTCATCGCAAGATAGAAACGCCCTGGATCATTCTGCTCAGTCGTAGCGATGAACAGGCCATCCATTTCCCAGACGCGAGTCGGGCATCTATTGGCCAGAATTTCCTGATCATCCACAAGCGAAAGGGAACAGTTCGCAGCCTGGGCGATTTCCCGCAACTGCTTGATACCGTGATCGGAGATGCTGGAATCGCAAACGAAAATGTCTTGAACGTCTAGCCTCTTGAGCAATTCCACCGAAAGAGGCTCATGAAATATGGGGCGGGAATCGCGCTGGAAGTAGTCGTAGCTATAAATAGCTTCTCCGGTCTCATTTGCACTGCCAACAAAGCCAACGGGTTCGATTCCCAGCATGGGAGAGTGCAACGCGCCGGTGAAGAAGCGGCGAGCCGTGCGCTTAGCTCCGTAAATGAGAGACCGGCGCTGCGGCAACGCCGGTGCGAGGTGCTGTCGGACAGATTCCTGTACCCAAACACGTCCAATGGCGAGGAGGGCAGTGCCAAAGATCCAGCCTCCCAACATTGCCATTCGGGGAACGGGATAGCGAGCGACGATGCACAAGACCAAGCTGAGGGTAACTGCCTTGATGGAGACGCGAAGCACGGTCTCAGTTTCTTTGACATGAAGCAGGCTGCATACGCGAGGGTAAGCGTTATCGCTCTGGAGAAAGCAAAGAACAATACCGGTATAGATAAGTGAGCCAATGAGAAGCTGTTGCGTGCTTAATTCAAAGCTCTGCGACCGCTGGAATAGATGGCCCAGCGAACCACCAAACATCGTCCCAAACATCAGGAGAAGAAAGTCGGAAGTAACTCTTAGGACCGGGACAGACAGGAGGGAGGGTGACCACTCCTTGGTGGTCGTAGATTGCGGTAATTTTTCAACTCTGATTGGACTTGGTGCGGCCTCATCTTGCCCGTCTGGCCGAAACGGAATCGCATTCAGACTCATCCACGTAGCCTCAAGCTGGAAAATGGGGAAGATGACAGTTACAGAAGCGCTCGAAATAAAATGGCATGTTCTGCGCATTCGAGACGCGAAGTTCAAATCTCTGCAAGATTTAGCTCGATGCTTAGCTGTCGTTTTAGCGTTTAAGCTTATCCTTTGACCAACATTGAATCGAACTCACGCAAGCCGAATTCTGGGCATGCCTGAAAGAAATAGTTCAGTTGAAACAAGGCTCGTTCCTCGGGTCAGGAGGCGAATAAAGGATTGGATGCGGATAAGACTCAAGGGTTTGATGGGGGTAAGAAGAAAATTACAGCCAGATGAATGCGCTGCTGACCGGGTTTCTTGCCGAGATACCGAGCGGTTAATGTGCCATGAGTCTTCCGGGGGAGGCTTGGAGGCGAATTTCGAGCTGAGACTTCGCTGTCCGCTCCAGCATCTTAAGAGTCAACGCATCAGACATATATGCATACATGGCTGTGGCGCTGCGAATGACTATTCTCAGAACGGAGATATCGAATTATGAGATGTTTACGGCGGTGGGTAACCCTTGCTTTCTCGGCCCAAATTACTTTGCTGCTCATCCAATCGACTGTTTCGAGTGCCGCACCTCTCGGTAAGGGCGGACCGGCCGCAAGCTCTGAACTGGTTCCCACTCGGTTCTCTCTGGACTTCATCGGAATGCATACGCTATCGCCGACGCGCCATTGGCCTGCCGTCCCCTTTGCGAGTGTCAGACCGGCGGGTGTGTCATGGGGAGCGCTCGAACCGTCGAAAGGTCAATACGACTGGCACTCTCTCGACTCATGGGTGGCGCAATCACAACTTCACCACGTGAACCTGGATTATGTCTTTGTGAACACACCGGCGTGGGCCAGTACGCGTCCGAATGAACCGTGCATTGGGAAGAAGATGGGATGTGCTGCTCCTCCAAATCCGGCTGACCTTGAGGAGTTCGTGACCACTCTCGTTACGCGGTATAAAGGCAAGATATCGAGTTATGAGTTGTGGAACGAGCCAAACGGTTCTGGATTTTGGACCGGGACTCCCAAACAGATGGCAGAATTGGCAGCGCGGATCTATCCCCTCATCAAATCCATTGATCCAGCAGCTATTGTTACCACGCCAGCGGTGTCATCGTCCGGTTGGCCGCTATCGCACGATCAGTGGCTGGATCAATACCTGGCGGCGCAACTCACCTCCGGATCCGTGCTGCAGGTGGTGACCGATCCGCAGAAGGCCGACGCTGTTCTCACGGATCACGTGGGGCAAAGTTTCGAGCAGAGCCTGGCGGACCTCTACAATACCAGGCCGCCCGCTAGCGACAAAGAGGCGGAAAGGACGGATGAAAACGGTAACACCTTCACGCGCTCCGGCATGCAGGGACAAAGAGGCCGCGGCAACATTTTCCTGGTGAATCGCAAAACCCATGACGTGGTGTGGAGTTTTTTTGAAGCTCCGGGCGACAAGACGCCCAGCGGAATGAGACGCACCGCCGCTAAGATCAGCTCGAAGCTCGCCCAATCGATCAAGGGCAAGTAGCGGCTCGCCAGACCGATGGTTGTCGACAAAGCCCAGATCACCCGATCACTGCTACAACTCGTCGGTCTTCCATTGTCCATTGCGCGGGATGCAGGGAGCATGAAAAACTTCCAATTCGGAA